>CADEOZ010000017.1_pt1 | contig 25486 bp, 28 predicted proteins | sample 7288031 | NCBI WGS metagenome assembly CADEOZ01 (sample SAMEA6638613, study PRJEB37532) | metagenome | isolation source: wastewater | place: Germany | collected 2017-05-22 | reverse complement strand
GCTCATGCCACTCGGGTATCAAACCCCGAGCCACGGTTTTGAAAGGCGCTCTTAGCCCGCCGTGATGACGTTGTAGGTTCCCACCGCAAAGAAGGCCAGCGCCAGTACCGCCAGGACGGCGACGAAGACTGCTCGCCAGCCGCGAGCGTGCATGTAGTCCTCCCCGGCGGTTCGCAGCCCGTTGATCCCGTGAAAGAGCGCCAACGTCAGCATCAGCCAATCGTAGACGCGCCAGAATGGTGTCGTGTACCGGCCCTGGACGAAGCGGAAGTCGACCTGGTCGATCGGCGTCACCAGATGGACGGCCACGATGTGCCCGAACACCAGCCCGATTAAGAGGAGGCCGGAGACCCGGAAAAAGTACCAGGAGAGCATGTCAACGTTGCTTTTCACCGGCCGGCTCTCGGTTCCTCGTGGAATGGCAATCATCTCGTGTTCGCTTCCTTTTCCGGCTCGTCGCCGTTAGCTTATGGCCGGCCAGAGCATGATCAACGCGGTCGGCCCCATCAGCGCCAGAATCGCGATCGCGCCACCGACGATGAGCCGCCAATCGTTCCGCGCGCCCGGCTTCCAGAAATCGAGCAGCATCACCCGGAGTCCGTAGATCCCGTGGTAGACGACCGCGCCGACCAGGAGCACCTCGAACGGGCGGAACCAATCCTGCTTATAGATGCTGATCGCCTCGTTATAGGCGTCGGCTCCCCAGGCCATGGCCGTCATCTCACCGATATGGATGAACAGGAAGAGCACGATGGAGATGCCGGCGAGACGATTCAGCGCCCATGCCCACATTCGCGGCTCCCGGCGATAGGCCAGGAGCGGGCGAACGATGACCAGGGCGATCACCGCAATCAGCACACTGTAGATGATCAGGGGGAGATAGAGCGCCATCGGTTCTTCTCCTCGTGGAACGTACACCCCGCTAACGATTATCGCACGCCGCTGCCGCCAGCAGTAGGAATGCCGGAATTTCCGGCCGGATCGCGATCGCGGGAACCGGTCCGCTGATTTCACCGGCGCCGAGCCGCCCAGACGGGGCCACCGTGGCCCGGAATTCGCTGCAATATCCCACGGAGGCAGCCGGGTTGCGGTGACCATCGACTATAGAAGGAAGGAGGCCCACTTGAAAAGCGATCAGAACACGCGAGGCCAGCCGACCGACGGGAACGAGGAGGATCGACTGCGGGAGATCGCGCGTCGCCTCCGGCGTGAGGTGCTCACGATGACGACCGAGGCGGGTTCCGGTCACCCGAGCAGCAGCCTGTCGCCGGTCGAAATCATGACCGAGCTCTACTTTGGCGGCATCCTGCGCTACGATCCAAAGAATCCGCACTGGCCCGGCCGGGACCGGTTCATCCTCTCGAAGGGTCACGCCGCGCCGATCCTCTACGCGGTGCTGGCCGAAGCCGGGTACTTCCCGACGGACTGGCTGCACACCTTACGGAAGCTCGGAAGCCCCCTGGAAGGCCATCCCAATATGCGCCGGGTGCCGGGTGTCGAGGCTTCGACGGGAAGTCTCGGGCAGGGGCTTTCGATCGGATTGGGCCACGCCCTCAACGCCCGCTTGGATGGGCTCGACTACACTGTCTATGTGCTGATGGGCGATGGGGAGATCCAAGAGGGGCAGGTCTGGGAGGCAGCGATGGCCGCGGCCAATTTCAAGACCGGAAATTTGGTCGGTATCGTCGATAACAACGGCTATCAGCAGTCGTCCGCGGTCTCCGATGTGACCGATCCGGCGCTCTATCCCAAGAAATGGCGGGCCTTCGGCTGGGAGACGGTGGAGATCGACGGTCACGACCTGGGGCAGGTCCGTGATGCCTTGCTGGAGGCGAAGTGGTACACGAAGGGCCCCTTCGCGATCATCGCCCACACCGTCAAAGGCAAGGGCGTCTCATTCCTTGAGCAGTCATATACCTGGCATGGGCGCGCGGTTCCACCGGAACAGCTCCCGAAGGCATTGGAGGAGATCGGATGAACCCCGGAGTAGCGATCGGTCTAAAGATGGGAAAGGCGACCCGCGACGCCTTCGGCGAATCGCTCCGCGATCTGGGACGGGAGAACCCGAACATCGTGGTCATTGATGGCGATGTCAGCAACTCCACCCGCACCGAGTGGTTCGCGGAGGAGTTCCCCGACCGGTTTTTCGATGTCGGCATCGCCGAGTCGGATATGGTTGGCGTTGCCTCGGGCCTGGCCGCGAGCGGCAAGGTCCCGGTCGCGGCGAGCTTCGCGGCCTTCCTCCTCTGCAACGCGTTCGATCAGATCCGGATGGGCGTGGCCTACCCACACCTGAATGTGAAGCTGGTCGGCAGCCATGCCGGCATCACGATCGGCGAAGACGGCCCGTCGCAGATGGGAATCGAGGATGTCGCGCTCGCCTGCGCGCTGCCGGGCTTCGTCGTGCTGGTGCCGGCCGATGCGCCATCGGCACGGGTGGCGACCCGCGCTATGCTGTCACATGACGGGCCGGTTTACCTGCGCGTCGGGCGCCCGGCGGTCCCGGTGGTCTATAGCGGCGAGGTCCCGTTTGAGATCGGCCGGGCGAACACGCTCCGCCAGGGCGGCGATGTGACGGTCATGGCGAATGGCGTGATGGTCGCGGTCGCGCTGGATGCCGCCGAGCGGCTGGCGAAGCAGGGGATTCAGGCGCGGGTGCTGGACATGCATACGGTCAAGCCTCTGGATGAGGCGGCCGTGATCGCGGCGGCCCAGGAGACCAACGGGATCATCGTCGCGGAGGAACACCTCCACTACGGCGGGCTCGGGAGCATCGTATCCATGGCGGTGGCGCGGTTCCATCCCTGCCGGATGGGCTTCGTGGACCTGGACGACACCTACGCGCAATCCGGGACTGCCGAGGAACTGATGGAAACCTATGGCCTGACCGGCGACCGGATCGTCGAGTCGGCGACCCGCATCGTCCGTGGCGAGTGACCGGCGGAACAAGCTGGCTGAATGAGGCTATCGCCGAGGGAAAGCTGCCTTGCCGGGCATCCGCGCGGTCGGTTTGCCGCCGCGCGTTGCCGGATGCACCGGAATCATTCGGCTTGCCCCGCGCGAGACCGCCCGCACTCACCTGTGGGACAACCTTTGCCGGTCACCGGCGCACGTTGAGAAACGCCTGGGTGATCTCCTCATCCCCGATGTACCGCAGCAATGCCTCGTCCGCCTCCAGGTGCGCCAGATCGCCCTTCTCGGATCGCTGGAGTTCGTTCAGTCGTTCGAGCAGTTGCCGCCGCGCCGCCATGCTCGTCGCCTCGGCCTCGGCCAGGAGGCGCTCGATGTAGGTAATCAGCCGGGGCACGTCACCCTGGGCGGCAGTGCTGAAATCATCTCCTGGCTTCGTGCCGAGGTGACGCGCCTGATGTTGAATCTCCCGCTGCTTGATCTCGTCCACGATCCGCCGGAGTGTAGCCAGGTCATCAATTGAAAGCATCGCCGCTGCCTCCCAATCGCGAGGTGACCCACACAGGAACACTGTGCCAGTTGCCTTCCCGCAACTCCCATGCAGCCAATGGCGATGAATCTAGCGAATGCCCGGCCGACCCTGTCGCCCTTGCTCCAGATGAGGCCGGACATGGTAATCTCCCCTGAAGGTGAACTGCTGGCCGGCAATCGAACACCCGGGCGCTATACAGGCGGCCGAGGTTGACGTTCTCCTGAGTGGCGGATGAGCAGCACGATTGACCAGACAACAGACTGCGGCGGTCCGTTATCGAACCGCCGCGATCACGTGTGGCTGGAAATACCGCTTAGTGGATTCTAGAAGCCCCCAGGATTCGAATTGCCGGGGTTGGCGAGATTGTGGATCTCCCAACCATAGCCTGGGCCCTCGGCATCCCGCGCTTGTCCCGACACGTATCCGCCGCGGCTGGTGCCGCCGGGGTAGCAGTCGGAATGGTTGCATCCCGAGACCTCCTGGCCCCAGTTGTTCGGAAAGGCTTGTGCCCCGGCACCAGCCACAACACCGAGCGCCAGCAAGGCCGCTGCGATCACGGTAAGAAGCTTCCGCTTCATGAGAGACAACCTCTTCTTCCTAGATTAGCATGGCCCTTAAGACCAGACTGACTAACATTAGGGCTAATGAGCTTTTAGCGCTAGCCGAACATCCAGCTGGAGTCTAGGTAGGTTAGCAGCGAAGAACCTGGTAGTCCAGAGAATAAACATGACAAGGCCGCCATCATCACTGTCCATGCCGCAGAATGTCTTTATTTCTTCGCGAAAAATGGGTCTATCCGAGAGGTCTCAAAAACGGGAGAGTCCAATTGGCTTCCATTCGGATTGAGGAGTTCTAGTTCTTGAGCGGACCGTACTCTCCACCAGTCTCGGCGCATAACTATGGGCCTACCGCAAGGCAGGTGAAAACTTAGAGGACTAATGCGAAACGATAAGGCCGGACGAACAAGCAGCCACGGAAGCCGCGAAAAGCTGGTCGCGGCTCTCCAACTCTGCATCACGCTGATCAGTCAACCAATTGCGCACAGCGAAATTGACACGATCACCGACCGGGAGACCAGCGTGAGTCAGCGCCCAAATGATTGTTTGGCCGGCGCGTTCGATGCTCGGCTAGGTTGAGGTGTCAGTTTGTTGGCCGGGCTTCTCTACAGCTTCTTCGTTCCCTGCGGCTTTGAGCGCGTTTTCGAGAATCGAGAGGCTTCGCTCGACGCCCCGCTCGTACCCACGGTGGTAGGCGTACATCTCCGGGTCATCGACCTCGAACCATTCTTCTTCCTTGGCGTGTTCGTAGGCTTCCCACTGGTGAAGCTCAACAAGTGCGTGCTGGAGGACTTCCCGGCAGCTATGCTCCCCCGGCAATGGCTGCGGTTCGCTGTGAGGGATCTTGGCATCGGTCATCGTCGTCTGACCCATGCGTATCTCCTTCCCGCGTCTGCGTTCGTGTATCACATCATCACGATCGTTCATCTGCTGGCGAGTGGTAGATCGACATAACCAGCATGCTCGATCTCTTCCACACCAGTTCTCAACGCAGTCTCCTTGCCAGCGGTAACGCTTTATTGGGTTCCGGCGAAACCGCCGCACGATGCTTCGCCGGTCCCGCTCGCGTGACGCCAGGTCGCGCCATTGGCCAGGATTTCGCACGTGAGCGGTCCGGTGCCGTCGTCGGCCCGCGCCGTAACGTGGACGTAGGCCCCGTTGCCCACCGTGAGCGTCTGCTGCCAGGGCAGGCTGACGCTCTCGTTCCGGGTGGCATCGTTGGCATCCTGGTAGGTAACGCCTGCGGTAGCGGCGGACCCGCTCACGCGGTAGGTGATCGTGATGGCATTCTGGGGGAGTTCGGTGCCCGGCGTGGCCGGTGCCCGCTCGATCATCGCGCCGATGCCGTTCATCCGGAGCGCCAGCACGCCACCGATCATGAGAACAGTGATCAGCACACCCAGCCCCAGGCATCCCACGAGTCGCAGGCTCATCATTCGTTACCTTCTGCTCGCCTTCAAGTCTACACGGATTTTGCCCGCTGCTCCGGGAATCTCGGTTCCACACCTGCGGTATGGTTAAGCCGTAGCTGGCGGAGAGGAGCACAGCGTGATCGACCAGATTGAAACGGCTATCGGCGCGACGATCCAGTGCCTGAGTCCCGGAGCTCACGGCGTCGCGCTGGTGGATGCCAAGCTCTTCCCGGCGGGGGACTCCCACACGGTCTATGATCTGCGGGTCTCCTGGCGGCTGAACGATGAGCTCCACATTGGGCACTTCATAGCCAAACGGGATACCGGCGAGCGGCGTATCTTGGAAGTGCTCGCCGGGTTGAGCATCCCAACCCCGCGTCTTCTCTCGTCCGGTTCCGGGCAATCTGCGCCGCTCTTGATCATGGAGCGTCTACCGGGCCGGATGATCGCGGAGGTGATCCGGGGCGCCGGGATGCGCTGGGAGCTGTCCGCGCTGGCCTTCAGCTATGCCCGGATGCTGGCCGAGATCCACGCGCTCGATTGGCGGACCGTGGCGCCCTGGATGGCGGACGTGGAAGAAGACCCGGAGGAGATCGTCGATATCCAGGTCGACGCGATGTGGGAGGATTGGACGGCGCGAATTGCCCGGCTCCCGGCGGATGCCAGGGCGCCCTTCGAGCAGGCGCTGGCCTGGCTCGATCTCCGCCGGCCGGTCGAGGTCTCCCTCTGTCTCTGCCACGGCGACTACAGCCTGACCAATGTCCTGATCGCTGATGATGAGGTGAGCGGCGTGCTCGATTGGGAGTCCGCCCGCGTCACCGATGCGTCGTACGATCTGGCCCTCCTGCCGTTCGAGCTCCGGCGGCTGGGCTTGCCGGTTGAAGATGCCGAGCTCTTTGCCCAGGCCGCGCATGGTGCCTACCTCCAGAATTCGCCCCGCTCGCTGGGGAATCTCTCCTTCTATACTGTCGCCCGGTTGCTCGATCGGGCGCTGGCCGCGCTTGAGCTGGCCGGCACTGCTCCAGCTCCGGAGGCGGTGGAGGAGGCCGGTGAATGGCTCGGCGCGATGCGACAGGCGATGGCTGGTGCCGGACGGGTTCCCTGGCGCGGATGAGGAGGATGGGCGGTGGACCCGAGGTCGTCCATGGATGAGCGGGATGCGCCACCGCTCGGACAAGGCGGGCCGAAGTGGCTCCAGGGGCCGCGCCGGGTACCGCCCGATCCACCTGGCTACCGGCGCGTCGCCTACGACCGGATTCCCATGAACCGGGTCACGTTGCTCGGTCTGATCAGCGCGCCGATCTGGCTCGGCCTCTTCCTGTTCGTGTCGGGTGCCTTGGGTGGTCCGCGGGAGATTTCCTTTCATATCACGTTCGTGGGTGTCTTGATCGCGCTGGCGCTGCTCCTGGTCGTCGTACCGGTGGTTCATGAGGCGGTCCACGGCATCGTCGCCCAGTTGACCGGGGCGCACCCGAGCTACGGAGTCGGTCCCGGCTATGCCTACACGACGTTTCTCGAACCGGTCGGGAAGGGCGAGTACCTGCTCATCGGCCTGTCGCCGCTGGTCGTCCTCTCGGTCATCGGCCTGGCAGTACTGGTGCTGGTTCCATCGATTACCGGGCTGACGCTGGTCTTCCTGGTTGGCAACGCCGCCGGAGCGGTCGGTGATATCTGGATGGCCTGGCGGACACGCCGGCTCCCGGCGGGGGTGCGCATCTACGATCTTGCCGATGGATTCGTGGCGTATCTGCCGGAGGGGAAGGATCAGCCGGCATAAAAGTCCGGTCCCTGCGTTGAATAAGAGTAGGGTGTTGCGCTCGGACGGGTGAGCCGCGGTCAGATCTGCTCTAGGATGCGCTCGGTATCCCGCCGCAGGTTCTCGATATCTTCCCGGACGACGAAGGTCCGGCCGGAGATCTCATCCCGGACATAGCCGAGCGTGCGATCGTCCATCCAGCGGTAGATGGTCGGCCGGGTGACGCCGAGCTGCTGGGCGGCGTTGCCGATGCTGACCAGTTCAGCGGGCTCGTAGGCACGGAACTTGGCCATTGAAATCATGCGGCCGAGATCGGTCTCCCAGAAGCTGCGCGGTACCGTGTAATCTTCCGCGCCGGGCGGGAAGAAGAGGAGCTGAAGTACGGAATCGATGGCTTCAAGAACCCGGTCCTTGGCTTCCCGGACCTCGCCACGGGCGAGCGCCGCCAGGCGACCAAGATCGCGCCCGATGGGGCCCTGGCGAAGTTGTTGGAGGGTAAATTGCTGGACGGCTTCAGGATAGAGTCGTGACATTAGCCGGTAGTGATGGGTGTAGATGATGCGAAGCGCTTCGTCGATGGTTTCCTGATAGTTGGGTCTTTCAGCGTCCACGCCTGATCCCTCTCCGGCGGCACACTGGCCTCCATCCACCCCGTACGTACCCCATTGTACGCGTACGTTTAAAGCCGGTCAAGCACTCGGTCGTGTTGTAACCAAGCGGATTTCCGGATCTTCATGAGCCCGACCGCGCCCGGCCCGGTCAAGGCCACGTGCTATAGTTATCCGTTGCGCTGTTGAGTCTTCAGGGGGTCTTGTGCGCGTTCTCTCCCGGATTCTGAGCTATCTCATTCCCTATTGGCGCCGGACGCTCGTCGCTGTTCTTACGCTGTTTTTGGGGATGGCTATGCAACTGGCTATCCCGAGGCTGGTCCAGTACGTCATTGATGATGGTCTCGTGCGGCAAAGCCTCCGGGTCGTCACCATCGGCGCGGTCGCGATGATTGCCGCTGGTCTCCTGCAGGGGGTCTTTACGTTCCTGCGCTCGTACCTGTTCCAGTACCTTGCCGAGCGGGTCTCATTCGATATCCGGAACGCGTTCTACTGGCATATGCAGCTCCTGCCGTTTGCCTTCTTCGATCGCGCACACACCGGTCAGCTCATGTCGCGGGCGACTGAGGATATCAACTCGATCCGCCGGTTTCTGATGTTCTCGCTCCGGTCGGTGGTCCAGACGACCGTTATGCTGCTGGTGATTTCGGTCATCCTGTTCGCGACCAACTGGCAGCTTGCCCTCCTCTCGCTCAGTGTGATGCCGGTCCTGGCCTGGACGGCGATCCGCTTTGGCCGGACGATCCGTCCGATGTTCCTCGCGGTGCAGCAGCAGTTCGGCGTGATGACCACCGTGCTCCAGGAGAACCTCTCTGGCGCGCGCGTGGTGCGCGCCTTCGCGCGGGAGGAGGATGAGGAGGCGAAGTTCGATCGCGAGCTTCAGGCGCTCTACGACCGCAACATGGAGACGGTCGCCACGTCGTCGTTCTACTTCCCACTGATGGCGTTGCTTTCGAGCCTGGGAATTGCGTTCATCCTCTGGTTCGGCGGGCGGCAGGTGGTGAACGGGCAGCTCTCGCTCGGGCAGCTCACCGCGTTCTACTTCTACCTGGCGATGCTGGCCCAGCCGATCCGGTTGCTGGGCTGGGTTGTCAACAGCCTGGCGCGGGCCCTGGCCTCCGGCCAGCGGATTTTCCAGATCCTGGATGAGCCCCCAGCCCAGGGCGAGGCCGGCGGAACGGTTAACCTGGAGCGGATGACCGGCCGGGTTGAGTTCCGGGATGTCTCGTTCCGCTATCCGGAGACGACCGGGGACGCGTTGAGTCACATTTCCTTCCGGGCCGAGCCGGGGCAGCGTATCGCCCTGCTCGGCGCTCCCGGCTCCGGCAAGAGCACGATCACGGCGTTGATTCCTCGCTTTTACGAGGTTTCCAGTGGCGCCGTGCTGATCGATGGGATCGATGTGCGCGATCTATCGCTTGACTCCTTGCGCCGCCACATTGGCATCGTCCCGCAGGAGACCTTCCTCTTCTCGGTGTCGCTGCGGGAGAACATCGCCTATGGCCGCCCCGACGCCACCGAGGAGGAGATCGTCGCGGCCGCGATTGCCGCCCGCGCCCATGATTTCATCTCGGCACTTCCGGAGGGGTATGACACCGTGATCGGAGAGCGGGGCGTTTCGCTCTCCGGCGGGCAGAAGCAGCGGGTGGCGATTGCCCGCGCGCTCCTGATGGACCCGGCGATCCTGATCCTGGATGACTCCACCTCGAACGTCGATACCCAAACCGAGTTCGAGATCCAGCAAGCGCTCAACAGGCTGATGCAGGGGCGAACGACCTTCGTGATCGCCCAGCGGCTGGTCACGCTCAAACATGCCGATGAGATTTTGGTGCTTGATCGCGGACGGATCGTCGAGCGCGGCACCCATGAGGAATTGATTGCCCAGGGCGGAATCTACCGCCGGATCTACGACCTGCAATTGAAGCCGCATGAAGAATTCATAGCGGCCGCGGACTGAGCCTAACGATGATGCACTTTTCTGGAGATGCCGAGGACCTGACCGGAAAGGCCTACGATAGCCGGATCGCCGGGCGGCTGGCGCGCCGGGCCTTGCCCTACTCGCGCAAGGTCCTGCTGACGGTCCTGCTCATGGTGCTGGCGGCGGCCGGAGATATCGCGCTGCCCTACCTCTTCGGGCTCGGGCTGGACGTCATCAATCCGGCCTCCGGCCGGACCTTCTTCGGGCGTACCGGAGTTCCGGCGCTCGATCTGCTGATGGCCGTCTTCCTTGCCGCCATCCTGCTCCGGTTCGGCGCTTATTACGGCCAGTCGTACCTGACGTCCTGGATCGGCCAGCGGATCGTCTTCGATCTGCGCTCGACCCTCTTTCGTCACCTCCAGCGGCTGGGTATCCGCTACATCGACCGGCGCGGGGTCGGGTCGGTCATGTCCCGCCTGCAGAACGATGTGAGCGTCATCAACGACATGTTCACCGACGGACTGGTCGGGATCATGAGCGATGTCCTGGTCCTGGCTGGCATCATCGGGGTGATGCTCTTCACCAACTGGCGCCTGGCACTGCTGACCTTCTCGGTAATGCCGATCATGGCGGTGACCATGATTTGGTGGCGGCGTCATGCCGTCGAAGCCTACCGGGCAACCAGGGTCACGATCGGCAAAGTGAACGCCAATCTGGCCGAGAGTATCGCCGGCATCCGGGTGGTGCAGGCGTTCTCCCGCGAACTCAAGAATATGGCGCGGTTCCGCGAGATCAACGGTGAGAACCTGGAGGCGAACCTCTGGGCCGCGCGGCTCTCGGCGGTCCTCTTCCCAATGGTCCAGATCGTCGAGACGCTGGCGACCGCGCTGGTCCTCTACGTGGGCGGGCGGATCGTGCTCGGTGGGTCGGGCTTCACGGTCGGCGAGCTCTTTACCTTTGCCGCCTATATCTCCCGCTTCTTCGATCCGATCCGCGACCTGAGCCAGCGCTACAACACGATGCAGGCGGCGATGGCGGCCGGTGAGCGGATCTTCGACCTCGAAGATGTCCAGCCCGAAGTCGTGGACGCGCCGGATGCCGTCGATCTCCCGGAGATCCGCGGCGAGGTGGTCTACGACGAAGTGGTCTTCGGCTACGATCGAACACCGGTGCTCCACGGAATTAACCTCCAGGTCGCGCCCGGCGAGTCGATCGCGCTGGTCGGTGAGACCGGAGCCGGCAAGAGCTCGATGATCAATTTGCTCGCCCGCTTCTATGACGTCTGGGAGGGGAGTATCCGCATCGATGGCTACGACCTGCGCGACGTCACCCAGCACTCGCTCCGCTCCCAGCTTGGGATCGTGCTTCAGGACACCTTCCTCTTCGATGGGACGGTGCGGGACAACATCGTCTACGGCCGCCCCGATGCGACCGATGGCGAGGTGATCGCGGCCGCGACGGCCGTCGGCGCGCACGAATTTATCACCCGGCTTGAGCAGGGCTACGACACACCGGTCCACGAGCGGGGTGTGACGCTCTCGGTCGGCCAGCGCCAGCTTCTCTCCTTTGCCCGCGCGCTGCTGGCGGACCCGCGGATCATCATTCTGGATGAGGCGACTTCCAGCGTCGATACTGAGACCGAGGTGCGGATTCAGCAGGCCCTGCGCCGGCTGCTGAGCGGCCGGACCGCGTTCATCATCGCGCACCGGCTCTCCACGATCAAAGAAGTCTCGCGCGTGGTCGTGATGCACCATGGCCGGATCGTGGAGATCGGGACGCATGAGGAGCTGCTGGACCGGCGCGGGTTCTACTACAACCTCTACACGATGCAGTTCGCCGCGCCCGAACTCCAGGCCGCCGACTGAAAAAGCAGGAGGGCAACGGCATCCCCGTCATTTTGAGCCTGTCATGGCCAAATGTCGCTACGCGGAATAAAAACTGGCGTCCACCCGACGTAGAGGAGGGGCTCGTCCTCTCCCGAAAAATTTGTTATACGAAACCTATGCCGGGAGGGGACAAGTCCCTCCCTACGACCATTGTGGCAGGTGCAACATCAACCTCAACGGAATCAGCCAGTGCGATCTCGGTTCTATTCTCGCAATTTGATCTGTTCCTCACGAGACGTCCGATAGGCCGAATTGGGCGACCACCCGGTCATAGTTCAGTCGCATCAGCGCGATCACCTCGGCGATGTCATCGTCGTTCTCGATCCGGCGCGCGGCCCAGCCGGGCTGGTTGAGTGGGTGAGGTCCCACGCGTCCCTGCTCCATCAGTTCAGCCCAGACCGGCTTCGGGAAGCCGAAGTGGGCGGCGTAGTTGCCGTGCAGGTGCCCAATCTCTCGACGGCCGAGCTTGAACGAGAACTCGCCTCGGACCCCTGGGCCTGCCGTGACGCCCGGCCAGGAGGTAACCTCCTCGGTGATCCGTTCGCTTGCCGTCAGTGTCCTTGTCATCGGGTGCCTCCTCTATTTGATCAATTCGCGTAGGCTCAGCGATTCGGGCTTCAGAATACAAGCTCAAGTTAACTTGAAGTCAAGCCCGATCTGTGATTTCCTTTTCGCCATGTCGACACTGCTGACGATCAGTGAAGCCTCAAAACGGAGTGGCGTTGCCGCCTCGGCGCTGCGCTTTTACGAGCAGCAGGGCCTGATAAGGTCCGAGCGGGCCGGCTCCGGCCACCGTCGCTACCCGCGAGCCGTGCTGCGGCGGATCGCGTTCATCGTCTTCGCCCAGCGGATCGGGCTGACGCTCGACGAGATCGGCGCGGAGCTTGCCAAGCTTCCCCCGGATCACGTTCCGACCCGTGATGACTGGTCGCGTCTCTCATCGGGCTGGAGCGCACGGATTGACGAGCGAATCGCCGAACTAAAGCGGCTCAAGGTCGGGCTCACCGAATGCATCGGCTGCGGCTGTCTCTCGCTCGATCGCTGCCAGCTCGCCAACCCCGAGGACCGCGCGGCCCGCTTTGGCCCCGGCCCGCGCTACTGGGTCGGTGACCGCCCGTCCAGTGGCTAGCTCGATCGCTGAACGCAGCTGCCACTTGCGTTCGAGTCCTCTTGGTGTTCCGAACCAGGTACGGCCGGTGCCATGATCGCGATTACGAGCTGGTGCACCTCGGAGCCGTGGGCGACCTTGCCTCTTTGCTGTGCTCCCGTGACGACACGTACGTGGGTTCGGCCGAGCATACACAACTTCGTCTGGTTTTCACCGCGCGGTGCTACTGAGATATCCGCTGGCCGGTCCCGTGCCGCTCAGGCATCCTGGCGTTTCGTGATCTGGGTGACGATCTTTAATAAGTAGTGTACTTGGACCCGGTCGTTGACCTTGGGATTGGGGTAAATAGCATCCCGCGAAAGTCGCGCCTGGAGCACCGTCTCCGGATCGTCGTCGTGCGCGTAGAAGACGTTGATGTAGGTTTCTCCGTGGATCTGGTACGGGATCATTCCCAGGATCAGGGCATCAACTTCCATGCGTCCTCCACTCGCCTGGGTACCGCGTCGTGGTCCACTTATGACCGGCGCGGCAAGCAGCGCCGCTACAAGCGCTTGGGTTGGGGGCGCCGATTTCCACGCCCAGTACATTATCCGCGAGTATGGTGTGATCCAGCGCGCATACCCGGCTAGATTTCGTCCTCCAACTGCCGGTCCTCACGGCTGCGGACGGCCAGGTAGAACCCGACGACCAGCAGGAAGAAGGGCACGACGGTGAAGCAGGCGAGCATCGCGAGGAAATCGTTGCCGGCATCTTGTGAGCGGAACGCAATGAGAATCACGAGCAGCCCGGTGATGACCAGGAGCGCCAGGACGGCGAGCACCGACCAGGAGCTGATACAGCCCTGCGCGCTTCGCAATGATGTCCCGTTACTGGAGATTTCAGCCTGGCCCGCGCCGGGGAACTCGAGGTCGCCCAGCCGGATGTAGCCGGTGCGGCCATCGGCGAGCGTGACCTTGACGAAGTCGCCGGGTAGCGTCTCGCTGCCCTCGATTGGCGTGATCTCCATCCCTGGCCCGACGATCTCGACCAGCGGCGCGGCGGGATCGGGGGTGGTGTAGACCCGTATCCCTTCCGATGGATGGTACGCATCCACCAGTTGGTGCGCGCATGCCGAACAGTAGTGGTTGGTCGAGGGATTGAGCGCCCCGCATGATCCACAGTAGATGACCGGCGAACGACCCGCCAATCTGCTGCTCCTTCTAGCCCACTGGCTACCGGCTCGTCACTGACGCCGGGCGATGTCCCACCGCATGTCCCGGACATACGTCTTTGGCAGTAGGGTATACCAGCCTGGCGGCATTCCGGCCACTCGTTGGCAGGCTGCTGCGGCGCACGTAGATGCGGGGGCCCCATGCGAGCTTGCGAGACGCGAAGCTGGTGGCTGATGGAGTCGTGTCAAATCAAATCGAGATGTTACCGAGGGATCAGAGTTCGAAGCGGTTCCCTCAGTTGGAGACGTTACCGGCCCACCGGCCGTTCCTCCTATCTGTTGCTGTGGTTTAGGCCGTCACGATCTTAGGCAGTCAGGCAGGTATCGAACCCCATCAACAGCTGGTGCATCAGCTGTTGTGGCCCATCATCTGGTGGCCACCCATTGTGCCACCCATCATCTGGTGGTGCGCTGCCATGGTTTGCATCATGGTCTGCATCATCTGCTGATTCATCGTCATCACGCAGACCATCGGCATCTGCTGGTTCATCATCATCACACAGACCATCGGCATCTGCTGGCCGCTCATCATGTGCTGGCCCATTGGCATCTGCTGTGGCGTCATCGTTTGGCCACTCATCATCTGGTGATGCGCTGGCATGGTTGGTGTCGTGCCGCCCATCATGTGCTGGCCCATCGGCATCTGATGCGGCGTCATCGTTTGGCTGCCGTTCATGTTCCCGCTGGCTGCAGCTGAGGCGGTGACGGCTAGGAGGAGGAGTGCGGCAGCCAGCAGTGCGGTGAGGGTTTGGCGTAGACGTTCCATCTGATGCTCCCTTCGCTTTGTTCGACCGGCGACGGTGCTGGTAATGGTGCGTTGACTGCCCGCAGACGCGGTGCCTCGAATGGCTCTCCTCATCCCTGTTTAAAGCAGGTAACGGGTGCCCGCCGATCACGTCTACCGCCACCGGTCACGTGCGCGTTCCCGGTCGTTCGTGTGGGAACCGGCGCTGGCTCCTACACAGCTGGCGGTCGTCCCTCGATCGATCCGGTCGTCTTCTTTTGAACTGCAACTGGTGCTGTTCTTCGAGTGGTTCGCTCCGAACGGCGGGTACTCGCCATCGCTGCCGACCGCTTGAGCGTCCGATGGGCGCCCTGGCTGCGATCTGGATGAGCCCTGAGCGGCCCATTCGAGTCTGTCCCGCATCCGGGATCGCGGTCTTCCGGCGCTTCTGCGACGCCATCATCATGCAGTGCTACGCTGAGGGAGCGCGAGACGTTGCCAACCAGGCGCCGGGCGGGTACGATGCCTGATTGGCGGTGGAGCGAATGGAGGGATCATCCAGTGGACCAGCAGGCAATGCGCGTCATCCGGCTCGCACTCGATGAAGACATTGGGAGCGGCGATATCACCACCCGCGTGACCGTGCCGGAGGATCTGCGCGCCGTCGCGAGGCTCCTGGCCAAGGATGAGGGCGTCATCTCCGGCATCGATGTCGCCGGGGTGGTCTTCCATGAAGTCGATCCCCGGATCAACTACCAGCCACTGGTCGATGATGGCGCCCGGATTCAGCGCGGCGCGATCCTGTGCGAGGTCAGCGGCCCGGCCCGGAGTATCCTCACCGCCGAGCGAACCGCGCTCAATATCCTCCAGCACCTCTCCGGTATCGCCACGTTGACCGCCCGCTACGTTGAGGCGGTCCAGGGCACGAAAGCGCGGATCGTCGATACCCGCAAGACGGGCCCCGGCCTGCGCCTGCTGGAGAAGGCGGCGGTGCGCCACGGTGGCGGGCACAACCACCGGTTTGGGCTGAGCGATGGGGTGTTGATCAAGGACAATCACCTGGCGGCGATCGGTGGTCCCGACCGGATCGCGCGGGCGATCGCCGCGGCGCGGGAGCAAGCGCCGCACACGCTGCGGATCGAGATCGAGGTGACCTCGCTCGATGAACTGGAGCAGGCGCTCGCGGCCCGTGCGGATGTGGTGCTCTTGGACAACATGTCGATCGCGGAGATGGGTGAGGCGGTCGAGCGCGCGGCCGGGCGGGTCAAGCTCGAAGCCTCCGGCGGTGTCAGCTTGGAGACGGTTCGCGCCATCGCCGAGACCGGCGTCGATCTCATCTCGGTCGGCGCGCTAACCCACTCCGCCCCAGCACTCGACATAAGCCTTGAGGTCGAGCTAGGCAGGGATTGATGTCACGGGCTCACCCCTCTTCCAGAATTGGGAGAGGCTCCATCCGGGCCGGGGTGAGGGCCGCATCCCTATGCCCCCGACGTTGCCTCGCTCGCCGGGATGGTGATCGGCTCGACCGGATAGCGCGAGGCCCAGCCGGTGAATCCACCCTGCAATGCCGCGGCGTCAAAGCCGAGGGATCGGAGCTGCCACGCCACACGGGCGCTGGTTGCTTCGTTCGGTCAGGTGCAGTAGGCGACCACGAGCCGGTCCCGCGACTTCCCGGTCGCCCACTCGATGACCTCATCCGGGCGGACCCGGATACTGCCGGGGATTTGCGCTCCATCTGCAGTGAACTGCGACCGCGAGCGGACATCCAGGATGACCGGCGGGTTCGGGTCTTTCAGTCGGGCCGCCAGTTCGTCCGGTGAAATCCGAGGCACCTGCCCGCCGTGGTCGCCGAAAAGACCGGCCGCGCTTCCCTCCCGTTCCTCGGGGAGCGTCTGCTTGGCCACGCGCCGCCCATACCATGACCCCAGCGGCGCGATGGACGCGCCATGCACGATCACCGAAACGATAACGACCGCGCCGGTGATCGCCAGGAGTCGTTCGGACCCCGGCACGCCATCCTGGACCACCAACAGAGCCAATAGGAGTGAGCTGAGCCCACGGGGGCCGAACCAGCCGATGATAACCCGCGCTCCCCGGCTGGCGGTGGCCCGGCGGAGTACCAGGGCCATGACCAGCGGCCGCGCGATCGCGATGACCAGGACGGCGAAGAGCAGCGTGGTTCCGAGCGGGATCAGGCCGGTCATCGACGAGAGGAGGGCACCGAAGAGGACGAATGCGACGAGCATCGCCATCTCCGCGGTCACTTCGCCGTACTCCATGAAGCAGTCGCAGAGTTCGAAGTTGGAGAGTGAGATGGCGATCCCGGCGGCGAAGGCGGCGAGGAAGCCACTGCCGCCGATGGCGGTACCCGCGGCGTAGGCCGCGAGCACGAGCCCGATCCCGTATAACGCCTGGTACTCGCGGCGGATGCCGTACCGCGCGTCGGCCCGAGCCATCAGCCAGGCGCCGATCCAGCCGACTGCGACGCCAGCCAGCGGCCCGAGGATGAAGAGTTCACCCAGGAAGGCCAGCCACTCCGGCACGCTTCCGAGTCCGGCTTGGGCGATCGCGATCAAGACCAGCACGGCCGGAAGGACGATCAGATCGTTCGTGCCGGCCTCGACGCTCAGCGCCCGCCGGACCGAGCGCGGGATGCGGGTATCACGCAGCACATCCTGGAGCACCACCGGGTCGGTGGACGCCAGGATCGCGCCGAGCAGAAGCGACGCGACGATGCTGGTGTGAAGCAGGAGCGCCGATGTCCCGGCAACCAGGATCATCGTCAGAGCGGCGCCCGGCCCGAGCGCCAGGACCGGGACGATCCAATCGTTGCCGACTTCGTCGAAGCGAAGCTTGAGCGCGTCGATGAAGAGCACCAATGCCAGGTTGAGGGTGGCGATCGTTTCGAGCGTGCCGCTGTGGGCATCCAGCGTGATCCAGCCGAGACCGTGTTCGCCGAGAAGGACGCCGAGACCGAGGAAGATGATTGGGAATGAGATCGGCGCGCGCTCAACCAGTCCCGACGCAAGCGCCGAGATGATAAGCACGGTGGCAGCCAGCGCGCTTGCGGTCAAAAGGTCGGGCATAGAGTTCCCACCAAGATATCGGCGCTCCGGCTGGAACGAAACGTCGCTTTCGTACGCGTCGGCGTTATCAGTGGCGCCACGGGTCACCGGGCTTTCCTGATGACGTGCCGTCGTTCGGGAGATGCTAACCAAAGTATAGATCGATAATGGGTTCGTCGCGGTCTCTCTCAAGCGGCTGCCTTCGTCATCCTGAGGTAGCAACCAAAGGATCTCCCGATCCGCCGGCCGGTGAGCCGAGATGCTTCACGACGTTCAGCATGACGCTTCTCAGCGATCAGCCCAACCGGAAGTACCCAGACTCGCTGGACGTCGTCATCCTTTCGGTTCTCGTGACACCCGCCAGCGATTAGCCCAACCGGAAGTATTTAAAACCTTCGGCCAGCTCGATCTCGTCGGCGCCGGGAAAGCCACGCTGGCGTGCCTCGGCCGCGATGCCCTGGGCCCATTGCCGGACCATCGACTCAACATCCCAATCACCGCCGATCTGGCTCACATGCGCCGCCAGCGCCTCCAGCTTCTTATCGAAGGAGTTGGTGATATCGATCCAGACATCGGCCTCGCCCGCCGCGGCGAGGTAGACCTCGGTCGCCTTGTGCGGCTCCAATCCCTCGGCGAGTAACTGGGGAAATGTCAGCCGGTCGCGGGCCGACGGGTAGACCGCCGCCAGCGTCGCTTCACCCATCGCGATGTGGTCCGGATGCTGAAGATAGCCCCGGCCGCTCCAGCGGCTGGTGGGGTCCTGGCAGATGACCGCGTCCGGCCGGTGCAGGCGGATCATCCGGGTGATAGCGAGCCGCAACGCGAGATTGGGCTCCAGTTCCGCGTCCCGAAAGCGGAGAAACTCGACGTGCTTCACTCCCAGGATACGGGCCGCCTCTCGCTGTTCGGCTTCCCGGGTCTCCATCAGTTGCTCGGACGTGACCCCTGGGTCATCACTTCCCTTATCGCCGCTCGTGCCGAGCACATAGACGATTTCGCTGCCCTCGGCAGCCCAGCGGGCGACCGTGCCCGCGCACATGAACTCGGCGTCATCCGGGTGCGCGACTACGACCATCGCGCGTGCTGGTGTCGTGCCCGCTCGCTGTTCTTCGGTCATCGATCCCTCCAGGTTCCGTCACATCAGTCGCCAACGAGTCCTCGGCTCGCGGCACGTTCGATATACCTTCGTTGCTGAGGTTTGGCCTCCTGGAATGGTACAATGCCGATCCACACGGCAATGTTCCCGGTTTCGTTCCCGCGGGCAGAAACAGAGGCGATCCGGCCGTGAGAACCGCCTCCACGGCTGAAATGGACATTTTCAAACGCAGCTATCGCGATAGATTGGTGGAATACCGCTGATGGTCGACGTGCTTCACGGCCGTTTCGGGATGGTTCTCATCCTCTATATGCTCGTGCTCGGTGTCTGGGGTGTCCTCAACTTCGTTCGCGGTTCAGGCGTCAGCGGAAGCTACCTCGGCGCTCTCCTGATCGGTGAGATCGTCGCCATCGTTCAGACACTCATGGGTGTGGGACTGTTGCTCTCCGATGTCCATCCCGGCCGGCAGATCCATTTTCTCTACGGGGCGCTGTACCCGTTGATCATTCCCTTTGTGTACACGTATGCGCGGTCCCAGCCGCCTCGCCGCGCCAGCTTCCTTTATGGCCTCGCAACCCTCTTCTTGTTCGGCCTGGCGATTCGCGCGATGGGTACCGGCGGCGTGTAATCTCGCATCCTCAATCACTCCGCGTGTCCGCATTCCTTGCGATGCCTACCGCTCGTTCCCACGTGTTCCGGCAATCCGGCTCACCGCATCAGGCGGGTCTCATCCTTGGGGCTCTTTCCTTCCAGCCGGGGCACGGGTGCGCGTCAAGGCGCGGCTGGGGTGGCCCCGTGGCCGCCCGAGTTCGGGTCAGGTGGGTTCCTTGCGTGTTCGCGCACCGTCCATGATGCATTAACACCCATCGTGCAAAATCCTGACGCGCATCCCCGGAGCGTCGATACCTTGTCAGCACATGGTAGAGTAATGGGCGCACGGGAAGGCTGAGCGGGGTTCGTCTCCGTTTTGGTGGGGACGACTGAATTAGGGGAATCCAGGCGGTTGCCGGTGCGTTGTTGATATGGGTTCAACGGCGGCCGGGCTGGCTGGAGCAGATATTCAGACTGCGGCCTGGTTCGTGGCGCGGCTACTCAGGGGGTGTCGATAGAGTGAGTGGCGGCGCATCGCGGTGAGCACCGATATGATCACGGAGCGTCACCCTGGTTGTTCGTCCGCTTGCCAGTGTAGGGTGAAAAGCCTGTGATCGGATGATGCCGGTCAATCGAGTTTGACTGGGGACACGAAGCCGGTATCCACTGTGTTAATGGTGCTGATGAAGCGAACGCTCGAATTGCTCGGTCGCGGTGGGTGTGTGGGCAAGGCAGCTCTTTGGGCCTAGCCTGACACACGCGTTTCGCCTGTCAGCATGATCTCTGGTTGAGGGATAGGGAAATGGGCCGGATTCCGTCGGGGGACGTGAGCCCGCGTCCAGCGAGCGCAGTCTTTTGGGACCGGTATCAGCATGCTTTGGGGGCATCCAGCGGAACCGGCCCGCGATTGCCCTACCTACCGGGGCTCGACGGGCTACGCGCGCTCGCCCTGATCGCGGTCGTCCTCTACCATGCCGATCTCTCCTGGTTTCCGGGTGGCTTCCTTGGCGTTGAGGTCTTCTTCGTCCTGAGCGGGTATCTGATCACGTCGTTGCTGCTGGCTGAGTGGAATCCGCAGGGACGCATCGATCTCAAGGCCTTCTGGCTCCGGCGCGCACGCCGCCTGCTTCCCGCGGCGTACCTCCTGGTACTGGTCACGCTCTCGTTTGCCGTCCTGTTCCTGCCGGGGGAGGTCGCGAACCTGCGCGGCGACGCGGCGGCGGCATTCACCTACGTGACGAACTGGTACCTCGTCCTGGCCGACCGGTCCTACTTCGAGATGATCGGCCGGCCGCCGGCGCTCCAGCATCTCTGGTCACTCGCGGTCGAAGAGCAGTTCTATCTCCTCTGGCCGCTGCTGTTTGCCGCCGGGATGCTCCGCTTGCGCCGTCGTGGGATGCTGATCGCGACGCTTGCCGGCGCGGTGGTGTCGACGCTGCTGATGGCCATCCTCTTCCAACCTAACGTCGATCCCTCGCGGGTCTACTACGGCACCGATACGCGGGCCGCTGAGTTGCTCGCCGGGGCCGCGCTCGCGTTCGTCTGGGAGCCTGCCTGGCTGCGCGGATCGCCCGGTGGACCGGTGGCGCGGCTGATCGGCTGGCTGAGCCAGGCTACGCGCGCCCCGCTGCTGCTGGATGCCGTGGGGATCGCGGCGCTCGGCGCGCTCATCTGGTTCTTCCACTGGTTCGGTGAGTACCAGCCGTTCCTCTACCAGGGAGGATTCGCCCTGGTCGCCCTCACCACCGTGCTGCTGATCGCCGTCGTCGTCCATCCGCGGGCGAGGCTGGTCCCGCGCCTGCTGAGTCCCGGCGTGATGCGCTGGATCGGCACGCGATCCTACAGCATGTATCTCTGGCACTGGCCGGTCTTTGCCGTCACCCGTCCGCAGCTCGACGTTTCGATTCAGGGGATCTGGCTCCTGGCCCTGCGGCTGATCCTGACGGCGCTCCTGGCGGAGGCGAGCTACCGCTGGGTCGAGACCCCCTTCCGGCGCGGCGCGGCCGGGCGTGCCTGGAAGTCCTTCCGGGAGGCTCAGGGAGCCCACCGGCGGCAGCTTCGTATCCGCTGGGCGGGAGCGGCTGGAACCGGCGCGTCGCTGATGGTCGTGCTGGGTGTCGCCGTGGTGGGAGCCCAGCAGCCGGCCCCGCCCTCCTACCTCTCATCCCTCTCCTCGGTCCATGCAACGGCAGTCGGCGGTGGGTCAACAGGGCCAGGCGTCCCAGCGGCGTCATCACCACAGCCCAGCGCGTCTGGGGAGACGCAGGGTGGACCGCAATCGGCGGCGCCGAGCCAGACACCAGCAAGTACCCAACCAACTGATCCTCAGTCATCCGGCGCGGTCACCGCAATCGGTGATTCGGTGATGGCCGGCGCGGCTGGCGTGCTCCAGCAGGAGATCAGCACGCTCAATATCGATGCCGAGATCGGCATGCAACCCGCCAAGGCGATCGACCTCCTGCGCGCGCGCCGTGATGCCGGCCAGCTTGGTCAGGTAGTGGTCGTCCACGTCGGGAACAACGGCGTCTTCACCTCCGCCCAGTTCGACGAGATGATGCAGGTGCTTTCCGGTGTCCCGACCGTTCTGTTCGTCAATGTGAAGGTGCCGCGCCCATGGGAGGGGCCGAACAATGACGTGCTCGCCGGTGGGGTGTCGCGATACTCGAACGCAAAGCTGCTCGACTGGCGGCGGGAAAGCGAAAACCGGCCCGATCTCTTCTGGGATGACGGGATTCATCTCCGGCCCGAGGGCCAGCAGCTATACGCCGACCTGATCGCCGGGCAGGTGCAGACTGCCAAGGCGGCACCATAACGAACAGCCCGCCTGCTACGGAATGGTCTGCCACCAGGCTCGCGTCACGGATTCAGAGTCGCAGTCAATAATCCAGGTTTCCGCGGGAATGCCAAAGAGCGTGTACGTCTGGACCGTTACGATACTGGAAACCGGTTTCCCATAGCCCCAATCGCAGCCGGTAGGGTCCGGCCGAACCTCCCTGGCGGTCACCTTCAGGTTCAGCAGCCGTTGCAATGGCCCGCCGGCATTTCGAATCCGCTGGTGAGCGTAATATGCCGCCACTACTTCCGAATCGGTCCAGACTTCGTGCGATTCCGGAATCAGCAGCGGTGGTACCAGCGCGGCAAGGATCAGCACCGTAATCGCGGCAGAGATGATCAGAGCGCCGCGAATGGCTCTGGCCCAACTGGATAGTATGAGCGCGCTCCTCATTCCATCGCTCTCACGGGTCGATAGTGGGTTGGCCGGTGCAATTCACTTCGCCGCAATCGACGAAGATTGTTTCCGCCGGGATCAGGATAAGGGCATACGTCCGAACCTTGGCTCGAAAGGCCGGGCCACCGATCACCGGACAGCGCCCGGGTTCGAGTTGTACGTCAACCACCTGAAACTCCTGCCTCAGCAGCCGATCGACCGGTTCCTCGCCGCACCCAAGGCGAGCCAGATGGAGCGCCTCCTGCGCGGCGACACGTGTCTCTCCCGTGAAACGGGCCATTCCGTCAAGCGTCAGGAACCGTATGCTCTCAACTCCCAAGGCGAGCGCAATAACGAAAGCTCCGACTGCCACGAAGATCATCCATGGTCGCATCAACAAGTCCTGCCTTTATCTTCCACGATAGGCCGTCGCCCGAGTGTGTGACTCACCGGGTGTTGTGGTATGGCGGAAGTATCGAAGCCGGTGCATCCCCTGGCCAGGCGGTTTCGGCCTTTCGAGGGGGGAATTTGGCTGTCAACCAGGGAGTAATCGGTGTAAACCTTGCGGGATTCTAGGGTTTTTCGCTGGAAAGCCAGCCGCGTTCGCGCGCAATGGCGACAACGTTCTCCCGGCCACTCACGCCGAGCTTTCGACCCATGCGCCGGACATGGGTCTTGACCGTCTCCGGACTGATGAAGAGGAGACCGGCGATCTGCTGGTAGGTGAGGCCGCTCTGGGCAAGTAGCGGCAGCAGTTGGCGCTCACGTTCGGAGAGATTGCAGGGATGGACCGGGGAATCATCTGGGCTGATCGCCTCCGCGGGTGGTGCTCCGTGGCGGCGCTTCGCGTTCGAGCGGAGGAGGGTGATGCCAACCAGCAGCATGACGCCGAGGACTACGGCCCAGCTTGCCAGGATCATCGCCGCCTGGTCGAGATCCAGCACCGTGTGCATCCGCACCTGCACGCCCATGAGCGCGGCGATGATGAGCAGTGCCCCACCGCTGGCGCCGATCAGACCCCGAATGCCGTACCGGAGCGTAGTGGTCACGACCATGAGGAGAAGGACCGCCGGGGTTGCGATGGCGGGTTCATGGCTGAACGCGCCAATGCTTGCAGTTGTTGCCGCCCAATCAAGCCCCGTGGCGAGGCCGCGCGCCTGCTTGAGTCGTGCGGGGGACTGACTACGGCGCAGTAGCTGGATCACGCCGAGGTTCCCGAGACCGAAGACGAGCCCTGGGAGCACGAGCAATGGCCAGGGGATGGCCGGGAAGAGGAGGACCGTCAACAGGCACACCGGCACCGCGTACCACCGAATACGGGCCAGGGTCACTTCGAGCCGCCAACTTTGGGATATCCCGGGATCGCCAGCCGCATCAACGGGTGCAAGGCGTGGCGTGAAGAACGTGGCGAAATCGCGGGCCGCCGGGTGCATGATTGCGTCTATCTCCTATCTTGATTCGATACCATTTTGCCAGTGAACTGCTTCGCGAACAACATTCGGCGTTCAATGAAATGACTGGTCTTCCGCTCAATTGGCCCCGGTTGCCGTGGGGGAATACAATGAGTACGAGTAGGAGCGAAGAGCAAGGAGCGTATCCGATGACCGCCGCGCAAGCCGCGATTGCCCATGACCCGAGCTGGGAGCGTGCCCTGGATGAGGTCCTCAGCCGGACGGCGGGGATGACCGGGGAGTCCGGACGGCCTGATCTCGTCTTTCTCTTCGCCAGCGCCGCCTACGCCCGCGATTATCCAGCGCTGGTACGCCGTGCCCAAGAGGCGACTAACGCCAGTGTGCTAGTGGGCTGTAGCGGTCAGGGGATCGTCGGGCCGGGCCGTGAGATCGAGAACGAACCGGCGATCTCGTTGCTCGCCCTCTGGTTGCCGGGTGCCGAGTTGCGTCCGGCATTGATCAACCAGCGGACGCTCGAAGCCTGCGAGGAGCCCGGTGATTGGTACGATGTCACTGGAGTCGACCGGGATGCCGTTAACGGCTGGTTCCTCTTCGGCGATCCATTCGGCATCGATGCCGAGCGGCTGGTTGATGCCCTTTCGGATGCCTACCCCGGCACGCCCCTGATTGGCGGCCTGGCCTCCGGCGATCCCCACGTTCCCCGCACGTTTGTCTTCCTCGATGGCAACGTCTATACCGAGGGCGCTGTCGCCGTGGCCCTGGGCGGTGCCTACACCGTGCGTACCGTCGTTTCACAGGGTGCTGAGCCGATCGGGGAACCCTGGACGATCACGGCGGCGGACGAGCATATCGTGCATACCATTGGGCAGCGTCCGGCCTTGGAGATCCTGGGCGAGACGTTTGACGGCCTGACTCCGGAGCTCAAGGAGCGCGCCCGGCGAAACCTCCTGGTCGGCCTGGTGATGGATGAGTACCAGGACGAGTTCCGGCGCGGCGATTTTCTGATCCGGAATGTCACTGGCTACGATCCTGGAACCGGGGCGCTCACGATCGGCGCGCACCCACGCGTTGGTCAGACGATCCAGTTCCAGCTTCGCGACGGCCGGGCCGCCGATGAAGAGCTCCGCACCCTTTTGAGCCAGGCGCGAGGGACCCTCGGGGATGCCAAGCCGATCGCCGCGCTGGTCTGCTGCTGCAATGGCCGGGGTGCCGGCTTATTCGGTGAGCCGGACCATGACGCTCGCGTGATCGGCGAGCAGTTCCAGCTCCAAAGCCTCGCCGGATTTTTCTGCAACGGCGAAATCGGCCCGGTCGGATTACGGAACTACCTGCATGGCTACACCGCCAGCATCGCGCTTATCGTTCCCAAGGCTTGACGTACCAATACGACGGCCCCCATCCCTAACCCGTACGGAGCCTCCCCCAATTCTAAGGGAGGGGAATAGACTTCCCAGCGATCTCCCATCCCCCAACTTTGGGGGAGGGGCTGGGGG
>CADEOZ010000074.1_pt1 | contig 26058 bp, 21 predicted proteins | sample 7288031 | NCBI WGS metagenome assembly CADEOZ01 (sample SAMEA6638613, study PRJEB37532) | metagenome | isolation source: wastewater | place: Germany | collected 2017-05-22 | reverse complement strand
CTGCACCGCGGAGAAGTTGACTTTCCCTCTGGTCTCGTTTTCGGGGTTCACTACATGACCGAGCCCGTAACGCCGACAGATGCGCTGATCGTACTGATCCATCATGAGCGCGTTTAACGGCGAAACTACCACAGTGAGCCCAGGGAGCAACATAGCGGGCAAGATGAAGCACTCGCTCTTCCCAGACCCAGTCGCGGCAATACCGAGGATCGACCTACCAGTAAGCACCCGGGAGAGAATCACATGCTGGAATTCCTTAAGTCCCGAGAATCCGAATAAACAGTAGGCTAGCTCATCGAGTGCCTGACGTACGCGATGATCCTTCTCGGGGTCATAGGATTTCAGGAAATCCCGTTCAGGATGGTTTTCTTCGACTGGCTTAATTTGCGTGATGTCGCCCGGCTCGCGAAGGAGTACTGACCCGGATTCTTGGGCATTGACACGGACCCCAGAGATCTCCAGCCTTTGTCCGAAGCGCAATGAAGGGAAATCAAATCCCGGACAACGCTTGATTGCTAGTTTCTTTACTTTATATGGTGCAGGACAAACCTTTAAAAATTCTATGGATTCATTTATATGGTCGAATTTTTGAGATGAGAATTCATCCGGGCCGTAGTTGACCGGCTCCCAGTCACGGTAAGCACCGATAAAACGGAGGTATACAGGTCGGTCAACGATTGAACCATGTTCCAATGGCTGTGGAAGGGTGAACGGAGAGATCCTTGTTCCATCACTTGCACTTGGGCCAACAACAACGTAGCTCCAGGAGAGCAGTTTGTTCTCAAACGCATCCCGTTGAGACATGTCGCACAGGATACGGAAGCGCTCCAAGAGAGAATGCGCATGGAAGGATTCACGTCGGGCGTTCCAACAGCCATCACAACTATTGGGTAGTCGATTTCCGAATTCCTGACCGCACGGGATGATCGAGGTGAATCGTGCATGCTGCCCGAGGAATTCGCGCCGCCATCTCATGAGATCCCCAGCGTTTTTCTTTGAACCGGGCTCAAGGATGATCGCGAGTCCGCTACTCGGTAGCCGGGCGATCAGCGCCTCAAGATTCCTCTTCTCATGATGCCCCAGTTCATTGAGAATGTTTGAGGCAACGATGAGGTTGACATTATCTACTGATGGAATCCCGGCCTCTAGATCATGGCGACGCCAGTCAATCGCTTTGGCCCAACGGTGCACTTGAACCATCACATCACCGCCGCCAGAGCCCATCTCGCCCGCGCCCCCGTTCGTCTTCTGTTCGCGCCCCTCCATCCTCCGCAGCAGGGCGTTGGCATACTCGGCAACTATGCGCTGGGACCAATCGAGCGCAGGCTGACTTTGATCGATTCCAACAAGGCGCAGATCGGCTACCGGAACATCCTCACCATAAAGCTGGCAGATCTGGCCCCAGAGGAGGAGAAAATCTAGAATGGCAATTGCTGTCGTTCCAGTTCCTACGCCGATGTCCAAGACATTCAGTGATCCGCGCAGACGCCCATTACGGAGAAGATCAATTAGAATCAGCTGAATCTTCGGCACATTGTAACTGAAGTAGTGTATAAGGTAGGCGTCGAGGAAGTCAGGTTCATCGTAATCATTCCCAGCGAAGTCCTTCCCATCCTGCCTAAACTGAACCCAGCAGTCAGCAGCCCGTTGGATCTTGGAGTCATTCGCCTTAATCAGTTCTTGGATGGATTCCGCACGGCGATGCTCATCAGGAAATTCACCAAAGAGCACCTTGCACTGCGCGGATTCAACAAAGGGTGACAGCCGTGCTCGGCCACCTGGTGCGATCCAGTTTTCGAGCGTCTCAAGAACGGCGGCTGAAGGCGCCTTCCCCATCTCCCCCTGTTTCCCTTTCCCCCTTTGAGGCTAGTCCCTATCCCCCTTGGATTTTGGCGGTGCGAACAGCCGGGGCTGGGAGCCGGCTGAACGTGGTGCTGGTGGCTTCTTCGGTGCTGGGCGACTTTCACGTTCAGTGAGGTCAACGCCGCGCATGGTGGAAGGACGCCAAAGGACGGTGTCCTCCGGGTCGTGGTCCCGCATCCGGTTCAGCGCGGCCTGGCGGCTGTTAGTCGCGTAGCAGTAGGTACAGCCGAAGGTGCAGGTATCGTAGGCGCCGATGTCGTCGCATTCGACGCAGCCGCAGTCTTGGCGGGTCGGCGCGTCCTTTAGGAGCAGGTCCAGATTCGGCCGTAGCATGCGCACGATGTCGATATCGATGCAGTGCGACCGCTCAATGCCGTCGCCGGTCAGGCCGTCGTTGCAGCAGGAGTACATAGTGATCCCGTGGGCGGCGGCGATGTCGCGGAGTTGGAGCGCGAGATCGCGCTGCTCCTCCAGTCCCGGCCGCTGGATGGTAATGCCGTGCTCGCGTTCGACCTTGCGCAGGTTCCGCTCGGTCTTGCCGTAGAAATCGACGAACGAGAAATAGCAGCGCCGGGTATAGCCTTCGAGCTGCCCGGCGAGGAATTCGAAGCGTTTCAGGTGGTATTCGGGCGGCGTCTCCGTGCTCAACAGGATCGGGTCGCAGCGCCACTGCGTCAGTTCGGGCGAGATCTTGTCGCTGACCCGGCGGAAGGTGTCGATCGCGGATCGAACCGGCGGGCTGTTCGACTCGATCATCTTGGGATAGCCGTTGATCGTGACGTGGAAGTAGTAGCGGTAGCCCGCGCTGTTGAGGAAATCGAGGTGCGACAGCAGCGGCTTCGGATTCCGCGTCCAGAAGACCAGCGCCAGGCAATCCTCGGCCTGGAGCGAGACCCGCTTCACCTGCCCGCCGTAGGGGTTGATCCAGTGGCAGTAGCCTTCACGGAGGCGGTTGAGGAGCCATTTGCTGTAGAACGCCGGGATGTCGGTCCGGCGGCTGGCGCTGATGATCCTCACGATAAACCCTGCCAACCCCTCAACGGGATTCCATGAATTTCCCTGACCGGTGAAATCAAGGTCTCCATCCTCGATTCCATAGTAGCAGAAAGTATCCATTGGGACCATGGATCACGATCCGCCGGGTGCCCGTCACTGTATTGCGCGGGTGATGTTGATTGATTATGACCCGCAACCGTAGCGCTCCCGACCATTGTTTCGTCCGCCAGCGCGCGGCGGTAAACCGACCGCGCTCAGGGAACGAAGCCAGCTGAACCTGGCTGAAGAGCGAATGCGCCCGCCTCTCGCAAGGAGCAACCCGGTCACCCTGCATCCTTGCTTCGTCATCCTGAACGCCTGCCTCGTCATCCTTAACGAAATGAAGGATCTTTTCATTAGAAGATTCTTCGCGTTCGCTCAGAATGACGAGGAGCGGTCTCACCGAACCCCGTGCAGCCGGCTTTGAGCCGGCTTCGGACTGTGAGCGCGGCCGGTTTACCGCCGCGCGCTGCCGGCTAGGCGCCCCGCCTTCGGTTCACCGCCGCGTGCTGCCTCCGGCATACATGCTATCGGGATACCGCCCGCACCAAGGCCGCTTGCAAAACCCTGGCGCGCATCCCGATCCGCCCGCGCCCACCGTCCAAAGGTCGGTGTACGAAGAGACAGTATGCGGGATGAAATGACGTACGAAATGCTGTTAACATTGTTGAGAGCGGTGACCTATCGGGTCGTCGTTCACGGGTCGAACAGCGAGGAGCGTTCACCATGCGCCTGAGTTTACGGACAGAAGTTCCCCAATGGATCATCATCGCGGCGATGTTCGTTGCCGCCGCGGTGGTCTGGCCGACCGCGCCCGACCGGCTGCCCATTCATTGGAACGCCCAGGGGCAAGTCGATGGCTACGGCGGGAAATTTGAGGGACTGTTGCTGCTTCCGCTGCTCACGCTCGGCATCTATGTCTTGCTCGCGTTCCTCCCGCGCTTCGATCCCCGGTACGCCAACTACGCGCGGTTTGCCAACGTCTATGCCATGATGCGCGGTGCCATCGTCGTTGTCATGGCCTTGATCCAAGCGGCAACCCTACTCTGGATCAAGGGCATCGAGTTCAACATGTCGATCGCGATCTCCTTGATCATCGGCGTGCTCTTCATCCTGCTCGGCTACGTGATGCCCCGGCTCCAGCCCACCTGGTTCGTCGGCATCCGCACACCCTGGACGCTCAGCAGCGAGCGCTCCTGGCGGAAAACGCACGAACTCGGCCGCTGGGTCTTCATCGCCGAGGGTATCGCGCTGATCGCCGCTGGACTGACCGGTTCGACCGCGGTGTTCCTCTTCATGATCGGCCTCAGTCTTGCCGGTGTGGTGCTCCTGGGCGCCTACTCCTACATCGTCTGGCGGCAGGATCACGGTCACCGGTCTCCAACAGCCTAGACTGGGCACGTCACGGAAGGAATCCGTTCGAACCGGATCAAGGCGGCCACGGGGGGCCGCCCCTACCAACCAGAAAGGCAAGGTAGGGGCAGGCCCCCGTGCCTGCCCGGAAATCAGGGCCGGCTACCCGCAAAACCCTGACACCCACGCCGCGTTTCCGTTCCCCGGTTGCCGGATTGGGCCTACCGAGCGATACTGGAGACGGTAGCGGCGAACCGGGGCCGGTTATGCGCCGGAAGCACTTCCCCGGTCATGGCGAGAGCGGAGCGGATACGGACCATGGGCCTGGACCTTCTGACCCAGGCGATGAGCAGGCTTTCAGACGAAGAACTGGCCATCCTCTCGACGGCCCTTCAAGATGAGGTACCGGCGCGCGGCCCGCGTGCTCCGTTCTACCGCGCCTTGCTCGCCTGGATAAACGCCGAGTTCCACGGACGCCACGGCGAGGCGATGCCGGACGCGCCGGACGCCGGAACGCTGTTCGGGGTGGCCGCCGGGCTCAATAGCGAGGCGCTGGACTCCCTCATCCGTGGGATCAAGAGCATCCTCCAGGAGCCACTACTTCCCGAGTCGATCCGCCGTTTCTACGAGGCGATCCTCGTCGTCCTCGAGAACGAGTGGATGATGCGCAACACGATGATCTAACCCCTTTTCCTTTGAATCTCACGCGGAGTCAAACACCGCCCGCCACCCGGACGAGCCAAACACGGGTGATTTCGGCCAATCCGTGAACTGGAGGAACGGGACTGGCGGAAACCGTCGCGGCAGCCGGGTAACGGCAACACGGCCGGCGAACGCGCGTACGAGGAGACCGGCACCATGGCCGAACAGCGACACCGCTTGCGTCACCACTTCCAGTATTGGATCTCCAGGCATCGCTGGGCATCGATCATTCTCGCCTCGGTAATCTACGCCGTCCTCGTGGGATTCATTCCTGCCTGGTACCAAGGGAAATCGCCGACCCAGATCCTACTTTCGATGGGCTCCTGGGGCGCGCTGGGACTGCTGATATTCGGACTCCTGTTCCGCCCACGCGTCTCCGCTCAGTCCAAGGGTGAGCCGCGTTCGGCCACCAAGCGGAGTCAAAAATCGCGCGGCTCGAAGAAGTCCCGCCGGAATTCGCGCGGGTCGAGGCGGCACTAGCCTGGAACGGTACGATGAGCAGAACATGCGGATCCAAGACTTCGTAACGCGATACCCGCTGCCGAGCGCCCTCCTGCTTCTCCCGCTCACCTGGATCACCGGACCGATCGCTCGCGCCATCCTATGGCTGTTCGCACCGAACGCGAGCGAGGCCACGCAGATTCTGGTCAGCGTCGCGGCTCACGCGCTCCTGGCGGTCATCCTGCTCACCTGGCTCAACTGCTGGGGCGCGGTGGGGTTCAACGGACCATCGCAGTGGCGCAGCCTCTATCTCCTCTGGGTGCTCCCGATTCCGATCCTGCTCAACCTCTCCAGCGGCATCCACGTTACCGGCCAGTCGGCGATCGCCCTCTACGCCGCGATCACGATCCTGACCGGATTCAGCGAAGAGGCGATCTTCCGGGGCATCATGCTCCAGGCTCTGCTCCCGTTCGGAGCGATCGGGGCATCCGCCATCTCGGCGCTGCTGTTCGGCCTGGCCCACCTGAGTAACCTGGTCGCCGGCTTCAACCCGACCGTCGTCCTCTTTCAGGTGGCGAGCGCCATTCCGCTCGGCTTCCTGTTCGCCGCCCTCCGCCTGCGCACGAACACCATCTGGCCCATGATCGCGACCCACGCGCTGATCGATCTCGCGGCGTTTCTCACGATCGGCCAAATGGTGACCTCCCGGACCGTCCCACCGGTCGCCTACCTGGGCATCCTGTTCTTCTACGCCCCACTCGCGGCGTACGGCCTCTTCGTGCTGCGGAAAACCAGAGGGCCGAGAGCCGGCCTCCCCGCGCCCCGGACTCCCGCCAGCGCCTGAACATGGGCTGAGTTCATTTTGTGGGTGAAGTGGGCACTGCGGTCGGTATATCGGAGGAAGCGGCGACAAGCAGACTGCACGGAGTCGATTTCCGCGTCACAGCTCACCTTTGAACGCCGTATCGAGGATTGACGGTAGCAGCGCATCGAGTTCGGCGGATGTTTCGGCGTGCAGGCGCTTGAGTACGTCTGTGTTAGCTTGCAGCTCATCGAGATAAGCAACGATGCGGCGCTGCTCATCTATTGACGGGACGATGACTCTGAATTTCCTTAGCGATCCAATGTTGAGATGCGGCGAGGCCGATCCCTTGCAGAGTGGCAGAATCTGATCATCGTAAATTGCGGGCGAAAGCATCTGATAGAGAAAGAATTTAGGTACTATTCGAGATTCTTCGGGGCGAAGCATCATGACGCGCTGACCAAGGCTAAATCGCTGCCCCTCCTCCACCAGCGCCACCTTGCCAGTACCACCACCTTCGCGAACCAGAACGAGATCATTGGGCCGTGGCTCACCTCGAACGGTCCGCCGGAGGTACTCGTCTTCACTCGTCCTACGCGCTGAGTCAAGCCGAAGCGTACCCCACTCAACGTCCGACGATCGAACGCACGGAACACCGTACTCTGCGTACACGGGGTTCGAGTGCAGGTTATCGATAATCGCGGCACACACACTTTCCAATGAGGCTGACTTATACCTTCCCGCTTTGAAGATCTGACCCAGGATTGATTTGTTTAAACCCTCCACGCCCTCCGCCGCCTGCCGCCGCAACTCGCGCGCTTCCTCGATCTTCGCGGCCAGCGCTTCGATTCGCGCCACGATCCGCCGCTGTTCGTCGAGAGGGGGAAGGGGAATAGAATATTCTAGAACTTGATGCGGCCGTATAGCTGCATAATTCGTGGATCCCTGTGCGGAAACCTGATCACGGAACTGGCGGGTTCTAACGTAGAAGGCTAAAAACTTCCTGCTGAGGATAGTCTCATCTACGACAAACAAGAAGTAATGGCTACTAACAATAGCGCCATCTAACGCGTCTGGGACAACACCAAATCCTCCAACCTTCGTATCAATCTCGGCGACTAGAAACTCACCGGCTCGGGAAATCTGTTGCTTTTTAGTCTTGATTTCCGCGCCCGCAAGGGTGTCGCGTAGGACGATACCCTGCGCATGGAGCTGAACGCGACACCGCTTGTAAACGCTAAGATCATCAATCTCGATAAATTCTTTACGATAGGAGAGAACCTCACCGAGCCGCACCATGGGGAAAGGGATGTTCATCGCACCGGCACCGACAACGCTTGCTTGATCTCCTCGATGATCTCGATGATCCGGCGCTCTTTGGCCAGGATATCCTCCACCAACTGTTCCGGAGGTAAATGCTCGATAGCCTGTGTCGCGTTCGGGTTCTTGAGATCCAGGTTGTACCCGTTCTCGATTACTTGCTCGACCGGCACCCGCCAGACGCGCTCGTTCTCTTCGCGATGGTTCCACCAGGCCAGGCAATCCGCGAACTCTTCGAACTGGATCGGGCGCGTCTTCGTATACTGCTTCCGCCCCTCCGGCAGCGGCTGCTCGTAGTACCAGATCTCCTTCGTCGTCTGGGAACGGTCGAAGAAGAGCAGGTTGGTCGGGATGCTGGTGTAGGGAGCGAAGACGCCGTTCGGCAGCCGAACAATCGTGTGGAGGTTGAAATCCCGGATCAGCTCCTCTTTGATCCGCGCCGCCACGCCATCGCCGAAGAGCGTGCCGTTGGGCACGACGACCGCGGCCCGTCCCGGCGTGGGCGGACGCTTCAGCTTGCGCATGATCAACTGGAGAAAGAGCAGGGCGGTCTCAGCGGTCTGCTTGTCCTCGGGGAAGTTCCCCTGGATACCCTTCTCCTCCTCGCCGCCGAACGGTGGATTCGTGAGGATCACATCTACCCGGTCCCGGTCGCCGATTTCCCGGAGTGGAACGCGCAGACTGTTGAGCGGGTCGATCCGGGGCGACTCCAGCCCATGCAGCAACAGGTTCATCTGGGCCAGAAGGTACGGCAGCGGCTTGGCCTCGCCGCCAAGAATGCTCTGCTGCTGGAGAACCTGCCGATCCTGAACGGTATGACATTGATCCTTCAAATGCCGGAACGCCTCTACCAGGAAGCCGCCGGTGCCGCAAGCCGGATCAAGCACGATCTCGCCGAGGCGCGGGTTGGTGGCCTCGACCATGAACCGGACCACGGCGCGCGGCGTGTAAAACTCACCGGAGTCGCCAGCGGCGTCGCGCATCTCCTTGAGCAACGATTCATAGAGATGGCCGAGCGTGTGGATCTCGTCGCTACTGTCAAAATGGATGTCGTTGACCTTGTTGATCACGTCCCGCAAGAGGTAGCCGTTGATCATCCGGTTGACCGTGCCACGGAACACGGTGGCAATGACATCGCGGCGGCCGCCGCCCTCGCCCCCTTGCAAGCCACGGAGATAGGCGAATAGACCGGGACCACGAGTGCCATCGGGCCGCGTGGCCTCGTCGTTGTTGACGAACGCGATCAGCTCATCCCCGGTGATGCCGTCATCTTTCGCCGCCCAGTCGCGCCAGCGGTACGGCGGCTCGATAGTGGGTTGGAAAGTCTCACCACGCACCGTGGCCTCGTCTTCGCGGATCTGCTCCATATCATCGAGGAACTTCAGGAACATGATCCAGGTCAGCATCGGCAGCCGGTCGAGATCCCCGTTCAGCCCCTTGTCCTTGCGCATGATGTCGCGACCCGATTTGACAATGCTGCCAAGCCGCTGGGCGGTAGTAAGTGGCGCTGGGTTCTTTCTAGAAGTGCGTGCCATGTCTTACTCCGCGCTCTCGGTAAGGGAAACGGGAACGTAGACACGCTTGAGCGGCAAAATGCCCTTGTACCGGGAGTCAAACAACTCGTAGTTCGCGAGGACTAGATCTATAAGATCGTCGCCCGAAATCAAGCGCAAATTCCCCTTCCCTTTCGCGAAGTTGATCGCCTGCTGAGTAAAGGAGCCAAGCGTGACCAGAAGTCCATGCTCGTTCGGTCCAACGTTGCCGTAGAGGGCAGCGACCTCCGGGTTACCAACGTTTCCATTTGAACTCTTGACTTGGACCTTGATAATCGGTGGTTCGAAACCCAGCTCATCACGATGGGCGACGATATCGATCCCTCCATCTGGGCCTGGAGGCGAGACGCGAGTGCGGTAGTTCATCGTATTGAGAAGGTGGGCCACAAAGTGAGCGAATGGATGCCCCTTCAACTCCTGTGACAGGGTCTTTAGGATGAAATCACGTGTCGTCTGTTCAATGTCCTGGGCTACCTCGACGATCGTTTCATCCTTGTCTACCGGTGTCGGGGCAACGTCGCCTTTGAGCGCGCCCAAGAACTCATCCATATGTGTCTTCACTTGGAAGAGGCTGAGGGCCGAACCAATTTCATACAGTGCCCCTTGAGAAAACGTCGTGCGGGGAAGGGTCTTCAGCCATTTCACAGGTCGGCGGTGTGGATACTCCGGTTCAAGAGTTGAGTCGTAGCGATAGCCGTCTTCAATACACCCAATGTGAACCTTTTTATCTATCTTCGAGGGATACACGACAAGATCCCCGGGCGCCATCTCGTGAGCAAACCGGTATAGCTGGCCGGCCTGCACAGGAACCGCTCCAGGCTTATATTCGGGATGAGCGATAGCGACTGCCTGCTTAATCGTCTCGCGGTCGGCCGGCAGCTTGGAGAGATCACCAATCTTGTCCGAGCCAATCGCCACGACATTGTGTTTGAGGAACAATTTATCAGCTTCCCCGTGGCGCCCACCGTGAATTCCCCAAACAACCGCTTCATCGGCCATTGCTAATCTCTTCCTACGCTACGTAGAGCAACGTCTGCAACTGATTGACGGCTTCGCGCAGCCGGTCGGTGCCGCCGAAAAACCGGATGATTTCGCTGACGTTTCCGTGCGCGGAGATCGGAGGGACTTTTAGGACGTCCGGCATGACGAACTGAGCCGTCCCATAATCGGCGTACTTGTCGAGCAGTTCGTTCAGGATCGCCTTCGCCTCCGGCCCGTACTGCTCGAAGAAATCGCGCTTCTCCCGACGCAGCCGGTCGGCACGTTCACGGCGCGTCCGGAGCGGGGCATTGAAGGCGATGTGGCAGAGCAAGTCGAACGGGTCGGCGTCGGGTTGATCCGTCTCGGCGGCAAGCTTGTCGAAATCGATCCCCCGGTCGGCAAGCTGCTCGATGATCGCGGCGCGCTGCTGGGGATCGGCCCACAACGCGCGCATCTCGGCGGCGGTCGGATAGAGAGTGCGCACCTTCTCGGCGGTGTAGTCGGTGAACGTGACCACCCGCAGTTGCTTGCCGTCGGGATCAAGCTCGTACACGAGATGAGCGGCGATCTCGACCTGGCCGCCATCGACGTAGTATTTGCGGCGCTCCGGCCGATCCTCATCGCCCAGGATGAACGGACCGGAAAATCCGTCTCCGGAGTACCATTCGTCAACGTCTCCGTCATCGCTTTCCACAGCGCCTGCGGCGTCCGCGTCGTCAACAGCGTAGACCACATCGCCGCCGACGTTGATGACCTCAATTGTGGCGTTTTCGGGATAGCCGTCGAACGACGGATCGGCAAACAGCCTGGTCGCGGACCCGGTGTAGTCGAGAATATTGAAGTACAGCTTGCCGTAATCATCGCGCACCCGCGTGCCACGACCGATGATCTGCTTGAACTCGGCCATCGAGCCGATGACGCGTGCGATTACGACGTTCTTGCAGGTGGGCGCATCGACACCAGTGGTGAGCAGTTGCGAGGTGGTGAGGATGGCGGGGGTGAGCGTCTCCGGATCTTGAAAGCGGCTGAGGTGTCCGCGTCCGATCTCTCCCTCGTCGGCGGTCACCCGGCACACATAGTCGGCATGCTGTTGGACGAGATCCGCGTTCAGGTTGTTGAGAATGTGCCGCATCTCGCTCGCATGTTCCTGATCGACGCAGAAGACGATGGTCTTGGCGTACCGGCCGGACTTCCTCAGGAACTCCGTCAAATGCGCCGCTATCGTCTCGGTCCGGGCGCGGAGCGAGACAGCCCGTTCGAAGTCCTTGGTTTGATATTCATCATCGGGGATCTCATAGCCATACCGGTCCAATTCGCCGGCAGCCGGCCGCCAGCCGGTAGCGTCCCAGGTCGTCACCACGCGATGCACGCGGTAGGGAGCGAGAAAGCCGTCTTCAATTCCCTGGCGCAGGCTGTATTGGTAGATCGGGTTTCCAAAGTACTCGTAGGTATCGCGATTCTCCTCGCGGAACGGCGTCGCGGTCATGCCGAGCTGGGTGGCGGGAGAGAAATAATCCAAAATCTCCCGCCAGGTACTGTCATCCCGCGCGCTTCCGCGATGGCACTCATCGATGATGATCAGGTCGAAGAAATCGCGGGCGTACTCCTGATACAGGCCAGGGCGGCTCTCATCCCCGGCCAGCGCCTGGTAGATCGCGAAGTACATCTCCCGGCCCTTACTGGCTTTGCCGTGCTCGATCTTCCAGCGAGCATCGCCGAAGGGCGCGAAGGTCTTGTCTTTCGGGTCATCGATCAGAATGTTCCGATCGGCGAGGTAGAGGATCTTCGGGCGGCGGTGTTCGCCGGAGCGGTTCCAGCGCGCGTTCCAGAGCTTCCAGCAGATTTGGAACGCGACCATGGTCTTGCCGGTTCCGGTTGCCATCGTCAGCAGGATGCGGCGCTGACCCTGAAGGACCGCCTGGACCGTGCGGTTGATCGCGATCTCCTGATAGTAGCGCGGAATCTTGCCGCTCTCGTGGTAGGCCGGCGTCAACAGGCGAGCCGCGACCTCCGGGTCCATGCCATCACGGGAGCGGAGGCGTTCCCACAATTCGGTGGGCGACGGGAAGGCATCTAGGCGACTCTCCAGACCGGTGCCGGAATCGAATTCGATAATCTCATGGCCGTTCGTGGCGTAGGCGAACCGGAGTCCAAGGATTTCGGCGTATTCCTTCGCCTGCTGAAGCCCGTCATGCGCGGTTTTGTATTCGGCCTTCGCTTCGACAACCGCGATCGGAAAGTCGCGGGTGTACCGGAGCAGATAATCCGCTCGCTTCTGCTTGCGGCGCCTGACCTTACCGCTGAGCACGACGATGCGGCCGTCAGTGAACGTCCGCTGCTCGGTGAACGAGTGGGGATCGGTATCCCAACCGGCATCGACCAACTTCGGCAGGACGTATCGCCTACAGGTATCGGCCTCAGTCGTCATTGATACATTCCGCTTGGACGACGTGCTTCCATCAATGAGCATCCCCCGTAGTTAGAGCCCGGATGGCGCTGGTGCGGGCTCATCCGCATTGTAACTCATGATCAGAAAGTGGGCAGTGAGAGAGTGAATCGACAGGTGGTCACCTCGTTGTATCTGTTGACCAGCACGTCACGATACCCAGTGCTACAACGGCCAAGGGAAACGCGTCCCGCGAGCCAGCTCGCCGCGCTGGTACGGTTCCTGCTGTTCCAGCCGGCAATGTCCCGGCATCGCCGTTTTCCTGCCCCGTTGCCTATGTCGGAATCGTTGAAAAGTGGATCGATCCGGTGAGGGATTGATAGGGCAGGGTGAGAGCATGCGGGCAGCGGTATCAGCGATGAACCTCGCATCCGCTCCGGCGGTCCTTTCGGCTGCCGTTCCCCTCACACTCGGTACCAACGCCTATCCCTCCTTGCATATTAGAGAAGGGGAGGAACCTGTGTGCGTTCTCCCCTCTCCCAGAATTGGGAGACGGGTTGGGGGTGAGGGCCGTAGCCACTCGTCCGCCTTCTCCCAGAATTGGGCGAGGCTCCGTCCGGGTTGGGGGTGGGGACCGACACCATCAAGATCCCCCGCCCTCTCCGGTTTATCCCATCGGATCGGGCATAATCGTCACGTTGTCGTGGTTAGGGAAGAGTAATTACGGAGGTGGCATGAAGATTTCCGGCGAGTACACCATGAATGCACCGCAGCAGGCGGTCTGGGACAAGCTCGTGGATCCGAACGCGATCGCGAACTGCCTTCCGGGTGTCGAGCAGCTCGAGCAGACCGGTGAGAACGAGTACAGCATGTCGATGAACCTGGACGTCGGTCCGGTCAAAGGGACCTCGACCGGCACGGTGAAGCTCACCAACCTGGATGCGCCCAACAGCTACCAGATGGCGGTCGTCGGCAACAGCCCGGTCGGACGTGGCACCGCGAACGGAACTATCGAACTCCGCCCAGGCCCCAACGATACGACGGTGGTTACCTATAAGGGCGATGTCGGAATAAGCGGTCCGGCCGGGTTCGTCGCCCAGCGGATGCTCGGCAGCCAGTCGAAGAATATCGCCAACCGGTTCTTCGGCTGTATCGAGCGGCAGATCCAACAGGGCTAAACGCGCTCGAGGAGGAGTGATCGAGATCGGTTGGATCAGGGAAGGAGATCCGCCATGAAGCACCAGATCTCAGTCACGGTCAACGGTACGCAGCACACCGATGAGGTGGAACCGCGCCTCCTGTTGGTGCACTACCTCCGCGATGTGCTCAACCTGACCGGCACCCACATCGGCTGCGATACCAGCCAGTGTGGGGCCTGCACGGTCTCGATGAATGGGAAGGCAGTAAAGTCCTGTACCGTGCTTGCGGTCCAGGCCAATGGCGCCGAGATCACGACCGTCGAGGGCCTGGCACGGGATGGGGAGCTGCATCCGATTCAAGAGGGCTTCTGGGAGAAGCACGGGCTCCAGTGCGGCTTCTGTACGCCGGGCATGATGATGACCGCCTTCGATCTCCTCCAGCGCAATCCAAACCCCTCGGAAGCGGAGATCCGGGACGGCATCGAGGGGAATCTCTGCCGTTGCACCGGCTACCAGAACATCGTCAAGGCGATCCAGTACGCAGCCGAAAAGATGCAGGCTCCGGTGGCCGCGTCCGCGGACGACTAGCGTTCGCGTAGCACAGTTCCCGGCTCGGACTGATCGAGGCGCACGTACCGGAGGAGGATGACATGGCAGTCTCGCGACTCTTCGGAGCTTCCGTGAAGCGCCGTGAAGATCCCCGCTTTATCCGCGGGGAGGGCAGCTTCACCGACGATGTCAGGTTCCCAGGGATGCTCTCACTGGCGATTCTCCGCAGCCCCTACGCACATGCCCGGATCACCCATATCAACGCCACCAAAGCACGGTCGATGCCGGGTGTCGTCGCCGTCTATACCGGCCAGGACCTGATCGACCGGCTGGCGCCGGTTCCCACTGCCTGGCTGATTCCCAACAGCGATCTGAAGGTGCCCGAATACCGGGCGCTGGCCGTCGATACGGTCCGGTTTGTCGGCGACGGCGTGGCCGCCGTGGTCGCGATAGACCGCTATATCGCGCAAGACGCGCTGGATGCCATCGAAGTCGATTACGATATCCTCCCGGCGGTTGTCGACCAGGAACAGGCGACGCAGCCGGGCGCGCCGCGGCTTTACGACGAGGTGCCCAACAACACGGCATTCCATTTCCGGCTCAGCGGCGGTGATGTCGATAGCGCGTTCCGCGATGCCGACGTCACGGTCAGCCAGCGCATGGTGAACCAGCGGCTGATCCCGACCGCGATCGAGACGCGGGGTGCCGTCGCCCACTACAACTCTGGGTCCGGTGAACTGACGCTCTGGTGCACGAGTCAAAACCCGCACGTCCATCGCTTGCTCCTCTCCGGCGTCACCGGTATCCCGGAGAGCCGGATTCGCGTGATCTCGACCGACGTCGGCGGCGGCTTCGGCAGCAAGATCCCCTTCTACGCGGGTGAGATGATCGCCAGCGCGATCGCGAAGGATCTCGGCCGCCCGGTGCGGTGGACCGAGGACCGGCGCGAGAACTACGTGGCGACCACCCACGGCCGGGATCACGTTGATTATGTAGAGATCGCGGCCAAGAAGGACGGGACGATCACCGGCCTGCGGGTCAAAGCCTACGCCAACATGGGCGCCCATCTCTCGACCGCGGCTCCCGGTGTCCCGACCTGGCTCTTCGCGACGATCCTCAGCGGTCCCTACGATATCCCGAACATCAGCTCGGAGATCTACGGTGTCCTGACGAACACGACTCCGACCGATGCCTACCGGGGAGCCGGACGACCCGAGGCCACCTATCTGCTTGAGCGGATCATGGATCTGGTCGCGAAAAAGCTCAATCTCGATCCGGTGGAAGTCCGGCGAAAGAACTTCATCCCGAAAGAGAAGTTCCCGCACACGGTCGCGACCGGTCTCACCTACGACTCCGGGAACTACGAGATCGCCCTTGACCGGGCGCTGGAGATCCTGAACTATCCCCAGTTCCGCCAGGAGCAGGCGGAGGCCCGGAAACAGGGACGGCTGCTCGGGGTTGGCTTCTCGACCTACGTCGAGGTCTGCGGTCTGGCGCCTTCCTCCGCCGCCGGCGCGATGGGCTGGCAGGGAGGACTCTGGGAAAGCGCCATCGTCCGGATGCATCCCACAGCCAAGGTTTCGGTCTTCACCGGATCGAGCCCGCACGGTCAAGGCGAGGAGACCACGTTCGCCCAGTTGATCTCCGATGAACTGGGGGTACCGATCGAGAATATCGAGATCGTCCACGGGGATACCGAGATGATCCCCTTCGGCTGGGGCACCTACGGCAGCCGCAGCACCGCCGTCGGCGGAACGGCGTTGGTGCTGGCCGCGCGAAAGGTTCGCGACAAGGCGGCCAAGATCGCGGCGCACATGCTGGAGGCGGCCCCCGAGGATATCGTCTTCGATCAGGGACGCTTCCACGTCCGGGGCGCGCCCGACCGGGCCAAAACGATCGGCGAGGTCGCCCTGGCCGCCTACACCGCCTGGAGCCTGCCGCCGGGTGTGACGCCGGGACTTGAGGAGAACTACTTCTTCGACCCGACCAACTTCACCTTCCCCTTCGGCACCCATATCTGCGTCGCCGAGGTGGACCCGGACACCGCCCACGTCAAGATCCAGCGCTACATCGCGGTCGATGATGTGGGCCACGTGATCAATCCGATGATCGTCGATGGCCAGGTCCACGGCGGCATCGCGCAGGGGCTGGCCCAGGCGACCTACGAGACGGCGGTCTACGACGAGAACGGGCAACTCCTGACCGGGTCACTGATGGACTACGCGGTTCCGAAAGCGAGCATGCTGCCGTCCTACGAACTCGACCGGACCGAGACGCCGACGCCGGTCAATCCGATGGGCGTGAAGGGAGCAGGCGAGACCGGCACCATCGCCTCAACTCCGGCGGTGGTCAACGCGATCATCGACGCGCTCAGCCCATTCGGGATCGATCACCTCGATATGCCGCTGACGCCGCAGCGGATCTGGCAGGCGGTCCAGGAGCGGAAAGGAAGCTAGCGATGTATCCGAATGCGTTCGATTACTACCGCGCGGCGAGCGTTCCGGATGCGATCGCGCTGCTCCAGGAGCATCCGGACGCGAAGCTGATCGCCGGGGGTCACAGTCTTCTGCCGATGATGAAGCTCCGGCTGGTCTCACCACCGGCGCTCATCGATCTTGGCGGAATTCCTGGCCTCGCCAGTATCCGGGAGGAAGCAGATGCCATCGTCATTGGCGCGGGCACGACCTACGACGATCTGATCAACTCCGACATCATCAACGAAACCCTGCCGATCATCGCCGAGGCCGCCAGCGTCGTCGGCGACCTGCAGGTGCGCAACCGCGGCACGGTTGGCGGCTCGTTGGCCCATGCCGACCCGGCGTCCGACATGCCGGCCGTCATGCTGGCGCTCGGCGCGACCATCAAAGCCGTTGGCCCGGGCGGCGAGCGGACGATCCCGGCCGATGATTTCTTCGTCGAGTTCTTCACGACCGCGCTCCAGCCAGATGAGGTGCTGACCGAGATCAGCGTGCCCCGTCCCGCGGCCGGAACCGGCATGGCCTACGAGAAGTTCGCCCAGCCGGCCTCGGGCTACGCCATCGTCGGCGTCGCGGCGGTCATTGGGCGGGATTCAGACGGCAAGGCCGAGTCGGTTCGGGTCGCCATAACCGGGGCCGGTCCCGTAGTCAGGCACGCCCAAGCGACCGAGGACGCGCTTAGGGGCACGGTGCCGGACGCCGACTCGATCAAGCAGGCGAGTCAGCAGGCGACCGAGGGCATGGAGTTCATGGGAGACATTCATGCCTCCGAGGAATACCGCGCCCACCTGACTCGCGTCTTCACCGAGCGCGCGCTCACGAAAGCGGTGCAGCGGTCGGGCGGATAGTCCGTATTCCTGTTGATCGCTGCTGGCACTTGGACACGAACACGGGCGAGGCATCTGCTCTCGCCCGTGTTTTCAATGGGTCATCGTGCGGCTGTCCGGGAACGCGCGGCGCTAAAGACACCGCGCTGAAAAGCCGAAGCCGGCCGAGGCCGGCTACAGGAGAACCATAGAGACGGCAGTCCTCCGTCATGCTGAGCGGAGCGGTCGCGGAGTCGAAGCATCTTTCACCGTGGATATCCTTCATGTCGTGCAGGATGACGAGGGTCGAGGATGCCGAAAGACCGGCGCACCTCAGTTGCAGCCGACCTCGACCGGCTTCGAACCGTGAGTGCGGCCGGTTTACCTCCGCGCGGGGGCCGGGTACATCGGGCCTTTCCATCAGCCGCCACGTCCACGCCGTGCGCAATCGGTTGGAGCGCCCACCAGTTCAATAGATCCCAAGCTTCCCGCAGTGAATTTGTTATGATGAGAAGACCGGTCCGTACATCCGGCGCGAGAGATCGAACGCTTTACCGACCGCGAGAGGTTAACCTGTGGATTTGAACTCCATCGAAAACGTCCAGCACGCGCTTCAGACCCAACGTTATGTGTGTGAGTCGAGCCTGGCCACCGCGATCTTCCTCGCCTTGCGCCTGCCGAAGCCGTTGCTCCTGGAGGGCGAAGCCGGTGTCGGCAAGACCGAGGTCGCCAAAGCCTTGACCGCGATCCTGGATACCGATCTGATCCGTCTCCAGTGCTATGAAGGGCTGGACGTCAGCCACGCGGTCTACGAATGGAACTATCCGAGGCAGATGCTGGCAATCCGGCTGCTGGAAGAGGATGGCGCCGGGCGGGAACGGGCGATGGGGGAGATCTTCGGCTCGGAGTACCTTATCGAGCGCCCGCTGCTCCAGGCCATCCGCCATACCGGGAAGCCGCCGGTCTTGCTAATTGATGAGATCGATCGCGCCGACGAGGAGTTCGAGGCATTTTTGTTGGAACTCCTCTCGGATTTCCAGATCACGATCCCGGAGATCGGTACCATCCGGTCCTCGAAGCCGCCGGTTGTGATCATCACATCGAACCGGACCCGTGAATTGCACGACGCGCTCAAACGGCGCTGCCTCTATCACTGGATCGATTACCCATCGATCGAGAAGGAGCTCCGGATCATCACCACGAAGGTTCCCGGAATCTCCGAGCGATTGGCCCGGCAAATCGCCGCGTTCATTCACTCGCTGCGGCAGGAAGACCTCTACAAGCTGCCGGGTGTGGCGGAGACGCTCGACTGGGCAGCCGCACTCCTGACCCTGAATCAGCGGGAACTGTCGGCCGAAATGGCCTCGGCCACGCTCGGCACGATCCTCAAGCACCAGGAAGACATCCAGTCGGTCCGCCGCGAGAAACTTGCCGGACTCGTCGGCGCGGCGGTCGCCGGGGAATAGGTACGGCGTATGAGCGGGTCGCGTGGGTTCGTCCGCCAGGCCATCGCCTTCGGACAAGCGCTTCGCCAGGCCGGAGTCCGCACCACGACCGGACAAACGCTGGACTTCGTTCGCGCGGTCGAACACATTGACATCGGCCGGCGTGCCGAAGTCCGTGAGGTAGCGCGCGCCTGCCTGGTCGGCCGGAAGGATGATTTAGAGACCTTCGATGAGGTTTTCGACCGGTTCTGGCGGGCGTCATTCTTCCCAGAGAACGTCCCCAGCCCGACGGGGCTGCCGCGGCAGGGCGAACCCGGAGAAGAATCCGGGAAAGACCTGGATGACGGCTCACCGGTCTCCGCGATCAAGCGCGCCGGCTGGCGACAGATGCTGGTGGGCCTGGACGACGGGGAAGAGACCGCCGAAGAGGCGCCGGACGACCAGGAGACGGGTGGACTGAGCTTCAGTAGCGCCGAGGTGCTGCGCCACAAAGATTTCGCCGATTTGACCGATGAAGAACTGGCCCAGGCCCGGCGGCTCATGGAGAAGCTGGAGTGGCGGATCGGTCAGCGCCGTTCCCGCCGGAAGGTAAGCGCGCCAAAGGGTCGTTTCGTCGATCCACGCCGGACGATGCGACGCAGCCTCCAGACTGGTGGCGTACCGCTGACCATCTCCCGGCGACGGATCAAGGAGAAGCCCCGCCAGCTCGTCGTCATCTGCGATGTAAGCGGATCGATGGACCGGTACTCACGTCTCTTACTCCAGTTCATCTATGCCATCGAGAACGGCATGGCGCGGGTCGAGGCGTTTGTATTCGGCACCCGGCTGACACGCGTTACCCGGCTCCTACGGCGGCGATCGATTGACGAGGCGATGGAGCGCGTCGCCCGCGAGGTACACGACTGGTCGGGCGGCACGAGAATCGGGCAATCACTCAGGATGTTCAACGTCGCCTGGGCGCCGCGTGTGCTCAGGAACGGCGCGGTGGTGCTGGTCATCAGCGACGGTTGGGACCGGGGTGACCCCGCGCTGCTCAGCCGGGAGATTGCCCGCCTGCAGCGCGGAAGTTACCGGCTGATCTGGCTCAACCCATTACTCGGCTCGCCGCTCTACCAGCCACTCACGCGTGGGATGCGAGCGGCGTTGCCCTACATCGACGACTTTATGCCGGTTCATAACCTGGCGAGCCTGGAAGCGCTGGCCACCCATCTGAGCGCGATTGACGATTGCCGGCCGGTCCGCCGGCAGCACCTGACGATAAGCGGCCCGGAGCGCGCTCCGGCAGCCGGGAATAGGGAGGCCATCAATGCGGGACATCCTTCCAGAAATCGAGCGGTGGCAACAAGACGGTGAAGAGATCGCGCTGGCGACCGTCATCCGGGCGACCGGCTCCGCGCCGCGACCGGCCGGAGGCAAGCTGGCCGTCACGCCAAGTGGGCGGATGTCCGGATCGGTAAGCGGTGGCTGCGTCGAGGGGGCGGTCTACGAGCTTGCCCTGGACGTGCTGAAGTCGGGCAGGCCGCACGTCGCCCAGTACGGTATCAGCAATGAGTTGGCTTGGGACGTTGGGCTCAGTTGCGGTGGCACGATCGAGGTCTTCATCGAGCCGTTCCAGGGTGAGTTCCGGGACGCCGTCAACGACGAGCTCAAGAACGCAATCGCCAAGGAAGACGAGGTTGCGCTCGCGACCGTGGTAAGCGGCGCGGATATTGGTGCCAAGCTGCTCGTCTATGCCGATGGCCGGCGCACCGGATCGCTCGGCAATCCAGACCTGGACGAGGCGGTTGCCGCCGATGCGCTCGACGTGATCGGTCAAGGTGGAGCCGGGACCAACACCTACCCGGTGGGCGACACCGGGATCGACGTCTACATCGAGAGCTACTTGTCGCCACGGCGGCTGGTGATCGTCGGCGCCGCGCACATCGCGATCCCGCTGGTGAACTTCGCCCGCGAACTCGGGTACCGCACCACCGTGATCGACGCCCGCGCGATGTTCGCGACCCGCGAGCGGTTTCCCCACGCCGATGAGCTGATTGTCGCCTGGCCGGACGAAGCGCTGGCAAACCTCTCACTCGGATCCCAGACCGATATTGTGCTCCTGGCGCACGACCCGAAGTTCGAGACCCCGGCGCTCGACGTCGCGCTACGCAGCCGGGCCTCCTACATTGGGGCCATCGGCAGCCGGAAAACCAGCGCCGAGCGCAAGGAACGGTTGCGCGAATCCGGGTACAGCGAGGAGCAGATCGCGCGGCTTCACGGGCCGGTCGGGCTTGATATCGGCGCGAAAACGCCGGCCGAGATCGCGATCAGCATTCTCGCCGAAATTATCGCGGTTCGAGACGGCAGAAATCAGCGCCGGATCCCATCGCGATCGGCAACGCTGTCCACTACCGCGAAAGCCGGCGGCGACTGATGAGCGGCACCCGCGTCGCTGGAGTCATCCTCGCGGCCGGAACGTCCCGGCGGCTCGGCACGCCGAAACAGCTCCTCCCATTAGCCGGACGGCCGGTGCTGGCGCGCGTCATCGACGCGGCGGCCGGGACCTCACTCGATCCTCTGCTCGTCGTCCTCGGGCACGTGGCCAGGGAGATTCAAGAGCAAGTCGATTTCTCCACCGCATCCGTGCTGATCAACCCCACGTTCGCCGATGGACAGAGCGAATCGGTGAAGACCGCCGTCCGCGTCCTCCCAGCGGATGTCGATGCCGTGGTGTTCCTGCTCGGCGATCAGCCGCTGGTCGATCCCAGGGTCATCGAACGGCTGATCTCGGCCTACCGGCATCAACCGGCCGCCATCGTGCAGCCGCGCTACCATGAGGGCCGGGGCAATCCGGTGCTGATCGCCCGGCCACTCTTCCCGGAATTGCTTAAACTCACTGGGGATAACGGCGCGCGGCCGCTCCTCAACCGGTATTCGGATCGGATCAGCCTGGTCGATGTCCCGGAGTTTCACCGTCCGGAGGATCTCGATACTTGGGAAGACTACGGGCGGCTGCGCGCGGGATTCCCGATTGAACACGTGAGGAGCGATGGATGAGCTTCAATTTCGTTGAGACGGTTCGCTTTTGTCCGCAATGTGGGGTGCCGGTCTCCGAGCGAGAGGTTGGCGGACGGCCACGTCCCCACTGTATCGATTGCCAACTCACATTTTTCGCCGATCCCAAGGTGGCGGCGGGCGTGCTGGTCGTTCAGGATGGGAAGGTGATCCTCCAGCGCCGCGCGATCGATCCGGGCCGTGGCCGCTGGTCATTCCCGTCTGGTTATGTCGAGCGCGGCGAACGGGTCGAGGATGCCGCGGCGCGCGAGGTCTTTGAGGAAACCGGCATTCAGGTGCGGTTGACCCATCTCCTCGGCGTCTATTCCCAGCGCGACAATTTGGTGGTATTGACGGTGTATGTCGGTGAGCCGGTCGGCGGCACGCTCACCACCTGCGAGGAAAACGACGCGGTGGCGTTCTTCGCCCCCGGTGAATTGCCGGAACTCGCCTTCCCCCATGATGAGCGGATCATCGCCGCCTGGCGAGCCGGGTCCGGGACTCCCCTTTAGATCAACGCGTCCACTCGGCTCGAGATGGAACGATAACGACGAACACCATCTACCAGGTCACGAATCTCCAGGATCACATCGATATCGGGTTGTCCATTCCTGTCCATACATGGTATTTTGGTATGGAGTTTCAAGATGGGAACGTCCATGCGGAATACCATTACGCGACTGGCGCTCAGCTTCCTGGTGGTCGCCATAGTGATTCTTCAGTCCGGCAACCCCCGCGATGGTGCATCGACGCCGGAGAACGCCGTCGCACAGTTCAGGGCGACCACGCCCACAGTGATTACGACCCTGAGTGGGCCTACCGACCTCCTCGGCTGCATCCGATTCTGTTGGTTCGCCCAGCGTCATCCAAGCAAGGTGGTCATGTACACGCGCTCGGATGCGGGAAATCCGAGATCAACGACCAACTCCAGGTCAATGACCATCGCCTATGATGTCGTAGGCGAGAGCGGCGGCAAGTGGTACAGCGTTCTCAGCGGTGGACTGAGCGACGCCCCGCTCTCTGACGCCTCACTCTTGACAAACTTTTCCGCCAGTAAGGTTCTGCGAAATTCCATCTCAAATCGGTATGGAGTCAGGCGCGACTACGTGCTGGCTATCGGGAGCGTGCGCTCTCCGGCGGTAACCCGCGCCGCCGCGATATTTGATGACGGGCAGTTTGCTGAATCCCCCGTTGTGAACGGCATATTCGCCATGTTCGCGCCCGCGAACGGTGCCTGCGAGGTCAGGCTTTACGATGAGCGGGGCGGACTTCTGGAGCGGATGAGACCCGAAGATAACCAAATGTGGGCGTTCACCCTTCAGCGCGAGGCGCCCGGCGGCTGTCAAGATTGGGAGGACAAGTTCCGATCTACCAGGCTACAATAGTGCCGTTCACGGAATCCAGGGCTTAGCAGGGAGGCCGGAAATCACAGGCGGCCTGGCGCACCGTGCAGAGCAGCAGTTCTTCCACCCGGTCCTTGGCGACAAACGCGGCCGCGCCAGCGCTTTGGGCGCGCTGGCGCGTGGAGGAATCATCGTAGAGACTCAGGATGACGACTGCGCTTCGTGGGCATACATGCCTGAGTTCGGTCGTCGCCGTGATACCATCCATGCCGGGCATGGCGACATCCATCAACACGATATCCGGGCAGAGCATTGGAACCAGTTCAACGGCCTCTTCGCCGGTGCTCGCTTCGCCAACCACCCGGATATCCGCTTCCAGCGACAACCGCTGCCGCAAAACGCGCCGTGCCGAGGGCTGATCGTCGACGAGAAACAGCTTGATCATGGACATCCTTTTGCCGAATGATGAGGCCGCTAACACTCCTTCTGTTATAAGATCTGACTCAACGCCGTACCCCGGATGAAAGGCGGGCATCCGGGGGAACCTTTGGCCGGGGAATCGCCTCGGCCAAAAGACGGAGACGGAGGGCAACCATGGCGATCCGCATCCTCATTGTCGATGATCACAGCGTCGTGCGCCGGGGGCTGCGCCAATTCCTGCAACTCGATCCGGACCTCGAAGTCGTCGGCGAGGCGCGGGATGGGGCCGAGGCGATCGAGCTCGCCCAGGAACTCCGGCCGGATGTTGTGCTCATGGACCTGCTGATGCCGGTCATGGATGGCGTAACCGCGACCGCGGCTATCCGGCGTGAGGTGCCCGACACCGAGGTGTTGGCCCTCACCAGCGTGCTTGAGGATGACAAGGTCGTGGATGCCGTGCGGGCTGGAGCGATCGGCTATCTGCTGAAGGATACCGAAGACGACGCGCTCTGCCGTTCGATCAAGGCCGCCGCCGCCGGACAGGTGCAGTTGGCGCCCGAAGCCGCCGTCCGGCTCATGCGCGATGTGCACACCACCGAGGAGCCCGAAGGGCTTACCGACCGGGAGACCGACGTCTTGCGACTGCTGGCAGCGGGCAAGGCGAACAAAGAGATCGCACGGGTGCTCGGAATCGGCGAGCGGACCGTCAAGAGTCACGTGAGCAGCATCCTCGCCAAGCTGGGGGTCCAGAGCCGGACACAGGCAGCGCTCTATGCTACCCGAGCTGGTCTCGTATCGAAGTAGCCGGCCTTCCCCCGGATGTCCCCCCATCAGCCGTTTCCTATCAGACAGAGGGTGCAGCCAATGAACGAGCTACCGGAACGCGACCCATGCAAGGCGGTAGACGAGATCCTGCGGGAAAGCCAGGAATACTTTCACATCATCGCCGATTCCGCGCCGATCATGGTCTGGATCACCGGCCCCGACTCTCGCGCCACGTTTTTCAACAAGGCGTGGCTCGACTTCACCGGGCGGTCGCTGGACGAGGAACTGGGTGACGGCTGGCTAAAGGATCTCCACCCGGACGATGCTGACCGCTGCTGGCAGACCTTCCAGGAAGCATTCGCGGCTCGTCAGGACTACACGGCGGAATACCGGTTGCGTCGCGCCGATGGTGAATACCGCTGGGTCCTGGATTCCGGCCGCCCCTGGTACACCCCATGTGATGACTTCGCGGGATACACCGGCTCATGCATCGACATCACCGATCGCAAAGAGGCCGAGGAGCAATACCACGAGATTTTCGACGCAACCAGTGATGGTTTGATCATTAACGACGCCAAAAGCGGGGTCATCGTGGAGGCCAATCCGGCCGCCTGCCTGATGCACGGCTATTCCCGCGAGGAGTTCCTCGGCTTGCATCCGACGCAGATCATTCACCCGGATTTCCACAACGTCTTCTCCGAATATCTCCGGACGATTCAGCGCGGGGGATCGTTTCAGACCGAGGCCAAGGACCTCCGCAAAGACGGAACGTCATTCCACATCGCCGTCCATGGGACACCCATCATGTATAAGGGGAAGCGGCATGTCCTGGGTGTCGTCCGTGACGTGACCGAGCGCGTCGAGGCGTACCAACTGCTGGAGCAGCGGGTCCGCGAGCGTACTCGTGAACTCTCGACCCTGCTCGGGGTCTCTCACACCGTTGCCTCCACCCTAGAGCTTGAGCCGTTGCTGGGTCTCATCCTGGATCAGATCAAGTTTGTCGCCGATTACGCCGGCGCGACGATCTTCACCGTCGAGGGGTCGGAGGCTACGATCCTCGCCTATCGAGGACCGGCTTCGGATGATCAGGCGCTCGGGCTTCAGTTCTCGCTCGATCAGGCACGGGCCATCTGGGAACTGCTTGTCCGGCGGGAACCGGTACTCATTGACGACATTCTCGATGATTCCCCGCTCGCTCAGGCCTTCCGAACGGCTCTTGGTCCCAGGCTGGCGAGCACGTTTAGCTACGTCCGCTCTTGGATGGCCGTTCCGCTCATCCTGAAAGAGGAGCTGATCGGCCTCTTGAGCCTGTCCTGGTATGAGCCGGGGCACTATACGACCCGTCAGGCCGAGCTCGCCCTGGCGTTGGCCAGCCAGGCCGCGGTCGCGATCGGCAACGCGCGGCTGTACGGGCAGGCACGGACGCTGGCAGCGCTGCAGGAGCGGCAGCGGTTGGCCCGGGAGCTCCACGATTCGGTCTCCCAGATGCTCTACAGCATCGCCCTGAGCGCGCGCACCGCCCGTATCCTGCTCGACCGCGATCCGTCGCAGGTGGGGGAAGTACTCGACGATGTCCTCGGCCTGGCAAAAGCGGGATTGGCGGAAATGCGAGCCTTGATCTTCGAGCTCCGCCCTGAGTCGCTCG
>CADEOZ010000063.1_pt1 | contig 27807 bp, 21 predicted proteins | sample 7288031 | NCBI WGS metagenome assembly CADEOZ01 (sample SAMEA6638613, study PRJEB37532) | metagenome | isolation source: wastewater | place: Germany | collected 2017-05-22 | reverse complement strand
CCTTTCGGTGTAGCCCCCTCCTATTCTCTCATAACCCCTGGGAAACGGTATCAGGTGGCTGGTTCTCTCCGTAAGGGAGCTACATGTTGGGAGGATGGGACCTACCCTCTCGGCGTATGGCCGACCTTTGTGACGCCTTAACTGATGGGGCAGTCAGCGCGGAGACGTTGATCAGTTGGGATGCCGACGGGGATTTGAGGACCAATGAAAGGGTTTAGGGAGTTCCTGCTCCAGGGGAACGTCGTCGATCTTGCTGTCGCCGTGATCATCGGCGCGGCCTTCGCGACCGTCATCAAGTCATTTACGGAGGATATGCTGACCCCGCTGATTGCCGCCTTCGGCGGTCAGCCGGACTTCTCCGCGCTCAAATTCACGATCAATAACAGCCAATTTCTCTACGGCAGCTTCATCAATGCCGTGGTGGCCTTCGTTATCACCGCGGCCATCATCTACTATCTCGTCGTTCTCCCGGTGACGCAACTCAAGGACCGGCGGAACCGCGGGATGGTGACCGCCCCGACAACGAAGATCTGCGCCGAGTGCCTGAGCGAAATTCCGCTCGCGGCACGCCGCTGCGCTTTCTGCACGGTCCCGGTCAAGTAATCCGCGCGGCCAACGGTTTCAGGTAATCGGCTTCGCGTTAGAGGCCGTTAGGCTACTGCTGCCATTTCCCGGCAGGTCTCGGCGCAACGCCGGCAGGTCTCGGCGCACTGCTGGATGATCTCGGAATAGTGGCTGTGATGCTCGCACATAGACGCACAAGACTCACAGATATCGGCACAGACGCTCGTGACCGGGCCGGAGAAGCGGGATCCGCGCGCCATCATGGTGGCGTTCGCCGCGGTGATGGTCGCGGCATCCAAACAGGATCGGGAGCATTCGGCCAACGTTTGTGACTTGTCACTGGTGATGCACCAGTTGGCACAGGTCGAGGCGGTCTTCACGACCTCCAGACAGTGGTTGATGCAGCGCTCCATCAGTTGCTGGTTGGCGGTGAGCGGGCGCTCCTTTGCGAATGGAGGTGCCTGATTCGTGATCGAGGATTCTTGCTCGGCAGTCATTGGCCGTTCCTTCCTGAGATGCGAGCATGTCGTGAAGCGGAATACCTTCCAGGTGATTGGCATCCCTTCGTTTCTCCCCGCACGTCCTGGACCCACCTTGCCGATTCCTTTACGTCAGCATGGGCCGGCCGGAAATGGATCGCATAGCTGACTCCCTCTACCGGCAGGGTGTGATCGTCGCCGCGGTCTGGGATTACCGGTGCGCCGTCACACCAATCTGCTGGCACATGTCGAGGACCGGGCAGGTTGAGCAGCGTGGGAGGCGGGCCGTGCACACGTGTTTGCCGAACGGGACAAGCAGGCGGTTGATGTCGACCCAGAAGCGGGGCGGAAGCTTGGCTTCAAGCGCCGCCATCGTCTGTTCCGGGGTCCGGGTATGGACGTAGCCCCAGCGGTTGGTGACGCGGTGGACGTGGACGTCGACCGAAATGCGCGGCTGGTCGCAGGCGATCGCCAGGACGAGGTTGGTACACTTGGGGCCGACCCCGGGGAACGAGCGTAAAACGTCGTCGGCACAGGGGATACAGCCGTTGAAATCGGCAACGGCGCGGTGGGCGATCTCGAGGATCTGGCGCGCCTTGGTCTCGTAGAAGGTGGAGGGCCGGATCAGTGCCGCGATCTCTTCGGCCGGAATCCGGCTCACGTCATGCGGCGTCCGGGCGCGGGCGAAAAATCGCCGCGCGGTCGGCAGCGTCACTTCATCCAATGTCCGGATCGAGATCATGCAGGCGACAAGCTGTTCGAACGGGGTTCGGTAGCCTTCATCGGCAAGCTCAAACAGTGCCGCCTTCGGGAACGGGCGGACTGCCTCGTAGACACGGCCCATCACGATGTCGATGTCGAAAGGCCATTTCATGCCCATCGCTCCACTGCCGGACCGATGACGGCCGGGGAAGGTCGTGGCTATGGCTATGACCGGTGGTTTCGGTTCCCCGATTCCCCGGTGAGAAAATCCATCACCGCCCGGTTGAATGCTTCCGGACGATCCCACATGACGTTGTGCCCGGCATCCCGGATGACCACCAGTTCCGCGTTGGGCAGGATACTCGTGATCTGTTTACCGGCTCGCAGTGGGATGATCGGATCGTGCTCTCCCCAGATAACCAGCGTCGGGGCCTGGATTCCAGAGAGCTTGTCCGTGATATCGGCGGTTCCGAGGTCGCGCGCGGCCTTCCAGATGGTGGTGGGACCGGCCCGGTAGGCATCGATGACCAGCAGCGAGAAGGAAGCAAAGGTCAGATCGAACAAGCCGCGTACCGGGCCGAGCGTCTGCCAGGGATAGCGCCGGTTCAGCGGAATCGCGGCGGCGCCAACCAACATGAGCCGTTCTACGTGCTCTGGGAAATCCGCGGCAAGATTCGCGACAATGAATCCACCCATCGAGTGGCCGATGATGCTCGCGCGGGCGATACCGAGTGAATCCATCCAGTTCGCAAGGTGGCCGGCTGCCTCGTCCAGGTTGAAGGGGCGGTGTCCCCGGCTTTCGCCGAAGCCGATCAGATCGATCGCGTAGACCTGGAACGACTGGGCCAGGTGGGTGATGTTCCGTGCCCACCACCGGCTGGACCCTGCCAGGCCGTGCACCAGGATGACCGGCGGGCCGCTCCCTGCTACCTGGTAGGCAATCGCGGCCGATCCCACCTTGACGGATTGCTGTTCGATCATCATCTCACTCCGGCCATTGACCCAGGGTCCCGATTTGATCGTGAAGGAATTTCCGGCTCCGGCCTGGAATAGTAAACGACGCCTGCGGTGCGAGTCCAGCAGACGCTCGGCGCCGGGAAGGCGATCGCCCTCGCCGGCTGCCGTTTCTTCATCTATCGCATCATTGATACCGGTAAAATCCAGTTAGCGAGCTATGAAGGAGAATCCTGGAGGAACTGGATGATCACCTATCGGATCGGCAACGATCTCGACCTGGACGCCGTGATCGCGCTCTACGAGGACTCGACGCTCGGTGCCCGCCGTCCGATCGATGACCGGGAACGAATGGCAGCCACGATCGCCAACGCGAACCTCGTGGTTACCGCGTGGGATGGCGATCTCCTCGTCGGTATGGCCCGATCGCTCTCGGACTTCAGCTACGTCACCTACCTTTCGGATCTCGCGGTCCGGCTGGAGTATCAGCGCTCAGGGATTGGTAAGGAACTGATCCGGCGGACACAGGCCGCGGGTGGGGAACGGACCAAGGTGCTGTTGATCGCCGCACCGGCGGCCGAAGACTATTACCCGCATATCGGGTTCATCCCGCAGCCACGGGCCTGGGCGCTCCCACCCGGCAAAACGCCACGATAACCACTCATCCCCCCTCGTATCCCCCAGCCGGGCTCCTGATCCCAGGCTTCCGGCTATGCTTGAGAGACAAGCGCTCGTTCCCGCGATTCCGGCATCGCAGCCACGCGTTGAGCTGCCCGGAACACGTAGCCGATACCCCGTACCGTCTGAATGCGCTCCGGTGCGTTGGGCTCCCGCTCGATCTTTCTGCGCAGCCGTTGGATGTACACCGCAAGCAGGTTGCTTTCCTTGGAGAACTCGTCGCCCCAGGCGCGCTCAACCAGGGTATCCTGGCTGACCGTGATTTCCGAGTTACGCATCAGGCACTCCAGCAGCCGCAGCTCGGTAGGCGTTAAGACGACAGGCTCCCGGCCGGCGATGCGGAACGTCAGGGTGTTGATCGATAGCTCGGCATCCCCGGCTTTCAGGATCGTCCCGAGCGCCTGGTGATCTACCTGCTGGTACCGCCGGGAGATGGAGTCGGCCCGTGCCACAAGCTCCATCGGATCGAAGGGATCCACGATGAAGTCGTCCGCGCCACAATTGAAGGCGCGGATCTTCTCCTCTGATTTATACCGCTTCGTCACGAAGATGATCGCGCCCTCAAAGCGCTGTCTCCGGAGTTCCTTGCAGAGCGCAAAGCCGTCCTGGTCCGGGAGATCGACCTCCAACACGACGAGGTTTGCCCCCCGGCCCGATACTTCATGGAGCGCTTCTTCCGCACTCGTGGACAGGACGACGGTGTGGCCTGCCTCCTCGAGTACAAAGCCGATGAGTCTGGCGGACGTGAGCTCGGGATTGACCACTATGCAGAGCATGATTCCGTACCTCCATGGACACAATAAACCGGCGCGATACGTGGATCGGCCGGTTGCACCACTCGCTCAGCACAGGCCAAGGTGCCCACATCACAGCCCGTGCTTCATTGCATCCGTTGGCTAGTTATTCCGTGCCCGGTAGGTACCTGACCCTGCGCGAAGGCCGGTCTGGTACACCGCTCACTCATCGTTCCGGTATGTTATGGACGTTACGATAAGCATAGAGGAGTGTTGGCCGAGTGTCAATTACATGAATGGCTCGTCTACATGGCAAAACAGTTAACAGCTAATTTAGGCTAAGTCAGGAATTCCCGGTGACTTGCCAGTATGCACGTAGATAAATCAATACGCTATAACATGGCAACACAGTTTATTGTTATATAGGGAAGTAAGTAATCTTCGGAACTATGACGCGATACCAAGGTATGGCAGCGCATAATATATTCCTATCAGCATAATGCCATGCGCGAGGATAACTCCCCAGGTCGAGCCGGTTCTTTCGACGCACCACCCGAAAAACAGGCCGATCAAGCCCATCAATGCCACTACGGGTGCCGAATGTGATCCCAGATACATCACGGCAAACAGGACGCTTGCCCAGGCAATACCCCAAGTCCCGAAAATCTCGGTCGTGACCCGTTGCAGCAGGCCGCGAAACAGGATCTCTTCGATGGCTCCACTGAAGATGATGAGGATGATAGCACCGATCAACGTATCGCGCGTGGTCAACGGCGGAGTGAGTGGCGCCGGTCCCATGGCGACATAGGCCGCGAAACTCAACGGGATACCGGTCAACGCGATCAACAGTTGCCATGGCCAGGCGCGCGAGTTGAGGCCGGCATCGCTGGGGGACCAACCCAGCAACCGCGCGGTGAGAGCAATCGCGATCAACAGCGGTACGCCAACCAGGGCATGCCAGTAGATCTCCGGGATAAATGAAATCGGCAGCGCCAAGCTCAGGATGCGCAGGAGCGGGAACAGGCTGAGGACCGGCAACGCCTGCCCGAGTTGCGCGGCTCCAGCCAGCTGGGAATCGTCTCGCGATGATGCCGGGCTCAGCACAATGTAGTGACTGAGAAGGAGCATCAGTACGATGCCGTGACCGATCATTCCGGGGACCGTGCCCAGGAACACAGTGGCGGCTTCCGCGCCGGCAATCGCCGCGATATACGTGGTGACGATTACCGCCGGGGAACTAATGCCTCCTGCATGGGTACCTTCGAGGACCCGCCCTTTGTCCATGCCAAGCTCCATCTGTCCAGTACGTTGAACCGGTTGCCGATCCCGCTCCGGTGGCCGTTCCTACCCGGCTCCACCCGCGTACAAAATGCTGCCCAGCCGCATGATCACGATGAAGGTAAAGACGAGGAACAGGGGAACGATCGCGATATTCAGCGCGTCGGCTCCGGCCTTGACTCTCGGCGTGCCAACCGCTCTAATGAACTCCTTCATGACGAGCAGGACGATGACAAACACGATGGCGATAATGCCTGGCGTGCTGGTCAGTGTATCGCCTCCCATGGCCGAGATGGCGGTCCGGGTCGCTTCCGTCACCACGACACTCACCGCGGTTCTCCGATCTCGGTTGACGCACGGTGCAGCACCGGGAGTTGCGGGATCACCGCCAACAGGGTGATGGTCATCACGGCGAGCAAACTCCACTCTGGTGCCCATCGTCCGGTGTACAACATGATCTCATTCACGCCGGTCTCAAGGGCGAGGCTAAGCGCGATCGCGATCGCCCATTCGGTGACGCCATCGCGGAGGCGCAACAGCCGCACCAGCGCCATCCCGGGACAGACGATCAGGAACCACAACGTGATCGCTGGGCGGAGCGGGGATTCCACGTCCCAGAAAGAGATGAGTCCAGAAGCGAGCGCCGAAATGGCGATCACCAACGGCCAAAGCCAACCCGGCCGGTTCAATGGCCCGCTCCTTTCGCCTGTTTGGAGAGCGTGAATATTTCCGCGTCGCGATTGCTGTAGACCTTCGTAAATAATGGGGATGATCGCACCGCCTCCTCAAACTGGTCGTAAACACCCGTCGGCGCCTCCTGGAACAGATCGATATAGGCTCGCTCACTCCGCGTCAGAATCAGGTAGGCATCCGGGTGTTCCTCGGGTCGCATGGCCCAGGCGGCACCCCTGACCAGGCCGGCGATATCTGGCGGGGTGGTCTTCAGTTGACTCCACTCCGGCATGTTTACAAGCGATCGATAACGAAATGTCTCAAAATCTTGAAATTGCCAGGGGAGATTGGCGACGCCCGCCAGGAAGAGTGAACCGGGCTCGGCGGTGCGATAGAGGTACTGAACGGCATCGACCTCGGGCGTGGTGAAGGTTTCGGCTCGCTCATTGCCGTAGCGGGTGAGAAAGAAGCCGCCCAGGAGCGCCAGGCTGATCAGGGTAAGACTCGCTGCGGTCCACCACGATGCCCCGCTTTTCGGGGTGGAAAAGAAGAGCGCGGCGGCGAAGAAGACCATAAACGGGAGCACAAAGAAATAGACGCGATTGAGCATCTCTCCGCCGTAGGTTTGCAGGGCGAGCAGCGGGAATGGTGCGAGGGCCAGGAGCGCGAAGGTCAGGTCGCTATAGCCGGCGCGGAACCGCCGGATTCCCCCGAGCATGGCCAATCCCCAAACCGCGCCGCTGAGTACCAGGCGCGCCTGGACGACGAGGAGGTGACCGGGGCTACCGGTCAAGCGTGCGCCCACATTGTCGTTGACGTTGCCGGTGAGTTGGCCAACGTGTTGGATGAGCGCGGCCAGGTTTCCCCAGAGGAAAGGGACAGCCATGAAGATAATCCAGGTCCCGGCCAGGATCGCCATTAGGATCGGTAGGCCGCCGGCCGTGCAGCGACGGAAGACCGCGAGCGTCGCGATACTGGCCACGAGCACCACTGGCGTCAGTTGATGGCTGGTGATGGTGACGCCGAACAGGATCACCGCGACGGCCAGCAGTGCCAACCGCTTCACCGGACCCAAAGACTGGATTGGCGTGGTGGACGCGAATAGGGCACGTACCCGGCGCATCACGCGCGCACCGATGCCCGCCCCTGGAGGGAGGGGCCGGAGATCCTCCGGCCACCCGACCGGTACGGTGAACCAGCGAACCAGAATCGCGAGAATGACCAGGTAGAGGAGATACGTGAAGGCCTGCGGCGAGAAGTAGTCCTGGCCGACCCAGTTCGCCAGGTAGAACAGCCAGACTCCCAGCCAAACGTGGCGCTCATCGCGCGTCGCCGATCGGAAGATCATGGCAAGTGGAGCGAGATACATGAGGTTGAATGCGACCGGCGCCCACGCGATCAGGCTGAGCGGGCTCGCCAACCCCGCGATCCGCGTCGCGAAGGCGGAAAGGATGAAAAAGCCCGGCCAGCTAAAATCGGGGTAGACCGATGGCGCTACCTGGCCGGTTCGCATGACGTACTCGGTGATCCCGACATGCTTCCAGGCCGATCCAAAGCGCGGGACCTCCTCGACCAGCGCGGTCACGCCGTACAACATGACCACCAGGATGGCGAGATGAAGCAGCACCAGCGGTATGCCGAACGAACGCCGCTGGAGGGTAAGGACGAAGCTGACGGTCATCAGCACCAGCGCCAGGAAGAACGATACCGGCAGGACGGATATCAATCCCAGGTCGGACATGCGCAAGATGTCGATCTGTGGCAGCGATAGACTCCAGATCACGACCGCCAATAGAATGAGGACCATGGACGGTCCGGCAGGCAGCAGGGCTTTCACCATACCGAGCGGCCGCTCGCTTGCGGTAATAGCAGTCATCTGCGCGATGCGCCCGGGAACCGGCCTCATAACGCTTGTGAGTCCTTTCGCGGAGGCGCCCACAATCTTGAATCCGGCCCGATCGTTCTGCTATGGCAGTTCACGAATATCCATCCTTCCCCACTCTTTCTCTACACTTTAGGGCGATGAACGGGGCATGTCGCGGAGAATAAGCATATTCTCATCATGGTTGTATGTAACTGTTATAGTTCTACGTAAAAATATACTGCGTACATCTTTTATGAGATTCCTAGGATGTCGACAGGCATCGTTGTCAGATACCCCGCAGCACATCCAGGAAATGCATTGTCATCCAATCCGGATCGCTGGTGCGCTCGGGATATTGCGTGAGATAGTTCGCGAGGTACCGGAGCCAGTAGAGCAACAACATCATCCGCCGGTCATCGCGATCGCTCAGCTCTGGCAGATTTGCTGTCTCAACCAACCGGCGTTCTTCGGGTGTCCAGGCTCCACCGCTCAGAAGCTCTCGCATCACCTCACTGATTTCCGGCCGTCGCGTCATGAGCCGTCGCGTCTGGATCAGGAGCTGCAAGAGATCGTGGGTTGCGAGCGCGTTGGGAGCGGACCGATCCCAATCGACGACGCCGGTTAGCCGTGATCCGTCGGCGGTCATCAGGAGATTGCTCACCCAGAAGTCGCCGTGTATCCAGCCGACCTGGACCGTGCGACCGTGGAGTTCCGCGCGTACGAGCTTTTCGATCTCATCGAGGTGCCGGTTGCTCTGGTCGGCCAGCCGCAACGGAGCGCTGACATGCCGGATGATCGCGAGCGGCCGGCCGACCCAACGATCGAGCAGTTCCTCGTCGACGGTGACCGTGGATGCCGTACGCCGGTGAAGCTGGCAAAGCGCGGCGGCCGCGGCGTCGTGAACCCGCCGGTTAGCGGCAGGATCATGCAGGAGGAAGCGCGCCTCGCGGCCGGGTAATGCCTCTTCCGCCAGAAAGAACTGGCCGTCAATGTCGCCCCGTGCCAGTGGGCGGGGGAGCAGGGTGTGCCAGTCACCCAGCCGTGAATCCGCGAATAAGGCGGTCAGGGTTGCCGCGTGCCGCTCCAACGACACGACGCCGGTCGGGCTTTGTGGGAGTTTCAGGATCACTGAGGGTAGCCGGCCTGGCCGGGCAATGCTGATCACCACAACGCCGGTCGGTGTCCAGGCCGTTCGGTGTACACGGGCCAATGCGAGCGGCATGCCGGTTTGATCCTCGACCATGGAGAGGATGGCCGGCACGAGCGCGTTGGTCCTTGCGAGATCACGGCGGTGGGTCCACCGGCGCCAGGTTCTGCCGGCGGGGGGCAGCAGGCGTAGGCTCAGACGATTCGTAGCGCTCCGGATCGGGTGAATCGAGGGCTCCCCGCCGGAAGCCGCCCTGTGACGCACGCGATTGCCCGGGAACCGCTCTCCGTTCCCGTCGAGCCCGGCGTACCGGCGCTTGATCTGCTCGATCACGTCGGCGCGAACCGTTTCCGCCGCGCGAGTGCCATCGACGACGACCATTTGGGGAATGCGTTCCCGCAGCGCGAGAAATCGCTGGCGCTCGGCTTCCAGGTGGGCCGGACTGTGTTCGCCTTTCCGCTGGTACATGACGTCGCCGGGGACGTCGAGCAGCACTGCGAGATCGGGCGGCGGGCAGGCGTGAGCACGGACCCAGCGTGAGAGGCGGCTGAGCCGGGTCAGCCCTTCCGATGGAGTCAGCAGGGCATCGTAGGTGTACCGGTCGAAGATCACCAATCGCCCGCGCGCCTGGTCATAGCGTGCGTTGAGATAACGCACCCAGAGGGTGAGCAAACGGCCGGCGCGCCCCAGTCTTAAAAGCCAGGCCGGACTGACCTGGGAATCGCCACCGAGTCCCATATACAACACCCGCGCCGGAACCTGGAAGGACTGCTGAATACCGGCGGCGAGGGTCGATTTCCCGGCCCCATCGGGGCCCAGCAACGCGACGCTCAACCCTCGTGCTTGCCGGGGCGCCGCATCCGACCTCTCTACTGGTCGCTCTCGCGGCTCCTCAGTTGCTAACAAGCTGGGAATGGAACGCGCTTCCCGGAGATCTCGCCTAGGGGTCATTCTCGACCGGTCCCTCCGTGTCCCTGATCGGTCAGGTACGCTGGGCCGGGTGGGAACGCCGACATGCGGTCCCGACCCAGGCATATGCCTCAAGCGTAGCTGGCAAGGTCAACAGCTATGTGAATTCACCGTGATGTTAACCTGACGTTTCATTAACGACTGTACTTACGCGCTGTGTTCTCGGGTATGCTGATATAGGAGGATAATATTAACTTGATCAGTATACTGTTACATAAATACTACGTATCTTGATAGGTCGATTAGCGTGATATCGAGAGGACGTTCATGGAAACCGTAGAAATGAGCGTGATCGCTGGCGATACCGCGCCAAAGGTCATGAACCCGCTACGCTTCGCCGTCTTCTTCGATGAACTGGTCCTTCAGGAATGGCAAGCCCGATGTCTTCGCGCGTTACTGGAACGAGGACGCGCTCGATTGGAACTCGTGATCGTCGGGCAGCCTGCGATGGAGGGAGCCGGCTCGATGCCGCGTCCCGGCCGCACACTGTTTCCCGTCTTCCGCAGGCTCTTCGTGCATCCCACGGCTACCCGTCTGGTTGATCCGGCGGATTTCTTCGCGACGGTCCCGGTCGTCAGCCTGGGTAGTGATGCCGATCGACCCAGCGGCTCGCACCAGCCGGTTGCGGGCGAAGATCCGTGGAAGATCTTGGAGCAAGACCTTGATTTCATCCTGCATTTCGGCTCGTTTCCGGTCCCTGAGGTGTTCCTGGAGGCCGCGCGCTATGGCGTTTGGGAGTTCCATCAGGGTGACGACGAGAGGTACCATGCTGGTCCACCTGGCTTCTGGGAGATCCATGACGGGGAGCCTGTCACCGGTGCCGTGCTACGGCGACGGACCGGACGGTCGGATGAACGGGTTGTGCTCAAGAAGGGGTTCTTCCCAACCGTCGATTACTCCTGGGCCGCGAATATGGACCGGGCTCTCCTCGAAAGTGCGTCCTGGCCCGCCGAAGTGTGTGATGACATCCGGCGGGGCCGCGTCTCCTATCTGCTGGCTCCGCCGGTGAGGACCACGGCCCCGGTTCGCGATCTTCCCAACAATCGGCAGACCTTACGTTTCGTTCAGAAGGTATCCGGCAACATTGCCATCCGGGCAGGCAATCGACTCTTCCGCCGTACCGAGTGGAATATCGGCATCGTGCATCAACCGGTGGATCGGTTCCTCCAACAATCGGGCACGGGTCTAAAGGTTGACTGGCTTCCGGCGCTCTCGGACCACGGATTCGTGGCCGATCCCTTCGGCATTGAAAAGGATGGAAGAATCCACCTGTTCTTTGAGGAATATGACCGGCGATTGGGCAAGGGTGTCATCTCACACGTCGAGCTTGACGGTGGAGCGGTCGTATCGCCGATCCGGCGGGTGCTCGACCTGCCGGTTCACCTCTCCTATCCGTACGTCTTCGAACATGACGGGCGCGTCTACTGTCTCCCGGAGACCTCGGAAGCGCGGGAAATCGCCCTCTACCAGGCGGTGAACTTTCCGCATGAATGGCGGAAAGCGGCTGTCCTGGTCGATGGCATCGCGGCCGCCGATGCGACCGTCTTCGAATTCGGCGGCCGCTGGTGGCTGTTCTGTACCGACGTGGACGCCGGGGAGAACCTCCGGCTCTTCATCTGGCACGCGCCGGCATTGTTTGGGCCGTGGCGGCCGCATGCCGCGAATCCGGTGAAGACCGATATCCGATCGTCCCGTCCGGCGGGGAGACCCTTCACGCGTGACGGCGTGCTCTTCCGCCCGGCGCAGGACTGTTCGCGGACCTATGGTGGGGGCATTAAGCTAAACCGGGTGACCAGGCTCACGCCGGGGGAGTTCGCGGAGGAGGCAGTCACCGTCATCCAGCCCGATCCAACCGGCGATTACCCGGATGGTATTCATACCCTGTCGGAGGCCGGGGGCCTGACATTCGTCGATGGCAAACGCCTGGTCTTCCGCGGGATGCCGCGCAAGCAATGGGTCCGGCGACTTACGACGGCGGTCAGGTTCATTCGTCGCCCGCGACGGCCGACCGCGCACCAGGTTGGGAGCGTTTCGCTTCGACCACGCGGTAACCCGAGCTAAGGCACGACCCGCCAGCGCCGCTGACCGAAATACCGCCGCCACATCATTGGTCGCAGGATATTCAGCATTTGAGACGTTCGCTGGAGGCCAGCCAACGCTAGTCGCTGGTGGGTCGCGATTGGCGCTTGCCGCAGTGCCGTTCCCACCAGGCTGGGTGCCAGTCGTTCCAGCCGTGTCCATTCCTGCCGCTTGGCGGCCGCAATCATGGATGCCGGGCTCCAGCCCGACGGGCAAATCTCGCCGGTGAACGTCGCCAGCGGGCTATCGGCACGCGCCTGGGTTACCAGTTCCCGCAGTCCAGCGCGGTGACGGGACGCGATCTTTCTTTTGTCCAGCAGGCAATGCAACAGCAACACCCAGAACGCGTCATCCGGCGCCAGTTCCGCCAGCGCCTCGTTTTGCTCCCGGCGCGCCAGGCAGCCCTCCTCGGCGCCTGTTTTCACGCGGTAATAGGGGCCGAAGGCCAGTTCGAAAACCAGATGGAGCCAGATCCAGTGGTCCGTTCCGGGATGGTAGCCGAGGAAGAAGCCTGCCGAGCCGTAGCCCCATGCCGGCAGCCGCACGAACCCGAGTCCCTTGAGAACCTCGCATACGGCCGGGCGGTCAGCCGGGTGGATAAGCAGATCGACATCTCCCGTTGGCGCTTCCGGATTGGTGGGTTCCCGCAGCAGGCACCAGCGGAGATTGGCCTGTTCGAGGGTCTGAACGGTTGCCTGCAACAGCGGGTGCAGCCGCTGCTCGCCGGCGGCGACTCCGCAACTCCGGGTGCGCGGTTGCGCATTGATTGCGGATGTATCCGGGTGGATCGGTGCGGTTGTCATGTGCTTGAGAGCCTCCAATGCGGGCAATCTGTCGGAATCCTTCGTATTGCTGCCGTCCCAGCGTCCGTTCCACTTGCCAGCCTAAGTCCCTCGATTGGATTGATGGTGAATTTTGTGTGATCGTGGGCTGTCGTTTCATTCAGTAGTAAACACGCACACGGTCGGGTCTCCGCGATGCTTCCACCGCGATCCAAGAGTTTCGATTCCTCCTGATTTCCCTGATTCATGCGGACCACGATTGGTACGAGTGCCATGCCAGGAAGCGTGACAAACGAGACAGCGGCCCTGGCTTGCGAATTCACTTGATATTCACTGCCCCGCCCTAGCATCGATTGTGCAGCTAACGAAATTCACCTGCAAGCGCCTGATGCGACGAATGGAAGCTAACACTTAGCGGGGAGTGAAGTTCTATGGTGGTGGAACCTGATGTCTTTCTTGAGGACACGGTGCACGCGGCTGGATACTCCACCGGAGCAATCCTGGATACGCCTTCGCGCCAGGTTAACCATCATCCGGTGGGCCCCGCCGCGACTGAAAGAGAATCGGAGCCGATTGAGCATCCCGCGCGCGTCGCTGCCAGCGTGATTCTTCCCACGTTCAACGAAGCTCTGGCGTTGCCGGAAGTCCTCTCATCGCTCTTCGACCTGTCCGATGATCGGTTTGAAGTCATCGTGGTGGACGATGGATCGACCGATGAGAGCGTGGCGATCGCACGCCGGTTCCCCTGCCGAGTGGTCCAGCATCAACGCAATCTCGGCAAGGGCGCGGCGGTACGAACCGGGATCATGGAGGCACGTGGCCGCTCGATCATCATCATGGACGCTGATGCCACGTATCCGGCCGCGGCGGTGCCGGTCATGATCGATCTCTTGGACCGGTATGACCTCGTGAGGGGTACGCGCTTGGAAGGGCTATCGCATATGCCGGCGGTCAACCGGCTGGGGAACCGGTTGTTCGATTCGATGTTACGGCTGGCCTACGGTCTGGAGGGTGGCGACTACCTCAGCGGGCTCTACGGGCTGCGGCGAGAATCGGTGGATATCCTCCACTTCACGTCCGATGGGTTTGATCTCGAGGTGGAAATCGGGATCAAGGCCCGCGCCCACCAGCTTCGCTCGATCGCCATCCCGATCCATTATCAGGAGCGCCGTGGCGAGAAGAAACTGCATGCCTGGCGGGATGGCTGGCGCATTCTGGGAAAGGTGCTGGCGCTTACCCCGCTGCATCATCCCGCCCTGGCGTTTGTCGTGCCCGGCATCTTGGTCTGGATCATCACGGCGATCTTGATGCTCGCCCTAAACACTGGACCGGACGGGGTGCCCGGCGGGCAGGTGGATCTGCTGCGCGGGCTCGTTCTGGCGTTGGGGGTTGCCACCGGCTTTCAGTTCGTGATCTTCGGCGTTGCTTCCGCGCTCGAAGGGCTCTCCGATGGTCTACTCCGTCGATCACGTCTCCTGATACTCGGACGCCGGCATCTGCGATTCGGGTTGGGCGGGCTGGGCTTGGCGCTCGCGGCGATCGGGATCGTGATGGTTGCCGGACTCGCGGTGCAAGGAGTTTTCTCCGACGCAACCGCGAGTCTGCCCCGCGATCTCGAGCTCGGAGGTGTTCTCCTGCTGGTTGGCCTACAGGTCTTTGTGGCCACCATGTTCATCTCCGTTTTTGCGAGCCGTCCGAAGAAGGACGAGCCGAGGTCCTGGCTCAGCGCCGCGAGCTCTCCGGCGTCGCGGTTTATCGATCGTGTGGACTCCCGAACCGAGGTGATCCATGACTAACGACGGAGCAAAGGAGGGGAGGCACGACCGGCTCGACGTCTCGGTGGTGATCTGCGCCTACACCGAGGAACGATGGGACGATCTGGCGGCGGCTATCGAGTCGGTCCGTGAGCAAACGTCTCCGCCGCTTGAGATCATCGTGGTGGCCGATCACAACCCGGCGCTACGGGATCGCATCTACTCGGAAATGCCGGATGTGGTCGCGATCGAAAACCGGTATACGCGCGGCCTCTCAGGGGCCCGGAACAGTGGTACGGCGGTGGCCCGGGGCGCGGTCATCGCCTTCCTCGACGATGACGCGGTTGCCGCTCCCGACTGGCTTTCCTGGCTGGTCCGGAGTTACGACGACCAGTTGGTGCTCGGCGTTGGTGGCATCGTCGAGCCGGATTGGCTCTCCGGCAGACCGGGTTGGTTTCCCGAAGAGTTTGACTGGGTTGTCGGCTGTGCCTTTCGGGGGATGCCCGTAAGGCGGGAGCCGGTCCAGCGGATTATCGGTGCCAACATGTCCATCCGCCGTGAGGTCTTTGCGGCGATCGGCGGATTTCACAGCGGGCTCGGGCGGGTCGGCAAGCGCCCGGTTGCCGGTGAAGAGACCGAGTTCTGCATCCGCGCGGTCCAGCGCTGGCCGCGGCGTTACTTCCTCTACGAGCCGCGAGCGAGAGTCGCTCACCGGGTACCGGCAAGTCGCGGACGCTGGGAGTATTTCCGGTCTCGCTGCTACGCGGAAGGCTTGTCCAAAGCCGTGGTCTCGCGGCTGGTGGGCACCGGAGAAGGGCTGGCCTCGGAGCGATCCTACGCCTTCCGGACCCTGCCACGGGGCGCCCTGAAGGGTATTGGGGATGGCCTCCTCCGTCGCGATCCGGTGGGCCTGGCGCGGGCGGGTGCGATCGTCGCCGGGCTGGCTGTCACGACGTCAGGATATCTGGCGGGCATGGCGGCCGCCGTACCGCTGAGCCGCCCGGCGCCTGTGAGCGCCGCGCGTCCGGTCACGGAGGATGCGTGATGAGGATTCTCCAGGTCACGGCGGACTACTATCCGAAGATCGGTGGAGTCGAGCGGCACGTACGGTCGATTAGCGAGCAGCTTGCCGGGTTGGGACATGACGTCGTCGTGGCGACGATGACCGGGAACAGTGACGGCCATCCGGTCGATTTGCTGGGCGGCGTGCGCCTTCGCCGTTTCGGCTCGATCGGACTGGGGTCGGCCTACCGGTTTCCGGTTGGACTAACCGGCTTCTTACGGCGTGCGGGCGACGGCTTCGACATCATTCACGCCCACAACTACCACACGGCGATGCTTCCGGTCGTCGCGGCCTCCCGTCCTCGTTGCCTTGTCGTGACGACGCACCTCAACGACCGGGCGCATAGCCGCGCCGCGGATGTGTTGCACTACCCCTATACCCCGGTGGGACGCTGGAGCCTCTCGCGGGCCAGCGCCGTGATCTGCGTCAGCCTGGCTGAGCGGCAACGAGTTCTCACGCGGTTCCGGCTGGCACCCGAACGGGTGCTGGTTATTCCCAACGGCGTGGATGTGGCCCGGTTTCAGGCGATGGCGGCCGGATCAGCCCGCGATCCCAGCTTGCTGTTAGTCGCGGGACGGCTCGAAGCGTATAAGCGGGTTGACCAGGTCATCGACGTGCTGGCCCTGCTCTCGAACCGGTTCAGGCTCGTCATCGTGGGCGATGGGCCGATGCGTCTCTCACTCCAGGAGCAGGTGGCGGCGCTGGGTGTTGCCGGCCGGGTGACCTTCACCGGTCAGGTTTCCGACCCACAGTTGATCGCGTGGTACCGGAGGGCGAACGTGGTGGTCAACCTGTCGAGCGCGGAGGCGTTTGGCCTGACGGTGATCGAGGCGATCTCAGCCGGTTGCCAGGTCGTCTGTAGCAACATCCCGGCGTTTGGTGAGTTGGCTCAGCGCTTCCCTGACCGGGTTACCACGGTCCCTTCGGGTGACCGGCACTCGCTGGCGGCGCACATTATGTCAGCCGCGCGGCGCGCAAGCATCCGGCCGGTCGACCTCTCGGACTTTGGCTGGGACGCGGTGGCGCGATGTCTGGAGGATGTCTATCAGCGGGTCGCGGGGACAAACCGGTTACGACCCAACTCGGAGGTCCAGCAATGCGCATCTTGATGCTCGCGGATTTCTATCCGCCCTTTACTGGAGGCGTGGCGCGGCACGTTTCCGGACTCAGCCGGGAGCTGGTGGAGCGTGGGCATGAGGTCGCGGTCGCGACCTTTGACGGCGATGGGCTCCCGCGTTTTGAAATCGACCATGGGGTGCGCGTCTACCGGATTCGGGGAACCGCGCAGCGATTGACCCCGCTCTTTAAAGACTCGAAGCGCCGGTGGGCGCCCCCATTTCCCGACCCTGAGCTGACCTGGGCCATCCGCCAGGTGATCGAGCGTGAGCGGCCGGATATCATCCACGCCCATACCTGGCTCGTCCACTCTGTTCTCCCGCTCAAAGCCTGGAGCGGCGCGAAGTTGGTGCTGACGATGCACGAGTATGGCCTGGTATGCGCCAAGAAGAATCCGATCTATCGCGGAGCCGTCTGCGACGGACCCGGTTTGAGGAAGTGCCTGAGCTGCAGCACCGATCATTACGGCCAGATCAAGGGCTCTCCTGCCGTTCTCGCGCTCCAGGCCATGAGCACTCCCTTGCGGCGGGCGGTTGACCTGTTCCTGCCGGTAAGCGAAGATGCCGCGAAATGGTGCAATCTGGCCGGTGACGGGCTTCCTTATGACGTGATCCCCAACTTCATGCCGGATACTGCCGTTGAACCCCAATCCGGCCGCGAGCCGTACCTGGCGCGGCTCCCACGTGAGGATTACCTCCTCTTCGTCGGCGCGCTTGGCCGGCATAAGGGTGTGCCGGTACTGCTCGACGCCTACGCGGGCCTCGTCGATCCACCGCCTCTGGTGCTGATCGGAATCCCCTGGCCCGATATGCCGGCGACCTTCCCAGCCAACGTCATGGTGCTCGAAAACTGGCCGCACGACGCGGTCATGCAGGCCTGGCACCGGAGTCTTCTCGCATTGGCCCCGTCGGTCGTTCCGGATACCTTCCCTATCGCGGTGATCGAGGCAATGACCAACGGCCGGCCAGTGATTGCGTCCCGGATCGGTGGGCTGCCGGAGCTGGTCGAGGATGGCGAGACCGGACTACTCGTGCCCCCAGGTGATCCAGTTGCACTGCGCGGAGCGATCGCGCGCCTCCTGGCCGACCGGGATCTCCGCGCGCGCATGGGACAGGCCGGGCGACGGAAGGCCCGCGAATTTCGGACGAGCAACGTGATTCCGCGGATCGAGCGCGCCTACCATCGGGCGATGCAGGGGCGGGCGGAAGCAGGGGTGGATCTGCACGTGCAGCCTGCCTCATCGGCCCTGCCGCTCGTTCGTACTGAGTGATCCAGGGTGATGAGGAGCGTGGGGCAAACCAAAACATTTTCCCGCGCGGCGCTGCGTTCGCACTTGCGGACGCCGTTGTACCGCAACGGCTATTTCCTGATGCTCAGCAGCATCGCGATGTCCGGTATCGGCATGGTCTATTGGGTGCTGGCCGCCCGGTTGTACACCCCGGAAGCGGTTGGGCTGAACTCAGCGGTCATCTCGGCCATGGTGTTTGTTGCCGGCGTCTCGCACCTGGAGCTGGGAAGCGCCCTGGTGCGGTTTGTCCCCCGTGCAGGGCGAGCGACGCGCCGTTTCGTCGGCTACGCCTACCTTGCCACGGTCATCATGACCGCGGCCGCCTGCGTGGTGGCCGTACTCGGGCTCGGAGCCCGATTTCCGGTCTTAGGCACCCTCGGCGGGGATTTCTCGTGGGGTGTCTGGTTCATCGTCGCGACGGTCGCCTGGTCCGTCTTTGGACTCCAAGACGACGTGCTGACCGGTCTGCGGCGCACCGCCTGGGTTCCAGTTGAGAACTCGGTGTTCGCGCTGGCGAAGATCGCGCTCCTGCTCCTGCTGGCCGGTTGGCTCCCCCGGTACGGGATCTTTGCCGCCTGGACGCTCCCGGTCGTGGTTGCCATCCTGCCGGTGAATTACCTGATCTTCCGCTATCTGATTCCCCGGCATGCCCAATCGACTCGCGACCAGGAGCTCCGGCTTATCCCGAAGCAGATCGTCCGGTATTCCGTGGGGAACTATCTCGGAACCCTCTTCTCGGTCGGCTCTACGGCGCTCTTGCCGATCATGGTGACCTTTCTCGCCGGACCAAGCGCCAACGCGTACTTTTACCTGGCCTGGCTGATCGCGAACGCGTTCCAGATGGTCTCCCTCAACATGGCGCTCTCCCTGACCGTCGAGGCGGCGACCGACGAGACGAAGCTCGCGATCTATAGCTACAAGGCGTTTGTCCAGATCGCGCGGATCGTCGTGCCGCTGGTCGCGGTGGTGCTGCTCGGTGCTCCCTACATCTTGCGAATCTTCGGGCCCGCGTATGCGGCCGAGGGGACGACGCTCCTGCGCCTGCTGGCGCTCGCGGCGATCCCCAACATCATCAATGCCCTCTACCTCAGTATCGCCCGTGTTCGCCAGCGGATGACGATGATCGTGATGATTCAGGGATCTTTATGCGTGCTGATGCTCGGGCTCGGTTACGTCCTTCTGAAGGTCGACGGCATCACCGGGATCGGGTATGCATCGGTTGCCGGTCAAACGGTGGTCGCGGGGGTTCTCGTTGTCACGCAACTCCGTCCGGCCAGCTTAATCGGCGCGCTCCGGTCCGTGGCGAGCTTGGCGAAGGAACCGGATCGAGCCGTCTTCCAGCCGGGCGGAGAATCCGGCAAGCAACCGGATGGACCGCTCCGGCCGTGATCGGCGTGACGCTGGACTAGTCCGCGCCGGCCATGCTACGGGAGTTGTTTGTAGGCCGTGTAGGCCGGCAGATAGGTCGTGGCGAGCGAATTCGGGTCCTTGCTCACGAGCCCGTAGCCGGCGGATGCCGAGCGTCCTTCGTGCAGGTCGTACCAGAAGATCGGCGTCGTGATGCCGCTATCCCGCAGCTTGGTGATTGTCTGGGTGAGGTAGGTGGCCTTGGTCTGCTCGTCCGGCACCGTTCCTGGAAGGCTCGAGCTCAGACCGGTGTGGAAGCCGATCTCGGTGATCCAGATTGGCTTCGCCGCGAGCTGCGACTGCGCGCCAAGCGCTTGCCGGAAGGCGGTTATCCGGCCGGCGATGCCGTTCGGATCGCTGGCATACGGATGGAAGGCGATCGCATCCATCCACTGGTATGCGTTTTGGCTGATAAGCTCTTGGATCCATGGCAGCATCGTCCACTCCGAGATGCCGCCGGGCATGACGACCGCGTCCGGCTGGATCGATTTAATGGTGGAGTAGGCATCCTGGAGATGGAGCACGTAGCGGTGAGCGGCATCGGCGTACCCCGCGGTTCCGGGGTCCGGCGTCTTCCACGACGACCCACCCAGATTCGGCTCGTTGCCGATCTCCCAGGACCGGATGCTTCCCTTGTAGCGGGTGACCGCCTGACCGAGCCAGTCGCGGAACTGTTTCCGGGAGGCATCATCGCCGAGATCGTCCTTGGGCGGGTTCTTTGAGACGAGGGCGAGCGGCTGCAGGCCGCGCTGGGTCATCAGTGGGAGGAGCTGGTCATAGAACGAGAAGGGGGTGTCGTACTCAAACTCGAAGCGGACCCAGGTGATGCCGGCGTTCTTCATGTCGTCGAGATCGCCGGTGATGGCCGTCCAGTTGAAACTACTGGTCCCGTTTCCCCAGTCTCTCGATGGATCGCCCCAGCTCACCCCCTTTGGAGACGCGCCGGCGCTTGCCGCGGCATCCGGAACGGTGAATGTGGCGCTGGAAATCATCGCGAGCATGATGGTGCATGATAGCAGGACAGCCAACAGGCGTCGAAGGACGAAAGACATCGGTTCGGGCCCTTCTACGACGCACGGCAGACAAAAAACCGCGAATTCCGACCGGGAACGGGCAGAACAGGCGGGCCTGCGTGCGGCTCGTCTCGCTTCGGTAGCGGGGCAAACTCGGCAGAGTCCCCCAGCTTTGCGTCCCCGCCTCGCGGCGGGTTTGCCTTTTTCGGTCGATCCGGAACCCGTTTCGATTGTAAGCGGCGCCTCAGGCGCCGTTGAACCGTCAGCCCGTCGCGGACTGACCGTTACCTAGCCGTGCCTCTCGCGATAGCCGGCTCGGCCAGGCCGTTGGAACAAGACCTCCTGCGGCCGTGGGAGATCCCGGCCTGGAAACGGATGCTGATCCGCCGCTCTACCAGTGGCGAGCCGGAGACTCACCACTGGCGGAGCTTCTATATTAAGAAACGGATATTAACTTGGCGGCACTCCCCCTGTCTTCCGGATATTAACGAACGTTAGCCTGATGTCCCGCTCAGCGGATACGGCTTCTGATAGTACTGCTGGGCTTGTATCCGGATGTACCCACCATCATCATCCGCGTACGCGCTGGGGTGATCGTTACAGATGGTCTGCCCACTCCCTGGAGCCAGTCCATCGCTGGTACAGATCGACGATGGGTTCGTTATCCCATCTTTCATGCCGTCCCAATGGACCGTAGACCCGCCCTGGTCGGCGTTCCCGCTCCCAAAGATCAGCCCGATGATACCGGCATTGGCCAGTTCGTCGATATGGCCGAAGAAATACTCGGCCCGGTTATCTTGATAGTGGCCGTCGGTGTTGTTGAGCGACTGGAAGTACTGGTTCCCTTCCGGAATCTGCCAGACGATCATTCCGCGTCCCGTAGCCTGCGTGATCGCGCCGACGTACGCCTCCCAGCGGTGGAAGTTGGGATAGGCCTGATTGAGCCGGTCCCACCAGTGATCGTTCTCGGGATCGGAACTTCGATACTTGTAGTAGCCGGCATCGCCGTCAGAGACATCATGCACGAGCAGATCATAGGTACTGGTTCCGGCCGGTACCCCGGTGATTCCGCTCTGCGCGGCAAACTGGCCGGCCTGTTGACCCATGGCGACCGGGTCCAGCCCAGGGTCGCTCTCGGTCGAGATGTCTCTACCGGTTGCCCAGGTACTGACGTGGAACGCCAGGACGACGTTTGGAGCATAGAGGTCCCGGAGATGGAGGAGCGCCCAGTTGAATCCCTGGTAGGTGTCCGGATAGCCGGCGACATCGGCATGGCCGGACCGCTTGACCGCCGCCTTGAGGTCGCTCGGGTTATTCCCCTGCTGGCTGCAGAAACCAAAGCAGCTTCGGGCATTATCCAGGACCGCCCGGTTTGCGTAGCCGGAGAGATCAGGCTCGACATGGATTATGACAGTTTTGCCAAATCCTTTGACGCCGTCGTACGTGCCTGGCCCCAGCCGCTTCATCGCGAGGGCGAAGTTACTGAAGTACTTGTTCATGACGTTGGGGTCATTGAGATTGGTGAGATCCCGCTGGTCCTCGCCACAACCGTTGCAGGCGGGACCGGCGCTCTCAAGTAGGTTGTAGTAGCTCAGGAAGGGGATATATCCGGCCGCGCTGGCGTCAGTGGCATAGTCGGTGACGAACTTGCCGTTGGTTGACCACGTTTCCCAACCCTTCCCGGTGACTCCGCCATTGATGTATTGGGATGAGAAATCCCAGGGAATCTTTGACTGGGGCATCCAGCCGTAAATTCCATCGGTGTTGGCGAGCGCCTGAACGCCCAGGCTGAAGTGGGCCGGCAAGCCATTGGGTACCGGGGCTGGACTACCGGACGGGCTTGGACTCGGTGATGGTGACGGCGACGGGCTTGGTGACGGTGCGGTACCGGAGCCGGTAAAGCGGACCTCATCGATCCAGAGCTTGGGAGTCGAGCTGCTGGTGGAGGCGTTCTTCATGAGACGGAACTCATGGACCGTAACGTTGTTCGGGTTGAGGGTGCTGATCGGGACCGAGACGTGGGTGAAGCCATCGGCGGTCGTCCCCAGCACGTAGCTTGAGGAGAGGGTCACGTCCTTGATGTGGTTGCCCTTGCTATCTTCGAGATAGACCTTGAAGCCATTGATCGAGGCTCCATTGAGGTAGACGTACCAGTCGAGGGCCTGATAGTTGGCGGTCGAGATGGTGCCGGAGGCGAGGGTGAAGCCGACGGCCCCCTCCTGGTAGATAGTGGCGGCAAAGGCGCAGGAGGGGGAGACGGTGCGCGTTCCATCACAGAGGTTGCGGCTGGTCAGGCCGTAGGAGGTATCGTTCCAGCCGCTGGCGATCGCATTGTCGTAGATCACCAAGCCGGGTGACGGGCTCGGCGACGGTGAGGGGCTCGGGGATGGACTCGGAGTCGGTGATGGCGATGGTGACGGGCTTGGCGAAGGACTCGGAGTCGGTGATGGCGATGGTGACGGGCTTGGACTCGGTGATGGTGACGGCGACGGGCTTGGTGACGGTGCGGTACCGGAGCCGGTAAAGCGGACCTCATCGATCCAGAGCTTGGGAGTCGAGCTGCTGGTGGAGGCGTTCTTCATGAGACGGAACTCATGGACCGTAACGTTGTTCGGGTTGAGGGTGCTGATCGGGACCGAGACGTGGGTGAAGCCATCGGCGGTCGTCCCCAGCACGTAGCTTGAGGAGAGGGTCACGTCCTTGATGTGGTTGCCCTTGCTATCTTCGAGATAGACCTTGAAGCCATTGATCGAGGCTCCATTGAGGTAGACGTACCAGTCGAGGGCCTGATAGTTGGCGGTCGAGATGGTGCCGGAGGCGAGGGTGAAGCCGACGGCCCCCTCCTGGTAGATAGTGGCGGCAAAGGCGCAGGAGGGGGAGACGGTGCGCGTTCCATCACAGAGGTTGCGGCTGGTCAGGCCGTAGGAGGCATCGTTCCAGCCGCTAGCGATCGCATTGTCGTAGATCACCAGATCCGCCGTGGCACTTGAAGATGGCGTTGGGCTCGCCGACGGTGAAGGGTTTGGAGATGGCGATGTGCTTTGCGAGGACGTAGGGCTGGACAGCTGCTTATATGCGGTGTACGCCGGCAGATAGGTGGTGGCGAGCGTCTTTGGGTCCTTGCTCACGAGCCCGTAACCGGCGGATGCCGTACGCCCTTCATGCAGGTTGTACCAGAAGATCGGTGTCGTGATGCCGCTACCCCACAGCTTGGTCATCATCTGGGTCAGGTGACTGGCCTTGGTCTGCTCGTCGGGCACCAATCCCGGCAGATTGGGGTCGAGTCCGGTGTGGAAGCCGATCTCGGTGATCCAGATCGGTTTGGCCGCGAGTTGTGACTGTGCGCCAATTGCTTTCCGGAAGGCATTCACCCGGCTGATGATGCCGTCGGGATCACTGGCATACGGATGGAAGGCAATCGCATCCATCCACTGGTGGGCGTTGAGTTTGATGAATTCCTGGACCCACGGCTCCATCGTCCACTCCGAGATGCCGCCCGGCATGACGACCGCGTCCGGCTGGAGGGGTTTGATCGTGGTGTAGGCATCCTGAAGATGGAGCACATAACGTTGGGCAGCATCGGCGTACCCTGCGGTTCCGGGGTCCGGCGTGTTCCAAAACGACCCACCCAGGTTCGGCTCATTGTCAATCTCCCAGGTCCGGATACGCCCCTTGTAGCGGGTGACCGCTTGGCCCATCCAGTCGCGGAACTGTTTTCGGGAGGCGTCATCGCCGAGATCATCTTCGGGTGGATTCTTGCCGACGATGGCGATGGGCTGTAAGCCGCGCTGGGTCATCAATGGGATGAGCTGGTCATAGAACGCGAACGGGGTCGCATACTCAAACTCGAAGCGGACCCAGGTGATGCCGGCGTTCTTCATGTCGTCGAGATCGCCGGTGATGGCCGTCCAGTTGAAACTACTGGTCCCGTTTCCCCAGTCTCTCGATGGATCGCCCCAGCTCACTCCTTTTAGCGTTGCGGGTGCGGTTGAGTCCGCGGCGGCCACCGGGAGGGTGAAGGCGGCATTGGAGAGCATCGGGAATATGATCGCGAACGATAGCAGGACAGCCAACAGGCGTCGGTGGGAGGTTGACATCGGTTCGGGCCCTTCTACGATGCACGACAGGCGGAAAATCCATAAGGCCCTGCCGGAAGTGGGCAGAACAGGCGGGCCTGCGTGCGGCTCGTCTCGCTTCGGTAGCGGGGCAAACTCGGCAGAGTCCCCCAGCTTTGCGTCCCCGCCTCACGACGGGTTTGCCTTTATCGGTCGATCTGGAACCCATATCGTTTGTCATGATGGGATGCTCTTGACACCCCGCACGGAACGGAGCGCATGGATGCGCATGATCTGTCCCCCAATTCAGCGGTAATCGATTGCCTTTTCCCTGGTGCCTCGCGCGGTGGCCCGCGCTGGCTTCACAACAGGGACCGCTTTGATGTGCGCCTGGTGTTCGGCACGGAATCATGGGGGAAATGGTTGGCTGTAGGCGAAACTGGCGACTGGGCGATCGATTGCTGTAATCGCAGTGCCAAGTAATGGGGAAAGGAGAAAGGCGCTTCCCTCGGGGTTAGTGTGTTCGTGGTGACTGGCGAAGCCTCAGCGGTGGCGGTTGATACGGCACACGCTATACGCTCGGGATATCTTCGAATACCCCATCGACGTTCCCTTCCACAAAATCTCTGGCCGGCAATACCTCACGTCCCGCCGGTTCCGGCGCGAACTGGTGCCCGGACTTTCTCCTTCCGTCTTCGCACGCTCTCTGATTCCGGTCGTCGTCCCCACTCGACCGGGACGGCAGCGGCTCGTAAGCCGAAGCCGAACGCAGAGGCGATGCTCCCAGCGGGTTCAAGCAGCGAGGCGATGCTTCTTGAAGACCGGCTAGCGGCGCGTCTCTCTTATCACTAACGTGCGAACGCACGAATGAGTTGTCTCAAAGGTCGAAAATGAACTCCTGCCCGGTGGTGGACCGGGGCAAGCCGGCGAGGATACCAACCGTGACGATCGACCAGGGGACAAGAAGAGGGCTGGGGCTCGGCCTCCCTTCCGTGCCCCAGCCGGTGGTGCCGGTATTCCGGTTCGATGTGGTAACCCCCAGTCGAAACCTTCGTGTAGCCGGCTATGTCCCAGATGTCGCGTTATCCAGGACGTTTCCTAACCTCGCGAATGTCGATGGCTCCGGAGTCAGGTTGGTCCCGTCCCGGATAACGCTGCCGGTCGCCGCGCCGGTCCGCCCTTGGATGTTGGTCAAGATGGTATTCAGAGAGCGTGGGACGCGGGCACGGGCGGTATCGTGTTTCACTCCCCCATTGCCGTTCCAGGTGACATGGATGGTCACATCGAATTTTTCGCCGGTGTCTTCCTCAATCAGCGGAACAGTGGTATTCAGCGTCGCGGACTTAAGGTTGCGATCGGTCTTGAAGTCCGACGGGCCCAAGGCTGTATGACCTTCGGCATGAAGTACCTCCCGGCCCTTGCAGGTGTCGAACTGGTTCAGCGTGACGTGCCCATCATTGAGCGAATTGGTCGCGTTGCTGGCGTGCTGATCGTGCCCGGTGATCGCGAAGACGTCGACATCGGTGCGGATGCATCCGGCCGTACTGGAGAACGCCGCGGTCGCTTCCTCCCGCCGGAAGTGATCGACCTGGGCGGCCTCAGTGGCCATGTGCCCGGCAAGTACCGCGACCGGCAGGCTAAGAATGGCTAAGACGATGAGCAGTTTCTTCATGGTCAGCTCTTTTCTCATGAGTGTGTCGCCTGACTTCCGGAATCCGTGAAGGTTCCGTTTCCGGATTGGTTGGCCGGCATGAACTGCCAATCGTAGCTGCTGGCGCGCAAGGTCAGTTTGAGCACGCCGAAGGTGGTGTTATCCCGCACCTGTTCGTTCGCCGGCTTGGCCGTGCTGAAGTCGACATGGTCCGCTCCGCCAGTCCCGACGACAAACTCGCGGATGCCGCTCGGGTCGGCCTGGCCGTTCGGGTCCATTTGGGTATAGCGCTCGTAGACGTGATCGTGTCCGTTGAGGATCAGATCGGCATTCGCCGCATAGAGATCCTGCCAAAAGGCGTCGTAGGTGTAGTTATCCGAGACTGGACCGGAGGAGAATCGGGGCTCATGCCAGGCGGCCAGGATGTGCTTGCCGCTGTTGGCCGCCAGATCGCTGCGAAGCCACGCCTCCTGGGGACTACCTGCCCCGCAGCCACCGACCTCAGAGCACTCGCCATTGAGGACGATGACGTGCCAGTTGTTCGCGAGGTTGAAGGAATAGTAGCCCTTGGCGGGATCTCCGGCGGCGGAGCCGAAGTAGGTGAAGTAGCCGTAGGCAGGCTGCGAATTCTCAAAGTCGTCGTACTCATGGTTTCCGGGGATGGGGCGGGTGATGCTCTTCACCTGTCCCCAAGTGGGATCGTAGGACGCCTTGAACTTGGCGAGGGTGGCATCGTCGTACTGATGGTCACCCAGTGAGAGAACGGTTGTGGGATTGCCCTGGGTCAGGAGTTTGGAGGTTGCCAGCATCTCACAAGCCGAAGCTGTTCCCTGGCCATTGTTGTAGTTGGAGTCACCAGGGTCACAGGCGATATCTCCCGCCGTGAGGATCACCGGATCGCCGGAAGGCGACGGGCTCGGGGAGGGGGTTGGGTCCGGCGGCGGATCGTCACCGGACCCGGTAAAGCGGACCTCATCGATCCAGAGCTTGGGGGTCGTGCTCGAGGTGGTGTTCTTCATCAGGCGGAACTCGTGAACCGGCACGTTGTTCGGGTTGAGGGTGCTGATCGGGACCGAAACATGGGTGAAGCCGTTACTGGTCCCAACGACGTAGGCTGAGGAGAGGGGCACGTCCTTGATGTGGTTGCCGTTGCTGTCTTCGAGATAGGTGGTGAAGCCATTGATCGAGGCGCCGTTGAGATAGACGTACCAGTCGAGAGCCTGGTAGTTGCCGGTCGAGATGGTGCCGGAGGCGAGGGTGAAGGCGACGGCACCATCCTGGAAGATGGTGGCGGCAACGGCGCAGGAGGAGGAGACGACGTGGGTGCTGTCACAGAGGGATTCGCTGGTCAGGCCGTAGGAGGCATCCTGCCAGCCGCTGGCGATGGCATTGTCGTAGATCGCCAAGCTAGCCGTCGGACTTGGCGAAGGTGAGGGGCTGGGAGATGGACTCGGAGACGGCGATGGTGACGGCGAAGAACTCGGGCTCGGTGATGGCGACGAGCCGGACCCGGTAAAGCGGACCTCATCGATCCAGAGCTTGGGGGTCGTGCTCGAGG
>CADEOZ010000103.1_pt1 | contig 29508 bp, 25 predicted proteins | sample 7288031 | NCBI WGS metagenome assembly CADEOZ01 (sample SAMEA6638613, study PRJEB37532) | metagenome | isolation source: wastewater | place: Germany | collected 2017-05-22 | reverse complement strand
CTCCCAGAATTGGGAGAGGCTCCGTACGGGAGCGCGTTCGAACGTTCTATTCCCCTCCCCAAGAATTGGGAGAGGGGTTAGGGGTGGGGGCGGCCCAGTCCATCATTTTCATCATAGACGTATCATTAAGCCTTAACCACCGGCATCCTGACCAGTTCCCATAGCTTACAACGATGCTAGGTCAGCGATGCATCCCCCTCCTCTTTGAGCCGCTGCACGATCCGGCGCACGTCCTGGGCCCGTGAACGGTCACCAATAAAGAGCACGTCGTCGGTATCCACGATCACCAGGTTCCGTACGCCGAGCGTCGCGATCGCACGACCGTTGCCAAACAGGAGGGTCCCGCTGGTGTCTTCGGCAATATGCGGCGCCCCAATCGCGATATTCTCCTCTTCGCCGCCGCCAAGGACGTCGGCGAGGCTGTTCCAATCTCCAATGTCGGTCCATCCAAAGGCGGCCGGGACGACCGCGACCCGCTTGGCATGCTCCATAATGCCATGATCGATCGTCGTGTCGCGCAAGAGCGGCCAGAGCCGCTCCACCCGCTCAGCCCGCCGGGGAGTATCCCAGGCGGCGGCGATCTCCATCAGGATCTCATAGACATCCGGGAGCAACTCACGCATCGTATCCAATAACGTTCCGGCGCGCCAGACGAACATACTCGCGTTCCAGAGATACCGCCCGCTCTCCACGTAGCGCCGGGCGGTCTCCAGGTCCGGCTTCTCCTTGAACTCCTCGACCACCCGCGGCACGAACCCATCCCGCTCATCCAGGATCGCACCACAACGGATGTAACCATATCCGGCGTCAGGGTAGGTGGGCGTGATACCAATGGTCACCAAATAGTCCTGCTGGGCGACCTCGGCCGCGACCTGGACCACCCGGCGAAAGGTCTCCGGATCGCGGACATAGTGATCGGCGGCGAAGGAGCCCATGATCGCGTCGCGGTCGTGGCGAGCTACGAGCGCGGTGCCGAGGCCGATGGCCGGTCCGGTGCCGCGGGCAGCCGGTTCAACAACGATGTTGTCCTCCGGAATCTCGGGAAGCTGGCGGCTGACGGCGGCGGCATGGCAGCCTCCGGTGATCACGTACATGTGCTCACGTGGGACGATCGGAAGCAGGCGGTCAACCGTGGCCTGGAGCATCGACCGCGGACCGGGCAGCGGCAGCAGGAACTTTGGTTTCGCCGCCCGGCTGGCCGGCCAGAGCCGCGTTCCACTCCCACCCGCCGGGATCACCGCATGGATCTGCATCCCTCATCTTCCTTTCACGCGAACGGCATGACTGCGGGCATCATACGCGGACATAATGATGGGCACCGGCATCCCGAATGAATCCCTTTAGCTGCATCTGCAAGAGCAACGCGCTGAGCCGGCTGATATGCATCCCCAGCTCGAGCGCCAGTTCGTCGACATGCCGGGGCTCAGCGCTCAAGAGTCCCAGCACATCACGCTCATCCCCGGTCGTCGGCAGCGCCCGGCGGATCTCCATCTCCACCTGGCGGGTACCGAGATTCAGATCGGTAAGCACGTCCTCGGGGGCCGTGGCAAGTACCGCGCCATCCCGCAGGAGCTGCAACGGCCCCTCGCTGGTCGATGCCAGCGCCGAGCCCGGCACCGCGAATACCGTCCGCCCCTGCTCCGCCGCGAAGTTCGACGTGATCAAGGCGCCACTCTTGCGCGGCGCCTCCACCACAATAACACCCAACGACAACCCACTGATCAAACGATTACGGATTGGAAAGTTCCCGGCATCGGGCCGGGTACCGAGCGGAAACTCCGAGACCAGCGCGCCCTGGGTGACGATCCGCTCGGCGAGCCCCCGGTGCTCCGGCGGATAGATCGTGTCGAGCCCGCAGCCGAGAACCGCGATCGTCCGCGCGCCGTTCTCCAGCGCCGTGGTGTGCGCCACACCATCGATCCCACGGGCCAGGCCGCTCACGATCGTGACGCCCGCCTGGGCGAGCCCGGCGCAGAGCCGCCGCGTCATCTCCCGGCCGTAGGACGTGGCGCGCCGGGTTCCGACGACCCCGACCGCCGGCGCGTCTTCCTCTCCCAGAGAGCCACGGACGTAGAGCACCGGCGGCGGGCTGGAGATCTCACGGAGCAGGCGCGGGTAGGCATCATCGGCCAGCGTCACGATCTCAACGCCAGCGCGATGCACGCGCTCCAACTCCCCGTCAAGTGAAAGACGCCCGCGCGTTTTCAGCACCGCCTCGGCCGCCCGCTGATTCAGCCCGCTTGCGCGAAGCTCGGGAAGACTTGCCTCCCAGGCACGGGCGAGGCTGCCAAAATGCTCGATCAGTCTCGCCAGGCGCGTCGCACCGATCCCGGGCACCAGATGAAACCCGAGCCAGTACGGCGTCTCTTCCATCCCACCCTCCCCGTCAATCCATGACATGATCGAAACGTTATACGGGACGGATAGCGCACGCGTCAACGCGGCCGGCGGCCATATGACGGTTTTAGCACGTGCCGAATACCGAGAAGCATTGTAACCGATGGTGGATGATCCAGGCCAGGGGAGAGGCGATGCGGTAAACCGATGGGGAGATGCGCAGCCGGCAACGCGCGGGTGGTTTACCGATGTCCGCGACACGAATCCGGCAGCGAGCGGCGATAAAGCGTTGACCGCGATGCCGGGTCCGCGCGGCGGTAAACCGAGAGCGGGTACGCGGAGGTGGCATCCCAGTCGAGTGGCAAAAGAAGGGCATCGGAGCCAGGCCGAAAACGCGCGGTCAATCGATGGCGGGGACGTGTAGCCGGCAACGCGCGGCGGTAAACCGGCCGCGCTCACAGTCCGAAGCCGGCTGAGGACGGAGAAACGGCATTAGCCGCCATCAGAGGCATCGCGACCTCCTAGATGTTCCAGCATCGGCCAGAGGGTGTTGTTTGCATGGTGATGAGGCTGATCGGTCACGAAGGCCACCATCCGCGGTAGGTGACGTTCGGCGAACGACACGGCACCGTATTCGGTCTGCCAGCCGGAGCCGGCACCGGGTTGACGGTTCAGCGCGCGAGAGCTGCTCCCTTGAGACGGCCGACCGCGTTGGCGACCGATAATGCCGGTGGGATCGGCACCACCATATGCACGTGATCCTCGATGCCCCCGACGGCATGGACGAGGATGCCGTTCTTCCGCGCTGCCGCGATCAGCAATTGATCCAGCTCCGGCCGCAACTCCGCGACGATCAACGGCAGTCGATCGCGCGTTGCCCAGGCCAATGGTAGAAGAGCCGCCAGTACGGCATGGTTCCTTTCCTATTCTCAAGACCCCAACGGCCTTCGCATTCCCGGAAAACGCCTCACGGATGAACGTACCATCATCCGCTTTCCCCTGGCCAGCCGGCCTTCAGCCGGCTTCGGCCTGTGAGCGCGGCCGGTTTACCGCCGCGCATTTGCGGCTGAACGTTCCCGCCCTCGGTTTACCGCCGCGCGCTGCCGGACGAACGTCCCGCCATCGATCCACCGCCCGTGCGAGGCTGGCTGAGGCCATCTGTTCCCTCCACGCCGCAACGTCCATCCTCCCACACCCCCTATATCATCCCCACGGACGGTACGGAACCCCCGGCGGTGCTAGAATGCGTGTCACGGGCGCGTACCCCAGCAGCGTGACAATGCAGTATCATCGCCGCATGCGTCCCTGAGTGCTACGCCGGACAGGACGGCGTGCTGATTCGCCAGTTACCGAGAGGGGAGACAAGCCGGGCCATGGTAGAGTTTCATATGTTCCCCTACGCGTTTTTCGAGGGTGATTTTGTCCCATCCGATCAGGCAAAGGTGAATATTGCCACCCACGCCCTCCAATATGGTACCGGCTGCTTCGGCGGTATCCGTGGCTACGTCGACCGCGACGGCACGACCATCAATATCTTTCGCCTGCGGGATCACACCCAGCGGCTCCTCCAGTCGGCGCGCCTGCTGCGAGCCAACGTCCCCTACGACGCGGATGACATCGCCGGCATCGTGACCGACCTGATCCGGAAGAACGCGCCCCGCCAGAACGTCTACATCCGGCCGTTTATTTACAAGGCAGAGCTGGCGTTGACCCCACGCCTGGCCGGGCTCCGGGACGCGCTCGCGATTTATATGATCGAATTGGACGACTATCTCGATCTCAGCGCGCCGGTGCGTCTGATGGTCTCTTCCTGGCAGCGGATCGAAGACAACATCATCCCAAGCCGGGGCAAGGTAACCGGCGCCTACATCAATTCGAGCCTGGCCAAAGATCAGGCCAGCGACGCGGGGTACGACGACGCGATCATGCTCAACCGGGACGGCAAGATCGCCGAAGCCAGCGGCGCGAATATCTTCATCGTCCGCCACGGCACGCTGATCACTCCGCCGGTCACCGAGGATATCCTGGAAGGGATCACCCGGCGGTCGCTGGTGGAGTTCGCGCGGGATGCCGGCATCCCGGTGGCCGAACGATCGATCGACCGGAGCGAGCTCTACATCGCGGATGAGGCGTTTCTCTGCGGGACCGGCGTGCAGATCGCCGCGATCGGATCGATCGACGGCCGGCCGATCGGGGACGGAAAGCTGGGTCCGGTCACATCCCAACTGCAATCTATATACTTCTCGCTCGTCCGTGGTGATGATTCACCCTACCGCCACTACCTGACGCAGGTCACGGCGGACTGAGTATGAATCAGGCGCGGCAAGCGGCGGGGTGCGGCAAGCGGAACCTCTACCGAGCCGCGCCAGGCGAACGTTAGGCTCCGGCCTATCATGACGGCCACCAGGGCCGGGCGGTAACCCGCGCGGTCTGTTGGGGGAGAAATTATCTTCGATATGTCGGGACCCGCGTACACGCTTTTCCGGCGGCTCGTGCCGCTCCTCTGCCTCGTCCTCATCATCTCCGGATGCAGTGTCACCGGCGGCAGCCAGACGACCCAGGGTGACGCATCACCCAAGCCCGGCGGCTCTCCAGCCGCGGGCCAGCAGCCGGTCCCCGGCAGCCGGATCACCGAGGGTGGGCTCATCGAGCCACGGACCCTGAATCCGATCTTCGTCGCCGATCCGGTCTCGGAAGAGATCAGCCATCTGGTCTTCAACGGCCTGGTGTTCGTCGATCCCAAGAGTGGCGAGCCGCAGCCCGATCTGGCCCAATCGTGGGAAGTGAGCGACGACCGGCTGACCTACACCTTCCACCTGCGAGACTCGGTTCTCTGGCATGATGGACAGCCGTTCGCCGCCAACGACGTGGTCTTCACGTACCAGCTCATGATGAACAACCGGGTCCGCTCGCCGCGCTTCTCCCGGCTGGTCGAGCGTGTCCACGGCGTCGGGGCTCCCGACCGCTCAACGGTCACGTTCACGCTCATCCATCCGGATGCCACGTTCCTCACCGACCTGGCGACGTTCGGTATCGTGCCGGAACACCTCCTCTCGACGATCCTGCCGGAGGAGCTCGTCACCGACCCCTTCGGGATCAGCTCGGCGGTCGGAACAGGCCCCTTCACGCTGCAGCAATGGGTCCGGGGTGACCGGATCCTCTTCCAGCGGAACAGCAAGTACTTCAAAGATCCGGCCAAGGTCGAGGGTTATGTCTACCGCGTACTGCCATCAACGAAGGAACTGCTTTCCGGGCTGAAGGATGAGTCGATCGACTGGGCCGCGATCGATCCAGCCGGAGTTGATGAGGCGAAAAAGGTGTCCGGCATCCGGGTCGAATCATTGCCCGGCTATGAGATGAGCTACGTCTCCCTCCAGCTCGATCCCGCCAAGACCCGGCTCTTTCAGGATGTCCGGATCCGGAAAGCGTTGATGCTCGCGCTCGATCGCAAACAGGGCGTCACCGATATCTGGCACGGCCAGGCAACGGTCGCGGACGGCACCCAACCGCCGTCGTCGTTCGCCCATGCCCCAAGCAAGACCGTCTACCAGCAGAACCTCGAACAGGCGAAGAGCCTGCTCGATGAGGCCGGCTGGAAGGCCGAAGCGGATGGCATCCGGATGAAGGACGGCCAGGCGCTCCGCTTCACGCTCACGACCAACAGCGATGATCCCGAGCGCAAGGAGACCGCCGAGTGGCTGATCAAGAGCTGGAGCGCGATCGGCGTCTACGTCGACCGGGACTTCCAGAAGTGGAGCACGATCCGCGAGGAGACCATCCGGACCCGTGATTTCGACGCACTGCTGCTGGGCTACCGCTGGGGTATCGATCCCGATCAGACGGCGGTCTGGTCCAGCGATTCGTTTTTCGACGCGTTCAACCTCAACCACTACTCCAATGACCAGGTCGATCAACTCCTGGACAAAGCGGTTGCCAGCGGCGACACCGAGGAACGCAAGCAGCTTTACGCCCAGGCGCAGGACACGGTGATGGAAGAACTCCCATCGCTGCCCCTCTTCTTCCCCAATGAAACCGTGGCGGTCTCCAAGAAGCTCACCAATGCCCAGGTGACCGCGATCTTCATGCGGAACCGCGCCAACATTGAGCAGTGGAACCCGCCGCCGGTCAAGAAGTAGGGGGAATTGCGCGCAGCCCCCACCCCGGCCCCGTGTATGGTTTGCGCGGCATCGGAGGATGGGGTGTACAACAACCACCTTGGCCCCTCTCCCAATTCTGGGAAAGGGGAGCGAGCCTGGAAGGACGTCCTCTGGTTGCCCCGCTGGTGTCCGTGTTCAGGCTTCTCCCAGAACGGAGAACTCGGTTTTGAACAGTTGGTAGCTCTGCATCAACTCATCGTGCCAGTCATCATGCAACGGCCTGACACCAAGATCGACAATGCAGAAGCGCAACACCTCTTCGATGGTGACCCAGCCCGTGGGCACGTGGAAATCATTGAGCAGGGCCTGCTGCTCACCGAAGTCCAGCAGGATTGGTCCCTGCAAGTGGTGCCGGCACCAGCGGGCGTCCGCGCGCGGTTGCCTCACATATTCCCATCGGAATAACGGTTCCGACGCGCTGAGCGGCCTGAGGCTATAGGTGTACGCAACGGTCATCAAGGTATGTTTCTGATCTTCAGACAACCGTGACTCGCAAATTTGGCCCAGAAAGAGCCCCATCCTGCCGAATTTGGTGTGCAACTCAACCGCTGTTGGCTGCCCAGCCTGGCGAAACGTCAGATGCATGCGCGGGGGAACGGAGAACACCACTAATGGGGTAGGGGTGACGGTACATGCGAGTAGCCGATTGAGGTGGCTCCTGAGCTGATCCACGCAGTCGCCCAGCGACTTTCCCTTGATGGGCATGGAGTTGGCTTACGCGGGGAGCAACATCACGAGCAATTGGAGATCGGAACCGGTCTCGTTCCTGGGTAGGCTCCGCTCCCGCGCCCGCCTGACCGCTTCGTCAAAGCTCAAACCCAGATCCTCGGCTTCGATGCGAATCAGTTGGCGCAGTTGCTCCAGGCTCAACTCCCCGTGCTCCAATGCCGCGAGAAGCGATGCGGGCACCGCCGTCTGCTTCTGGTCCATCACGGACATCCTGCCTACCCTCTTCCCCCGCTCATATGGCCATTCGTCCCCGTCCCATCGAGCGCGGACATATGCGCACGTGTAGGCACATTCTATACCAGAGTGGCAGCGATTGGAATCAGCCCTGGTGATGAGTATTTGGAGCAGTAGTCCTCGGCACTCACCCCCTCCCCCTCTTCCATCGACCGGCTGAGAGCGGACCACTATGAAGGGGCTCCTGATTCGCAGATTGCGACGATGATGCAAGTTTCCTCATTCCCAGTGTTGTCAGTACAATAGCATGCGTAAAGCCTTCATCGGACCTGATGTCATGTGAGGGCATCGGATTCCAGACTGTAGAGCGTGACGGTAACAGATTGGGACACGCGCTACCACGCCGCGGGTTGATGTTGGACCAATGAAAGTGAGAGATGGCTTTGACGAGGCTCGTATCCCCACCCCTGGATCAACTCGACGGTCTCCGGACACCTCTCACGCCGGGTGAGAAGGAAGTATTCGAGCTATTCAACGAGCGTCTCCCACAAGCGTGGGAAATCTACATCCAGCCTCATCTCAACGGGCTCCGTCCTGATTTCGTTCTCCTCAACCCGAACGTCGGCATTGCGGTATTCGAAGTCAGAGATTGGACTCTCGACACAATCAAGTGTTCGCTCGGATATGATGCGCAAGACCATCCCCAATTCTATACAGAAAACGATCAACTCAAGAATGACATGAAGTACGATAATCCGGCGGAAAAAGTCCAGCAGTACAAGAAAGAGATTCTCGATCTTTATTGCCCCCGGTTGCGTGCTCACGCGGCCGAGATGTTCAACGCGGATGCCGTCATCACTGCTGGGGTGATCATGACCCGCACGACGACGCAACGTGCCCAGTCACTGCTTGCCCCCTTCCTGCCTCAATCTGTGATCGAAGGCAAGGCAATTCGATACTATCCCATCACAGGAAGCGACGTGCTCAAAGCGGGAGCGATCGATACGATCTTTCCAGAATGCCGACGGGATGATTCCAAATATATGAATCCAATGTTCGCCGAGGATCTCCGCTCATGGCTCTACGAGCCTGATCATGCATCTACACAGTGAGAGAAACTCGACTTGAATCCCCGGCAGCTCGATATCGCAACGACCCGGACGGAGAAGACGGGATACCGCCGTATTAAAGGTGCGGCGGGGTCGGGGAAATCACAGGCAATCGCAGCAAGGGCAGCGCAACTCGCAATGGAGGGCAAGGATGTTCTCGTCGTGGCATACAACATTACCTTATGGCACTACCTGCGATATCTCGCCTACCGATATCCAGATCCTGGAACAGGCCGTACCAATCGCATCACCTGGATGCATTTTCATGGCTGGTGCAAACGAGTATGTGATGAGGCGGGCGCGAGCAACGAATACAAGATGCTTCGCCAGAAACAACCCGAACACACTGATAATGGCAAGGACGAATTCTTTGAGCAGGATCTCCCGCAACTCGTCCACCGCATCCTCGATCGCGACCGCGAAAAAGTGCGCCATTACGATGCGATCCTCGTCGATGAAGGCCAGGACTTCAATTTAGACTGGTGGAACGCGCTTCGCAAAGTCTTGCGACCTGACGGCGAGATGCTCCTCGCTGCAGACGGAAGTCAGGATATCTACGGACGAGCTAGAGCTTGGACCGATGACGCTATGACTGGTGCTGGATTCACCGGGGATTGGTTCAAGCTCAAAGGCAGTTACCGCCTACCAGAAAAACTCGTGCCGCTACTCCGCCGGTACGTGCAAGAGTACCTTCCGGAGCTTGAGCAAAACCTGCCCGAAGCCATTCGGCTCGACCAGCCGCTAAATCGGCAACTCGAGCTACCTACTGAGCCGGTTAAGATCCGCTGGATCCAGGTTCGGGCTCCCGAACACACCGTCGAAGCGAGTGTATGGGCGTTTCAGGATACCCCACGGTTCGCAGACCCATGGCGTGTTCACATCTCGGACATCACTTTGCTTACTGCAGCCAACGAACATGGCCAAGGATGCGTTGAATCGTTGCAGAGCAAGAACATCGATATTGCACACATCTTCGATGAGGATTGGAAGAAGGCGCAGGGCTTAAAACATGCATTCTTCATGGAGGATGGACGTGCCAAGGCTTGTACCATTCACAGCTTCAAGGGTTGGGAAACACGAGCGATCATCGTCCTCATCGGTTCGGCTAAATCGATCAAGGATCGGGCGCTCCTCTACGTTGCAATGACGAGATTGAAGCGCCATGTGGGAGGCAGTGTGTTGACTGTTGTCTGCTCTGCGCCGGAACTCGAAGAATATGGGAAGACTTGGCCGGATTTCCAGTATTACCAGGACGAGGAGGAGATCGACTGGGATCTGCCATTCTGATATACAAGCATCAGTTCACCCCCGCAGATACGCCAGCACCGCCAGCACCCGGCGGTGGTCGGTATCAGTCGGGGCAAGGTCGAGCTTGGAGAAGATGTTGCTGACGTGCTTTTCGACCGCGCCGGCGCTGACACTGAGGATATCGGCGATGGCGATGTTCGAGCGGCCCTCCGCCATCAGGGCCAGCACTTCGCGTTCGCGGGCAGTGAGCGTGTCGAGCCGGTCGTCGCGCCGCCGGCGGATCACAAGCTGGGTGACGACCTCCGGATCGAGCACGGTCCCGCCCGCCGCGACCTGGCGGACGGCGGCGGTGAAGTCGGTCACGTCGGCAACCCGGTCTTTCAACAGGTAGCCGGTCCCATCGGCGCCGGATTCCAGCAACTCACCGGCGTAGCGCTCCTCGACATATTGCGACAAGATCAGGATCGGGCTGCCGGGGACGCGGCGACGGGCTTCGATGGCCGAGCGGAGCCCTTCATCCCGGAAGCTGGGTGGCATCCGGACATCGACAATCGAGATGTCCGGGCGGTGCTCCTCAATCGCGGCGATCAGGCTGGGGCCGTCGCCGACGCGGGCGACGACATCGAAGCCCACTTCGGTCAGAAGCCGGGTGATTCCCTCGCGCAGCAGCACCGAGTCCTCGGCGATCACCACCCGCACGGCAGCTCCGCTCGCACCCAGGTCGGCCCTCCCGGCGGGCTCTCCACCGAGAACCGGCCATCAAATGCCGTCACCCGGTCGGCCAGCCCGGCGAGCCCGTGACCGGGCGCCTGACCGGCACCTCCCTGGCCGTTGTCGGCGATCTCAACCATCAGCCAGTCGCGCACCTGATAGACATTGACCCAGGCTTGGGAGGCAGAGCTGTGCTTGGCGACATTGGTCAGCGCCTCGGCGACGACGAAATAGGCGGTCGCCTCGACGGCTTCCGGAAGCCGGTGTTCGAGATTGATGTCGATTGTGACCGGCACCGGGCAGCGACCGGCCAGCGCCGAGATCGCCGGGTCGAGACCTCGATCGCTGAGCACCGCCGGGTGAATGCCCCGGACCAGCTCCCGGATCTCAACCAGCGCGCGCTTTGCCTCCTCATGCGCCTCAACGACCAGCGGCCGGGCCGCCGCGGGATCGGTCGCCATCTTCTCCTTCGCCATGCCCAGGTTCATGGCGAGCGCGACCAGTCGCTGCTGCGCGCCGTCGTGCAGGTCGCGCTCGATCCGCCGGCGCTCCGAGATCACGGCATCCATCATCCGGGACCGGCTCTCGCTCAGCGCTTCGACCCGCGCCGCGAGCCGTGCCTCCCGGCCCGGCGCGAGCAGGAGCTTACCCAGCGTGGCATGCGCCCGGGCGGTGCTGATGAGAATGTAGGGCGCAAGCAACGCCAATGGCAGGCCGATCACCCCGACGAGAAACACCGACCCCGGCGAATTAACGGCGATATGAGGACCGACCTCAACCATCGCTCCAAACACCACATACCAGAGCGGCATCGTGATCATCGCCAGCGGGAGTGACAGCGCGGTGATGACGATCGCAAACTCGGCGATACCGATCGGAAAGAGCAGTACCAGGTAGAGCAGATCGCGCCACACCGCCGAGTCGGTAGTGAAGAGGCGGACGCGGGAGCGAATCACTTCGCGCGAGAACAGCGGCCCGGAGGGGAGGAACCGGTACGGGGACGGAATCGGCTCATCGAGATAGACGGCGATCCGCTCCCGTTCGAACCGCGCGCCGGTGATCCAGACGAGCACGGTGGCGGCAAGAATCGGTATGCCGATAACGGCGAAGAGGAGCGCGAGGCCCATTGAGAACATGAAGGTCAACGCGGAGATCCAGAAGATGCCGAGCACGAAGCTGAGCAGCATGAAGCCGACCGACGACCAGAGCTCGGACGAGAAGTAGAGCCGGATCGGATTGCGGGTGACCCGCCGCCGTTTGCCGTGGAGGTTGAGAGAACGGGTTTGGGTAGCCACCTGGCAAGTCCTTTCAGGCCGCGCTGTCTGAAACAGCCGCGCGCCTCATCGCTGCCGTGAGTGATTGTAGTACAGATTCGGCCATGGCGATCCGGCCGCTCCGCCGGTGATCGGCACCTGTAACAACCCTAGCATCCACCGGTTTCACCGGCTATGGGGCCACCATCCGAGCGCTTGGTAGGGATAGCCCTACCCGGTAAACGGACGCTGCCCGCATTGTTCACGGCCCCGGTTCCAGTGAGAATGGCCCCGAGGCAGGTGGGCAGGACCGGCCTCGAAGAAGCGAACGGAGTGTTGTTGATGGCAACTGGGATTGGGGACACACCGGGACCGGGAGCAGCCGTTGATTACGGCGTAGTACCTGAGACCACTGGCGGTTTCGCCTGGGCGAGGACGGGATACCGGGCGCTGGCCTGGGTCTTACTCGCCTGCATCGCCATCCAGGTCTTCCTGGCCGGCCTGGCGGTCGTCAATGGGCCGGCGAACTGGGGCATGCACACCGGCTTCGTACATCTGTTTGAGCTGTTACCGCTGGCCATGATCCCGCTGGCGTTCCTTGGGCAACTGCCGAACCGGCTGCGCTGGCACCAGCTGGTGGTGTTCCTCCTGATCGGGCTGCAGTACGCCTTGATCTACGGGTTCCCAGGCCTGGTCGGTATCTCAGCGGTCGCGGCGCTTCATCCGGTGAACGCGCTTCTCATCTTCTGGGTCACCCTGGGAATGGCGCGCGGTTCAAGCATGAAGCGGAGCCCGGCCGTGGCGGGATAGCAGACGGAATGCATCGATGAATGGGATTAGTCGGGTGAACGGTGGCGCACGGTAAGCGCATTGAGAAAGGAATGAATTGTGAATCAGATCGAACGGCTACACCGGAGTGAGCGAGAGCGGATCATCGGCGGCGTCTGCGCTGGCCTAGCCGAATCGTTCGGCGGAAGCCCCTGGCTCTATCGCGTGGCCTTTGTCGTTGGAACATTCGCCACGGGCGGCGCGCTGATGTTCCTCTATCCAGTCCTCTGGATCTTCATCCCCAGCCAGTCGCGGCTGAATCACCGGTACCTGGAAGCGGGACCGAGTACCGAGCGCGTCGGACCGCTGTCACCGGCCGGAGACATCGCGGAGGAGCCGTATCAGCGGACGGATGCGGCGCACGGTAGCGTCCGGAGCGAGGGCGCGAAGCCGGTGGACAAGCTCCAGGATGAGCTCCTGCGCGTGTCGGACAGCGCGGTGGACGCCTATCAGCGCTGGCGAGAGCGGCAGGCCGGGAAGCCGGCACAGCCGAGCGGCGATGTGATCGCGATGGAACCTGAGGCCGTCGAACCGGCCGGGACCACCGGACCGGTGATCGAAAAGCCCATAGAGACCAGGGCCGTCACCGATAAGACGGAACCCACCGGGACGGAGAACACGCCCCAATAGCAGAGCAGCCAAGACCTCCCTCTACCCACCCACATGCCGGGCCCGGAGCCCCCTCGCCGGAAGGCGGAGGGGCTCCGGCCTCTTCGCCTTCCGTATGCCGAAACAGGTGTGATGCTATACCATTCAGCGTGTATCCCCTGCTTTAAGCTCGCCGCGCGCTGGTCGCGGAGTGCGAAGGGACGCTGATGGAGCCACTCCTGGAGATCCGGAACCTTAAGACACAGTTCTTCACACCGGACGGGATCGTGAAGGCGGTCGATGGTGTCTCCTTCCAGGTCGCGGCGGGCGAGACGCTGGGGATCGCGGGCGAGAGTGGCTGCGGCAAGAGCGTCAGCGCCCTGTCGATCATGCGCCTGATCCCGAGCCCGTCCGGCAAGATCGATGGCCAGATCCTTTTCGAAGGGCAAGACCTGCTGACGATGCGCGACCAGTCGATCCGGTCGATCCGGGGCCGCAAGATCGGCATGATCTTCCAGGACCCGATGACCTCACTCAACCCCGTCCTCAGCATCAACCAGCAGATCAGCGAAGTGCTTCAGCTCCATCTCGGAATGAGCCGCCGGGAGGCGCGCCAACGCGCTATCGAGCTCCTGACTATGGTGGGTATCCCGAACGCGGCGGAGCGGATCGACCAGTATCCCCACCAGTTCTCCGGCGGCATGCGCCAGCGGGTCATGATCGCGATCGCGGTCGCGTGCGGCCCGGCGTTGCTGATCGCCGATGAGCCGACGACCGCGCTCGACGTGACCATCCAGGCGCAGATTCTCGACCTGCTTCGCGCGCTCCAGCACGAGCACCGGATGGCCCTGATCCTGATTACCCATGACCTTGGCGTTCTGGCGGGGATGGCCGGCCGCATCCTGGTCATGTACGCCGGCCGGGTCGTGGAGACCGCCCCAACCGGAGAGCTATTCGCCAATCCACGCCACCCCTACACGGCCGGGCTGCTGAGCTCGATCCCGCGCCTCGACGCGGCCCGCGCGGCCCGGCTGGCCCCGATCCGCGGCCAGCCGCCCGATCTGATCGATCTTCCCGAGGGCTGTCCGTTCGCCCCGCGCTGTGACTACGCCCAGGAGACGTGCCGGCTGAAGACCCCGCCGCTGCTGGAGGTGCGGCCCGGCCATCAGGCAGCCTGCTGGTACTGGGAGGCGGTCAGCAAGGAAGGGCCAAGAGGCTGAGCCATGGTCACCGAGGGCGCGCGGGAAAAGATGGTCAACGGAGAAGCGGGAACGGCCTTGCTGACGGTCAAGGATCTCTCGGTGCACTTCCCGGTGAGCCGGGGTACCGTCTTCCGGCGGCAATCTGGTCTGGTCCGGGCCGTCGACGGCGTCTCCTTCGAGATCTATCCCGGCGAAACACTCGGGCTGGTGGGCGAATCGGGCTGCGGCAAGAGCACGCTGGGCCGGGCGCTGCTGCAACTGTGTAAGCCGGCCGCCGGGGAGGTGCGCTTTCACGGCACGGATCTCACCCGGCTCAAGACCGGCGAGATGCGGAAAATGCGGCGGCATCTTCAGATGATCTTCCAAGACCCCTATGCCTCGCTCAACCCCCGGATGACGGTCGGGAGGATCATCAGCGAGCCGCTGGAGATCCATAAGCTCGTTCCACGCAAGCAGCGAAACGAGCGCGTGCGGGAATTGCTCCAGATGGTCGGCCTGAATCCCCATTTCGCCAGCCGCTACCCCCACGAGTTCTCGGGCGGCCAGTTGCAGCGCGTGGGCGTCGCGCGGGCGCTCGCGCTCAACCCGGATTTCATCGTCGCCGACGAGCCGGTCTCGGCACTCGACGTCTCGATCCAGGCGCAGATTATCAACCTATTGGGGGATCTCCAGGACCGGTTCGGCCTGACGTACCTGTTCATCGCCCACAACTTGAGTGTCGTCCGGCATATTTCGGATCGCGTGGCGGTGATGTACCTCGGCAAGGTGGTCGAACTTGCCGGCCGGGATACACTTTACCGGAGTCCGCTGCACCCGTATACCAAGGCGCTGCTGTCAGCGGTGCCGATTCCGGACCCGGTGGCGGAACGAAAACGGGAACGAATCATCCTGACCGGTGACGTGCCGAGCCCGATCAATCCACCGGCAGGGTGCCGTTTTCATACGCGTTGCCCGTATGCTATGGATGTCTGCCGCACGATCGAGCCCAGGTTTGCCGAACAAGAGGCAGGACATTTCGTAGCATGCCATCTCTACCCAAACTCGGGTGCGTGAAACAGAAAGTGAGCAGCGAACGACGTGCCATTTAGTTTCTCCCCGCCCCGGCCCGAAGTCATCATCGCGATCCTGGTCGCGTTCATCGTGGGAACGACCTTCCACGAGTTCGCCCATGCCTGGACCGCGCAGAAACTGGGTGACGACACGGCCGAGCGGCAGGGCCGGGTGACGTTGAACCCCTTGAGCCATTTCGATCCTGTCGGGTTCATCGGGATGCTCCTGATCGCGATCGGTGGCTTTGGTATCGGCTGGGGCAAGCCGGTGCCGATCAATGCCGCGAAGCTGCGCGGCCGTCAGCGAGGCTTCGTAGTAGCCACCCTGGCCGGTCCCCTTTCGAACGTGCTGCTGGCCCTGATCTTCGCGGCCCCGATCCGCCTGGGTGCGCCGCCCCTGCCGGACTTCCCGAATCAACTGGTCAGCCAGATGATCCTGATCAACATGCTGCTCGCGGCCTTCAACCTCATCCCGATCCCGCCGCTGGATGGTTTTCGCATCCTGAGCGGCATCCTGCCGCGGTTCTGGCAGCCTTTTCTCGCTCCGTTGGAGCAGTATGGTGTCTTCGTCCTGCTCATCCTGATCTTCTTCGGCGGATTCGGGATGAGCATCCTCATCCCGATGTACCAGCCGGTCTTTCAGGCGCTCCAGCGGCTGGTGCTTGGCTAACCGGCGATGGTGATGGAAGCCTGGCGACGTCGATCACCGGAGAGCGCACCGGCCACCCACGGCAGGGGGGACCAGGTCCGGTACCGGATCGTCCAGTTCGCCCGGCAGATCGCGCCGCGACGGATGGGACCGCTCGATGCCGTGCTGCGATCGGAGCTTCAACCCGCCGAATGGGAGCTGGTGGCCCGGCTGACTGCCGGGGACCGGGCGCATCTCTTCGATACCTGGCGGCGCCTGAACGAGGCCGGCTGTCACGATCCGGACGTTCTGAAAGCCGCCTTGCTCCATGACATTGGGAAAGTCGATGACCGTGGGCGTGTCTACCTCGCCCATCGCGTCTTAGTGGTCTTGCTTCGCCGGTTCGCGCCGCGCGTGCTCGAGCGCCTGGCCGGGAACGGGGCTCCCGGCTGGCGGTATGGCTTCTATCTCGCCATCGAGCATCCTCGTGCCGGGGCGGAGCTGGCCCGGCTCGCCGGCAGCAGTCCGCGAGTCTGCTGGCTGATCGCGCATCATCAGGATCACGGTGCGTCCGGAGACGAGGGGCTGGCGCTGCTCCAATCAGCGGATGAGGAGGGCTAGCGCATGGCCGCGACCGCCGGCATGACGCCCGGCCTTGCCGGCTACCAGCTGCATCTTCCGACGTTTGAGGGCCCACTCGACGTCCTGCTCCGGCTGATCGAGCGAAACCAGCTTGCGATCACCGAGGTGTCGCTGGTGGCGGTCACCGACCAATTCCTGGCCTACGTGGCGTCGCTGCAGGAGGTGCCGCCTGAGGTACTGGCCGACTTCGCGACGGTCGCCACCCGCCTGCTGGTCTTGAAATCGCGCTCACTCCTCCCGGCACCGCCGGAGCCGGTGGAGCCGGACGTGACCGAGGATCTCACCGCGCAGTTGGCTGCCTATCAGGCGGTGAAGCAGGCGGCCGATCACCTGCGGCAGCGGGAACGGGTCGGCTGGCGTGCGTTTGCTCGTGAGGTACCGCTGCTGGAGGACATCCCAATCCAGGAGCAGGTCGCGCCGGTGCCGCTGCCGGCGCTCCTCCGGGCTTTTCGGCGGTGCGTGGCTCGCGGCAGGCCCGAGCCGGTCACCTACACCCAGAGTCCGATCATCACACTGGCCATGATGGTCCGCCGGTTGCTCGGCCGAATCGGTAGCGGGCGCACCCGGTTCTCCTCAATGGTGGGGGAATCGCCAACGCGCGCCGAGGTTGTCGTCGGATTTATCGCGCTCCTTTCACTGGTCCACCGGCGGGTAGTCGAAGCATCGCAGCCCGCTCTGTTTGGAGAAATCGAGGTCGAGCAGATCGACGCAGTGCCGGAGGCGGCCGATGACTGAGGAACCGGAGAGCACGCAGGGCCGGCTCCCACTCGACCAGGTACCGGACTCCGAGCGCCCGGCGGCGATCTGCGCGCTCCTGTTCGTCTCCAGCGGCCCGGTGCCACTCGATGTCATCGCCCGTCATCTCGGTTGCCGTCCCGCCGAGGCCACCGGCGCGCTGGCCGCGCTCGAAGCGGACCTCAACCGGCTCGGGCTAGCCCTCCAGCGCGTCGATGAGCGGCAGGTGCAGCTCATCACCGCGCCACGGTTCGCGCCGGTGGTGCAGCGCTTCCTTGGACTGGAGCGGACGGTACGCCTCTCCCAGGCGGCGCTGGAAACGCTGGCAATCATCGCCTACCGCCAGCCGGTAACGCGAGCGGAATTGGACGCCGTCCGGGGGGTCGATTCCAGCGGCGTCCTCCAGACGTTGATCGCCCGTGGACTGGTCGAACCGGTCGGGCGGCTGGCCACGGCCGGCAACCCGATCCAATACGGGACGACGCCGGAGTTTCTCCGCTTCTTCGGGCTCGCCAGCCTGAATGAACTGCCTCCGGTTGCTGACGCTGGCCCTCCACCCGCCGAAGGCGAGTCAACGTAGGTAACCTGGCGCCACACGTCGCGTCCGTCTCCTCAGCGAACGTGCGAGACCAAGAGGATTGCCGGGGTATGACCCTCGGTCAGGACCGTTTGAATCGTCCGGCCGAGAAATAGCCGGTCATCCGTCCCCCGGTCAATACCGCCCAGGATCACCAACTGGTACGGTTCGCGGTTCAGCTCCGCCAGGATCGCTTCCCCAGGGCTCCTGCCCTCGGCGACCCGCTCACTCACCCGGACCCCTAGCCGCCGGGCGATCGCAGCCAATTTTTCTACGATGTTTACGGCCGCGTCCCTCACCTGGTCCCGCTCGCGTCCTCGCCAATAGGGTGGGTTCAGTTCGGATTCCACGACATGGAACACGACCAGCTCGGCATCGCAACTCTTGGCCAGAGCGGCGGCCAGATCTCCCGCGGCCATGGCCGGTTCCAAACCATTGGTCGGGACTAAAATGTGCCGCACCGATGACCAGTCCCGGATCTCGGTCTGACCGATGACCACCAGGACGTGGCTCGGGGCTCGGTGAATCAGTTCATCTTGAAACTGGCCGAAGGTGAATCGGGTGGGACTTGGCGGATGAGCCCCAATAGCGAGGAGGGCATGGCCGGGAACGACGTCGAGGATGGCCATCACCGGTTCGTGACCGACTTCGACGCGCTGCTGGGTGAGTTCGACCTCCTTCAAACCGCCCGCCGCCTCCAGGGTTTGCCGCGCCTGCACGTCTGCCGGTGCTGGTTGCGGCTTCTCGGGTTCGACGACCAGCTCGGTAATGTCGAAGATTTGGCCCTCCTCATGCTTGGCCCGCGCGATTCTCTCGACTACCGTGCTGACCATGGCCGGCAACAACCGTGGCGTGATCGGCACCAGCACGCGTTCGATCCGGGGCATGTAGGCCCGGCGCTCGACTTCCTCCCGTGCCAGGCGCACTTGTTCTTCCTCACCCGGCGGAGCCTTCCGCGCCAGGTACCGCAGGAGCACCGGCGAGATGAGGACGGTCAGGATCGCCACCATGGTGTAGAGGGTATAGGTCTGATTGGAAAAGAGGCCCAGTTCCGTCCCCAGGATGGCTACGATCACATCGGTCCCACCCTTCAGGTTGAGTCCCACACCAACCAACAGCGACTCCCAGACCGGCACGCCGCCAAGGCGAGCCCCGAGCGCGCTGAAGCCCACCTTGACCAGGGAGGCTACGCCGAGGAGCAGCAGAACGGTGCCGATCGCCGAGGGGCGGCCAAGCTGGAACATATTGACGCGCATACCGGCCAGCGCAAAGAAGATCGGAGCGAAGAGGCCGGCGGTCATCGTCTGAAGGCTCTCCGACAAGGACTCGGTGGCGCGGGGAGCCCGGCTGAGCAGGACACCAAAGACGAAGGCGCCGAGTAACGCGTGTAAGCCCAAACGTTGCGTGACGGCCGCAGCCAGAAACGTCAAGACCAGCACGAGTGAGACCTGGCCATAGGTGATCCCGGTCAGATCCGTGACCCGGCGCATGGCCCAGAAGGTGAAACGGCGGCCAAGCGTCAGCATGACGAGGAAGAAGCCCAAGATCGACAGGATACTGATGCCGACGGTCACCAGCGTACCGTTACGCATGGACGAGGCGAATGAGATCAGAACCCAGACCAGGACCTCGCTGGCGACACCGGCCGCAAGCATGACCTGGGCGTAGCGACGACGCAACGCTTCGCGCTCCATCAAGATCTTCGCCAGCACACCGACCGCCGTGACCGAGAGCACGATGCCGAGCATGAACCCATTCAGGAGCGGAATACCCAGCGCAAAGCGGCCAAAGAGTACGCCGGCGCCGAGTGAGGGGAGGATGGCGAAGGCCGCGGCCAGAGTACCCGGCTTGACTTCCGCCCGCAAGATCGTGAGATCGACCTCCAGACCCGAGACGAGCAGCAGCAGGATAGCGCCGACCCAGGAGAAGCCCGAGAGGACCAGCCCAACGGCATCGGTGAGAAAGAGGGACTGAAAGGCGTCTGGGAACAGGGCGCCGAACACCGAGGGACCGAGCAGGAAACCGGCCAGGAGCTCGCCGAGGACTTCCGGCTGTCCGAGCCGGCGGGCCAGTTCTCCGGCGGAACGGGCCAGCAAGAGGATCACCGCTACGGCTACCATCGTGAGCAGGAGCTGCTCTTCCGAGAGGCTAGAGATCATAGATTTCAAACAACCTCTCTAGCCGGGATGGTATGCAACGAGGGTGATACAGACGCCCAGAGGATCACCAGTGGAAGGTTGGACGCGTGCGCGAGATCGCCTGGCTGGTGGCTCCGGACCAGCCAGGCCGGGTGGGAGCGGCCACGATCCGCACTCTCCCTGCAGACGACGTGCCAAACAGCGACGAGATCATCCGCGAGGGATTGTTCGCGATGGATTCCCGCGATGACAGCGCCCTAGCATATCACCTCTAAATCGCGAATGCTGGCATTCATCGTGCGACACTGGCCGGACGTGTTTCATCTTGCTAAGAGGCCGGTCGACTATTGAACGTTCGTGACAGCCGCATCTGACCACATATGAGCATGAGAGCCTCTAGACAACAAGCGCCCGTGAACCACGACAACCCATTCGCTCGTCGGTCCCGTCGTAGCACCCTGCTGGTGCGGGCTGCTTTTCCCGCTGTGTTGGATTTCGCCGGTTTGCGCCGTTCCGGTCAGATAACGGCGTCCCCGGTTGTGGACGTAATGGGTGATGCAGAGGTAGTAGGAGGTACAGGGTGGACACCGATGACATTTTGAATCCTGCTGTCGGAGCCGCGGTAGCCATTACGGCGGCGGTCCTCTCTCCACCGGTCCGGCGCGTGGTGCGCCGTGGAGCTGTCTACGGCCTTGCCGGCGTGCTGATCGCCGGCGACGCGATCTCCTCATTTGCCCAAGGCGTCGCCCGTGGAGCCCGCGAGGCTGCCCAGCCCGACGGGAGAGAAGCGCAACAAGCGGGGACTGCCGCGGAGCAGGCAGGAGGCGCTGCCTGATGAGTGAGGAGCAAAGCGAACAATCCGGCCAGCCGCCGGTGGAGCAGGCCAGTGAGCAACCACCCGAGCGGCCGGAAGTCCAACACGCCGAGGAGATCGTGAACCGCATGGGGCAGCGGGTTGGCGAATGGGGCACCGTTGTTCGTCACCGGCTCCGCCAGGGTGTCGCCCGTGCTCGTGAGGCTGGAGAAGATATCCTCGCGGAAGCGCAGGCAATCAGCCAGAAACAAGAGCAGAAATAGGTCCGATTGGCGTTGAGATCCGGAAACCGCTTGCGCCGGCACCTGGTGACGTGGCCCGCCAGCACTGGGCCACCGGTTCCTGTTGGCCGGCAGGCACCGCACCAAGCCATCGCCGTGTTGATGATGAACGGGAAGGGTCCCGCTACGGAAGGAATACCGGGGTTTGACAAGCGGAACGGCTGTTGATGAACCTCGCCTGATTCACGCGATCCAGGGCCGGGCGCGCATTCACCTGGCGGAATGGCCGGGGTACGACCAGCGCCAGGTAGAAGCCCAGCTTCGCCGGATTAACGGCGTACGCAGCGTCCAGGCCAATTCCCTGACCCAAAATGTCCTAATCCGCTTCGATCCGTCGGCGGTCGACTGTGCCACGCTCCTCAGTTCGGTAGCCGGGCTGGAGACCGCGCATCAGCCACCCGGCCCTACACGGGCACCGGAGAGCAGGCCGGCACCGTCTCCGCGCATATCGATCGAACGGCACGACCGCGCGCGCCGGGCACGGGTCAGCGTACCCGGAATGGACCGGCACCCGGAGCTGGCCAAACAAATCGTGGAGCGCCTCGAGCGCCATCCCGGCGTCCGCGCCCGCGCCAATCTGCTGACCAACCGGGTGCTGGTGGAATACCAGGGTCATAAGACCGATATCGAAGATATCCTCGCCGACATCACCGACATGGAACTGCCGGACATCGCCGGGGAGGATCAGCCGGCCTACCCGCTCGACCCGCAGCCGTTGATCCAGAGCACGGTCAGTACGGTCGGGGCCGCGCTCGGACTGGGGCTGGTGGTCATCCGGCAGATCGCTCGACCCGGCCAGCCGCTTCCCGGTGCCGCGGGTGCCGCCCAAGTCGCTGGGATCATCGGCATCGTACGCGGGTTTCCCGCTACCCGGAACGGGATGCGGAACCTTCTCGGGCGGCACGTCGCGGATACGATCTTCCGAAGCGCGACCATCGTCAGTCTCGCACTGTCCCAAAATCCGATCGGGCTCGCGGTGAGCTTTGGAGAAGGACTCCGGCTCCTCACCGAGGTCGTGGCACGGCGGAACGCCTGGAAGGAACTGGAGGCCCGGCTCGATCAGGGACCGCCGATCATCCCGGGCGCGGTGATCCGTCTCGAAGCGGGAGAACGCGTGCCGCTGCCAGCCACGGTGCTCGAAGGCGCCGGAAGCGCGATCGGACTCGATGGCCTGCCGATCCCGGCAATGCCGGGCAAACATGTCCCATCTGGCGCCAGGCTGGGCGGGGGACCGTTCCTGGTTAAACTCCAGGCTCCGGCGCCGTTCACGCCGGAGCCGCGCCCGGCCCCAATCACGGAGTCGATCTACGAACGCTACCTCAAGGGGGCGGCCTGGCTTTCACTCGGCTACGCCGCCATCACCGCCCTGGTGACCCGTTCGCCCGGGCGAACGCTGGCCGCGCTGCTGGTCAACCCCCGCACCGCCATCATTGGCAAAGAAGCGGCCGATACCGGCGCCTCGGCACGGGTGCTCCGGGCCGGTATCACGGTCACCGGCACCCGGCAGAACCGGGTAATTCGCCGGCCGGATGTGCTCATCATTGACGGCCCCAGGCTGCTGACCGATGGCGCCGAACTGTCGAACGTGCTGCCGCTCACCGGAAGCTACGATACCGGGGAGATCCTGAGCTGGGCTGGGGCCGTCGCCGCCTCGGCTGGATCGCCCTGGGGTGGGGCATTCCGGGCGGCAAGCGGCGGCTCGGCAACCGATGGAAGCTTTGATGGGAACGTTGCCCGCGCTCACATCGGCGGGATCGAATACACCCTGGGCCCGGTGGAAGACGGGGAGAACCTGGCGGGAGTAGCCCGTCTTCGACGGCGTGGCGACGCCGTGCTGGTCCTACGGGACGGCTCCCGGGGTGACGCGATCGGGATCTTCGCGCTACGCCCCCGGCTCGCCCCGGGGGTTACCGGCCTCGTGGAGGAATGCCGGCGCCGGAACGTGAGGCTCGGCCTGCTCACCGGGGGAAATCCACTGGTGGCGCAGGGCGTGGCCCGGCGGGCAGGGGTACCGCTGCTGACGGAACGCGACGGCGTCGAAGCCATCCGGGTGCGGCAGCTAGACGGGAAGGTCGTTGCCTTCCTTGCGGATATGGCCGAGGCCGGGCCCGCCTTCGCGGCCTGCGACCTGGCAATCGGCCTCATGGATGATCGAAGCCGTCTTCCGGCTCGGGCAGACCTGTTTGCGCCGGACCTCGAGGCCGTGGCCGCCATCGTTGAGGCCGGTGCCCGGCGGAACGCGGCGGTCCAGGACGCGGTCGTCCTTTCCGCCCTCTCAAATGTCGTCGGCATCGGCGGCGATATCAGCGCCCGCTTCGGCGTGGTGCGTGGCCTACAGGTGGACAATATCTCGGTCATCGGCGCGCTGGGCGCGGGCTGGGTCCGGCTGCAAGGGGGTGAACGGCCAAGATCGATCCTTTCCCGTGTCGCGAACCCCACGCCGGAGCGATGGGGACGGCGCGACGTGGAAGACGTGTTGCGGGCACTGCACACCACCGAGCAGGGGCTCACCAGTGCTCAGGCAGCCGAGCGACACCGGGCACGCGAGCAAACGATGCACCCGCCCGGTATTCTGGCGGTGCTCAAAACCCAGATCAGCTCGCCACTCATCGGGTTGCTGGCCATCGCGGCCGGCGCGTCGCTCCTGTTCGGCGCCCCGGTCGATGCCATGGTCGTGACGATGACCATCATCAACAACGTCGTCATCGGCGCCTGGCTTGAGCGCCGGACCGACCAGGGCGCGGAAGCGCTGCAACGGATGAGCACCGCGAGCGCACGAGTCCTCCGCGACGGTCACCCGGTCAAAATCCCGGCGCCCGAGGTTGTCCCCGGCGACGTCCTGCTGCTGGCGCCCGGCGACCGGGTCGCGGCGGACGCCCGGCTTCTCGGCTCTCGCGGGCTGGAAGTGGACGAGGCAGCGCTGACCGGGGAATCACTGCCGGTACCCAAATCCGCCAACGGCCCGACCGATGCCAGCCGGGTGATCCTGGAAGGGAGCGATATCACGGTCGGGATGGGGCAGGCCGTGGTGGTGGCGGTGGGAGAGCAGACCCGGATGGGCGCGACCCTGGCCGCTACGCTGGCCGTGAATGGTAAAGGGCGGGAAAACCCGCTGGATACTCGGCTGGGACAGTTGCTCCGCCAGGTCTTGCCGCTCGCCGTCGCCGGTGGAGCGATCGTGACCAGCGCCGGATTGCTGCGCCGCCAACCTCCGCTCGCGCAGTTCGCGCTGGGAACGAGCATGGTCGTCGCCGCGATCCCGGAGGGGTTACCGCTGCTTGCCAAGTTCGGTGAGACCGCGGTCGCGAGCCGCCTGGCCAATCGCCGGGCGCTGGTGCACCGCCTTTCAGCGGTTGAGGCGTTAGGCCGCGTTGACGTCGCCTGCACTGACAAGACCGGGACGATGACCGAAGGGCATCTCACGTTGAGCGTCGTGGCCGACAGCAGCCGGGAATCGAACAAGCTCAACGATCTCCCAGCTGATCTGCGCCGGGTTCTCCTGACCGCCGCGCTGGCAAGCCCGCACCCAGAAGCCCAGAATGTTGCCTCCCATCCGACGGATATGGCGATCATCCAGGGGGCTGAGACGGCCGGTCTCGGTGAGGCGCTCCGGGTCGAACGAGGAGCCGAGGCGCCGTTCGACCCGGCACGGCCATTCCATGCGACAGTCGTCGAGGGCCAGCTCTACATCAAAGGAGCCCCGGAGGCCATCATCAGCCGGTGCACCCGCGTTCACTCCGGCGCCAATGTCTTCATCCTTTTGGATGAGCGGGGCCGGCAGGAGCTGACGACTCGGGCAAGACATCTCGCCGAACGAGGCTTACGGGTACTCATGGTCGCCGACGGGCCAGCCGATACGCCGATCGACAACCCGCGCGATCTCACCGCCCTCGGGTTCCTCGGGATTAGCGATCCGCTCCGACCGACGGTGCCGGCGGCGGTCCGGCGATGCCATGAAGCAGGGGTCCGGGTGATCATGCTCACCGGAGACCATCCAGCCACAGCGCGGACGATCGCGCGGGAGGCCGGTCTCCTCAACGGTGACGAAGGCTTGCTCACCGGCGCTGAGATCGTCACGTTGGACAACGGCGAACTGGACCGGCGGCTGGAGCACACGACGGTCGTCGCCCGGACGACACCGCTGGATAAGCTGCGGATCATCGAGAGCCTGCAGCGCCAGGGCAGCACCGTAGCCATGACCGGCGACGGCGTGAATGACGCACCGGCGTTACGCCTTGCCGATGTCGGTGTAGCGATGGGCCGGAGCGGGACCGAGGTCGCGCGGCAGGCCGCTGACGTGGTGCTGGCCGACGATGATTTCTCCACGCTGGTGGAAGCGCTGGTCGAGGGCCGGAGTTTCTGGCGGAACATCCGGCGGGCGCTCGGCCTGCTCCTGGGCGGCAACGTCGGAGAGATCGCCCTGATGATGGGCGGGAGCGTGCTGGGAGTCTCCGCTCCACTGGTCGCCCGGCAAGTACTCGCGGTGAACCTGATCACCGACGTGCTCCCAAGCGTCACGGTGGCCCTCCAGCGGCCCGCACACCACAACCTGGCCGGCCTGGCGAGAGAAGGCGCCAGCGCGCTGCAAGATCCGCTGCGCCGGGATGTCGTCCGTCGCGCGATCTCGACCGCGCCACCGGCACTCGCCGCCTACCTGCTCGCGCTTCCCGGCGGCTTGCCGCAGGCGCGCAGCGTCGCCTTCGCCAGCATCATCGCCGGACAACTTGCGCAGACGTTGGAGATGGGCCGGACGGAGGATGGCTGGAGCCGCCCGGTTCTGGCCGCCGTCGCCGGTTCCACCGGTATCCTAATCGCGACGCTGACGCTCTCACCGCTCCAGAGCTTCCTAAGCCTGACTATGCTGCCGCTCTACGGCTGGCTGCTGGTTGGAGCCGCATCACTGGCCGCCGTCCTATTGAGCCAGGCGCTCGCGTCCGGCGTCATCCCATCGCCACGCGCGCTACCACGCCCTCGCCTACGACCTGCGCTGGCATCAGGGGTGTGACAACCTACCGATTGGATCGCATCAGCGGCCGCCAACCGGAGTTGGCGGCCGCTGGCATGTCGAGCCGCTCGATTTGAAGCAGGCAAAGGATCTACCACAAACGGCGGCACGGTATGGGCAGCACATAGCTCGTCTCGCCACGCGGATGTACTGGACCGCCAACGGTAGGTGAGCGGTCCAGTGCTTTTCGAACGTCACTCAGCCGGTGTTGCGAGCGAGCGGTGGGTGTGCCGGAAGAATCAGCGGGGGCCGCGGCGGCTGGGTGAAGTCGAAGTCCGCAAGCAAGTTGCCAAGCTGGGGGGCGTTCTCGCGCACATCGGGCCGGGGATCAGGCCGGCCGTCGGTACGCGGGTCAAGCCTCCGGCTGCCGAGGAAATCGTCCTCGATGAACTTGGCGTAGGCATCGAAGCTCAGCGTCTGATGATCGATGTACCCCTGCTTGGCGTAGGGACTGATGACGAGACCGGGAACGCGGAGGCCATAGCCATTCTCGTCAACCGCTGGGGGCACCACATGATCGTAAAAGCCGCCCCAATCATCCCAAGCCAGGAAGATCGCCGTGCTGCTCCACTCCGGCCCCGCCATCGCGGCATTGATCACGCTGGTCACGTGGGCCTGCCCCCGGCTGACCGGCGACGGCGGATGCTCGCTGTCGGGATCGCTCGGGATGATCCAGGAGACCGCCGGGAGCGTGCCGTTCTTCGCGGCCTTGAAATAGGTGGAGAGGTCCTGGATGTTGTTCAACTCGCCATCCTGTTTGACGGTATCAAACCCAGGCAGCGGGTTCATAAAGCTCGGTCTCCTGGCCCGCTGCGGAACGGGAGCGCAGCGCATCCGGTTATCCTCGCAGTCAGGCTCGGTCCCAACTTCGACATAGTAGGCCCAACTGATGTGCTGTTGGTGCAAGAGGTAGGTGAGATCAGTCCAGGCATAATCGGGTCCCTCGCGCTGTGTCGGCCGGTCGGGGCTCTGAAGCGTGTTGGCGCAACTCATCGGGTCGCCTCGCCTAGAGCATTTGGCTGACCATTCCGAGACCATAAAGAGATGAGCTGGCAGGCTCCAGGAGGCATTCGGCTCGAACATGTGATCCTGGAGCACGAAGTCGCGGGCATAGGTCCAGTAGTTGGGGATCTCACGGGCATCATGGTAGCCCATCACGTCGGGAGTAGCTCCAGGCTGAGCGCAGGCCGGATCGTTCGAGTTCTTACAGCTCCGCTTGCGGCCGGCTTCCTGTTGCTTGATGAAGCCGTCCATCCGGCCGCCATCAATGTCCGCCCTGGCGTCGAATTGCCCATGTGGGCCGCCGGCATCCCGGTCCTGATGATCGTGGTAGGGCGTGACACACCGGCCGGCAGCGGGATCGGAGACACAGACGGTAGGCCGACCATTCCGCATTGGGATGCCGTCGGCACCGGGGAAGGTGCCGAAGTAGGAGTCGAAGGAGCGATTCTCTTGCATGACGACGATCACATGCTGGATCTTGTGGATGTCAGCCGGGCCGAACAAGCGTTCCCGCGACCGGGTAGCCGGCGGCTGAAAGCCGGTCATCGTGCAGCCGACTAGGAGCAGGAGGGAGAGTCCTACGGCCAGGGCCCACGTTCGGGAAGCGCTCTTGCGGATCATGCCGCCACCTCTTGCCGGGTCCGAAAATCGCCCATGACTTCGTGTAAACCGATCGTGCCCGCTACACCACTCCGTGAGGCTCCACCGATGGGAACGCGACACGCGGGCTACGACCGGTAATATCCTGTAGAGTTGGCCGGATCCCGGCCATCCAGCCGGCGACGGATCACGTCAGGCCGCAGAATCTATACCTCAGCCGACCCGTTCCGCCTTCCAGGAGCGGAAAATGCCGCTCCGAGCAGCCCTCCTTCCTTATTCACCTGGATACATGGGCGTGTGACTTGCGGGAGTCACGGCTCGGCCAGGCGGTCGTCGAACTTGTCTAGCTCTAAGGAGAAGCGAACGATGTATATGCGCATCGATAAGCTACAGATCGAGCTACCCAAGCCCACCGAACCTGACCCGAGCGCGGCAGCCGCCGTCCAGGAACTGCTCGGCGGACGCTTCGGTGAGATGTCCACCGTGATGAACTACACCTACCAGTCGTTCAACATGCGCGGCCGGGACAAGATCAAGCCCTTCTACGACCTCGTCGCCAACATCGCGACCGAGGAGCTCGGCCACATCGAATTGGTCGCCGCTACGATCAATTCGATGTTGAACGACGCCACCGAGTCGGTCAATCCCGTAGACGCGCCCCTCTCATCGATATTGGGGGCCCGAAACCTCCACCAGTTCCTCACCAACGGCAATAGCGCCGTGGTGGCCAATTCGATGAACGCGCCGTGGCAGGGCGACTACGTGTTTAACAGCGGCGATGTCATTCTCGACCTGCTGCACAACTTCTTCCTGGAGAACGGCGCCCGGCTGCAAAAGATCCGGGTCTATGAGATGACCAAAAACCCGGTGGCGCGGCAGATGGTCGGCTACCTGCTAGTGCGAGGCGGGGTCCATGCAACCGCCTATGCCAAGGCGCTGGAGGATCTGACCGGCGTCACCATGACCAAGATGCTGCCAATCCCGAAGATCGAGAATCGTGACTTCCCGGAGGCGCGCCAGTTCGAGGAACAGGGGCTCCACCGCAAGCTCTACCGGTTCAGCGTCAACGACTACAAGGATATTGCGGCTATCTGGCGGGGTCCGCATCCATCCGGTGACGGTGATTGTGAGGTCGTCAACGGCCCGCCGGAGGGTGGCCCGCTCGCCGACCTGCCCCCGGCACCCGAAAACTACGCGCCTGGCTACCATCCAGACGAGCTGGCCGAGATCGCGCAGCGGTTAATGCGGGCGATGTAGCCCGGTTGATTCCGGCCGGAAGCGCACGAGGCGGTCCTGTCGGAACCGGCCGCCTCGTGCCACCCCCCTGTCCATTGAGCCACCTGCGGAGCGAATTGCCGAACCGGCAGCCGCGCTGATGGGTAGTTTTGCGCTCAATTTCCATCACGAAGCCCCAAAGATAACGGGCTGTTTCCGGCTTCTGGACCGGCACTCGTTACCACGAACCTTCCCACTGTAAGAAATGCCACGCCTTCCGCCCTTATGTACTTGTCTGCTTTTGTGAAGCCGACATCGCACGCCCCATTCACCCATGAGGCATTGGAGGAAGGATTGTGGGAATATGCGGATCAGCCGGTTCTTCGTCAGTCTCCTGCTCCTCGCGGCATTCCTGTTGACGGCCATCCCGTCATCGGCGGCACCGGTTGGGAACGATGCCTTCCAGCGCACCTGGGCCCGTACCGA
>CADEOZ010000094.1_pt1 | contig 29578 bp, 31 predicted proteins | sample 7288031 | NCBI WGS metagenome assembly CADEOZ01 (sample SAMEA6638613, study PRJEB37532) | metagenome | isolation source: wastewater | place: Germany | collected 2017-05-22 | reverse complement strand
TTCGCGAAGGAGGCCGGACGGTCGGCGCGGGCGTCGTCTCCAAGATCCTGCAGTAGGGTCGGGTCGGCAAACGGAGCGGGTGAACTGTTGGTCACTCGTTCGCAAACAGCATAGGGATGTGATATCATGGCGAAAAAGGCAAAGGCCGACCGGCTGGTCATCACGTTGGAGTGTACGGAGTGCCGCGAGCGGAACTACTCCACACAGAAGAACCGGCGGAATGACCCGGGACGGTTGGAACTCCGGAAATTCTGCCCGCGTTGCCGTATCCAACGACTGCATCGCGAAACGCGGTAGCGGTGCGGTTCCGGTAAGCGGAACGTTATAGGGTCGTAGCTCAATTTGGTAGAGCAGCGGTCTCCAAAACCGCAGGTTGCGGGTTCGAGTCCTGCCGGCCCTGCCACCTCCCCCGGGCGGGGGAGATGGCGCGATTTGGGACTGAGTGGTAAGGGTGGGGCAGAGCCCTTTGGCTCGCCCCATTTGTCTGTAAGAAAGTGCTGAGAGCCAATTAGCGGCGGGGCACGCGCGGCCGCGCACGAGGAAGGGCGAATGGCAACGAGGACGAGGAGTCGATCGACCGAGGGACAGTCTCCATCCCGCATCAACGCCCTCCGGGGCATGCTCCGCGAGACTGCCGTCGAAATGAAGAAGATCAACTGGCCGGATCGTGAAACGACACGGAACCTGACGATCTTCGTGATCGGGATCTCCGTGGTTCTGGGTCTGGTCCTCGGCGGAGTTGACGCGATGTTTGTGAAGCTCTGGGAACTCCTTTCGAGCCTTTAGAGGGGGCATTTGTGGCACGGTCACTCCGGGAGCGGCTGGCTCAGCTGCGCGAAGGACAAGCGAGCGTTCAAGCGGAAGCTGCCGAGCACGGCCGCTGGTATGTCGTTCATACCTATTCCGGATACGAGAACAAGGTCCGCCAGAATCTGCTTCACCGGATCGAGACCATGGATGTGGCCGACAAGATTTTCGAAGTTGTCGTGCCCACGCAGGAGGAGGTCGAGATCCGATCCGGGCAGCGGCACAGTATCCAGCGAAAGGTCTTCCCGGGCTACGTGCTGGTACGGATGATTAAGACCCCGGAGACGTGGTATGTCGTGCGCAATACGCCCGGCGTGACGAGTTTCGTCGGGATGGGGAACGAGCCGACCCCGCTCACCGAGAGCGAGGTTCAGGCCATCCTCAAGGGAATGCAGGCGACGCCACGGCAGGTCAAAGTGTCGCTGGCGCTGGGTGACGTTGTGAGAATCATCGACGGGCCATTTACCGACTTCCGCGGTTCGGTCGATGAGATCGATCAGGAAAAGGGCAAAGTGAAGGTCCTGGTGTCGTTCTTCGGGCGAGAGACACCGGTGACCCTCGATTTCTTGCAGGTAGAGCGAGAAGGCTAACACCCCACGATTCGCTCCCTGCCCGGTAACGTTGTGGGAGGGATTATCCCCGTTTGCACCACAGGAAGGTTTGAGAGAACGTGGCCAAGAAGGTTCGTGCCTACGTAAAACTTCAGATTCCCGCGGGCAAGGCAACCCCGGCTCCGCCAATCGGTCCGGCGCTCGGTCAACACGGCGTTGCGATCATGAACTTCTGCAAAGAGTATAACGAGCGGACGTCATCCCTCGCGGGTCAGATTATTCCGGTCGTGATCACGGTCTATGAGGACCGGTCGTTCACGTTCGTCACCAAGACGCCGCCCGCCGCGGACCTCTTGCGGCGTGCCGCCGGTATTCAGAAGGGTGCCGGAGACGTGCGGAAGAATGTCGCCGGGACGGTTACCCCGGATCAGATCCGCGAGATCGCGGAGCTCAAGATGCCGGATTTGAACGCGGTCAGCCTCGAAGGGGCTATCCACCAGATCGAGGGCACCGCGCGGAGTATGGGCATCAAAATCGCCAGCTAAGGCGAAGACGAATGCATAGACAGTGGGAGGGGTATCGCCCCGTTTGGACCACAAGGAGATACACATGCCAAAAAGAGGAAAGCAATATTTGGAAGCGGTCAAGAGAATTGAGCCCGACCGCTTGTATGGACCGGCCGAAGGTGTGGAACTGGCGCGGACCGCGGCCCACGCCCGGTTTAATGAAAGCATCGACGCCCATATCCGGCTCGGGATTGATCCCCGCCACGCGGACCAGATTGTCCGGAGTTCGGTCGTCTTGCCGTACGGTACCGGACGGGAGCCTCGCGTTCTCGTTTTTGCCTCCGGTGAGGCCGTCCGCATTGCCGAGGAGGCCGGAGCGGACTTTGTCGGAAGCGAAGACCTCGTCCAGCGCATCAAGGATGGCTGGCTGGGCTTTGATGCCGCGGTCGCGATGGCCGATCAGATGGGTAAGGTGGGTGGACTCGGACGAATCCTTGGCCGCCGTGGACTGATGCCGAACCCAAAGAGCGGCACAGTCGTCCGCGCGCCGGAGGATCTTGCCAACGTGATCAAGGAATTGAAGCGTGGCCGGGTCGAATTCCGGAACGACCGGACCGGACTGATCCACGTGCCGATCGGCAAGAAGAGCTTTGAGACCGAGGCGCTCACCAAGAATCTCTACGCTCTGATTGATGCGATCGTCCGCGCGAAGCCGGCGGCCGTCAAGGGCGTCTATTGCCGGTCGGTCACCGTAACGAGTACAATGGGCCCTGGCGTGCCGCTTGATGTGACGCGCGTCCTGGAGGAAGCTGCGGCGAACGCGGCCTAGCCCTCGGGCAAGGAACAACTGAGAATACCGGCGCCGGAGACAGCTGGGGCGCGTCAGCGCTTAATCATCCAGCCGAGGTGTCTGGGATGAACTCTCTCGCGGCCGTTTTTCGACATGACTGCGAAGGTAAACCCCAGCGCCTATGGCGTTGGGGTATTTTATTGGATCCAAAGCAGGACGGAGAGGGGGTGAAGGAATGCCGACAGAGAAGAAGGTGCAGGAAGTCGCGGAGATCGCGGAACTGCTTCGTAACGCCAGCTTGGCGGTCTTGACCGACTATCGTGGTCTCAGCGTAGCCGACCTCCAGCGGCTCCGGACGGAGTTGCGGCCGCATGAGTCGGAGTTCCGGGTGATGAAGAACACGCTGGCCGGTCTTGCCGCCGATCAAGTCGGGCTCAGCGACATTCGCCCGCTGCTTGAGGGGCCGACCGCGATGGTGATCGCGACCGCGGAGCCGGTGGCGTCGGCGAAGATCGTCAATGACTTCGTCCGGACCTCAAAGATCCTCAAGGTGAAGGGCGCGGTTCTCGAAGGCCAGATGATCCCGGTGGAAGATATCGAACGGCTGGCCTCGCTGCCGCCGAGAGAGATCTTGCTGGGCAAGGTCATGGCTGGAATTCAAACGCCGCTCTATGGGCTGGTGGGCGTCCTTTCCGGCACCATCCGCTCGCTGGCGTATGTGCTCCAGGCGCGCGCGGATCAGCTTGGGGGAACTACCGAAGAGGCGGCGTAGCCGCTGACGGTCACGGGAATGAAACGGAAGACAGAGAGAGGGAGAGCGATCGATGGTAGTTGGTAGTCAGGAAAAAATGGATGCCCTCATCGCGCAGATCGAGCAAATGACGGTCTTGGAGCTGTCGCAGCTCGTGAAGGCGCTTGAGGATCGGTTCGGCGTCACGGCCGCCGCTCCGGTCGCCGTCGCGGGCGCGGGTCCCGCGGCTGCCGCACCGGTTGAAGAGGTTGAGGAGCAGACCGAGTTCAACGTGATTCTCAGCGCGGTCGGGCCGAACAAGATTCAGGTGATCAAGGCGGTCCGCGAGCTCACCAGTTTGGGCCTCAAGGAGGCGAAGGACGTGGTGGAAGCGGCTCCGAAGGCGATCAAAGAGGGTGTGCCGAAGCCCGAGGCTGAGGCGGCCAAGAAGAAGCTCGAAGAAGCCGGCGCGACGGTCGAAATCAAGTAATTTCCGCCCGCTGCCAGCGTCATCACGAGCCCGTCCACGCTCATGTATTCGTGGGCGGGTCTCGTGTTGAGCTGGCAAATCGTATGCTATACTCGGTATATCTCGGGGCGTGGCGCAGTCCGGTAGCGCACCGGTATGGGGTACCGGTGGTCGGAGGTTCGAATCCTCTCGCCCCGACCAAGCCTTCAGACCTCTCACCATGACGATAATCCGACCACTCCGCCCAGTGAAGGGCCGAACGATGGACGATCAGGCGAGGCGAGTACGGATCGTAATCGCGGATGATGAATCGATCATCCGGATGGACCTGCGCGAAATGCTGATGCATCTTGGCTATGATGTCATCGGCGAAGCGGCCGACGGCCGAACCGCCATTGACCTCGCCAGGAAGCTTCAGCCTGATCTGGTCGTGATGGACATCAAGATGCCCGATCTCGATGGCATCGAGGCCGCCGCGCGATTAACCCGTGAACGCGTCGCTCCGGTAGTGCTGCTGACCGCCTACAGTGAGCAGAGCCTCATAGGCCGGGCCAAAGGTGCCGGTGTGTCCGGCTACCTCGTCAAGCCCTTCCGTGAGAGCGAGCTGATGCCGGTGATCGAACTCGCGCTGGCCCGTTTCAAGGACCTCCAGCGGCTGGAGCGAGAGGTCGAGGATCTCAAGGACGCGCTGGAGACCCGCAAGTTGATCGAGCGGGCCAAGGGCGTGCTCATGGAGCTCCACGGTCTGACCGAGGCCGACGCCTTCAACCGGATGCGCCGTGCCAGCATGGACAGCCGGAAATCGATGCGCGAGGTCGCTGAAGCGATCCTCCTGACCTACCAGCTTGAGGCACAAACCTCCTAGCGGAAGATGGCCCTCACCCCCGGCCCGTACGGAGCCTCTCCCAATTCTGGGAGAGGGGAGAAAACGTTAACGATTCTCCTCGTCCGAAGCTTGCGAGATCGGAAACAATTCTACGAAATTAGAAATCTTGTAAATCCGAACCTTGGTGAAGGGATGCGGTGAGTGCCTCTCTGGTTGGGAGGGCGGCCTGCGCGCCGGGGACCTGCACGGCCAGCGTTCCGGCAGCTACGCCCGCGCGAACTGCCTGATCCAGCGTCCGTCCCTCGGCGAGCCAGGTGACGAACGCGCCGATAAACGCGTCCCCGGCGCCGGTGGTGTCAACGACAGGTACCGGTGGAGACGGCACTCGCTCGGCGAACTCCGGGGACCGGACGAAGGCGCCATCCGCGCCGAGCGTGATGATGACGATCGCCGGACCCAACCCCGCAAGTTCTTCCGCGATCCGGCCGGCGGACTCCAGCCCGACATCCGGTACGCCAGTGAGATCGGCTGCTTCCACCTCGTTGACAATCAGGATATCCGCCAACGGCACCAGGTCCCGCACACCTCTGATGACCGGCGCCGCGTTCAGCACCCGTGCCGCGCCGATCCGCCCCGCGATTTCCAGCGCCCGGGCGATTGTCTCCAGCGGAAGCTCGGTCTGGCAGCAGAGGAGGTCATTGGGTCGAAGGATGCCGGGTAGTTCGCGCTCTATCCGCTCTGGAGTGACGGTCCAATTGGCTCCCGGAACGATGGTAATCGTATTTTCCGCGCTCGCGTTCACCTGGATCAGGGCGATCCCGCTGGGCATCCCGTGCCGCCGCGCGACGGCGGCCGTATCGACGCCCGACCGGACCAAGTCCGCCAGCCGGTCGGCACAGTAGGCATCGCTGCCGACCGCGCCAATGAGCACCACTGGAGCCCCGAGCCGCGCGGCGGCGATCGCTTGATTCGCGCCCTTGCCGCCTCCGAACGTCGCGAATGAGCGGCAGATGACCGTCTCCCCTGGCGAGGGAAAGTGATCGACGTTCGCTACCAGGTCGGTATTGATGCTGCCCACCACTACGATCCGGCGTGTCATTTAGCCACCACCCCGATTCCGCCGTCCGGGCCGCCGCCAGCGACCCCAAACCAGATGCCGGAGGAACAAGATCCGCAAACGCAGCCACGACTGCCGCGCCTTCCAGATCTCCGTCTCAGTGGCAGGCTGCAGGCCATATCGTTCCCGGACGTAGAGGTCAGCTAGATAGTGGACATCAGCCTCACTACCGGGCACACGCTCGGCAATCATGGTCGCATATTCATACGGGGTCATCGACGGACGAGCGCGAATGCCGCTCCAGGATGCGCCGCGATGCATTCTCATAAAGAACCGGGATGGCGCGCTCATGCCGCGCAATCCCCAGAGCCACCATCCAAACAATCCACTGCAGAGCGTGACCAACAATCCGAGGCCGGCCCAGAGCGCCCATCCAGCGGCTCCCGTAAACCCGAAGGCGTGGCTGGTCCCATCCGGGGCCGGCGTCGCGCTCGCCGCATTCGCGCTCGGGCTCGGGAGTTGGTCTGACGGCAGCGGGCTCGGGTTCACCGCGCCGGCAATGCCGGCGCCAAGATCCTCCAGCGAGCCGTGGGAGATCGGAATGCGGGCCGCGGTCGGCTCAAAGGAGATCCACCCATAGCCAGGGAAGTACGCTTCCACCCAGGCGTGGGCGTTTCGATCCCGGTAGAGATACCCACCGGCATTGAGGTCATAGGCGGCCGGGTAGAATCCGGTCACCACCCGGCTCGGTATGCCGACGATACGAAGCATTTCAGCCATGGCGGAGGCGTAGTAGGTACAGTAGCCTTGTTTACTCTCGAACAGGAAGTAGTCGACCAGATCCTTGCTGTCCGGCGGATTGGAAATGTTCTCGTTGTAGGCCAGGTTCAGGCGTAGGTAGTTCTGGATCGCGATGGCGACATCGAAGGGATTATCCTTGCCGCTCGCGAGATCCCGCGCGAGCGATTTGGTCCGGTCGCTGTAGGCCGGCAACTGCAGGTACCGGCTCGTGATTTCAGGCGGATAGTCTTGGCCGGCCTGGCGGAGCTGATCGGGGATGGCATCGCTCACCAGTGCTTTAACCTGATACCGGTTGCCGCGCTGGAGGTCCCAGGTTGCGTCCAGCCCCTCGATCTCCGAGTAGACCGGCAGCGGCCCACTGAACACGAGGATTGACGGCGTGGAATTGGGGCTGTCCTGAATCTGGGTTTGGATTCCCCGGCTCCGCAGTTGACGCTGCTCGTCGTCCACCCGCGCCAAGACGGATGGATCGTTGAGGTCCGCCGTTTTCAGGAGTTGGACCAGCGGCCAGAGCTCCGGCGGAACCGTTTCCTGGGTGCTGGCTGGAATATCAATCTGCTGATGATCGTACCAATAGCTTGCTATCCGTGCGCGGGTCGGCACGCTCACTTGTGACGGTTCTCCGGTCATGTAGACGGACGCCCCTTCCGGACGGTAGACCTCGATATCGAGCGTCTGTTCCGCCCGCGCCTGGGTGACGGAATTCGGAAGCGGGATCGTCTCATTGGCCTCGAACGTTACCGGCGGCTGAGAAATCCCGCGCGCCCCTTGCTGAACCGGCTCCCTGGTGTCCGACTCCCACCCGGTTCCGTTAAAGACGTTGTAGCGCTTGGCGGCCAGATAGGGCCCGGTAGCACCCCGGACCAGAACCACCGGTTCATCCGTCAGGTTGAGGCGTCCGCCGAGGCTGAACTCGTTGCGGAATTCCGTGAGCCCGCGCCCGCTTGCGAGACTAGCGGGCACATGCCTCGGGCCGATCCACCGGTTGAACGTATCTCCAAACTCCCGCCACGGTCCGTTCGATTGCAACCACTTTTGCAGCGCCCAATCACCCTGCGGGGAGAGCGGGATGATCCAGCCCGCGGCGATCACGGCAACCGCGAGGCAGCTAGCCACCCCCAGACCCCGCCAGGGGAGCGACCGTGGATAAGGAACACCATTCCGGCGCCAGGCGATCTCCCGCCGTACGTAGCTGAAGCGCATGACCAGCAGGATGGCCGCGAAGAGATAGAAGATGACCAGTCCGGCCGGCACCTCGGGATAATAGCCGAGCACGCCGAGCACGATAACGCCGGGGCCGAGTGCGGTTAACCAGACCCACCCGGTCCGGAACACGAGCCACACAGCCCCGTAGCTCATGACCCAGATCACCGCCGTGAGGAACAGGACGAACAGAGTCAGGTCGTCGGCCCGGTGACCCTGCAAGGCCACCTCAATCCAGTGACGCCAGTGCAGCCAGAGGTACTCGAGCTTATCCCGGCGACCGCCGATCGTGTCGCTGAGAAACCCGGTAATCTGAAAAAAGACGACGACGGCGCCGATACCGACGGAGAGGGCATGGCAGAAGAGTGTCGGGAGTCGCTCATCGCGCGACAACACCAGGCCGGTGATGAGCCCGAGGATCGTGGTGACGAACAGCATCCGGAGACCATGACCCCAAGGAGCAAACTGGATGGACCAGGTAGCGATTAGGACAACGAGCGCTACCAGCCAAAAGGTTGTCCATCCCTCACGGAGTGCAAAGCGATGCACTGAAAACGCCCCCTCCGTGCCCGTCACACCGGCGGTCCTGGGTGCCCATCGTGGCCCCGAAGCCAACGTGGAAATCCGGTCTCCACCGATGCGCCATCCAGTCTATCCATCCGCGTCTAAAGAGATGCCCGGCTGCCCATGGAGACTCAATGCCACGGCGATGTCGTCTCCACGCTTGATCAAGTAGGTCGGCACGCCCATCGGCACAAGCTGGCTCACCACGAGGAGCGCACTCTGACCGCCACCGAAAGTGCTGCCTTCCACAACGATCGCCACGACCCGGATGTGTCTGGCGAGCAGGCCGGCAGCCGCCTGCGCCCACTCTTCATCCGTCGAAGGTGTCACGATCACGACGACGCTGTTCCGCGGGAGGATGCCTGTCTCGGCCAAGAGCGTTTCCGCGAGCGGGCGGTCACTATCGGCCTGGGCAACGGCCAGGAGCTCCAATATCTTGGTTAGTTGCCGGTCGCCCCGGTCGGCTGGAAGGAGAATCGGCTGGGACCCGTTAACCAGCAAACCCACGTTCCGGTTCGACCTGAGGAGGTGATGCGCGAGTGATGCTCCGATCGTCACCGTGTACTCTTCCGTCGAGTCCGGCGCGCCGGACGCATCGCCGGTGTCCGAGCCATCGTCGCGCCCGACATGATGCCGGCGGTCGAAGTCGAGCGCGATCCAGACATCCGCCGTCGGGTCCAGTTCAAATTCCTTCACCATCAACCGCCCGGTTCGGGCCGTCGCGTTCCAGGCGATCCGGTTGAAGCTATCCCCGAGAACATACTCGCGGACACCCGCCGCGTTTGGGGTTACCACCGGCGTCCGGTTCGGGGCCGCGCTGCCGCCGGGCAGGTCCCCGGCAGGAAGGTCGAGCCCGGAGAGACTGACCACGGGCGGGTAGACGGTTATCTGGTGGATCGCCGGGAGGGTCTTCCGCAAGGGAAAAAGGCCGAAGGGATCACCCGACTCCAAGCGGAACGGACCGATGTGGTACAGACCACGGCGCGTGCATTCGGTACTGACGTCCCAGGAGGTCTTACCATGGGGGCCGAGCTGAACGACCCGACCCGCTCGATGTCCCGGTAGGGTTGACTGATCGACGACTTCAACCCAAAGCTTCGGCAGGCGGCTCAGATTCTGAATGTGGATACGTTCCGAGAGCGACTCGCCCACCTGCGCCCGGTCACCGTAGATCTCGCGCGTGACCTTGAGGCCGCGCAGGCTCAGCCGGCTCCAGAGCATCGCGACGACGAACAAGGCGCAGAGTGCGAAGAAGAGCTTTCCGAGCAGGTCCCAGCGGTTCGCCGCGGCCAGGAACAGCACGATGACCATGAGCGCGATGAGTTTGATCGCGTTCACGAACTTCTCCGCCAGCTCGGCCAGCGCCCGATCCGTTCCTCCGGCACCGAGGCGGGCCTTCCACCGACGACCGGAACCTCACCCAGGATGTGCCGGATCACCACCCGGCCATCGACATGCTTCATGCGGGCCGCCGGGTTCACAATGAGCCGGTGCGCCAGGGTCGCTTCGGCGAGAGCCTTCACGTCGTCCGGGATCACCGCATCCCGGCCCATCACCGCCGCCCAGGCCCGCGCCGCGTTGTAGAGAGCGAGTGAGCCACGTGGTCCGGCACCAAGAGAGACGTCGGCATGGTTGCGGGTCGCTTCGACGATCGAGACAATATACTCCTTGAGCGAGGTGTCGACGTGAACCTGCTTGACCGCCTCCTGCGCGGCAATGAGCTGCGGCACGTCAATCACCTGATCGAGTTCTCCAAGGGGATGCTGAAAGTGCTGGCGATTCAGAATTTCGATCTCGTCCCAGTGCTCGGGATAGCCGAGCGAGACCCGGATCAGAAAGCGGTCGAGCTGCGCCTCCGGCAGTGAGAACGTCCCCTCATATTCGATCGGGTTCTGGGTTGCCAGGACGATGAATGGGCGCGGCAATGGGTGTGTCACGCCATCAACGGTGACCTGCCCCTCCTCCATCGCCTCCAGCAGCGCCGATTGGGTCTTCGGCGTCGCGCGGTTGATTTCATCAGCCAGGACGATCTGCGCCACGACCGGTCCCGGCCGGTACTCAAAGCTGCCGGTCTGCTGGTTATAGATGCTCACGCCGGTGACATCGCTGGGCAGGAGGTCGGGCGTGAACTGGATGCGCTTGAAGCTGGAGCCGATGCTCCGGGCAATGGCTTTCGCCAGGACCGTCTTGCCTACCCCCGGCACGTCTTCGACCAGGACATGCCCGCGACAGAGAAGCGCGACGAGGACGAGTTGCACCTCCGCCCGCTTCCCGATCATCACTCGCTCGACGTTTTGGACCACGCGTTCAGAAAGTGCTCGTACTGAATCCATTATGCGCCATCCTCCAATCCCAGGAGAGTCACACGTTGGATATCACTGGAGAGGTTCATAGCATCTTCCATCACGAGGTACTCCCAGGAAACCGGGAAATGGCTGAAGGTCGACGGATGACTACGACGCGTTTACCGGCTCGGCGGAATGGAGCGCGAACCGGTGAGTGAGTATCAGGCCAAGCGTGTTGCTTACCATGAATTATAGCAATGGCAGATGATAGGCGGACGAAACCGCGCGTGAAAGGAATTCAATGGAGCGATGTCGGCCGCCTGGTGCGCCACTACCCCGTCGTGGAGCCGGGTTTCGGCCATTTTCCCGCGTCCGAGCGGTATAATTACGACTTGCGGAAAGGAGCACCGCGCGTGGGAACCGTTGACGCCCTGCCGGGCAAGACAATCATGCTGGTCGATGGACATGGTCTTGCGTACCGCGCATTTCACGCACTTCCAGAGACACTAGCAACATCGAGTGGAGAGGCGACGAATGCCGTCTATGGGTTCACGTCGATGCTCCTGGATGTGCTCCGCGAGTACCAGCCGGATTACGTTGTCGTCAGCTTCGATGTCGGGCGGACATTTCGCCACGACGCGTTTGAGGCATACAAGCAGCAGCGGCCCACCATGCCGGCCGACCTCCGGCATCAGATGGCGCGCATTCACGAGGTGCTGGCGGCGCTGAATATCCCGGTCTACACCCAGGATGGCTACGAAGCGGACGACATCATTGGGACCCTCGCCTCAATGGCCTCCGGACTGGGGATGAACGCTTTGGTCGTGACCGGGGACAGCGACCTGCTTCAAGTGGTCGATGGCGGGGTCCGGGTCATCCTGCCCGGCCGGCAGCGCTTTGGCGAGTATCGCGTTTTCGATCGCGCGGCGGTCGAGCAACGCTACGGTTTCGCGCCGGAGCGGATCCCCGAGTACAAGGCGCTTGTCGGCGATACGTCCGACAACATTCCCGGTGTGCCCGGTATCGGGAGCAAAACCGGAACCAGCCTCATCCAGCACTATCCCAGCCTGGAGTCGATGCGGGAGCATATCGACCAGATCACGCCAACCCGCGCCCGGAACGCGCTCGACCAGAACTTCGATATCGCGCTCCTGGGAAGGGAGCTCGCGACCATTGTCCGGGATATCGATCTGGAATTGGATCTCGAACGCTGCGTGCTCGGTGACTATGATCGCGCGAAAGTGATCGACGTATTCCGCGAACTGGAGTTCCGGACTCTGGTCGGCCGTCTCCCGGACCCGAACCGCCCGGTCAAGACCGCACCGGCTCCGCCGGCCACCCGGACCGTCGTCCGCACCGAGGCGCAGCTTCAGGAGCTCGTCAGCGCGATCTTGGAGTCGGAAGCGATCGCGATCGATACCGAGACGACATCGCAGGAGCCGATGCGTGCGGAATTAGTCGGCATCGCTGTGGCGACCACCCCGTCGCGGAGCTATTACATCCCACTGAATCACGTTACCGCCGGGGAACTCCTGGCCCATGAGACGGTACGCGCCGCGCTGGCGCCGATTTTCGCTGATCCGGAGACCGTGATCTACGCCCACAACGCGAAATACGACGAACTGGTCCTCGAACGCGCCGGGTATCCGCGCCCGCGCGCCTCGTTCGACACCATGATCGCCGCCTACCTCCTGGGTGAAAGCTCGGTCGGTTTGAAGGAGCTTGCGTTTACCCGGCTCGGATTAGAGATGACCGAGATCACCAGCCTGATCGGCACCGGGCGCAAGCAGCTGACCATGGATCAGACGCCGGTAGAGGCCGCCGCGCCCTACGCCTGCGCCGATGTCGAGGCCACCTACCGATTGGTTGAGATCCTCCGGAAAGAGCTCAAAGACCAGGGACTGGATACCCTGTTCCACGAGATCGAGATGCCGCTGGTCGACGTTCTGGTTGACATCGAGGAAGCCGGGATCGCGGTCGATGTTGCGTTCCTGCGGGACCTGGAAGCCTACCTGGACACCCAGATCAGCGCGCTCGAGCATGAGATTTTCCAGCAGGCCAAGCGCCCGTTCAACATCAATTCCACGCGCCAGCTTGCGACCATCCTCTTCGAGGAACTCGGGCTGCCGTCCGGCCGCCGGACCAAGACCGGGTACTCGGTCAGCCAGGATGTGCTCGAAGGACTCCGGGAGGAGCACCCGATCGTCAACGCGATCCTCGAATACCGGCAGCTTCTCAAGCTCAAGTCGACCTACGTCGGCGCGCTGCCGGAGCAGATCAACCCGGCCACCGGCCGCATTCACTCCTCGTTCAACCAGACTGTTGCCGCCACCGGCCGCTTGAGCTCGTCGAACCCGAACCTGCAAAATATCCCGATCCGCACCGAGATCGGGCGGCGGGTTCGTCGCGCGTTCATCTCCGATAACCGCGAGCAGGTGCCGGACGGCCAGGAGTTGACGCTCCTTTCGGCCGACTACAGCCAGATCGAGCTCCGCCTGATGGCGCACTTCAGCGGCGATGCGCGGCTGGTACAAGCCTTTCACCGGGGCCAGGACATTCACGCCGCAACCGCCGCCGAACTCTTCGGTATCGATATCAAAGACGTCACGGCGGATATGCGCCGGCTGGCCAAGACGGTGAACTTTGGCATCATGTATGGCATGCAGGCCTTCGGCCTGGCCCGCGACACCGGAATGAGCCGTCAGGAAGCCCAGCGGTTCATCGATACCTACATGGCCCGGTTGCCGGGTGTCTGGCACTACCTCGATGAGACGAAACGCGAAGCGATCGACAAGGGCTACGTCTCCACCCTCTACGGCCGGCGACGGTACGCCCCGGATATCGTCTCATCGAACGGCAGCCGGCGGCTCGCCGCCGAGCGCATGGCCATCAATATGCCCCTGCAAGGCACAGCAGCGGATATCATGAAAATCGCGATGATCCGGGTGCAAGACGAACTCCGCCGGCGTGGGCTCCGCACCCGGATGTTGTTGCAAGTTCACGATGAACTGGTCTTTGAAGTGCCGAAGTCCGAGCTCAAAGACATCGCCGAACTGGTCACGGATATCATGGAGAACGTCGTCCTGTTGCGTGTTCCTCTCCAGGTCGAGCTTGCCGCGGGGAAGAACTGGGGCGAACTGGAGCCGATCTGACTCAAGTTTGATGATGTCACCTTGCCGGTAATCGCTGAGATCCAGTAAGATACAGGTTCGGTGACGGCTTGTTTAGAGGAGATGGAGCTGGATGCCGCTCTACGAATACGCGTGTGACACATGCGACCATTTGTTTGAAGTCCGCCAGCGGTTCAGCGATGAGCCGGTTTCGACCTGCCCGAAATGCGGCGCACCGGTCCGGCGGGTTCTCCACGCCGCGAGCGTGATCTTCAAGGGGCCAGGGTTCTACCTCACTGATAATCGGAAAGCGAAAGGCCTGGCTGGGGCCAGTTCAGAATCGAAATCTGAGACCCCGGCGAAGACGGAAACCTCAAAGCCCACATCCACAGCGACGGTCGATGATTGAGATTCGACACGTCGATCTGACATCGGTGGGACAGTTCGTGGAACTCGCTCATCATTCAGGATTACACGGAAGCCGTTGCTCCTGTCGGAAGGGGATATCGCCGTTGGCGGTCTCCCCAGGTGCTGAGCGCCGTCCGGAGGCGTCCGCTGCCGAGTTCCGAATTCAGGAAGCGAGCAAAGACCGATGTCAGATGATGAAGCAGCCCCAGAGCGTAATCAGCGTGTCGAACATCCCGGTTCCGGGACCGATCTCTTAAACAATCTTGCAGCCCTCATGGATGCGTCCCCCGCTGCCCGCAACGAGAGGTCGGGCTGAGTGGCCGGCTGCCCGTGCCGGGTGACGGCTTTTTAGGGAAACCCCCAGCTTCTGGCATGGGGATGGCAGAATATGACGGGGAGCCCAGCAGCCGGATCACATCAGTCGTGAACGTGGAGTAAAGAATGGCATTGAAGATCACCAACACATTGACCGGACGAAAAGAAGTCTTCGAACCGCTGGAGCCTGGGCGGGTCCGCATGTATGTGTGTGGTCCCACCGTCTATTCCGAGGCGCACATCGGCCACGCGATGTCCGCGATTATCTTCGATGTGATCCGGCGGTACCTCGAATACGCCGGCCATGAGGTGACATTCGTCCAAAACTTCACCGACATCGACGACAAGATCATCCAGCGGGCCGCCACCCTCGGCATCCTGCCCGAGGAGCTGGCCGAACGGCTGATCCGGGACTGGCTCACCGAAACCGCCGCGCTCAACATCAAGCCCGCCACCATCTATCCACGAGCGACCCAGGAGATCGACGTCATTCAGGAGATCATCCAAGGGCTGATCAACAGCGGCCATGCCTACGCCGCGGACGGCGATGTCTTCTACCGGGTGCTGTCGTTCCCCGGCTACGGCAAGCTCTCGAAACGGCAGATCGAGGAGATGCTTGCCGGAGCGCGGGTAGAGGTTGACCCGAGGAAAGAGCACCCAATGGACTTCGTGCTCTGGAAGGCGGCCAAGCCCGGCGAGCCTGCCTGGGAAAGCCCCTGGGGACCAGGGCGGCCGGGCTGGCACATCGAGTGCAGCGCCATGATCATCCACCACCTGGGCAACGCGATCGACATTCATGGCGGCGGGTCCGATCTGATCTTCCCCCATCATGAGAATGAGATCGCGCAATCGGAAGCCTTCCTCGCCCAGGCACCATGGGTCCGCTACTGGATTCACAACGGCTTGCTTCAGCTTGGCGAAGAGAAGATGAGCAAATCGCTCGGAAACCTCATCTCGATCCGCGAGCTGCTGGATCGCGGTGGTGGGGAGATTTTCCGCTTCCTGGTGCTCAGCTCCCATTACCGGAATCCGCTCACCTTTACTGACGAGAGCTTTGAGGGAGCCAAACGCGGCCTGGCGCGGCTGCAAGGGGCCGTTCGTGGATTCCAGCCCGAGGAGGTCCCAACCCAGCCACCCGATCATCCGCTGGCCAAGGCCGCCGAAAGCGCGCGTCAGGGATTCCACCGCGCGATGGAGGATGATTTCAACACTCCCGTCGCCCTCGCGCAGCTTTTCGACCTCGCGCGGGAGATCAACCGCGAGGAGGCCGCCGGGACCGCGCCGGAGACGGTCGCCTATGCGCAATCAGTGCTCAAGGAGCTGGCCGGGGTCCTCGGGCTGACCCTCCGGGAGCCGGAGCGCGCGGATGAAGCCATCGAGCCCTTCGTCGAGCTTTTGATCGCGGTTCGGCGCGACTTGCGGGAGCGGAAGCAATGGGATCTGGCGGATCAGATCCGGTCGCGGCTCACCGAGTTGGGCATCGCGCTCGAAGACACCGCCCAGGGCACCACCTGGCGCCGAGCCTGAGCAATGACGAACCGCTCGAAAACGGAGATCCTCTACGGCCGCAACGCGGTTATCGAGGCGCTCCGGGGACGCCGCAGCATCCGGCGACTCTTCGCGCTTGAAGGGATCGAGCGTCAGGAGCGCGTCGCCGGAGCGCTCCTGACGGCCCGCGAGCGGAACATCCCGGTCACTCGCCTCCCCCGGGCCGAATTTGACCGGATACTGGGGAACGTCGGGCACCAGGGGCTGGCGGTCGAGGCTGGCCGCTATCCCTACATCCCGCTCGATACCCTCCTCCGCGAGGCGAACGGGAAAACCATCCTGTTACTGGATCACCTTCAGGACGTCCAAAATCTCGGCACGCTGATTCGGACGGCCGAGGCTACCGGCGCGGCTGGGCTGATCCTGCCGGAGCATCGTTCCGCCGGGATCACACCGGCTGTCGTCAACGCCTCGGCGGGCGCGGTCGAGCACCTGCCGGTAGCGCTGGTGGCAAACCTCGCCCGCGCCATCGAACAGTGCAAGGAGGCCGGCTACTGGGCCATCGCGCTGGAGCTTTCGCCGGCCTCGCGGCCGATCTACCAGGCGTCGATCCCCCAACCGGCGGTGCTGGTGATCGGTTCCGAGGGCAAAGGCGTGTCGCCGGTCGTGCTGAAACACTGCGATCTCCAGGTGCATCTCCCGATGTTCGGCAAGGTCGAGTCGCTGAACGCGGCCGTCGCCGGTTCGATCGCCCTCTATGAACTCGTCCGTCGGCAGTAGGAGGCGGAATCCGGGAACTAATGGCGCCCGCTTTCACGTTGCATTATTAGGAGGCGATCACACAACAACACGAGGACAAACGGCAGACACAGGTACGGAGGTATGAGGATGATTTTCGGCCGGCACAAGAGCAGGATGATCACACCGGAGGAGGCGCTTCCCGGCCGGAAGCAGCCGGCATTCGCCATCCCGGCGCGGCATGCCGTACTCGGCACCCCGATCCAGCCGCCGTTCCCGGAAGGGCTGGAGACGGCGATCTTCGCGCTTGGCTGCTTCTGGGGCGCTGAGCGCTTGTTCTGGCAGATCGGCGGCGTCTACACGACGGCGGCGGGCTATTCAGGGGGCTTCACCCCCAACCCCACCTACGAGGAGGTCTGCTCGGGCCGAACCGGGCACGCCGAAGCGGTGCTCGTGGTCTACGATCCTGCCAAGTTATCCTACGAGGATCTGCTGAAGACCTTCTTTGAGGCCCACGACCCGACCCAAGGGATGCGCCAGGGCAACGACGTCGGCACGCAGTACCGCTCGGCTGTCTACTACACCAATGACGAGCAGCGGCGAATTGCCGAAGCGACACGCGATGCCTACAACTCGGAGCTCCGGCGGGCCGGACACGACGCGATCACGACCGAAATCGCGCCGGCGGGCCCCTTCTATTACGCCGAGGACTACCACCAGCAGTATTTGCACAAGGTTCAGTACGGCCAGTAATCACGGTAAAGCGATAGGTGACATCCGGCGTGCCGTCCGGCTGCACCACGATCTCCTTCACTAATGCTTCAACCACCTGGCGCTTGACCGCAAACGACAGCCCGTCACGACGCCGGGCTTTGAGTTCCTCCAGCAGCGCCGCTGCCCGCACGATCCCGGCGCGCCGCTCTTCGCGGCGCTCCTGCGACCGCTTCAGGGTCTCGATCTCCTCTTCGAGCACCGCTCGTTCCCGCCGCATCGCCGCTAGCTCACGCTCAAGGTCCACGTCGTCGATGATGCCCTTGCGATAGGCCGTCAGCAGCCGCTCGCGCTCGGCTTCTTGCCCCGCCAGTTGCCGGCGCCGGCGCGTGATGTCGGCTTCGATCTCGCCGGTGTCGGCAACGTCCGTGTTGAGTTCCGCCGCCAGTTCGTCGAGGATCGGTCCCGGATTGTCGAGCCAGGCATCGATGTCGTCCCAGATCAGTTGCTCGTACTGCCAGCCGAGCGCCGGATTGGCGCAACGCGCCCCGCCCGTGTTGTGGCGCTGATGCACGTTGTTGCAGGTGTAGTACCGGCGCTCTTCCCCGCTCTTCATAGTGTAGGCGAGCCCGGTGTAGTTAGAGCCGCACGCGCCGCACCGTATCAGGCCGGTCAGCAGGTAGTCGCGCTTCGCGTTGCGCTTCGCTCGCTTCTGGTTGAGCTTGAGCTGCGCCTGCGCGGATTCCCACATGGCAGCATCCACGATGGACGGAACCTCTCGCTCGGTGACTGGTACCGGGAATGGACTACGACCGGACTTCCGCCGGCCATAGACAGCAATGCCCTTATAGACCGTGTTGCGGACCATCGCCCCGACGCGTCCAGGTCGCCAGATCCCCGCAGTAGCACGCTTGCGACCGTCTAACATCTGCTGTGTCGGGATGCCCCGCCGGTTCAGTTCGGCGGCAATCCAGACGGTTGACCGGCCATCGGAGACGAGCCAGCGATAGATCATCCGCACGACATCCGCCGGGCCGATGTCCAGTCCCGGAATCGGGTCCTCGTCGATTACGAGCCGCGCCTCACTGCCATCACCATCGATGCGGTAGCCATAGGTCGCGGTGCCACCGGCAAAGAATCCCGGCCGGCGCACCAGTCCGGTCAGCCGGTCCGCGGATCGCTCCAGCGTATTGAGTCGCTCAATCGTGCCGATGTCGATCTGAACGGAGCGGGTGAAGCGCCCCATGGCGGTTGAAGCGTCAATCGGCTGCGTCATGGCGATGATTTGTCCGCCGGCGCGCTCAATGTCGAGGATGGCCTGCCGGGTCTCGATGTCGCCCACTTCCTTGTCACGCCCCAGCCGGTCGTACTTGTAAACCAGCACCACGCTAAACAGGCCAGCCCGCAGGTCGACCAGGAGCCGCCGGCCGGCTTCCCGGTCGGCAAACGGGGTCGTGCCGGAGCGCGCGCTATCGGCGTAGACATCACTGATGGCATAGCCGTGACGAGGCGCCCACTCCTGTGCATACTCAATCTGGCCTTCGACGGTTTGCCGGTCAGTTGAGACTCTGGCGTACACGACGGCTCGTGGGGCCTGTGCGGGGGAATCCGTGCGGGGTAAACTTCCCATTGCAGCACCTCCTCTTCAGGTGTCTGTCATCGCCCCGGCTGTTTGCCCAGCGCGGGGCTTTTCGTTGCCTGCGATTATGGCAGATGGGATAGCGTGCCGGCAATGATGGCCCACGAGCGCCTAGGATGGCCCAGGAGCGAAGATAACGCGCGACATGTGGGATTCGTCGATATCGGCTGAATCACGCAGCCTGGGCAGGCGTGCCCGCCCAACTTTTCACGGCCGCGAAACTCAGAGGTTTTTTATGGGCACCAACTGGCAGCGTGACCAAGCACGACATTCCGCGCGAAATACCACCGAAAATGCCCGTTCCCGGGGCAATAAGTGGCCCTGCTGCGAACCGAGCCGATGGAGAAGCCGTCAAGCCGCATCGCCCGGCATGTCGGAGCCAACGCAAACGGCCATGAAGGCAACGCGAAAGCGGCTCAAACGAGGGGGAAACGAGTCCCAAAACCGGTCAACTCCCAAAATCCCCCAGACTCGTACGCCAAAAAAAGTGAGGCTGCGCCCGGTATCCGGGGGGGCTCGTCCCCAGAGATTTGGACCGCCCTCCCCCTCGTCCGTCGCTCGTCAGCGTCTCCCCTGTCGCGCGGTGCGGCTCGCATGACAGGCGACGCACAAAGCTCTCAGGTTCCCACGCTCATCCGATCCACCATGAGCACGCGGGATGAGGTGATCCACCTCGGCGCTCGGCGCCCCACACAGGCGGCAGAACGGTTCCTCGGTGAGCACCTGTTCCCGGATGCGTCGCCAGGGTCGACCGTAGCCACGGCCGCCGGCGCCGCCTTCCCAGGGCCGGCTCGTCTGATGCTCAGGGCAGCGGCCGCGACCAACTAACACCGGGCAACCAGGCTCGGCACATGGCCGCAGTGTGCGCCATGGCATCAGCTCTCCCCCTTCACCAGCTCGCACCACGGGCAGCGCAGCCAGGCGCCGGACATGACCGCTTGCCGGCCTACGGTACGGGTCTGGCCACATTGCGCGCACTGGACTACCCAGCGGGTTCCATCGGCCGCCCGCGTGGGCAGCGGCTCATACTCTGGCTTCGGCCGGCGAGTGATCTCTATCTCAACCATGCGGAATCTCTCCGATCCTGAATAGCGAGAGCCCCCAGCCGGTGCAGTGGCCAGGGGCTCAGCGCCTAAGGAGTTAGCACAAGTGTACCTGGCCTACCGGGCTTCCAGTGCCACGAAGGGCGACACCGTAGCGCCATTGAGCGGCGTGTACGGTTCTTCCCACAGCGGGAAGCCATCGGCGCGCAGCGTGGTGCGGTACCAGGTCGTGTCCGTCTTGAAGCCCACGTGGATCGATTGCTCGATCGTGACTTCCTTCCGCATGCCCACCGCATACTGGCTGAAGTCCGCGAAGACGATATCGCCCACCTGGCCCAGCATCGGCAGCTTCTCAGTCAGGAGCAGCGGCCGGCCGAGCATGGTGAAGGTTCCGCCTTCGCCCTGGTTCACCAGTGGGATCGTATCGCCAGCGAGCGTGGCGGTTAGCAGCTGGGGTAGTGCCGTGCTGTTCAGCACCCAGGCAGCATTCTTGATCGAGGCCGGCGCCATCCGTGAGTACATCTTGGCCGCGTTCGCGGCGACGATCGTGCCGGCCGCCTGCCCGCTCTCCTTGGGGACCGTCACGAGCGCCGGGCTCTTCAGGATGCCCAGCGGTTCACCGGTCCCGGAGCCGGTGAAGAATGCCGTGTCCAGGTGCCAGCCAAAGCTCTTGACCAGGGCCGCGCGCAGCATCGCATCGATGCCCGGCCCATCAGCCAGCATCTCATTGAGCAGCTCAGTCAAGAGGGCGAGCTTGTTCGCATGGAGCTCTCGCGCCTTGATCGTCGGCTTCCCTTCCCCGATCTGAGCGCCGGGCTTGGTCCAGCCGCCCTGGATGCCACCGTAGGCCGCGCCGGCGCTTCCGTCCGTGTGGCTGAATCCGGCGATAACGCGGGTGTCGCTCACCATCGGGAACGGCATAGCGCGGGGCCGGACGATCTCATCTTCGAGGCTGGCATCCAGCAGCTGCGCGCTGAACTCAGTCGGGATGAGGAAGCCACTGCCATCACCCGGCGTGCCGAGCGCCGCGGCTTGGAGCTCAGGCGAGTAGAGCCCGTTATGCACCTGCGCTGCGAACTCGGCAAACGACGTGAACCCGCCCCGCTGCCCAGCCACCGGGCCGAACATCGCCGCGAACTTCGCAGACACGGCCGGGCCGCTGCCAGGCGTCGACGGCCGGGCAAGTTGGCTGATGTCGTTGGGATTGGGAACCGCCGGTTCAAGCCGCATGGCTTCGCGCTTGATCTGCTCTTCGGTGATCGCCGTGCTCAGCTGGAGGAGCCGGCTTTGGATCTGATCGTCCCGCCGGCGTTCGTCCGCGGTCAATTCCCGGCCTTCCATCTCGGCGGTAGCCAGCAGGTCCCGCCCTTCCCGCAAGAGGTCCGCGCGCTCCTGCAGCATGAGCGGATATCGCTTTCGGTCTTCTCTCCAGTCGCTCATCAGTTCATTCCTTCTCTCGTCGGCACGCCTGAGGCAAACAGAAAGCCTCTAGGAGCGTGCGTTCCAATGGCGGTGCCCAAAGCATCCCAACAAAAGGCATCGCCAGACGGTGTGCACGGCTCCTGGAGGCCTCCAACGGCAGCTCAGGTGACCGGTGCGGGTGCGTTCCGGCTGGGCTTCCAACAGCGAGCCAAACGCGCCCATACAACGCCAGTATAGCACGGGCTACGAAGCCCAGGATCTTCCTGTATCCGCCCGTTTGGCCTTGCGCGCCGCTTCCCGGCGTTGCCGGCGGGCATCATCGGCCGCCAGCGCTTCCCGAGCCGCCTGCCAGCGCTCCTGGACATCGGCCGGCGCGTATTGGGGCAGGCCGTACTTCTCCTGGCAGTAGTCATCGAGCGCCAGGAGCCGGCGCCGGCGTTCACGGCTCAGTGTCATGCCTGGAGGTCTCCTTCCGAGGATCCGTCACCGCTGATGCTGAACGGCGGGATAGACTGTCGCGAGCCATCACGCCAGCTGAGGGCAATGGCAATCAACCACGGATCTCCAGTCCCGATCGCGAGCCGGAATTCCGCGCCCTGCTCCAGCGCAGCGGCTACCATCGCGGTCGCTTCGGGTGAGAGATCCTTCATGGCTTCGTCGATAACCGCGGCTACTGCCCCGTTCAGTTGGGCCGTGAGTTTGCTGCGTCGATCGTCCTGGTTCATACGGGAACCTCCAATTCCATCTTCGATTGCCAAGTTCCACGCGGCGCCGCCTGTGCGAGCAGCGCCCGGTGGAGCTCCACCGTATCCACGCCATCCGGCGCGACGAATTCCAGCCAGCTCAGGGCACACGCTTTCAGCCAGCGGTACGCCTCGGGATCTCCCAGCCGGCTTTCCTGAACGGCACTCGCCAGCAGCCCGGCCGCGAAGCGGGCCTCAGGCGTGGCCGTGGTGACCGACAGCACGCGCTCTAACCGGCTCATCGTGCGGGCTCCGTATCCCGCGCCGAATACCGCTCTACGAGTTCGTCCGTACAGTGGCATCCCCGCATGAGGGCATGGCGATGGCTCGCCATCCGGAGCGCGGCCTCGCTCGGGAGGTCCTGGCCTGGTCGGAGACCGGTGTACGCGGCCGTCCTGCCGTGTGCGCAGCGGATGACGATCTCCAGTGCCGCCGGATGGCCGGATACGGGGTTGATCGTGAGGGTTGCGCCCTGGCTCATGACGTCCTCCCTCGCTTCGGTGTTCGGACGGCCGCACATGCCGAGCATCGATATGTTGATGACGGTCGCTTACAGTCGACGCAGGTTTTAGAATGGGTACGTTTTTTTGCGTCATCTGCGTCACCTGCGTCACCCTTGCCCGATTTCCCGCGTCCTGACGCGGAATTCTGGGGTGACAATGAAGCAGCCGATGCGTCACCACCGCCAGCCGATCCGTCACCTGCGTCACCCGATGCGTCACCCATTGGATTCTCAAAATCCGCGTCGCCGTGCGGTTTTTCGCCAGGCGGTGACGCAGGTGACGCAGGTGACGCATGATTCCCCACCTGTTCTAGTTCGATGGTGCGTTTACTCTTCGTGCGGATGAACGCGACGGAAACCCCAGCCTGCCTCAGATTCGGCGCCAGTCGTTGGAGCGTGTTTCTCAGACCGCGCCCTGATGTGGGCCACACCTTGAGGCGTTCCTGTACTTTGCGCTTCTCTTCGTCGGCTTGTTGGTTCAGCTCGGCTAGCAGTTCGGTAGATGTCCCGCACCATCCGGCGCGGCTGCTCATGAATTTCTGAATGGCTTCGGCCACTGGGGAGGCTTCGAGCGAGAGGTCATTGGCATCGCGGCGATTCTGGGTATAGGCGGCCATGAAGCTTCCCGGTTTCCAGCCCAGCGCCTCTTCGGCCGCACTGCCCCAGAGCGCGAAGTCCGCCATGCGAGGCAGTTTCTCGAGCTTGGTATTCGGTAGCCGCTTCAGCGCCTGACTCACCACATCCAGCAGGGCACCCAGAATCCCCGGCTGCGCCGCCTCGAACTCCTTCCAGAAGGTCGATTCCGTCCGCCGTTTCTCTTCGGGAATTGCCGCGAGGTACAAGACGATCGCCCGGTCGAGGAGGTCGGCACGAGTGGCCAGTTCCTCGATTCCGTTGAGTGCCACTGGCCGCTGAGCCTCAAAGAGGATTTCGTCCGAATCCGAATACAGCTCGCGTGTGGAGAATCCGCCTCCGGTGGATAGCCGACAGAGGCAGTCAGACAGCCAGTCGGGCAGGCGCGAGAGATTGTCGTAGCCGACGATCCAGCCATTCTTAGCCGCGATCATGACGTCGCGAATCTCACGTGGCTCCGATCGGAGTGGTGTGCTATTGGGATCGATCAGCCGGCGGGCCATGCGAGAAAGGGTTGTCTTCGCGCTCCCTTGCTCACCATGTACAGCCAAGATCGGATACGGACCGGTCGGGCGGAATGCCGCGAGAAGCCAGGCGATGTACAGATGCCAGTCAGCATCAGCTGCCAGGTTTACAAAAGGCCGGAGATCATCAAGCGCGCCGCCCTTGGTTGGAGTTGGAAGCGAGAGCATGCCCCTGGCCCGGCGGAATTTGACCGGCAGATCGCTGACCACGCGCCAACCGTCGGGACTAATTTCGACTGCCTCCCAGCGCTCATTCACCAGATCGAGATAGAGCTTCCCCTCGTGGCTGGCGATACGGGTGGGCACCGGGTACTCGGGACCATTGAAGAGCGCCTTGCCCTCCAGGACCATGAGCGCATCCTGCATTGCCTGCGCGCCCGGCGTCTTCCCGTTCTCCTCGTAGAACCACTGGGCTAGCCAGCGCCGAAAACCCTTCGACTTGAGAGGCCAGGTCTCCCAATGGCCATCAACGGGGATGGTCGCGTATCCCTCACCATCCGGGTCATGGAAGAGCCGCGCTTCTTTAGCAAGGTCGACGACCAGGTCCGCCTGTGACGCCTTCGGCGGCTTGTCACCGTGGCTTTCCTCGCCCGGCATGAGGTCATCCATCAGTTGACTCAGGGCGAGGAGTTCGCGTTCGACTGCCCCGGCATGCCCGTTCAGCCCCGCGGCATAGGCCTGGCGTTCTTTGGCGCTCTGTAGGTCAATCCGGTCGCTGGCGAGAATCGAATGATCGCTCTCCAAGGTGACGGCGGGCTTACCGCGCGGGAACGACCGCACACGGTAGCGGTGTCCCGTTGCCGGGAACGTGATGGTCCCGTCGTCATCAATCTCATACTTGATCTCATCCAACGCGGACGCTCCCCTCGCGCCGCCGGCGCTTGCGCTCAGTTCGCACCAGGATAGGCTCATCTGTGAGCGCGCAGAGCCACCGCACCGCGCCGGGGAAGTCCACGCCCTGATAGAGCATCAGCCATCGGTACACGTCCCCGCCCTCGTGGCAGCGGTGACAGTGCCATAGCGGGGGATTGGTCGTGTTCGTGACAGAGAGCGTGCTGGGGTTATCGGCGTGGCAGAGTGGACAGCGGCCGCGCCAGGACGTACCCACGCGCTTGAGCGGCACGTCATCGCCGATGAGCTGCACCAGGTCGCAGCCAGCCCGGAGTCGTTCCTTTAGGTCATCGGGAATGCCGTAATCCGGCGCCGGCGCCTTGAGACCGTAGCGTTCGCGCCGCTTCCATTCCGCCGTGATATCCCGTAACCAGAGCCGGAGTAAGGCGCGAGTGTTGCCGGGATCCGCTAGGTCAGGCTGTTGATCCAGCCACCGGCAGCGAGCTTCGAGGTCATGGAGCTCGGGATCGAACAGTCCGCGGGGGTCAAACGCCCATGCGGTACAATCAACGTGAGCAGTATTTGACGCCGCCGCCACGGCTCACCTCCTGCTCATCCGCCGCCGGCTGGTCCCCGGCGGCATCTTCATTCGTGGTTGGTTCCAAGAGCACGCGCAATGCTCGCAAGCAGGCGAGCGGGTCGGGGTCGCTGTACCGGCGCAGCGATGCACCGGCCTTAGCGGTCGCGGCCATCGCGCACCTCCAGCCGAGATGTATCCTGTTGCCGTGAAATGGCCTGCCGAAGAATCCAGCGCGCCTGCTGGAGCGGGTCGCGCTCCTCGGCTTTCGCCATCTCAGCCAGCTTGCTATATTCGTCTGCCGGCAAGATTATTGGGACATGTCGGGTCCGCATACTGGCCTCCTTTCGAAGTCCAGCATGTGGCTAGAGGGCGGACAGTAATGGCCAGAAATTCAGCGTGGCCAGGATGCGGTGCGTTCGCGGTATCGGCGGAGCGTCCGGCTGCTTATGCCTAAGTGATACTCGGCGATGATATCCCATGTGAGCCGGGGATTCTTGCGCTTGTATTCGTTGGCTTCGTCAACGATTATCCGGATGTCGATGTCGGATTCATCCTCCAACCTGGGCCGGCCTCTCCGCCCGAAGTTCAAGCCGCCATCGATGGCATCAAAGCACGTGATTGCATGCTCGATGTCGCCCTTGCGCGCGATGTTTTCAAGCCCACGGATAGCCTTCTGAAAACCGGTCTTTGCCGTCCAGGTAATTTCCGCGTAAGCCGGGTTGTTCTTGTAAAACACTCGCCAGATACGAACCGCTACCCCGAAGTCTTCGTCTGGCCGCCAGATCACCGGCTGGTCATCACCGGGTCGCTCTGCGATACGTACGCCGAACCAGTCGGCATAGTATGGGAACTCATCACCGGGCCCAATCTGTATGCCGCGTACCCTCTCCCACCACCATTCCTCTTCACATGGGAAAGATACGCCGTAGCGTTCGAGCCGGCAGTATCCACATAATTGCTCGGGGTCGGTTGGGAGCGACGGGTGCCCGCATGGGCACGGTTGTTCCCAGAGGTAGCGGGGTCTGCAGGGCCACCGCTGCGATATCATTGTCATGCGATTGACTCCTAATCAGTCAGCGCCAACCGCCCGGCCGGTCACAACGGCGCGGGCGCCCCTATTGTACGTACTATGGTCAACCGGCAGCGAGCCGGTAGTGACGGAGTAACTCCAATGACTGACCGTGATAATGAACTGCACAAAGTACCGCACGGCTACTGCGGCCTCGCCGGCACCGGCGTGACCTGCCCGATGCCGACGGCCGCCGATCCGAAGACCGAGGAGCCGCTCCAGTCCGTTCCCAGTACTGATGAGGAGTGGCGCGCCAGGTTGACCCCAGCGCAATATGCCGTGCTCCGCCAGGCTGGCACCGAGCGGCCTTTCTCCGGCAAGTACGTCGATACCGAGACCGACGGCCTTTACCGCTGCGCCGCATGCGGCAACATCCTGTTCGACAGCCGGGTGAAGTTCCACTCCGGCACCGGTTGGCCGAGCTTTACCGAAGCGATCTCGCCGGAAGCCGTAGAGATCCTCGACGACCGGTCATACGGGATGGTCCGTACGGAGGTCCGCTGCGCGCGCTGCCACTCCCATCTCGGCCACGTCTTTGACGATGGACCGCGGGAGGCAGGCGGGCAGCGGTGGTGCATGAATAGCCTCGCGCTCGACCTTACCCAACGCTGACGACGTGGAGCGGTCGGCGCGATGCTGGGGCATGATTGCATTAAGTCCGGCCCGCCGGTATAGTTGAAGTTGAGGGAGGGGTGTTCGTACACACGAGCACACGTTTTTGCTGTTTTCAGCGCCGGGTACGTGATGAGAAACCCCGGCGCGCAACGTTTAGGAAGGGCATCGGAGCATGAAGGTCGTCCTGTTAAAGGATGTGCCGAAGGTCGGAAACGCTGGTTCGATTCAGTCCGTCTCCGATGGATTTGCACGGAACTATCTAATTCCTCAGGGTCTCGCGGAGATGGCCACACCGGGGCGCATCAAAGACGCGGAGCAGCGAACGCAGGCAGAGGAACGGCGCGTCGAGCGCGAGGAACGGGCGCAGCAATCAGTTGCCGATCAGATCAACGGTCTCCGGATTCCGATCGAGGCACGGGTTGGCGGCCAGGGTCGCCTCTACGGATCGATCACGGCACAGGATATCGCCGAGGCATTATCGAACAAGATCGGTACCGAGATCGACCGGCGGAAGGTCCTCCTGGAGGAGCCGATCCGCACCGTTGGTGAGTATCAGGTAACCGTGCATCTCGTCGGGAAGCTGCGACCAACCTTTACCCTGGTCGTGACGAGCCCGGAGGGCGTGCCAGGAGCGTTTGGCTCGGTCGAGACGACACCGGCGGAAGAGGATGTCGCGTCGAGCGCGCAAGCTGGTCCGGGTGCGGAAGTGACCGATGAAGAGGCCGGCGTATCGCGGGAGCAGCTCGAGTCCTAAGTCCTAGGAGGCACCGGCCCGGTGGATGAAGCGGTTCAGAAGCTTCCGCCACACAATCTGGAGGCAGAGCAATCCGTTATCGGTAGCCTCCTGATTGACCGTGACGCGGTAATCCGAATCGCTTCATTCGTTAAGCCGGAGGATTTTTTCCGCGCCAGTCACGCGGTCATCTATCAGGCCATCCTCGATCTCTACAACCGGCGCGAACCCGCTGACTTCGTGACCGTGGTCGACGAGCTTGAGCGGCGGGAAAAGCTGGAGAGCGTCGGCGGTGTCGCCTACCTCACCGAACTCCTGAATGCCGTCCCCACGGCCGTACACGTCGAGTACTATGGCCGTATTGTCGAGCGGACGGCAACGCTGCGGCGGTTGATCGACGCCGGCACCGAGATCGTCGGCATCGGCTTCGATGAGAGCATCGACGTTGATGAGGCGCTGGACCAGGCCGAGCGGGCGATCTTCGGCGTCGCGCAGAAGCGGACGGTACGGGATTTCCATTCGATCGGCGATGTCCTCGAACAGTACTTCGACAAGCTTGATTTCATCCAGCAGAACCGGGGCGACCTCGTCGGTGTTCCGACTGGGTTTTCCGATCTGGACAAGCTGACCGGTGGATTGCAGCGATCCGACCTCGTGATCCTGGCCGCTCGTCCATCGCTCGGTAAGACCTCGTTACAGCTTGGGATCGCGCATAACGCGGGCGTCAAACATGGGAAGACGGTCGCGATTTTCAGCCTGGAAATGTCCGCCGAACAACTCGTCCAGCGACTCCTTTCGATGGAAACCGGGGTCGATTCTCATCGCTTGCGCCTGGGCTACATCGACGACAGCGAATGGGACCAGATTTCGCGCGCCTTTGGCCGGCTAGCGGAAGCGCAGATCTTTATCGACGATACCGCGAGTATCAGCGTCATGGAGCTCCGGAGCAAGGCCCGCCGGCTACTGGCCGAGCACGGACTCGATCTGGTGATCGTCGATTATCTCCAGCTCATGCAGGGCAGGCGGTCGGAAAACCGTGTCCAGGAGATCTCGGAAATCTCCCGGAGTCTCAAGGGGCTTGCCCGGGAGCTCAACGTCCCGGTCCTGGCGCTGTCCCAGCTTTCCCGCGCGGTGGAGACCCGAGGCGATCACCGCCCCCTCCTGTCGGATCTCCGTGAGAGTGGCTGCCTGGCCGGCGAAACCCTGGTCATCGATCCGGTCAACGGCGTACCGGAGCGGATCGCGTCGCTGGCCGGGCGAACCGATGCCCGCGTCTGGGCGATCGATGAGTGCTTCCGGGCCGGTGCGTATGGCGTTAGCCGGGCCTTTTCGACCGGGATCAAGCCGCTCTACGAGGTGGTCTTTGCCAGTGGCCGCAGGATCAAAGCAACCAGCAACCACCCGTTTCGTACCGTCGAAGGCTGGCGGGCGCTCGCCGATCTCGCGCCCGGTTCGGTCGTTGCGACGGCCCGCTGGCTCCCGGAGCCAACCTCGCCATCGCCGGTGGATGAGCGGGAGCTTGCCCTCCTTGCCCAAATGATTGGTGCCCAACCAGCGCGGTCGCGCCAGCCGTGGCTCGACCAGACCGCGATCCGGACCGTCTTCGCGCTGCCAAACGACCAGCTCGCGCGTTTCCTGCGCCATCTCTGGGAAGCCAACGGCACGCATTCCCGCCACGAGGCGGGCTCCAGTTCCTACTGGACAGCCAGCCGTCACCTGGCCGAGCAAGTGCAATTGCTCTTCCTGCGCTTTGGAATCGTCGCCCGGATCAGAGCTACGGCAGACCGCCGGAGACGCTATCAGGTCCAAATCGTTGGGGAACCAGATCGGGCGTTGTTCCGAGACGTCATCATTTTGGGACGGGTTTCAGCCCCCACCCCCGGCC
>CADEOZ010000006.1_pt1 | contig 33416 bp, 26 predicted proteins | sample 7288031 | NCBI WGS metagenome assembly CADEOZ01 (sample SAMEA6638613, study PRJEB37532) | metagenome | isolation source: wastewater | place: Germany | collected 2017-05-22 | reverse complement strand
GCTCATGCCACTCGGGTATCAAACCCCGAGCCACGGTTTTGAAAGGCGCTCTTAGAGGTGTCCCATTGCCAAACCCTTCCCAACTTGGCGTGTCCACCTTGCCACAGCCGCCTTTTGCCGGCGTTCATCACCGCTTCGGTAAGGAGGGAACATCCACGTCACCATCCCACCACCGCGGCACCGGCGAATAAGCAAGGCCAAGATAGATGTTTAGTGAAATACTGTCAAGCCTTTATCATGGTCAGAAACGGCGTCGTTGTGAGACGCGCCTGCCAACCACTGGAGGAGGGTGGATTTGCCGTTGCTAACCGCGGAATCGCTCGATAGCGCCGATGGCGGTCGGGACATCATCAGTGATCAGAAGGCAAAGGTCGCCTTCCCCGATCATCTTCAGCGCGTGCTCGATCGCCTGATTCTCACCGGGCATCGTCAACACCAGTGGCGGAATCTCATTCTGCGCGATCCCGTCCATCAGCACATCGATCAGCGGACCATGTACATCCTGGCTGTGAAGGATTACGACGCCACCCAGGCGCCCGAGCAGTCGCCCCGCCTCGGCAATCTGCGCGCTCGGGAGGTGGGAGAAGCAGCCGGAGACGACCACGGTGCGGCGTTTCGGCTGATGCCGGATACCGCGGATCAACGACCGGAGCGTCCAGACCTGCCGGACGGAATCGAGCACGACGGTACCACCCGAGACCGGGAGAATGTTGCAGCTACCGGGCAGCCGGTCCGGCGTGGGGTTGAAATCGCGGACGGCTCGCCGGATGACGGAATCGGGCAGGTCGAGCGCGACCGCGAGCGCGACGGCACAGAGGAGATTTTGCACCTGAAAAATCAGCGCGCCATCCAGCGCGAAATCGGCTTCGCCCACCGTGACAACCTCACGCAGGTCGAGCGCGGTGCCAACGACGATAGTGCCATCCTCCACCCAGACGCCGCAGCCCCCGTGTTCGAGATGACTCCGCATATATGGATTGCCGCGATGGAGAGCGAACAGCACCACGTCGGCAACCGTCTCCTCGGCGGCGGCATAGACCGCCTGGTCATCGGCATTGAGCACCAGCAGCCCATCCGGCCGAACCGCGCGGGCGACGATCGTTTGCGCGCGGGCGCCCTGAGCCGCCTCCGGGGAGATCAGACACTCATCATTGTTCCCACAGAGGGTCGAAACCGCCGCCAGCGGGTAGACATGCTCGGGTAGCCCAACGGTCGCGACCATCGTCGTGTCCAGTTCCTGGATCGCGACGTCCAGATCTCCGGTCGCCACCATCTCCAGCACCCGCGACCAGGGTCCGAGCTCCCCCTCCTGGCGCTCTCCACGGATATAGACTCCCGTGCTGCACCAGAGCCCGACGGAGCGCCCGGAGGTCGTGAGCATCGTTTCGAGCAACCAGGCCACCGTCGATTTACCCCGCGTCCCGGCAACCGCTACCAACGGTAGCGCCGGACGGGAGATGCTCTGCCCTGCCTGGCTTCTCGAAATCTCGCTCAGCTTCACGTCGGCCATCAGTATCCCCTTCATCGCTGGCTACCTTCATGGGAACCAGGGGTGTCACCACCGTCAGCGTATCCGGCCTCTGACCATCTTCACTCGCCGGCGGTGCCCGGATCGATCGCCCAATTCACATCCCCCTAATCCGGGGCAGGATCAGCCTCTCGGAGCAAGGGTACGAGCTGCCCAGCTACCTTCCGTAATGCTTGCCCACGATGGCTGATCCGGTTCTTCTCATCCATCGTCAGCTCAGCCATCGTCCGGCTGTATCCGGTCGGCTGGAACAACGAGTCGTACCCAAAACCTCCACTGCCACGGGCGATCTCAACAATTCTACCTTCGATGACACCCTCCGCGGCAAGCTCGGTGCCACCGGGAATCACGGCGGCCACCACCGACCGGAAGCGGGCGGTTCGCCGCTCCGGCGGGATACCACGTAGCCGTTCCAGGAGAAGCGCGTTATTCTCCGCGTCCGTCGCCCGCTCACCGGCAAAGCGCGCGGAACGAACGCCGGGCGCGCCTTCGAGGATATCCACCTCAAGGCCGGAATCGTCGGCGATCGCGATCAAGCCGGTCTGCGCGGCCGCCGCGCGCGCCTTGAGGAATGCATTTTCGGCGAACGTCGTCCCGGTTTCCTCCGGCAGCGTGAGGCCGGCCTCGTCCGCCGTGCGTACGCGCACCCAATCGGGTAGGAGCTGCCGGAGCTCCGCCAGCTTCCCCCGGTTACTTGACGCCAGGACGATCTCCGATTTCGACGACATGCGAACCCTCGTTAACCCCCTCGTTCCGGCGTGGCCGGACCCAGCCGGAACAGTCGCTCGGCGTTGGCCGTCGTGACCGCGGCCACCTCTTCCACCGGGATGTCGCGCAAGGCCGCGATCCGCTCGGCGATCAGCCGCAGCCTGGCCGGCTCGTTCCGCTCGCCGCGATGCGGTGACGGCGTCATGAACGGGGAGTCGGTCTCAAGGACGATCCGGTCGAGTGGCACCTGGCGCGCTACCTCATGTAACGCACGAGCCTTCTTGAACGTTACCGCGCCACCTAATCCCAGGCACATTCCGAGATCGAGGCACTGCTTCGCGTACTCCAGGTCTTCGGTGAAGCAGTGCATGACGCCCCGGTGAGGTGGATTGGTCGACCGGAGCACGTCCAGCACATCGGCGGCCGCCTCACGCTGATGCACAATGAACGGCAGTCCCCGCTCCCGTGCCAGCGCGATCTGCCATTCGAACGCGTGGCGCTGCGCTTCGGGCGAGGCAGTCTTCCAGTGATAGTCAATGCCGATCTCGCCGACGGCGCAGATGTCACATTCAGCGGTAAGCCGCCGGAGATCAGCCTGGATCTCATCGGAGAAGCGTTCCGCCTCGGTCGGATGGAGACCCACCGCGGCATAGGCACCGGGCACCCGCGCATGAAGCGCCAGCGCCGGCTCCCAGCGCTCCGGGGCAAATCCGACGACGATGAACCGGTCGACACCCACTTCCCGTGCCCGTTCGAGCATTGCTTCGCGATCGGCATCGAACGCATCGAGATCAACGTGACAGTGGGTATCGATCAGCCGTATCACTTCACCGTCACACTCTTGGCGAGATTGCGCGGCTTATCCGGGTCAAGCCCGCGGAGCAGCGCAAGGTGATAGCCCAGCAATTGGGCGGGGATGACATTGACCAGCGGCGAGCCGTCCCCAACATCGGCCACCGGGACGTGGATATCGAAGATCCGGTCATTCTCCGGTGAGATACCGATGATCTGACCGCCGCGGCTCCGCATCTCCATCGCGCCGGAGAGGATATCGTCCCGCGTCTCATCGAGTGGCGAGAAGACAAAGCAGGGGGTTCCCGGCTCGACCAAGGCGATGACGCCATGTTTGAGCTCACCACCGGCGAACCCTTCCGCGTGCATATAGCTCACTTCTTTGATCTTCAAGGCCGATTCAAGCGCCGTCGGGTAGGACAATCCACGTCCGATGATGTAGCAGTGGTCTCGTTCGGCGATCTCCTCAGCGATCCTCCGGATACGGCTCACTGACTCATCGGCCAGCGCGCGTTCCATGCCATCAACCGTCTTCCAGAGGTGTTCACGCCCGACGTGCTCGCTGTCATTGAGCGCGTGCGCGGTCAGCATCAGGATGGCAACTTTGGCGGTATAGGCTTTCGTGGAGAGGACGCACTGCTCCGGACCGGCGCCCAGGGGAATCGTGAAATCCGCCAGGCGGTCCAGCGTCGAGCCGACGACGTTGACCAGTGCCGCCACCTTCGCCCCCCGGCGCTTGGCGGCCAGGACGGCTTCGATGATATCCGCGGTCTCACCGCTCTGGGATAGGGCAACCACCAGACTCCGGTCGGTCAGGAAGTGCTCCTGGTATTTGAACTCCGAGCCGACCACGAAGTTGACGTGCCGGCGAGCGATCCGGGAGAAGAGGTACGAGCCGGTCAAGGCAGCGTAGCTGGCGGTGCCGCAGCCAACCAGGAACGTGCCGTACGACTGGCGAATCAAGTTCGCGAACTCCCGAATCCGGTCCCCATATTCCCGGCCGATCGTCCAGAGGACGGAGGGCTGTTCGTAGATCTCCTTGACCATGAAATGCGGGTAGCCGTTGAGCGAGGTGTCGCCGGCGCTGATCGTGAGCGGCTGGAACTCAACATCTTGCGGGATACCGGTTGCCGTGTCCAGGAAGGACATCCCATCCGGACCAATGGTCACGATCTGGCCGTCTTCGAGATAGTGGACCCGTTCGGCGTGATCGATAAGGGCTACGGCATCCGACGCGATGAATGAGCCCTCCGCTCCCATTCCAACGACCAACGGCGAAATGTTCTTCACGGCGGCCATCTTGCCGGTCACGGTATCCATCACGATGATCGCGTTGAGACCCCGGATTTGTCCGAAGACGGAGCGCAACGCGGCGGTGAGCACGGCGGGATCGGTCCGTTCCCCGGCGGCATCCTCCACCAGATGAGCGAGCGCCTCGCTATCGGTGTCGCTGGCGAAGCGGTGTCCCGCCGCTTCGAGCCGGTCACGGATCGACTGGAAGTTCTCGATGATTCCGTTGTGGATGACGGCGAAGCGCCCGCTGCAATCGACGTGAGGATGGGCATTGGCATCGGTGACGCCGCCGTGGGTCGCCCAGCGCGTGTGCCCGAATCCGATCCGTGCCGGTGGAAGCTCGGCCGAGGCTTCGCTGATCCGCCCGGCATGCTTGACGACATCCACGTGACTGTTTGCCCCAACCGCGAGCCCCCACGAGTCATACCCCCGGTATTCGAGCTTTCGGAGCGCGTCGAGAATCATGGACGCGGCCGGGCGTTCATGCCCGACATAGCCAAAGATCCCGCACATGAAAAACTTCCCTCCCGATGGACGCGGCTATGGTTGCCGAGCCCAGACAAAAACAGCCATGGCGAACCAGACCCGGCACGATCGAGCTATAGACGGGCGGAGCTCCGTGGCGTCTGAGTTTCCGATTGACGGGATACAGGCTTGATGAGTTTCGCAGACCGGCCACCCTTTGTGCCGCGGATCACTCCACGGATTTGCTGTGACCGTAACGACCCTGCATGCCGGGAGGCCATCCGCCGAATACTTCGATGAGCCTCCACCTCGTCAACTTACCATCCCCACTGGCAAGCCCTGGCGCTATGAAATGAGATCCGATCCCTGTGTTCCCGTCTTATCAATCATGACGACCGCGTGCCGTCACGGTTTCGTCCCAGAATCACTATAGCCAGGCTGACGAACGGATTCAACCGGCACACGGCACAAGTCGATCCATGATATCAATTTCGTAACCTGTTCAAGGTTCACCGAATTCATCCGACCGGCGGGACATGAACGCCGCACGGTACCATGGTCAGGCCGGGCTTAGTCCCTGATATGCTCGTAGGGGAGGGACTTGTCCCATCCCGTAAATCTTCCTCTATGGTATGCATTTTGCGGGATGGGACAAGCCCCTCCCCTACCTGTCGGCTGAAGGCGCGGGGCCGACCAGTAATCAGTCTTGTTCCGGCTCAACGTCGCGCCGGCCAACACGCTCGTCCGCTTCCCGGACCTCTCCCATCACGAAGCCAGCCATGGGCGAGAGGTTCCGGCGCACGCCACCAGCCGAGATGCTATCTCCGACGATATCCACTCACTCCTCATATTACCCGGGGGTTCGGAGATGCCCCATTGGGTATCATGAAATCGTGGGATATCCGATTCTTGCGGGTTCTTGTTAGTGGCCAGTCTACGGCTTTTGAGACGGAGAAGCATCCTTCCGGCGCGAAGAATACGACTCTTGGGCACGACGGGCGTCCTGTAACCGTTGCTCGAACGCCTGGTCGCGCGGTCCCCAGTTCAGGAAGTACTGCGGCATCAGTTCTCGCTCCAGTTGCTCGATCCGGGCCAGGCAGGCCTCATGCCGCGCCGTACGCTGGGCCAAGCGTCGCCGCCGAAACCAAGTGAGGCTGGCCGCCGAGACCACCAGAAGCAGCAGCACCCAGAATCCCAGGCTTGCCCCGCTGAGCCAGGCGATCAGCTTCAGTAGCAGGCCGACCGCAATCAGGAAGCCGAGCAGGAATAGCGGGCCCAGAAAGCAGCCTCCAACGAACTGGTCGAGCGATCCCGGCTGACGGGCGCGCCGCCGGCCCGCGCTGCCACGCAGCAGATGCCGGCTCAGCAGGATCAGGAAGATCGTGCGCATCGGGAACTCCATTCTCGCCAAACAGAGACCGGGCCGCAGGCCGCGTCGGCCCGGTTAGCCCCACACGTTCCCAGTTGCCCGTCCCGCTAGTACGACCGGTGCCCTGCGTTCGCTTCAGCACCGTCCATGATCCCGCTCATTCGCCGGACAGCGTCCATCACGATCCGCTGCCTTCAGCGGTTAGTCTTTCTTCGGCTCAACGTCGTACCGGCAAGCCCGATCGGCGCGGAGCTGATCCAGGAATGTGTCCAGTCGCTCGCGCATCACCTGGGCCTTGGTGCAAAGTTCTTGCTGAATGGCCCGCCGCTGCTCATTGGTCCAGGCCGCCTCAGCGGCCACGACAAACTGGCGCGTTAGCAGCCCGAACGGATTGACCGGATTGTGCGGATGCGCGGGTACCTTTCCGGTCTCAGCCGGCTCGACATCCATCACCGTGACCGAATCCGCTTTCGGTTGCTGCTCGTCCATTCGTCCCTCCCACTAATCGGTTTCGTGCCCCATCAACGATCGGTACACATCCCAGTTATTCCCACGCGGCCCTCCGCGTCACACCCGCCTGAATTACGATACACCATTCACCCCGGTCGGCGGCAATCGAAACGGATCAAGAACATCCGGGCCGTCCACTGCTGCTCGCCTATCATTCCAGCTTTCCCGCAATACGTCCATAATAGGTCGCCGGTCACACCGGCACAATCCGGAAAATCACTGATCTCGCGCGATGGAGTCCGGGATGCCGGATGACCCCCGCCGGACAGCGATCAACGCGGTCGCCTTACCTTGGCCGGGCAGTGTACGTTCATGTATACTGCGCCCATTGATTGATTCGCGCCTTGTGAAGGGACCGATGGACTCCACCCCGCTGCCGTCTGAGCAGCCCCAACCTCTCCGCCGCAGACCGCGTTTCGCAGTCTGCACCCTTGGTTGCAAGCTGAATCAGAGCGATGAAGAGGACGTTCGTCGAGGACTTCGCCAGTCCGGCATGGTCGAAGTCGAATTCAGTGACGATGCCGACGTCTATATCGTCAATACCTGCACCGTCACGCATCTCGCCGACCGGCGATCCCGCCAGATGCTTCGCCGCGCGCGCCGGAAGAACCCGGCGGCGCTGGTCGCGGCCATTGGCTGTTACCCGGCCGTGGCGCCGGAAGATCTCCAGGAAATGCCCGAGGTCGACCTCATCGCCGGTTCGGTCGATAAGCTGACGGTCGTCGATGACATCCTGGTCCGGGTTGGCTGGGTCAACGAGACGTTTGACCTGGACGTGAGCGACATCGCGCAGCGGGAGACGCGGACCCGGCGGATGATCAAGATCCAGGAGGGCTGCCGGGCGCATTGCACCTACTGCATCATCCCCCGAGCACGAGGGGCCCCGCGTAATGTCGCGCCGGATGAGATCATCCGGCAGGTCCGGCAAGCGATCGAAGAGGGCTACCGGGAAGTCGTCCTGACCGGAACGCACGTCGGGACGTACAAGTGGCCGGTCGGCGACCGGACCCTTCGCCTGGCTGATGTGTTGGAGCGGGTCTTGGACCAGACGGCCATCGAGCGCTTGCGCGTCACCTCGGTCGGGCCGCATGAGATCGATTCCCGTTTTATCGAGATCATCAACCACCCGCGGATGGCACCGCACCTCCATATGGCCCTCCAGAGTGGCAGCGAGACCGTCTTACGCCGAATGAAGCGCTGGTACAACACACGGCAGTTCCGGCGGTCTGTCCGCCAGTTACGGGAGATGGTGCCGGAGATTGGCATCACCACCGATCTAATCGTAGGCTTCCCCGGTGAGACCGACGAGGAGTATGAAGCCGGGTGCGCCTTCGTGCGCGAAATCGGCTTCTCGAAGCTGCACGTCTTTCCGTTCTCACCGCGCCGGAACACCCCGGCCGCCGAAATGAGCGGGCAGGTTCACCCGCGAATCAAGGAGCGTCGCGCCGCCACCTTGCGGGAAATTGGGGAGGAACTGAGCGGAGCCTTCGCCCAGCGCCAGATTGGGCCCACGCTGCGGGTGCTGGTCGAGCAGGTGGAACGAGAGGGGCCGGATGGTACGCATCTTTGGAGCGGACTGACCGGCAATTACCTCCGGGTCTATGTCCCCGCCGACCAGGATCTTGATCTCAGCAACCGCTTCGTGAGCGTGCGTGGTATTGAGCGTTTCCAGGATGGGGTGCTGTCCAGCCACCCGGTCGCGATCGACGAGGAGTAGATGGGTGATCGAACGGTACACGCGGCCTGAGATGGGGCGCCTTTGGAGCGAGCGCCATAAGATCGACCTCTGGCTGAGAGTCGAAATCGCGGTGTGCAATGCCTGGGCGGCTCGCGGAGTCATTCCAGCGGAGTCGATTGAGCGAATTCGCCAGGCAAGCTGCGATCTCGACCGCATGCATGAGATTGAACGGGAGACCGATCACGATGTGATCGCCTTCCTCCGTGCGACCGGCGAGACGGTCGGAAGCGACGCGCGGTTCATCCACCTCGGCCTCACCAGCTCCGATGTGATCGATACGGCGATGGCGGTACAGACCGTCGAGGCGATCGACCTCGTGCTGGAGGGGATCGACGCTTTGCTGGCAGTCGTTGGACGCGAAGCGGTGAAGCATCGCGATACGGTGATGATGGGCCGGACTCACGGTATTCACGCCGAGCCGATCACGTTCGGCTTCAAGCTGGCTGTCTGGTACGACGAGCTTCGGCGGAACCGGGCCAGGCTGGAAGCGGCACGGGAGGATGTCCGGGTCGGCAAGATTTCCGGCGCGGTTGGCACACACGCCAACGTGCCGCCCGATGTCGAGGACGAGGTTTGCGCGGAGTTAGGGCTCAAGGCGGCGCCGGTGTCCACTCAGATCGCGCAGCGGGACCGCCACGCGCACGTCATCAGCGCCCTGGCGATCCTGGCGTCATCCCTGGATAAGTTCGCGACCGAGATCCGGCACCTGCAACGAACCGAAGTCCGGGAATTGGAGGAGCCGTTCGACCCCGGGAACGGCGGCTCATCGGCGATGCCTCACAAGCGTAATCCGCACGAAAGCGAGCGGCTGAGTGGCCTGGCCCGGCTGATTCGCGGGTACGTCACGCCGGCGCTCGAGAGTGTCGTGCTCTGGCATGAGCGCGACATCAGCAACAGCTCGGCCGAGCGGGTTGTCTTTCCCGATGCGTTCATCCTGATCGACTATATGCTCGGGCTGATGACGGAGATCGTCGACGGCTGGGTCGTCTATCCGGAGCGGATGCGCGCCAACCTTGAGGCGACGCACGGCGCGATCTTTTCCCAGCAGGTCTTGCTGGCGCTGGTTGAGTCCGGCATGGATCGCCAGGCGGCATACAAGATCGTCCAGCGGGACGCACAGAGGGCCTGGAACAGTGGGACGCACCTGCGCGAGATCCTGCTCGACGACGAGGACGTGCGAACCCGGCTGTCGCCCGAGCAGATTTCCGGGATTTTCGATCTCGGGTACCACACGAAGCATATTGAGACGGCATTCACGCGACTCGGGCTGGCGGTTCCAGCTCCGGCAGGACGGTGATGGAGGAACAGTGACAGCAACGGTTACATCGGTGGAATCATTGGAACTGCCCGTCTTCCGGCGGGGCAAGGTGCGGGAAACCTACGATCTCGGGGATCGGCTGCTCATGGTCGCGACCGACCGGATCTCCGCGTACGACTCGATCCTGCCGAACGGAATCCCGGATAAAGGCGCCGTGCTCACCCAGCTTTCCCGTTTTTGGTTCGACCGGACGGCCGATCTGGTACCGAACCACATGATCACGACCGACGTCCCGGACCTGCCGGAAATCACGCCGGAGCAGCGGGCGCTGCTCGAAGGCCGGTCGATGGTCGTCCGGAAAGCCGAGCGGATCGATATCGAGTGCGTCGCGCGAGGCTACATCGTGGGGTCCGCCTGGTCCGAGTACAAGCGGCATGGCACGGTCTGTGGACAGACGCTGCCGACCGGGCTGGCCGAGAGCGATAAGTTTTCCGAGCCGATCTTCACACCGGCCGCGAAGTCCGATACCGGGCACGACGAGAACATCAGCTTCGAGCGGATGGCCGACCTGGTCGGCGCGGACCTCGCCTCGGCGCTGCGAGATCTGACGCTGAGCTTGTATGTGGCCGCCGAGGAGTACGCGCGGACGCGTGGATTGATCATCGCCGATACCAAGTTCGAGTTCGGCCTGATCGACGGACAGATCATCATCATCGATGAGATGCTGACCCCGGATAGCTCCCGCTTTTGGGATGCCGCGCTCTACCAGCCGGGCCAGTCACAGCCGTCGTTCGATAAGCAATCGGTGCGCGATTGGCTCACCGCTTCCGGTTGGGATAAGGAGCCACCGGCGCCGGAGCTGCCCCAGGAGGTCGTGGCGGAGACCGCCGCGAAATACCGCGAGGCCTACGAGCGGATCACCGGCCGGCCTTTGTTCCCGCTGGCCTGAATATATGGAGAGTGCATCGGTGGTAACGCAGGATCAGCATTCGACGGCCGGTGGGCGCTGGTGCGCGGAAGTCTTCGTCTCGCTGAAGCCGGTCGTCAACGATCCGCAGGGGCTCGCGGTGCGCGAAGGGCTCCACATGCTCGGCTACGATGAGGTCAACGCGGTTCGAGCCGGCAAATATCTCCAGCTCTGGCTGGACGCGCCCGACCAGCGGAGCGCCGAGGAACGCGTTCGCCAGATGTGTGAGAAACTCCTGGCTAACCCGGTCATCGAGCAGTATCACTTCCGGCTCAGCCAGAATTCCGATCATCAGATCGGCAACTAGGAGAGGCTCCAAGCATGCGGTTCGCCGTCATCAGATTTCCCGGCAGCAACGGTGACCATGACGCGCTGATGGGGGTTGAGCTGGGTCTTGGTCAGCCGGTCGAGCCGGTCTGGTACCGGGAGACCGATCTTTCCCGGTTCGATGCCATCCTCATCCCCGGCGGCTTTTCCTACGGCGACTACCTCCGGGCGGGCGCTATCGCGCGCTTCGCGCCGGTGATGGAGGCGGTCGCGCGCTTCGCGGCCGAGGGAGGACCGGTGCTCGGCATCTGCAATGGATTCCAGGTGCTCACCGAGGCCGGGCTCCTGCCGGGCGCGCTCCTCCGGAACGAGTCACTCCGGTTCAACTGCTCCTGGGTTCACGTCCGGGTGGAAAGCGATGAGACGCCCTGGACGGCCGGGATCGAACCGGGAACCGTGCTCCGGCTCCCGATCGCGCACGGCGAGGGACGCTACTTTGCCGACCCCAAGACGCTGGCACGGATTGAAGCGAACGGCCAGGTCATCTTCCGTTACGTGGACGCGGAGGGGCGTGTCGGCTCCAGCACCAATCCCAACGGCTCGCTCAACGATATCGCGGGGGTGTCGAACGAACGCGGCAACGTGGTCGGCCTGATGCCCCACCCTGAGCGTGCCTTCGACCGGATGATCGGCGGCGACGACGGCCTCCAAATCCTCTCGGCGGTACTCGAGGCCGGTCTTTCGGCCGCGACTAGGCGGAGATCATGACGGTATCAGGCTCAACGAAGGTGACTCCTGAAATCCTGCGCGAAGTCGCGCTAACCGAGGCCGAGTACCGGCTTATCGTGGAGAAGCTCGGCCGGGAGCCAAACGCGGTCGAACTCGGCATGTTCGGCGCGATGTGGAGCGAGCACTGCGGCTATAAGAACTCCCGCCCGCTACTCAAGCGGTTCCCCACTAGCGGGCCACGGGTCGCGCAGGGGCCGGGCGAAAACGCCGGCGCGGTCGATATCGGTGACGGGCTGGTCGCCGTCCTGAAGATCGAGTCCCATAACCACCCGAGCGCGGTCGAGCCATTCCAGGGTGCCGCGACCGGTGTCGGTGGGATCGTCCGGGATATCTTCACCATGGGCGCGCGTCCGATCGCGATCCTCGATTCGCTACGGTTCGGACCGCTCTCGGAGCCGCGCAACAGCTTCCTCTTCTCCGGCGTCGTCGGAGGGGTTGGCGGCTACGGGAACTGCCTCGGTATCCCAACCGTCGCTGGCGATATCTTCTTCGACGCGGCCTACACCGGCAATCCACTGTTAAACGCGATGTGCGTCGGCGTCGCCCGCCGGGATGACTTGATGCGGGCGGGAGCGTCGGGAATCGGCAACATCGTCCTGCTGGTCGGTGCCGACACCGGCCGGGACGGCATCCACGGCGCCACATTTGCATCCGTGGACGACCCGGAGAAGTCACATCGCGGCGTTATTCAGGTCGGCAACCCGTTTTTGGAAAAACTTCTCCTCGAAGCCTGCCTCGAAGTCCTGCAAACCAGCGACCAGGTGGTGGCGATGCAGGATCTCGGCGCCGCCGGGCTGACCAGCTCCGCCGTCGAGTGCGCGAGCCGTGGCGGGGTGGGCCTGGAGATCGACGTCGCGCGCGTATCCCGGCGCGAGGCCGGCATGACCCCCTACGAGATCATGCTCTCGGAGAGCCAGGAGCGCATGCTCGTGATCGTCACCGAGGCTGGGCTCGACCAGGTACGGGCGATCTTCGATCACTGGGGGCTTCATTCGGATATTATCGGCACGGTGACGGACGACGGGATCGTCCGCGTCCGGGATGGCGACGAGGTGGTAGTCGAGGTTCCGGCACGGTTGCTGACCGACGAATGCCCGATCTACATCCGCGAAGGGCGGGAATCGGAGAAGATCGTTCAGCTCCGGGCATTTGACCCACTGGCGCTCCCGGATCTCGGGCTCGGCCAAGACGCCTGGCTCTCGCCGCGAGAGGCGCTGCTCCGCCTACTCAGCTCGCCGAACATTTGCAGCCGCGAGCCGGTAACCCGGACCTACGATCACACGATCCTCAGCAACACCGTGCTCGGTCCGGGCGAAGCCGACGCGGCGGTGCTGCGAGTGAAGGGCACCCGGATCGGCCTGGCGGTCAAGACCGACTGCAATCCCCGCTACTGCTACCTGGACCCCTATCTCGGCGGGATGCACGCCGTGGCTGAAGCGGCACGGAACGTCTCGTGTGTCGGGGCCGAGCCACTGGCGATCACCGACTGCCTGAACTTCGGCAACCCCGAACGCCCTGAGATCTATTACCAGCTCCAGCGGGCGGTCGAGGGAATGTCCGCCGCGTGCCGGGCGTTGAATACGCCGGTGGTGAGCGGCAACGTGAGTCTGTACAACGAATCCGGGGCCGAGGCCATCCTGCCGACACCGACGGTGGGGATCGTCGGCTGCCTCGAAGATGTCGATCGGCATGTCGGGCTCGGCTTCCGCGGCAATGGAGCGGTCTACCTCGTGGGTCCGGCCGAGACGACACTCGGCGGCAGCGAATACCTGTCCAGGATGCACGATCTCCTGGCCGGAGCGCCGCCGGGGATCGATCTGGACCTGGAACAGCGTGTCCAGCGGGCAGTCCGTGAGGGCATCGAGGACGGGTTGATTATGGCCGCCCACGACTGCTCGGAAGGCGGCCTGGCGGTCACGCTCGCGGAATCCTGCATCACGGGCGGCGTTGGCGGCCGGTTCGATCTCAAGCCACTGATCGACGCGAGTGGCGGCCGGCTGGATGTCGCGCTCTTCGGCGAGGCGGCATCGCGAATCGTTGTCGAAGTGCAAGCAGCGGACGCCGGCGAATTGGAAGCGCTCCTGAACGCGGCGGGGGTACCGTATCACCGCCTTGGTACCACCGGCGGATCAGATTTTGACCTAGCGGACCTGTTCAACCTGGCGGTGGCCGAAATCGGCCCCGCGTGGAGATCGGCACTGACGTGACGGGTAGCAAAGACGATTCACCGTTGGATGATGCTACGCTTCGTACCGTGGAGCCGCGGTTGGAGGAAGGGTGGCCGCGCATGCCATTAGACCATCCGCGTGAGGAATGTGGAGTCTTTGGAATCTACGCGCCCGGCGAAGATGTGGCGCGTTTGACCTTCTTTGGGCTCTACGCACTGCAGCACCGGGGTCAGGAAAGCGCCGGGATCGCGACCGCGGACGGCTATGAGCTCCTGTCGCATACCCGCATGGGCCTCGTCAATACGGCCTTCTCCGAGTATGACCTTCATCGCTTGACCGGGCACATCGCCATCGGACACACGCGGTACTCGACGACCGGAAGCAGCCGGGTCAGCAACGCCGGGCCGATAACGGTACGGAGTGAATTCGGCCCGCTTTCGGTCTCCCACAATGGAAACCTCGTCAACTCCGATATCCTCCGGCGCGACCTGCAGCTGCGCGGGGTCGATCTCGTCACCACGACCGACACCGAAGTGCTCACCTGGACCATCGCGTTGAACTACGGGCCGGATATCGTCTCCCGGCTGCGGAAGGCGATGGGCAGATTCATCGGCGCCTATAGCCTCACCATCCTCACGCCCGACCAGCTTATCGGTGTTCGCGATCCGAACGGTATCCGGCCACTGAGCCTCGGTCGGCTCAACGGCGGCTGGGTGCTCGCCTCGGAAACCTGCGCGCTGGCAACCATCGGCGCGACCTTCGAACGCGAGGTCGAACCGGGGGAGATCGTGGTCATCGACGCCGAAGGGCTCCACAGCTACCCGCTGGAAGCGCTGGAGCGGAAGCAGGCCACCTGCATTTTCGAGCTGATCTATTTCGCCCGGCCGGACAGCCAGATCATGGGCAAGCGGCTGCACCTTGCCCGGCAGCGCATGGGCGCGCAACTGTGGCGGGAGCATCCGGCCGACGCCGATATCGTCATTCCGCTCCCCGACTCCGCGGTCCCGGCCGCGATCGGCTATGCCAGGGAGTCCGGTCTCCCGTATGTCGAGGGACTGATCAAGAACCGGTACATCGGGCGGACCTTTATCCAGCCCGACCAGCGCCTGCGCGAGCAGGGCGTCAAGCTGAAGTTCAATGCCCTTCCGGAGGTCCTGGCCGGCAAGCGGGTCGTACTGATCGATGACACGATCGTGCGGGGTACCACAAGCAGGCCGATCGTCGATTTGCTCCGGCAGAATGGCGCCGTCGAGGTCCATATGCGGGTCCACGCGCCGCCGGTGATGTGGCCCTGCTATCTCGGCGTCGACATGGCACGGAAGGAAGAGCTGATCGGTGCCCAGATGCCGGTCGAGGAGATCGGCCGGGTGATTGGTGCCGATTCAATCGGCTATCTGAGTCTTGAGGGACTGATCAAAGCGATCGATCTCCCGGAGAACCGGTTCTGCACCGGTTGTCTGACCGGCAAGTATCCGGTTCCGATCCAGATCGAGATGGATAAACTTGTCCTGGAACGCCGGTAAGTCAAGCGGCGCGGCAAGCAGCGCCGCTACAAGTGATTCCTGTAGGGGCGCTGCTTGCTGCGTCCGACACCAATGAGGAGCGTGCTCGGTGCCTGAACTCAAACGGACGCCGATCGCCAGCCGGCACGAACAGCTTGGCGCGCGCATGGTCGACTTCGCCGGCTGGTATATGCCGGTTCAGTATCGGGGAATCATCGAGGAACACCGCACGGTGCGGAACGCGGCGGGGCTGTTCGATCTCGGCCATATGGGCCAGCTCGATGTGCGCGGTTCAGACGCGCTCGCCTTCCTCCAATATGTGGCGACCAACGACGTTTCGGTGCTGGAACCGGGACAGGCCCAGTACGCCATGCTGCTCTACCCATCCGGTGGTGTGGTGGATGACATCATCATTTACCGCCGCCCGGATGCCAGCGGTTACTTCGTCGTGGTCAACGCGTCGAACCTGGATAAGGATTTCGCCTGGCTGCTTGAGCAGCGGGAGGCCCGTAGCGATCTCGACGTCACCCTGACCAACATCTCCGGAGAAACCGGCATGATCGCCATCCAGGGACCGAAGGCGGTGGGAATTTTGCAGCGGCTGGTTGATGCCGATTTGTCGGCAGTCCCTGGATTTTCCGCCATCACCGCTGGCGTGGATGGTGTATCATGCATGCTCGGTCGCACCGGGTACACCGGGGAAGACGGCTACGAGATCTATTGCCCCATCGAGCATATCGCACAGATCTGGGACCGGCTCCTCGATACCGGTGGCCCCGATGGGCTCCGCCCGATCGGCCTCGGCGCGCGGGATACGCTGCGGCTGGAGTCCCGGATGGCGTTGTACGGCAACGAAATCTCAACGGAGATCACGCCGCTGGAAGCGGGGCTCGCCTGGGCGGTCAGGCTGGACAAAGGCCCGTTCATTGGCCGTGATGCGCTGGCCCAGCAGAAAGCCGCTGGAGTTCCGCGCCGGCTCGTCGGCTTCAAGATGGTTGAGCGGGGCGGTGTCCCGCGCTCCCATTACGAGGTCCAGGTTGATGGCAAAGCGGTCGGCTTCGTCACGAGTGGGTCGGCCTCGCCGACCCTTGGAGAGAATATCGGTCTGGCGCTCATCGACCGGGCAGCCGCCGGGATCGGCAAGCCGCTGGATATCATCATCCGTGGGAAGCCGGTTCGCGCGGTCCAGGTGCGAACACCGTTCTACCGCCGGGAAGAGACACAGGGAGGGAAATAAGGATGGTGAACGTCCCAGAGGGACTCCGCTACACGAAAACGCATGAGTGGGTGAACGTTGAGGATGGCGTCGCGACCATGGGCGCGACCGACTACGCACAGTCGGAGCTTGGCGATATCACCTACATCGAGCTACCGGAGCCGGGTACCGAAGTCACGCAGACAGAGCCGATGGGCGTGATCGAGTCGGTCAAGGCGGCATCCGATGTCTACGCGGCCGTGAGTGGCGAGGTGACCGAGATCAACCAGGACGTGGTCGACGCGCCGGAGACGGTCAATTCGTCGCCCTATGACGCCTGGTTCGTCCGCATCCGGATGAGCAATCCGGAAGAGCTGGACAATTTGATGAACGCCGAGGACTACGAGACGTACGTCGCCGAGCAAGAGGGGGGTCATTAGACCCGCCGGGTAAACGAGGAGATCAACATCCATGTCGTTCGTTCCGCACACGCCGGCTGACCGGCAGGCCATGCTCGATAAAATCGGCGTGCGCTCGGTCGAAGACCTCTTCGAGGTCATCCCGGAAGAGGTTCGATTCCCAACGCTGGATCTTCCGCCAGCGCTATCGGAAGCCGAGGCCAACCAGGAACTGAGCCGGCTGGCGGCCCGGAACCTGAACGCGGCGCAGGCATCGACGTTTCTCGGTGCCGGCATCTATCACCATTACGTCCCGGCAGCCGTCCAGCAGATCATCTCCCGGAGTGAGTTCTACACCGCCTACACGCCCTATCAGCCCGAGGTCGCGCAGGGAACGCTCCAGGCCATCTACGAGTTCCAGACCATGATCGCCGAGCTGACCGGGATGGATATTTCGAACGCCTCGATGTACGACGGCGCGACGGCGCTGGCCGAAGGGTCGCTCTTGCCGGTCTCGATCCCGAAGAAGCGGACCCGGATCGTAGTCGCCGGAACCGTTCACCCCAATTACCGATCGGTCCTCCGGACCTATACCAAGGGGATCGCGGCCGAGGTGATCGAGCTACCCCTTCCGGCCGGCTCGCTCCTTACCACGCCGGATATGTTCGAGGACTACCTGGATTCCCGGATCGCAGCCGTCGTGGTCCAGTACCCGAACTTCTTTGGGCAGATCGAGGATATCAGCACCTTCGCCGATCTAGCGCACCGGGCCGGCGCGAAGCTGGTCGTCTCGGCCTACCCCATCGCGCTCGGGCTGCTCAAATCCCCCGGCGAGCTGGGTGCCGACGTCGTGACCGGTGAGGGCCAGTCGCTCGGGAACGCTCAATCGTTTGGCGGGCCGGTGGTCGGGCTCTTGGCCGCCAAGAAGGAGTTCGTGCGGCAGATGCCGGGCCGGCTGATCGGGCTCACCGAAGACACCGAAGGGAAGCGCGGATTCGTACTGGCGCTCCAGACACGGGAACAGCACATCCGACGTGAGAAGGCGACCAGCAATATCTGCACCAATCAGGGATTGATGGCCCTCGCCTCGACGGTCTACCTGTCGCTCCTGGGTCCGAAGGGACTCCGGCAGGTAGCGGAGCACTGCTATCACAAAGCGCACTACCTGGCGGACCGCATCGCCGCCCTACCGGGCTGGCGGATCACCGGTGACGCGCCCTTCTTCAACGAGTTCGTGGCGCGCGCGCCGGTTGACCCGGAGACGATCAACCGCCAGCTTCAGGCGCGAAACATCATCGGCGGCTACCCGCTCAAACACGTCGATTCGCGCCTGTCCAACGCGATGCTCCTCTGCGCCACCGAGATGAACACCCGCGAGTCGATCGACGCGTTCGTGGAGCAACTCGCCGCGCTGGGCTAACATCGATCCTTGGCCGGGTGCGGCAAGGAACAATTCAATCGATACGAACACGGGGAGGACACATCGCCCTCCCCGTTCTTCTCGCTACCCTCGCCCAACGCTTTCGGCTGGAACGGGTGCCCGGCTATCCAGTCAGGCGCGATCCAACCGTCGCGCAACGCCCCTGACTGGACTGCTGATGCTGGCGCGCCCACGGACTTCGGAGAACTCCATCGTCAGCTTATCCGGCCTAACCGTTTCCCTGATCCGGAGCCCCCAGCATCGCCAGCCCGGTCAGCGCGTAGGCACGGGCCGCTTCGACCACGGCATCGACGCCGATCCATTCGTCCGGCTTGTGCAGGATCTGGGGATCGCCCGGACCATAGATGACGGTCGGGATTCCTTTCTCGATGAAGAAGCGCGCGTCGGTGGTCATCGAGAATCCCGTCAGATCGGTTCTCAACCCGAGATAGCCGTTCGCCGCCACCATCGCCTGGACGACCGGGCTATCCGGCGAGCTCAGGCTCGCCGCGCGCGCTTCCCAGCCGGCCGGCTCCACGGTCAAGCGAGTACCGGGGAAGGAACTGAGCGCCTTCGCGGCAATTTCGCTGATCTCCGAGCGGATCTGGTCCGGCGTTTCTCCCGGAATGATGCGGCTATCGATAAAGATCGAGCAGCGATCGGGGACCACGTTTGACTTAACCCCGCCTTCGATCATCGTGATTGTGGCCGAGGAGGGGGGAAGGTACTGGTGGGTCCGCCGCACGAGGGCCGGCCAATGCTCGTTCTGAAGCATGTCGATCACGGCGGCCATCGCCTCGATCGCGTTGACGCCTTCCCAGGGGAGGGCGGCATGGGCGGCCCGGCCATGGACCGTCACTCGCGTGCCGACTGTCCCGCGTTCACCGATCGCGATCCGGTTCTCCGTTGCCTCACCGACGACGACGAAGTCAGGCATGACATCACCACGCTCGACGATGAACCGGGTGCCGAAATCGCCGCCGATTTCCTCATCGGCGACCGTGTTGACGATGAGCGTCCCATGCAACGGGACACCGGAACGGGCGAGCGCGATCGCGCCGATCACCTGGGCAACAATGCTCCCCTTGTCATCGGCGGTCCCGCGCCCATAAACACGCCCGCCTTCGACATCGGCGCCGAATGGCGGATGCGTCCAGGCCGAAGCCTCGCCGGTCGGCACGACGTCGGCATGGGCATTGTAGAGGAGGGTTGGCCCGTCACCCCGGATCAGCCGGGCGATCAAGTTCGGCTTCTCCGGCTGGACCGACGCGAGCTGAATCTCAAACCCTTTACTCTCCAATTTCCGCCCGCAAATATCGATCACCGGGCGGACGTCGCCCGGAGGATTGACCGATGGGATCTGGACGAGTTCCCGAAGTAAGCCGAGCACGTCATCATGCGCGACCTGAGCCAGGACGCGATCGGCCAGCCGAGGTTCGATCCGCGGGATCTTTAGTGCCATATGCTTCCTCCTGGAGGCTCACAATGCCGTACCCTGACAGCATAGCACGGGCTGGGCCCTTGGCCGGAAACCATCGGGCTATGCTATGCTCGCCACGGTCGTCTTAAGGCGTGAATGACCCGCCCGTTGTTCGGGCACGAATCAGGCATGGCAAACGGGGTGCGGGAAACGGCGCCTCTAAGGGTTCCGGTCGAGGCGCCGCTGGGCGCGTCCGCAACCAACCCGGATGGCCATGAATAGACTGGGATTGGGATCTGCCGGAGGGAGAACTGGTGAGCATCATCGTTACGGAGGAGATGCAAGCGCGTCTCGGCTGCATCCGGGGCTACGTTCTCGATATGGACGGCGTCTTATATCGTGGCCACACGCAACTGCCCCACGCGCGCGAGTTCTTGGACGAGCTGAACGCGAACGGGATTCCGTTCATCATGGCGACGAATAACTCGATGAATACCCCCGAGCAGTATGTGGCCAAGCTCGCCGGTATGGGGATCACCGTCCCAGCCGAGCGGATTCTCACCTCCTCCCTCGCGACACGCGGCTGGATGCAGGAGCAGTATCCCGCGGGAACGCGCGTCTTCGCCATCGGGATGGACTCCCTCCACCAGGCGATTTTCAGCGGTGGCTACTTCCAGCCCGCCGGAACCGATGCGCAGGTCGTCGTGGTGGGCGCCGACTTCGGCGTCAACTATGAGAAGCTCAAGACCGCGACGCTGGCGATCCGGAACGGCGCGGCGTTCGTGGCGACCAACGGCGATAAGACCTTCCCGACCGAAGAGGGACAAATTCCTGGCGCCGGTTCGATCGTTGCCGCGATCGAAGCCGCAGGAGGCGCGGCACCGGATATTGTGGTCGGCAAGCCATCGCCCCGGATGTTCCTGGAAGCAGCCCGCATCCTCGGCACCGAGCCCGATCAGACCGGGATGATCGGTGACCGGCTCGATACCGACATCCTCGGCGCCGAGCGCGCCGGTTTCGTCTCGGTTCTCGTGCTCACCGGCGTAACCCGGCCGGAAGAACTCGAGCAATCCACCATCCACGCGGATATCGTCCTTCCCGACCTCGGGCCGCTCGTGGCCTTCTATCGCGAGGATCAATGAGGCACATAGGCCAGTACGATATCGAGGATCTGGCCAAAATTCAGGGGCGGGACGAGGTGTATCGCCAGGACCGCAGCCTGGCCGCGTTGCGCCTCGGCCGGGGGCTGGATGCCCTGGCGGGAGTTCATGGCCGGATCTTGCTCCTGGGTTGTGGCGCCGGCCGCTACCTGCGCGCGCTGGCGCGGGAGCGCCCCGACCTCACCCTCCACGGCGGAGATTTGAGCGTGAACGCGCTCCGGGAGGCCGCCGCCCGCGATCCACGCGTCTCCTACGTGGCGCTGGATTCGAGCGCGTTGCCCTACCGGAGCAATAGCTTTTCGGCGGTCATCTTCTTCGATCTCTTGGAGCACGTGCCGGAGTATCGGCGGATGCTGAGCGAGATCGAACGCGTCCTGGTTCCAGGCGGCAGGCTGCACTTCTTCGTCCCGCTTGAAGGGAAGGCCGACACACTCTACGCGCTCTTCCGGAGCAGCCAGCGGGTTCCGATCCATCGCTGGAAGCGAGACCACGTCGGCCACATCCACCGCTTCGAGCCGGTCAGCCTGATCTACGATGTCTGGGATACCGGGCTCGTCGTCGGCGATATCGCCTTCAGTTTTCACCTCGCCGGACAAACACACGATATCGTCGACTACTGGCAGCGGGAACGGCTAGCAGGCGGCAGAGGAATCCTCCCCACCTCAGCCGTGAAGGCGCTCGCCCGGCTGATCTTCATCCCGACCTGGCGCCTGGCCTACCTGGAAGACCGGCTCTATGCCGGCCACCACCTGGCCTCCGGTCTCCACCTGACCGCGGGCAAGCCGGCATCCTGACGCCGGACCCCAGCAATGCTGGTCCGGGGTACCAACTTACGGCTTATATCCAGCACCAAGCGATTCTCCAGTCCTGCCTTCCGGTAGTTCACGGCACCACACGTAATCATATCTTTTCACAGCCGGATTTCCGTCTTCCCCTTGACGTATCCTCAAGAATGGTCTAAGGTTGCGCGCATGGAAAGAATGAACGACCGGAAACGCCGGACCGATTCACGAGCATTGAAACAGGATGCAACGCCCGTCCTAACAATCGACAATGCGTTTGTCGAACGTTGGGCGGACGCCGCGATCGAGCGTGGAGCGTTTTACGGGGAAGAAGCCGAACACGTACGGCTGGTGGTATCGAGACTGATGATCAATTTGGAGCAGACACTGCGAACCGGGGAGCGGTTCCCATTAGACGCCATCGGGACCAGCCTGCAGGGCGCCGTGCCGTATTACATCGAAAAGACGCCGCACGGGCTGATTATGGCTGCCGATGACATTCCGGGTGAGGATTGACTCCCGAAATCGGGCAAAGCGGGCCACGCTTCATCAACACAAGGACTGTTCCAGCCAGCGCTCGTGACCGGTTCACCCCGCTGGCCGCGGAGGTGACGCGGATCGCAAGGTGGCGGCAAATCCCTCCGCGTTCGGAACACCGCTGCGCAGAACCTGCTCGATTGCCGCATCGACATCAAAGGGAACTCGGCGAAACTCGACGTTCCAGCCATCCCCGGTGCTCGTAAAAACCGCGTACGCGGCCCGCTGGTCGCCGTCGAACGGGAGTCCAACACTTCCAACCGCCGCGAGAAGCCGCCCGTCGATTCGGCGCTGGTACTGGACGTGGATATGGCCGTAGCCGAGCGCCCGACCCCCACTCGTGTCGAGCATTCGCCGCACGACCGTCTCCGGCGCGTCAGCGCCCACCGGCGGGTGCGTGCTCCAGGGTGTGGCATGGACGATTGCCAGTGGTCCACTCTCCCGGTCCGGGATCGTAACCTGGAGCGGGAGCCCAGCCAGGTACTCGATCTGGTCCCCGGTTAGCCGCTCCACGGCCCAGCGATCGATCTCGATTTGCCGTGGGCCATGCCGCTGGCCCGCCTCCACCTCTCGCGCCGGCCGCGCGCCGGCGGTCGCGACCTCCACGATGAACTCATCGGTGTTCCCGCGAACGGCGCGCAGATTCCGCTCGCGGACCCGCTCGATGCACTCCGCCGGAAACGGGCCGCCGAAGGCGAAGTCCCCGGCCATGACGATCTCATCCACCGGCTCGGCGTCCAATTCGGCCAGGACTGCATCGAGCGCCAGCAGGTTGCCGTGTGTGTCGGAAATCACCGCGATCCGCATCGTCACCTCCTCCAACCGCGTGAGGCGGGGGCCGTTGCCGCCGCGCGTTGAATTGCCGAAAGTCGCGCCGCGGTTTCGAGCCGGTCATCGATCGGCGGCAGATCAGCCGTACCGTACCGCCATTCCAGCGCGACACGGATCAGGAAATCGGCCAGGGCTGGGTTCTTCGGCAGTAACGCACCGTGAAGGTAACATCCGATCGCGTTCCGGTAGCGGCAGCCCTCGGTCTGATCGGCGCCATTGTTCCCATGCCCGGTTCTGACGTGGCCGAGCGGGCGGGCGGTGGGGCCAAGATAGGTGCGACCGCTATGGTTCTCGAAACCCACCAGCGGGCCGAACTCCTCGCTGTCGACGACGATGTTGCCGATGAACCGGTCGCGTCCGGCATTCGTCCAGGCGTCGAACACCCCTAATCCCGGCAGATCATCCCCCTCATGCGGGTGATAGCGCCGGCCCAGGAGCTGGTAGCCGCCACAGACCGCCAGCACTGGCGCGCCATCTTCTATCTCCGCGCGCAGGACATCCCCCTTCGGGCCCTGCATATCGGCCGATACCGGAATCTGCTCGCGGTCCTGCCCGCCACCCCAGAAATAGATATCGTAGCGCCCGGGTTCCAGCGCCTCCCCGATCCCAACCTGCACGGCCTCGCAATCGATCCCCCGCCAGCGACAGCGCTGCAGGAGGGCGAGCACGTTGCCACGGTCCCCATAGATATTCATCGTCTTGCCGTAGAGCCAGCAGATGGTCAACTTCATCGGGCGGTGCTCCCCTGCTATTGCTGCCAGAACGCTGGGACGACCCCACGGGCGGACAGTATCCGGCGAAGCTCGAGCATCGCGGTATAGGTCGGCAGAATGAAGCCGGTTCCACCCGGCGGCAGGCTATCGACGAACGCGCCGAGCCCGCTCTCCAGATCGCCCAAGGGGATGATGCGCTCGGTCGGAACCCCGGCATACTTGAGCCGGACCGCCATATCGGCGCTCCGGATTCCAGCCGTCGAAAATGGAGCCGGAATGCCGGCCAGCACCTCGACGTCGGCATCCCAGAGCCACGAGATGTCTCGCCCGTCGGCATCGAGGTCGTTGATCACGAAAAGCGTGGGCGTGGCATCGCCGTTTCCGGTCATCGCCAGCATGCGCAGCACCTCGTTGAAGCCCACCGGGTTCTTGATCAAGACGATGACAAGCCGCCGTCCCTGAAAATCCACGCGCTCGATCCGACCGAACGCCGAGCGAAACGCCGCGAGCCCGGTGGCCGTCAGGTTCTGGGACAGCCCGAGTGTCAGCGCCGTGGCCGCGGCAGCCAGGGCATTGTAGACATTGTAAAGGCCGGGGACACCGACCGAGACAGCCACCGGAGCATCCGGCGTATCGATCACCGCGCGAGACGAATCGAGCCCGCGCAATTCGATAGCACGGGCGGCGAAATCAAGCCTGGGCCGGCCGAACCCGCAGTCCGGGCAACGATACTCACCGAGATGCGAGAGAAACAGCCGGCTGTAGCGAAGCACCACCCCGCAGTTCGGGCAGCTCCCGGAGTCCGCCGCGTGTGGGAGTACGTCGAGGACGTGCCGGTGCTCGTCGAACCCGAACGTGATGACCCGCGCGTGGGTGGTCCCGGCCAGCGCCGCGAGCACCGGATCATCGGCGTTCACAAGGACGGTCTGGCTGGGCGAAAGCGACTGGAGCGTCTCCCGCCAGGAGCTCGCGATCGAGTCCAGCTCGCCATAGCGGTCAAGCTGGTCCCGGAAGAGATTGAGCAAGAGAATCAGCCGGGGTTTCGTCCGGCGCACCACCTCGGGAAACGCGGCTTCATCCGCCTCGATCACCGCGATGTCACCTCTTGGCTGGCCGCCGATCGAACTCTCACCGGCGAACGCCGCGCTGATCCCCCGGACAAGGTTCGACCCCGAGCGATTGTGGATCACGCCGAGCCCGGCGCCCTCCAAAATCCCCGCCAGCATCCGCGCGGTCGTCGTCTTGCCGTTGGTGCCGGCGACCACCAGGCAGCCCGCGGCAACCTGCCGGCTCAGCTTGTCGAGCGTACCGGGGTCGATCACATTGGCGATGATACCGGGGATCGCGGTACCCCCACCGCGTCCCAGGCGGCGGATCGCGGAGGCGCTCAGCTTACTCACATTCACCGCGGCCGCGAGTCGAGGATCCATACTCCTCCGAACCTACTTCGCTGTATCACCCAGGATCACCGTCACCGATTGGAGCCGGGTCGGATCGATCATCGGCACAAGGTCGAGCGTGAGCGCGTCAGCCTGGACGTTCCGCTCAATATGATAGACCTTTCCGATCACCAGCCCTTCGGGAACCAGCGCGGTCCGGCCCGACGTCACCACCATGTCTCCGTCGGCGACTTGCACCCCCGAATCCAGGTGCCGCATTTGCATGCGCCCGCCATCCTGCCAGCGGCCATACACGACTCCTTCGGCATGGGAATCGTTCTGCAGGATACCGCCCACCTGATAGGAAACATCGATCGACAGGACGACGCGCGCCCGATCCGGCTCAACATCCGTCACCTGACCGACGAAAAAGTCGGGACTCACCACCGCCATACCACGTTGGACACCATCGTTGGAGCCGCGATCGATGATCAGGAAGCGCTGCATACTCTCCGGATCACGACCGAGCACGGTAGCCGGGACCGTCTTCAGGTCCGGGTGCGCGGTCTTGAAGCCAAGCTGCTGGCGGAGCTGTGTCACTTCCTGCTCGACCTGCTTGAGCCGGGCATTCTCCGCCAGCAAGCGATCCCGTTCCGCCGTCAGCGAGGCGAGCTGCGAGGCAACCTCGGAATCGGACGGGGCACCGATTGAGACGATTTTGTGTTCGGCGAGCGAGAAGAGGCGGACCACGGGCTGGGTCAGGCCGTTCAGCGGCTGCTTGACCAGATCGAGCTTCTGCTGATGATCCAGGGTAATGAGCCCGAGACTGAGAATGACAAAGGCCGCGACGAGGGCCGCGGTCCGGCGGACCGTTAAGGGCAACACGCCTCACGCTCTCCAGAGCAGGTGATCATCGTTAACCAGCCTCAGCGCGACGGACGCCGAAGCTCCTGTCCTCCGGCCAGCGCGCGCTGATACAAGTGCAGAGCTTCGGCGACACGGCCGGTCCCGCGAGCCACGCAGGTCAACGGATCGTCGGCCCGGTAGGTCGGCATTCGCAGTTCCGCCTGGAGCCGCTTCTCCAGGCCCATCAGGAGCGCGCCACCCCCGGCCAGGATAATGCCCCGCTCCATGATATCGGCGACAAGCTCCGGCGGGGTCTCCTCGACGCAGGTCTTGACCAGCTCAACAATCGTATTCACTGGAGCCGAGATCGCGTCCCGGATCTCGACACTGCTCACCTCGACCCACTTCGGCAGCCCGGTCAGGAGATCGCGGCCCCGGAGAATGACCGTCCGCTCCTCTTCGAGCGGATAGGCCGATCCAGCGGCAATTTTCGCGTTCTCGGCCGAGCGCTCACCAATCACCAGATTGTGGTCTCGCCGCGCGTACTGGATGATGGCGTCATCGATTTCATCACCGGCGATCCGGATCGAGTGGTTGACCACGATGCCACCCAACGAGATGACGGCCACCTCGGTCGTACCGCCGCCGATATCCACGATCATGCTGCCGATCGCCTCGTTGATCGGCATCCCGGCACCGATCGCCGCGGCCATCGGCTCCTCAATCGTGTAAGCCTCGCGAGCGCCGGCGCTCAGGGCCGCGTCCTTGGCCGCGCGCTTCTCGACTTCCGTCACCCCGCTGGGAATCCCAATCACGACGCGAGGGTGCGGCGCCATGAAGCGCTGCAAATGGACCTTCCGGATAAAATAGTGGAGCATCATCTCGACGGTATCGAAGTCCGCGATCACGCCATCCTTGAGCGGGCGGACCGCGACGATGGTCTCCGGCGTCTTTCCCACCATCGCCTTCGCCTCGACACCCACCGCGAGCGCCCGCTTCGATTTGGTGTCGACGGCCACGACCGACGGCTCGGAGATCACGATCCCTTTGCCCCGGACGTAGACGAGCGTATTCGCGGTGCCGAGGTCGATCCCAAGGTCCCGGCTGAAGAGCCCGAACAGCGCGCTCAGCGGTCGGATCATGCAGGGTGGCTCCTTCTCCCATACGGATGCGGCCGGCGCGTCGACATGGCACACCCACGCACCGGGCCATCAGTGATCCGCGCCCCCGGATCAGGGTGCCGGTAGCAATCTCCCACGCTCTCGCAAGGCATAGAAGAGGGACCGTCCGGCCGCGAAACCGGAGACAGCGGGGTCGTCCGTAGCGGAACCCGCCTCACGCTCGCCCGCGCGGGTGCCGTGCCACGGACCGAGGAGAGATCCAGACGCGAAATACCGATTTCCGGGAGAACAGGCCACCGGTGCGACTGGCTCGCACCATGGTGTGCCCGCTGGGAAAACCAGCGTCCTGTCACCCTTCCCCAAACCTTCCCTACCCAAATCGGAGCCACGCTCGAGCGACATCACGTTCTTGCCACAAAATCTGGGCAGCCTGTCCCGCGCGCGAACACGATGTCACCTCCCGGCAGAATAGCACCCGGAGCACGAAACGTCAAACTTGGGCTAGAGAAGGGGTATGCGTCAGGGCCTTACGGGCAGCCGTCGCGCGGGCGCTTGCCCGATGATTCGCGCGCCGAGCGGCTATCGTGCGGCGTTAAACGGATGACCGGCAGCGCGCGTTGGTGATCCGATGGCGTGGACGTTCAGCCGGCAGCGCGGGGTGGGTGCCCGATGGTGTCGCCGACCAACCTGGCCACGCGCGGCGGTAAACCGGCCGCGCTCACAGGACGAAGCCGGCTAAAGCCGGCTGGGGTTTGGACCTTCCGCCCATAGCCCATCACCCTGCTCTTTTTCTGTCATCCTGAACGAAGTGAAGGATCCCCAGTTTCACAATGGAGAGATCCTTCGTTTCACTCAGGATGACGGGAAGGAGCGATGCCTGTCTACGATTCAGCCAGGTTCACCTGGCTTCGGCCTGTGAGCGCGGTCGGTTTACCGCCGCGCGCGGCCGGATTGGTCGCCGTCGTTATAACCACCCCGCGTTGCCGGCCTAATACACCGTCATCGTCTAACTGACCCGCGCGCTGCCGGGTTGGGCGCCGCACCATCGGCCGCCCGTCACGCACTGCCGGCCAAACACACCCGCCATCCGGTTACCGCCGCGCGCTACCGGCCTAACCTGCCCGTCATGAATCTACCCCTGGAGAACGATCGCGATAACCCTTGGGTACTCCAACCCCGCACAGCTTGCGTATAAATTCTATGGATGCTACGATAACGCGGCTGCAAGGAGGACGCGATGCGCCAGGTCGTTATCGAAAATCCGATCATCAACTCGCCCTTCAAGGAGCCAAGCCGCCATTTCCGGTTCAGTGACGAGGGCATCACCAACGAGGTGATTGACGGCCGCCGTTCCAGCTCCTACTTTGTGCCGATCGCCCGTCCCAAGAAGCGCGGCCGCTCTCAGCAAGCGCAATTCGACGAGTGGACCCAGGACCGCATCGAAGAAAACAAGCTCGTCAACGACATCCGCCGCCGCGTTGCCATCTGGCGCCAGGGCGGCTACGTCGGGGTGACACCGACCACCGCGCGCTTGATCGAATATTGGACCGATCCCAACCGCGAGAAGAAACTCTTCTTCTGCCAGAACGAAGCACTCCAAACCGCCATCTACATCACTGAGGTCGCCAAGAAGTATGGGGACGCCTGGATCGAGAACAAGCTTCGCGAGGCGAACGACACCTCGAACCCCGGACTCCCCCGCATGGCGTTCAAAATGGCCACCGGCTCGGGTAAGACCGTGGTCATGGCAATGCTCATCGCCTGGCACACGCTCAATAAACGCGCCAACCCGCAGGACTCCCGCTTCTCCGACACCTTCCTCATCGTCACGCCCGGCATCACCATCCGAGACCGGCTGCGCGTGCTGCTGCCGAACGATCCGGAGAACTACTACCGCCAGCGCGACATCGTTCCGGCCCAACTCCAGGAACAGCTCGGGCAGGCCAATATCCTGATTACCAACTTCCACGCCTTTCAGCCGCGCGAGAAGGTCGCCGCCGGCAAGATCACCAAGGCGATCCTGGCCGATGGGCAGCCAAACCCGTTCACCGAAACCCCCGGCGAGATGGTGCGCCGGGTCTGCCGCGACCTAGGTACGAAAAAGAACATCATCGTCATCAACGACGAGGCGCACCACTGCTACCGCCGCAAGCCCGACGGCGGGGACGAGAAACTGACCGGGGATGACCGGATCGAGGCGAAGAGCCGCGAGGAAGAGGCCCGGATCTGGATCTCCGGCATCGAGGCCGTGAAAGCCAAGATCGGCGTCAAGGCCATCTACGATCTTTCGGCGACACCCTTCTTCCTCCGCGGCTCGGGCTATCCCGAAGGCACGCTCTTCCCCTGGGTGGTCTCCGACTTCTCGCTGATCGACGCCATCGAGGCCGGAATCGTCAAGGTGCCCCGCGTGCCGGTCTCCGACGACTCGATGACCGGTGATCAGCCCACCTACCGCAATCTCTGGCTGCGCATTCGCGACGACCTGCCCAAGAAGGGCCGCAAAACCGCGGAAGTGGGTGGTGAGCCGAAGCTCCCCAAGGAGCTGCAAGGGGCGCTGCACAGTCTCTACGGCAACTACGAAAAGTTCTACCGCCTCTGGGAGCGGAACGCCGAAGCCCGCGACCGGGGCATTACGCCGCCGGTCTTCATCGTCGTCTGCAACAACACCAACGTCTCCAAGCTGGTGTTCGACTACATTGCCGGCTGGGAGAAGCAGATCGGTGACCGGACCATCGTGCAGGCCGGGCAACTGAAGATCTTCCGCAACGACGATGAGAACGGCGGCTGGCGCCAACGGCCGAACACCATCCTGGTGGATAGCCAGCAGCTCGAATCCGGTGCGTCGATGAGCGCCGACTTCAAGAAGATCGCCGCCCGCGAGATCGAGGAGTTCAAGGCGGACTACCGCGCCCGCTTCCCCGGCCGCGATGCCGAGAACCTGACCGATGAAGACCTGCTCCGCGAGGTGATGAACACCGTCGGCAAGGCCGGCAAGCTCGGCGAGCACGTCAAGTGCGTGGTCAGCGTTTCAATGCTGACCGAAGGCTGGGATGCCAACACGGTCACCCACGTCCTCGGCGTGCGCGCGTTCGGCACCCAGCTCCTCTGCGAGCAGGTGGTAGGACGTGCCCTGCGCCGGATGAGCTACGCCGCAAACGAAAACGGCTGTTTCGACCCCGAGTACGCCGAGGTCTACGGCGTGCCCTTCTCCTTTATTCCGTGCAGCGGCGCGACCCCGGACCCGAAACCCGGCCCGCTCCCTACTCGCGTCCGTGCCGTCGAAAACCGGATCGACTGCGAGATCACCTTCCCCCGGCTGCTCGGCTATCGCTACGACGTGGCGGATCAGCGGCTCACCGCCACCTTCACCGAAGAATCCCGGCTGGCCCTCTCGACCGCCGACATCCCGACCAAAACCGAGAGCGCCCCGATCGTCGGTGAATCCAGCATCCACACCCTCGATGATCTCAGGCGCCGCCGGCCCAACGAGGTCGCTTTTCTGCTGGCGAAGCTGACGCTGGAAAGGTACTTCCGCGACGAGGACGACAACGACAAGCCCTGGCTCTTTCCGCAGCTGCTCGGCATCGCCAAGCGCTGGCTGGCGGAGTGTGTCACGCTCAAGGACAACACTTTCCCGCAACTGCTGCTGCTCATCGAGTTCGCGCACGATGCCGCCGACCGGATCTACAAGGCCATTGCCGCCTCGGCCGCCGGCACTCCCGCGCTCAAGCCGATCTTGCGGCCGTACGACACGGTCGGCTCCACTCGTTATGTCGATTTCGACACCACCCGGCTGGTCTTCGCCACCCGTGCCGACAAGTGCCACATCTCCCACGTGGTAGCCGATACCGATTCCTGGGAGCAGAAGATGGCCGAAGCGCTGGAAGGCATGCCCGAGGTCATCCGTTACGTCAAGAACCACAACCTCGGCTTCACCATCCCCTACACGCTGAACGGCGAAGAGAAGCACTACATCCCGGATTTCATCGCCTGCATCGACGACGGCCACGGGCTGAACGACCTGCTCAACCTGATCGTCGAAGTGACCGGTGAGAAGAAGAAAGACAAGGCGGCCAAGGTCGCCACGGCGCGTACGCTCTGGATTCCGGCCATCAACAACCACGGCGGTTTTGGGCGCTGGGCGTTCATCGAAGTCGCTGACCCGTGGGACGCGCAGAATCTCATCCGCGGCTATTTGAGGCAGGAATGGCGAGAGGCCGCCGCCGGAGATGAAAACCGATACCGCCGATCGGCGTAGGGGCCAGGGCAGGCACGGGGGCCTGCCCCTACCGGGTCACATGGTAGGGGCGGCCCCCCGTGGCCGCCCTCGGTCCCCGTGGCCGCCCTCGGAAGGAACGCCAACATGCCTAAGAAGAACCCGGCACCGGCGAAGGTCGAATCCATCCGCCACAAGGACAAGCGTCCCAACATCCCCACCGAGGAGCTGCGCGACTTCGTGGCCGACGACGAGACCGCCCCAAAAACCATGCTTTACCCGCGCGATCCCTCCCTCGATCCGCAACTGGTCTGGAAGGGGAAGGACGAGCAGGACCGCGAAGACCTCAGCGTGCCGGTCGTGCCGATCTATATCCAGGAGAAGATTCACCCGCAGGCGATCATCGACGACCTGCTGGCCCACGCGGCGCAACCGGCGGGCGGCCGCATCGCGGAAGAGGCGATTGCCTATCAAACCGAGCTTTTTGCCGACTTCAACGGCGGCCCGCACGACTTCGCCGACAAAATCGACTTCTACAACCACGAGCAGAACTGGACCAACCGGATGATCCTCGGCGACTCGCTGCTGGTGATGACCTCGCTAGCCGAGAAGGAGGGGCTCAAGGGGAAGGTTCAGACCATCTACATCGACCCGCCCTACGGCATCAAGTTCGGCTCCAACTGGCAGGTGAGCACCCGCAAACGCGACGTGAAGGACGGCAAGGCCGAGGACGCCACCCGCCAGCCGGAACAGGTGCGTGCCTTCCGCGATACCTGGAAGCTCGGCATCCACTCCTACCTGACCTACCTGCGCGACCGGCTGACCGTCGCCCGCGACCTCCTTACCGAGACCGGCAGCATCTTCGTCCAGATCGGCGATGAGAATGTGCATCTGGTGCGGTGTGTGCTGGATGAGGTGTTTGGGAGCGAGAACTTTGTATCGCAGATCACCTTCAAGAAGACAAGCGGGGCGGGTAGTCCCATGGTTTCCACACTGGTGTTGCCGGGCACGACAGACTTCATTATTTGGTATGCGAAGGATTTTGAAAGGCTGAAGTATCGGCAGCTGTACGCACCAAAGCCAGATGCCACTGGTCAATATGTTTGGGCGGACAATGGCGTCCGACGCTGGCGCCCAAGTGCCGCCGAGCACCTTGCTGAGGACGTGCGCTGGTTCCGTCCGAGTCCGTTGACTAGCGAATCCACGGGTTCCGGCGGAACAACCGTGTTCCCGGTAACCTGGAAATCTGATGTCTATACCCCGCCGAAGGGCGGGTGGAAGACCAACAGGTCGGGGATGGACCGGTTGATCTCGGCGGACCGCCTCATAGCAGTTGGCAAGACGCTCTCGTACGTGCGTTATGTTGACGACTTCCCAGCCGTGCCCTACACCAGTCTTTGGGAAGACACCCAGGCGAGCGGGTTTGGCGATCCGAAGCTCTACGTCGTCCAAACAAATTCGAAGGTCATCGAGCGCTGCCTGCTGATGACCACGGACCCCGGCGACCTGGTGCTGGACCCGACCTGCGGCAGCGGCACGACGGCCTACGTCGCCGAGCAGTGGGGGCGGCGCTGGATCACCTGCGACACCAGCCGCGTGGCGCTGGCGCTGGCTCGCACCCGCCTGATGGCCGCCAAGTTCCCCTACTACCTGCTGGCCGACTCGCCGGAGGGGATCAAGAAGGAAACCGAGCTGACCGGCAAGACGCCACCCGGCTACAAGACCGGAGGCGATATCCGCAAGGGCTTCGTCTACAAGCGCGTGCCGCACATCACGCTCAAGTCTATCGCCAACAACCCGGACATCCGGGAAGGCATGACGCGGGAGGAGATCGACGCCGCCATCGCCCGCCACGCCGACACCGAAACGCTCTTCGACCAGCCCTATACCGACAACAAGCGCGTGCGCGTGACCGGCCCCTTCTCGGTGGAAAGCCTCTCGCCGCACCGGGTGCTCTCCACCGCCGACGACAACCTGGACGGCACGGTTTCCGAGCAGGAGGCGAAGAAGGAGCAGGACTTCGCCACCATGATCCTGGACAACC
>CADEOZ010000026.1_pt1 | contig 41221 bp, 37 predicted proteins | sample 7288031 | NCBI WGS metagenome assembly CADEOZ01 (sample SAMEA6638613, study PRJEB37532) | metagenome | isolation source: wastewater | place: Germany | collected 2017-05-22 | reverse complement strand
GCGATTCCAGCACCCGCGGCCAGCAGGCCACCGCGATTGAGCACGCCCGCGATGGCGTAGCCAATGAACCACAGCGGCCAGAGCAAGGATACCGGAATCCGAACGCCAGTGGGGCGGGCCGTGTAGAGGCCGAGGAGCAGGAACGCGGCGGCGCCGCCGAGATGAACGTTCATATCCCCGGCCTTGAAGACCAGAATCGACACTTCGGTGCCCGGTACTGTAGGGAGGGCGGATCCCAGAAATTGAGCGACCACGGCGGCAATCGGTACCCAGATCAGGAACATTGGCAGGATCTTCCGGTACCGGGAGACAATCCAAGAGAGGTGCTCGGCGCGGACCGCGAACGAGAGCGCGATCGCGAAGAGGCCATAGCCCCAGAGGACCGCGTCCCGCGCCGCGTCCAGTCCATCGCTTGCGACATAGGGAAGGGTATCGATGAGTCCCAGGGTCATAAAAGCAAAGAGCAGCATATGAAGCATGTTGAGCCGTGCTCTGCGTGCCGTCATGGTTATTGTCAGGATCGCGATCAAGAGAACAGCTTCTCCGACGTACACCGGTGGTATACCAAGGTAGGCGAAGCTCTTCCCAAAGAACATATATCCTAGGAGCAGAAGCCCGAGGATCCGCGGGAACAGCGCGAGTAAACGCTGCCGCTGCGTGATAACCCACAATGCGACCGCGGCTCCCGCGAATACACCTCCGGAACGGGGTGAGACTGCCGTGAGTGCGCCGATCCCGATGGCAAGGATGCCTGCCGACACCGCAATGACGCGACCGTATCCGGAACTTGTTATTTGTGAGGCGGTGTAGTGATACGATATTGGCGCCCGCACGAAAGCTCCCTATAGCATGGTCGACGCATCATTCGACTGCCAGGCTAGGCGTGGTTTCCGCGAGCGTAGCATCTGCCGGACACCTTTTCTGACCTGTTGAAGGCGGAGCTTGGCTGTACTAGGAGCAAGCGCCGTACTGAGCCACCAAGGTCGGAACGCGGCGGGCAGTGCAATCGCTCCTCCATAGACGATCAGCCCGAACAGCTTTTGTGGTGACCGGTAGAGATCATCAGCGAAAAGCGCGGTCAGCAAGGACGCATAAGCTCGGATGAGACGCGGGCGAGGTGTTCGCTGAAGCAAGGCGAGCAGGAACTTGCTCTGCTGATACCCGAGGTTTCGCCGGATATCCAGGATCTCTTCTGGAAATCCAAATTCCTTTAGCCTATGATTGACAGCATAGACCTGTTTCGTCACACGATTCACCTGACCTATGGCATGCGTAAGACTCACCCGCTGCGTCGCGAAGGTATTCTGCCCATGAACTCGGTAGCTGGATAGTGGTTCATCAATTGCCGATACTTCGGTCAGGAGGGGCAAAAGCGTGAAAATGAACCCATCCTGTCCGCCCCGGCGAAATGTTTTCTCAGGGATGGGAAAGATGAATTCCGCAAGCTCTCGCCGAAAGCCCATCGCACTCGATGGCATGTCCCGCCAGCGGCCGCCGCGCTGGATAACGCGATCAGCGATCCAGCCGTGCTCAAACTTCGTCATATTTGGATTCCGCTGAATATGACGGCCGGATTGGTCGATGACGTTCATCGCGTGGATCACGAGTCCGGTGCTGGAGTGTGCCAAGAATTCGTTCACCACCCGCTCGATCTTCTGCGGATCAAAGTAATCATCCGCATCCAGGAAGCAGATGATGTTTCCGCTGCTCGCGGCGAAGGCATCGTTCGTCGCGATTGCCTTCCCGCCGTTCTGAGAATGGCGAATGAGTTGAACACGGGAATCGTGATGTACGTATTGCTCGATAACCGTATAGGAGTCATCCGTCGAAGCATCATCGCAGACGATGACTTCCACAGTTTGATACGTCTGGTTCAGCACGCTCTCAATCGCGGCGCCAATGTACGACGCATAGTTGTAGCTCGTTATCAGGACGGAAACCAATGGCCGCGGCGGGAGTGCCGGAAATCCTACTGGTGCCAACCGAGAATGAGGGCGGTCGTCCAACGCGATCGTGTGCAACGTAGGCCCTAGCCCTGGAGGTGTTTCGCATGTCTTTACCATTTCAGGCAACCATCCCTTGGTAAATAGTAGCCAACCTAGCTCCCTGAACGCGGGCGTTAAATTCTACGTCCACGTGGTGCCGCGCGGCCGCAGTCATTGCTTGCCACTGATCCGGATGGTCCAGCAGCCATTTTAGTTGGACTACTAATCCATCAATATCACGCTCCTTAGCCAATAAGCCCGTCCGTCTGTGATCAATGACCTCGGGAATATCACAGTGCACCGTACTGACTACCGGCATTCCTGTCGCCGCCATCTCGATAATCGTCACCGGCGCCCCACCTTCAGTATCGCCGTCACTCGAGGTGATGCTCGGAGAAAGGAAGACGTGATGCTGATATGCCTCCTCGAACAAGACCGAATGCGGTTGGTAACCGAGCATCCGGAGTTTAGGCAAGAGATTATGTCTCTCTATTATTTGGAGAATCTGTTGTTTTTCTGCTTGATCCCGTGCGTTGTTCCCGGCATCACCGATTATGGTTATTGCTAAGGGAACCTCATGTTGCAGGCGGCCCAATGCCTCCAATGCGAGGGGAATCCCTTTCTTTTCACGGAACGTCGCCGCAATGAGCACCCGGAGCGGCTCTAAAGGATTCCATTTCCGCGGTATCCAGGCGATTTCATCCGTGTTGATTCCAAGGTGATGTACGCGGATCTTATAGGCAGGGCATCCAAGGTTTACTATGGATCGTGCCATAAATGGGCCTTCGCATAGGATGCGGTCTACCTGGGAAAAGAGCGCGGCGTATCGATGGTGCCAGCGCGGATCCTGGCGCGGGAGGTAACTGAGATCAAGGCCGTAGAACGTGACCACGTGCTTCACCCTCGCTCGCTTGGCGACACTGAGGTTCAGCCATCCGATGTTGCCGAAATGGGAGTGAAGCACCTGCGCTTGGCATCGCGCTGCGTGCTCAACGAGGAATGGCAGGTGCCTGCGGAGCCGCAGTTTGCGCGTTCCCTTTTCCCAGTAATAGCGCCAAGTTGACTCGTCCAAGAGGCAATGAATGTTCGGCAAATGAAACTGATCCAGATTTTCGACCCGGTCGCAGACGATATGGCTCTGGATCGACTCCGGTAGGTGCTTGACCTGGCCGTAGAGCCATGTTTGTGTTTGTGGTAGCCAAATCGGGATGCTGTGCACCACGCGTATCACGTGAGAGTCCTTCGGTATTTCGATTCGAAGATCTGCTGCAGCCAGATCTCTAGCGTCAAATACCGGCACAACTTGGAAGCATAGTTTCCGCCCTTCATGTGCCGAGTCCATGCCTGAAGAACTTCGGTCCGTGGTATATAGTCGGCATACAGTGGTGAACGGTTGAGTAACAGATTGCGGAAGAATGAGCGGGCTGGTTCTTGTCGGATCCAGTTTGGATAATCGGTATAGCTCGAGGAACTGGCGAGTGACAGACCAATGCGAGCTGCTTCCAGTGTCAGTCTTCCCTTCACCCGGCGCGCGAACCGGGTTGCATCGGCTAGCCGACCTGGCCAGCTTATTGGAACCCCTGTCTCTGACCATGGAATGCTCCGAAAATAGTTAGGGAAGGTTTGGAGGAGCATGCGGTTATAAATGCGACCTTTTGCCCGGAGGCTGTCCGGCAATGAATAAGCAAAGCAAAATAACTGATTATCCATGAAGGGCATTCTCAATTCTTGTACTGCAAGAGCCATGTTTATTCCACCGCGATGAAGTCTGCGGAAACAATTTTGCATGTGGAAGAAGTCGGATGTCGGTAAGCACGCGTATTCTTCAACTGAATTGAGGAGTTCGGCTCGGCAGCCGATTATCTTCGCTATTGCTTCCCTGCTGGCCATTCGCCCGAAGAACTCCGGTTTACACAGCATGCTTTCACCGCCGATCATGTCGCCCGCGAAACCGTCTAGGGTTATTTCCCATAGTTCCGCCTCAACACCCGTCGCTTCGATACCATGCATATGCATGAGGTCGAACTGACCGTCGGTGTGCCAGACCCCAGCTACACGCGGAGGCAGCCAATTATTTCGGTCGATCTCGAAAACATGATGGATCACACTCTTTTTTTCTCTCGCAACGGTTGCTGCGATTTGAACGTCGTCGCATCCGTGCGTCCCGAACGTTAGCGCGTGAATTGGGTGACCATAATCGGGGAACGCCGCCAAGATAGCCCGAGAGTCCCGCCCGCCGCTCAAATGGATCCCGATCTTTTCCGTTGCCCGGCTCCGTCGTTCTACGGCAGCGACAAAAAGCCTTCCTAATTCACTGGCGACTTCACGCTCATCAATCTTGCCATTCATGGGCTGGATATCGTGCCACGACCAGTATCGCCGTTTACAATCGAGTCGCTGCCCCTGGATGTCCCATGTCAGGACGGTGCCGGGTGATAGTAATTCAACGCCATCAAACCAGGTGCGATCCTCAAGCAGATAACCAAGACTCATGAACTCCTCGATGGCTTGACGATCGATTACTGATTTGAACGTGGGGAGGGCAAGCATCGCCTTTGTTTCTGATGCCCAGGCGATGGAACCGGCTTGAACCGTCCAATAAAGATATCGCAAGCCGTACCTATCCGAAATGAGGTGTATCTTTTGGCGAGTAGAGTCGTACAACGCAGCTGAGTAGATTCCATCGATCAACGCGAGAAATGTGAAGTCATCAAATTCTTGGTAAAGCGTCGCGAGGATGGCGGCATCGTTGGTGGTTGGCTGCGTGACCTGGTTGCATAATTCTTGATGATTGAAAAACTCGCCGTCGAGCCAAGCGTACACTCCGGACTCATGAAATGGCTGCGGTTCTTGTTGGATAATGTCGGAATGGGAGCGCGTAGCGCAAACATAATCGTCGCAAAAAATATCGTTCTTGCGATACGAGTTGCCGTGCGTGATTAGGTCTTGCATCGCTCGAACCACGTGGACCCGGTTCTCGATCGGCGCAGCTTCAGAGGTGTATCCTACAATGCCCGGCATATTAAGAATTCTGATTCTTCCCGACCGTGGCACAAACCATCATTCGTTCCTTGCTGAGCGACTGAGCCACAATCGATTATTTGGATATCAATGCAATAGCTGGAGTAGCTGCATTAATCTGTATCCTGCGTATTCCCGGTCGCCGCAGCGCTCAAACTTGATAAGGCATGGTGATGGTCGAATGGGTTGAGCTTCCTTCGGTTGAGAAAGATCCAGATCGCGGCGAGGAAACACAACTGGCTGATCACGAACGCCCATGCGGCACCAATCGCGCCGAATTGTGAGATCATGCCGATCGTTAGTATAAAGTGGGCTACACCAGCCGCGAAGGTGAGTTTGATCAGAACGTCTTCCAATCCAAGTGGGATCATCCATTGTATTTCGAGGGGTATGCTCATCCATGTGATAGGGAATAAAAGGGCGAGTATCTGGAATATCGGAATTGAAGCACCATAGCCGGGGCCAAGGATAATTGGTAAGACAAGCGGGGTCAGCGGATAGGCCGCAGCCGCGACCAAGACTCCGCCAAGCCCCATAATCAGAGTGTACGTGCGCACGATGCGAGCGAGTCCGTTCTGCTCCTGATACGCCAGCCTGCTGGTGTGTGGGTAGAGTGCCGTACTAATTGGATACATGAGGCTCATTGCTGTCCGATTGATCTTCTCCGCCCCCGCATAAAAGCCGATGATCTGGGCGGGAGCGAGAAAGCCGAGAATGAAGACGTTACTCCGTGAATACAGATCGCCGGCTGACCGGTATACGAAGACGCTCCAGCCGAGGCGAAGCGCGTTCCAGACATCGGATACCTTCGGCAAACGGAACGCCACCTGACGATAGGCGAGGATGGTCGCAATGGCTGTGGATAGCGTAGCCCCGCCCGCTTGGAGGATCAGTACGGTCAACGCATCATCCGGCCCGTGAACGAAAACGAAGATGCCCACCGTCGCAACCCCTGCAGCAAGAATATCAACCGCCGTGATGAGGCGAACGCGCTCCAACCCTAAGAAAAACCAGAGTGGGCGAAGTGCGTAGGCCATACCCCAAAGTACTGCCATCCATAGGAAAGGGCCATCGTCTCGCAACGAGGGGATGAGCAACTGTGCGAGCCCGATGATGCTCAAGCAGCCAAGGCACAGGATAACCCTGGCTCCGGTGACTCCGGCCAGGATTTCCGCGAGGCGATCTGATGAGTCACGGTAGCGGGAAACTTCTCGCGTGGCCGATAGCCTGAACCCGTATTCAATAACCAATTGGACATACGTCCCGATGACCTGTGCAAATGCCACCAACCCCAATGACGCTGGTCCCAACGTCCGCGCGAGGTAAGGGATGCTGATGAGCGGCAAGACATACCCAACAAATTGAGCCGCGTACAGCGCAACCGCATTCTGGAAGATACGGTGATGGCGAATGCGGAGCAGATCCCCTGCTCCTCTTCCGCGCAGCTGTTCCCAGCCGCCGAAGCGTCTTGGTCGTCGCTCTCTCATCGTGCCTCCACGTTATCGAGCGCGACGTGCTGCGTGACTGTTGAAAATCCTATTTACCGCGGTGATGACATCGTCTACATCGCCTTCCGTCAGTTTCGCGGAGAGCGGCAGACTGGCCGTGCGGCGTCCGACGTGCTTGGCATTGGGGTAGTCATCCGGTATCCAGCAATAGGCTTCACGGTAGAAGGGGTGCTCCGGGATACTCAAGTAATGGACACCCACGCCGATGCCTTGGGCAGTCATCTCATTGAGGAATGTATCGCGGGTGATTCTCGCGTGCTCTGCATCGATGAGGATGGTGTAGAGATGATATGCGTGACGCGTATCCGGCTCCGGATCGGCTGGCAGGGTCACCGGCAGGTCCGCGAATGCCTCCTGGTAGCGATGCCACACCTCCTGGCGTCGATGCCAATTCCGTTCGACGCGGCGCAACTGATGGATGCCGATCGCGGCCTGAACATCCATCATGTTGTACTTGAATCCAGGTGCCACGACGGAATAATGCCGGAAGCCATCATCCGAGAACCGCTTCCAGGCATCTTTGGTCATCCCGTGAAGTGCCTGGACCTTGATTTCGTCGGCATACATTGGATTGTTGGTTATGACCATTCCGCCCTCGCCGGTGGTGACATTCTTGGTCGCGTAGAAGCTGAAGCAGCCCATATCGCCGAACGTGCCGGCATTTCGCCCACGGTATTGGGTCTCAATGGCATGAGCACAATCCTCGATGACCCGTAGATCGTGTCGTCGCGCGAGTGCCATGATCGCGTCCATGTCGCAAGGCCGACCGGCAAAGTGAACCGGCATGATGGCACGGGTACGCGGGGTGATCCGCTGCTCGATCTGAGCGGGATCAATATTCATGGTAGCGGGATCGATGTCTACGATGACCGGTGTTGCGCCGACATGGATGATGGTATTCACGGTGGAGCAAAAGGTCAGCGCGGTCGTGATGACTTCATCTCCAGCGCCAATGCCGAGGGCTAGGAGGCTCAGGTGCATGGCCGCCGTGCAGGAGTTCACGGCTATGGCACGGGCACTACCCTTATACGTGCGGAATTCCTCTTCAAAGCGAGCGGTTTTCGGACCGGTACCCAACCAGCCGTCGCGCATGCTGGAGACGACTTCGTGAATCTCCGCATCCTCGATCTGGGGCGCCCCGAAGACGAGAAAGTTCTCTTTCGAGCGAACCGGTGGAAGCAAACTTCCCGTTTGATTTCCCGATTGCCACGCCACGTGCTGCGTCGTCACACCATTACCCCATTTCCCTAAGACGGCTCATCGTTGCTTGTGGGAAGCCACCTACCCATACAGCAGCTCGCCGGTTGGCTGCGTGGCCGCGGACGGGTCGGGGCGCCAGAGCTGGAGTGTCTGGAGCGCCAGCAGGGTCAGGAATGCCGGGTTCAGGAGCAGGTAGCGTTTCCAGAGCCGGCGGGGGTCCTGCGTCAGCCGGTAGAGCCACTGGAGCCCGGCCTGCTGGATCACCGGCGGTGGCTCGTTGAGCGATCCCGCGTGATAGTCGAACGCGGCGCCGACGGCGATCACTGGCATCGAGAGGAGTTCGCGATATTCATAGGCGAAGACCTCCTGTCGCGGGCAGCCTAGTCCGACAAACGTGATCTTTGCTCCGGACGCCCGGATGCGCTCGGCGATCTCGGATTTCTCCTCCGGCGTGGTCCGGCCGAACCGGGATGGGGACGCGCCGGCGATCTTCAGTTTCGGGAACCGCTCCCGGTGATTCTGGATCATCCGGTCCAGGATGTCCTGACGGCTGCCGTAGAAATAGACGGGCAGTCCCTTCTCAGCGGCGGCCGCGCAGACGCGCAACGCGAGCGTCGGGCCGTAGACCCGGTCGGGCAGCGGCGTCCGATGTAGCAGGTTGAGCGCCCAGCGGACCGGCTGCCCGTCCGGGGTGACCAGGTCGAACTGGTTGAGCCGGTAGCGGTGTGCCTGGTCCTGAACGCCGGTCATGATCCCGTGGACCGCCAGCGCGGTGACGGCAAATCCCCGCCCTTCCTCGGCGGCGCCGATGATCTGGTGTACCGCGGCATCGTAGTCTATCGCGTTAACGAGGATGCCGAGGATGTTGCGCTTGCCGTGGTCTCGCATGTCCCCCACCTGTCCCTGTTGGCCTCGTAAATCTCCGTGATGATCCGGCGGACATTGTATTCCATCGACCAGTCCGGGTAATGAGACTGGAACTTGCCGTTATCGCCGATCCACCAGATATGGTCGCCGATCCGGTTCTGGTCGGTGTATGACCAGCTCATTTCCTGGCCGCTGATCTCCTGGCTCATCTGGATCGCTTCGAGCACCGAGGCGTTGCTGAAGCGGCCGCCGCCGATGTTGTAGACCTCGGCCACCCGCGGCTGCTTGAAGAACTCGTGGAAGGCGCGGATCAGGTCGTGGCTGTGGATGGCGTCGCGCACCTGCTTCCCCTTGTAGCCGAAGATGGTATAGGGCGTGCCGGTCATCGCGCAGCGCATGACGTAGGCGAGGAACCCGTGGAGCTGGGTCGCGGCGTGCTGGGGGCCGGTGAGTGTGCCACCCCGGAAGCAGGCGGTCGGGATATCGAAGTAGCGCCCATACTCCTGGACCATGATGTCGGCCGCGACCTTGGACGCGCCGAAGATGCTGTGGAGACAGCTATCGATCGGCATGTCTTCCTTGATGCCGTCCCGGTAGGCGTGGCCGGGGTCGATCTCGAAGCGGGTTTCAAGCTCGATCAGGGGCAGGCTATTGGGCCGGTCGCCGTAGACCTTGTTGGTCGAGGTGAAGATGAAGGAGGCCGAGGGCGCGTACTGCCGGGTCGCCTCCAGCACGTTCAGCGTGCCGCCGCCATTGATATCGAAGTCGGTGAAGGGCTCCCGCGCCGCCCAGTCGTGCGAGGGCTGCGCCGCGGTATGGATCACGAGCGCGATATCGCGTCCGTAATGGGAGAAGATCTTGCGCAGTTCCTCGCGGTTCCGGATATCGACCGGGTAGTGGTGGTAGCCACGCCCGAGCGTCATGGCGAGCCGCTCGACGTTCCAGGCGGTCGAGGCCTCCTCGCCGAAGAAGACCTGGCGCATATTGTTGTCGATCCCGACGATATCGAAGCCGAGCTGCCCGAAATAGATCGCGGCTTCGGACCCGATCAGGCCGGCTGAACCGGTGACGACAACGACACTCATGGAAGAACCTCCGTCTGCTGCCCCGCTTGTGAGCCCTGTTCCATCGATTGATCGTGTGATGCGTGTCAAAACGCGCCTTCCCGCCGGATGACTGCCCGGACCGTCATGAGCAGGATCTTCAGGTCGAACCAGAAGGAGGCGTGTTGGATGTAATAGAGATCATCCCCGGTATGCTCGCAAAGGAGCTTCCGGCCGCGGCCGGTCACTTGCCACCAGCCGGTCATCCCCTGCGGCACCAGAAATCGCTGATATTGCCAGGGCTGGTACTTCGCCAAGACGATCGAGACGATTTCCGGCCGAGGCCCGACCAGGCTCATCTCGCCCCGGAGGACATTGACCAGTTGAGGCACTTCATCCAGGCTTGTGGTCCGCAGGAACTTGCCGACCCGCGTCACCCGGTTGTCGTCCCGGCGCTTATGCGGGCCGCCGTCCTGGGGCAGCCGCCCGCCGGTGGTCATGGTCCGGAACTTCAGCATCCGGAAGGGCCGGCCGCGATGCCCGACCCGTTCCTGGATGAAAAAGACCGGCCCGGACGAGTCGAGCAGGATCAGGATGGCCACGATCAGGAAGACCGGGGCGAGGATGATCAGCCCGGCGGTCGCCCCGATGATGTCGAGGAGCCGTTTCGCGATCCGGTAGGAGCGGGGGAACGCGATCGTGCCCGGTCCAATGATGCCGGCCAGGGCCGATTCCGCCGTTGGGCCATTGGACCGGGAGGTTGGTCGCGCCGCTGGCGCACTGGTGCCCGGTGCGTTGTGGCCGGTCCCGGGCGCGACAACGGGTTGGGCATGCCCAGCATGTGACGCGGTCCACCCTGGCCAAGGCGCTGATACGGGCCGGTCGTTCCGGTTCGCCGCCGGTTCTCCCGCCGGACGGATGGTACCCGGAGCGGCCTCGTTCACGGCCGACAACGCACGCGCGGCCGGGTATGCGTTTGATGATGTCGTGGGATCCATCCCAATTCCCCCACGCGCGGCCTGTCCCTGGCCCCAGAGTGGCCCGAAAGACAAAAAACCGGCTCGATGAAGCTCATCGGCCGGTTGCACCACTGGCTCAGCGCGGGCTAAGGTGCCCAAGTTACAGCCCGCGCGTCATCGCTGCCCCTTTTATCTGACTGTCAACCCCGCCCATGCATCATCGGAAGCCTGAGCGTCTTGCCCCAGTGCGTTGATAGCGCACTCATGATTCACGTCTGATAGGAGTATAACATGTGCCTCTAGATCTAGCTATGCCCGTTAGGCTTGTCTAACCTCTGTACGAAAGTATGAGACGCAATAGGTAGTGGTATCCAAATAATAGGATAGGCTCCCACTCTCGCGTGCGGTGGCACTCAGGAGCGACGTACCGATGAACAGCGTTGGCTCTGTATGACCGACAGCCTCCGATGCTACAGTGTGTGCTATTTTGGATGTATGGCCGTACAGCATAACGCTGTAATCAAAAGTTGCTGCCTTGCCGTCGTTCGCGCGGCGCTCCTTGTCAAGTCGCTCAACGTCCGGATCGGGCTCCGGCTGGCGCAGGTTCGTGCCCTACGAACGAATGACCGTGTTCTGTATGGACGAGCATGCGGGCGTTTGGTTTCGGGATGCCGGCGCGGGAGCTGGGGTCGGCTCATGCCGGCAAGGGCTAGAGATCACGCCGGGAGAGCGTGCCGGCCCAGAACTGGAGTGGTTCGCCGGGCTGACGGTGCGCGGCCGGACGTTGATGTGCCACAATCGCCGGTACCATGGGGCGGTGTTGGGTCCGGCATGGGATGTTCACGCTTGATGAGCGCCGCTTGCCGGCATATTCCCGCGTTTGGGGGGGCGTGTTGGCACGGGAGAGCCCGGTATTCCCGGCGGATGAGCAGCTCATTGCCGCCGCGCAAGACGGAGATCTGGGCGCGTTCAACCAGCTTGTCGAACGCTATGAACGGCTGGTCTACGCGGTCTGTTTCCGGCTGCTTGGGAATGCGCAGCGCACCGAAGATGTGACGCAGGAGACGTTCATCCGGGCCTACACCGCGCTGAGCCAGTTCCGGGGTGGGGCGTTCCGCTCCTGGCTACTGCGGATCGCGACGAACCAGAGCTACGACCTCCTTCGCCTGGAACGGCGCCGGGCGTCGGATTCCCTGGATGCGCTTCCGCTCGAAACGGAGCCGCGCTGGACGACCGGGGCCCCGGTGGATGATCCGACATGGTATGCCGAGCGGAGCGAGCTTGGCCGGCGGCTTGAGAGCGCGCTGGTGCAGCTTCCGGACGATCAGCGGTTGGTGGTCATCCTGAGTGATATCCATGGCTATCCCTATGGTGAGATCGCCGGGATCGCCGGGGTACCGGCGGGGACGGTCAAATCACGGTTGAGTCGCGGGCGGGCCCGGCTGCGCGACGTGTTACGGGCCGATGCGGATACGAGGGAACTCCTGGACGCGGTGATTCGTCGGCATAGTGAGGAACACGATGGCTAGCCGTGCGATGAAGATCGTGTTGGACAACGAGCATGGCGGATTGGTCGGACATGACAGACGCTGACCCGGGCATGGATGGCGAGCACATCAGTGACGCGCTGCTCTCGGCGTTCATTAATAGCGAGATCGGCGATAACCAGGTCGCGCGTGCCGCCGGTGAGCACCTCGCGCGCTGCGATGCCTGCCGGCGGAGATTGCAGGATCTCCGCGCGGTGGTGTCGTTGCTGGCGGAGCTTCCGCATCCGGAACCGCCGCGATCATTCCGCCTGACGCCGGAGATGGTCCCGGTCCGGCCGCCCCGTCGTGCTCCGGGATATCTGCGCCTCCAACACGTCACGCGCTGGGCCGCGGCGGTTGCCGCCGTGCTGCTGCTGCTGGTCTTCGGTTCCGATATCGTGATCCACCGGGCCGGTGTTCCCGCGGCGGGCACGGTGTCGACCGCGAGTCAGCCGGCTGCCATGGAGCGGTCTGCTAAGGGACCAGCTATTGGCGGCGGGCTCGACGCGCAATCCTACGCGGAGCCCGCTGCTGGCGGACCGGCCGCGAGCGCCGGCGGAGGTCCTGGCGTTGGTTCGGCGGGTGAAGCGCCGGCAGCCGCGGGCAGCGCGCCCGCTGAGCTTGCCCCCGCGGCTGCCGTGCCGCCGACGCCTTCCGCGACCACGCTTCAAGCGCCGGCCGCTTCGCCGATACCGGAGGCGGACAAGGCGATGCCGGCCATCGCGATGCACGCTGAGCCGGAGCGCGGCGAACGGGCTTTGCCGTCAATCTGGGCGCTGGTGGAACTCGGGCTTGCGCTGATTGTGGTGTGGCTGCTGGTGGTGTCGCTCGCTCTGCCCTGGCTCGATCCCTGGCTCCGGGGCCGGCGATCCGGTTGATCCGTTGAATCATCCCGGCACACGCATTACGCGGAGCGTTTCGCAGGCGCTGCTGACGGAAGGAGCCGGGCTAGGCCGGGGACGACGCGTGATCGCCGCCATCGCCGGGCGGCAGCCACGACGCTGTCGGTGCGGCCTCCGGGGACCGGCGAGACCGGGCGGCTTGCCGGCCAAACTCACGGACCACCACGGTCTTCGCGCGCCGTGGCCGTGGGCGGCTTTCCAGTCCTGCTCGCCGTAGTTGCCGGAGCTGGAGGCGCTCGGCGTAGAGCGTGACGAGATTCCGGCTTTCTCGCGGTTCTTCATCCAGCATCACGGCCTCCTCCCGCTGGGGTCGGTAATCTCCTAGGCCAACGCTATTGTACGTACGCGTGTACCCAGTCTATCACCCGGTATCCGTGGTGGTCTCCGACCCAGATTACGGTTCTGAAAGGTGAGGATATGGCCCGTTAGCGCTCCCTGCTCAGCGTCTCGATGCCGTTCGATCCGCAGATGATGGCTTCGGTGACCAGATCGATGAAGAGACCGTGATCGACGACCCCGTGAATGGCTTTGATCCGCGAGGCGAGCCCGGCCGGGTCGGCGATCGGGCCAAAGTCGACGTCCAGGATGTAGTTGTGGTTATCGGTGACGTAGGGGGACTGCCCGTCGGTGGCCAGGCGAAGGACGGGTTGGCCGCCGAGCGCTTCGAGCTGCTCTCTCGGAAGGCGCCAGCCGAAGGGGACGACTTCAACCGGTACCGGGAAGCGGGACCCGATCGCGTCAACCAGCTTGGTATCGTCGGCGATGATCACTTCACGCCGGCTGGCGATGGCCACGAGCTTTTCGCGGAGCAAGGCTCCACCCCGGCCTTTGAGGACCGTGAGGGTGCCCGGCAGGATCTCATCGGCGCCATCGATCGTCAGGTCGATTCGTGTGACATCCTGGATATCGGCCAGCGGGATTCCGAGCGAACGCGCTAACTCTTCCGAGCGGAGCGACGTTGGCACGCCGGTGATCTGGAGTCCCGACTGAACCCGTTCGCCGAGCGCCTGGATCGCGAGCTCCGACGTCGAGCCGGTGCCGAGCCCGATGACCATCCCATCCCGCACGGTGCGGACCGCCTGCTCGGCCGCTTCCCGCTTCCAACGTACCAGTTCATCACTCACCGGTGATTCATCCTTTCATGGCCGGAGTTGATGCCGCAGAGCCGGTCTCCAGCGGCACCAGCATTATCCCAATCGGGTCCGGAGCATTCAATGGCCGGCCGCGCCGGGCCGTCTCCCGGTGTGGGCTGCCGGGGTATACTCGCGGCATCGAGCACGCATCCGGCTCGGCGTTGGAGTCCGGGCCGGATGGGATAGCAACGGGGTTAATGATCGTGATACGACAACGACTTGCCGGGTTGATTCTCGCCATCGTCCTGGCTGGCTCCCTGATCGCCTGCGGAGGAGCGAACACGCCACCGGCTTCGTCTCCGCCGGAAAGTTCGGCGGGAACGAGCGGCCTTGGGGCGCTAGCAACGGCTGGGGGATCCGATTACCTGACGACGGTGATCAAGGAACATGATGACATCGCGCAGAGCTATAACCGGTTTCGGGGGCTGATGACGAACGCACAGGTGACGGATACCACCTGGCGGACGAGCGTGCATCTGCAACTCGCGACCTGGCGCCAAACCTATAGCGAGGCGCGGAAGCTTACGCCGCCTCCGGAGTTGGCGGGCTTCCATCAGAAGTTTCTGGCTGGCCTGGAGAAATTCAACAGTGCCGCCGATGATATCACCGGCTCCTTGGAGGCGGAATCAATGGATCTTTCCTTATTTGATTCGGCGACGGTGAAACTCACGGACGGCATCCAGTTGATCCAGGGAGCGATGCCGGAGCTGGGTATTCAGCGATAGGTCAAAAGACTGGCGCACCCGCTCCATCCGATCCTTCGCCGGTCGGTGCGGGTGCGCCAGTGGTGCGCTGCGTGTTATCGAGGTGATGATCGCGGGGTTCCCGGCGGGCCGTTACCGGCGCCGCCGTGGGAACCGGGCCATCCTACCAGCGGTGGACACCCTGGGGTGCGCGCGCCCAGCTGTGGTGATGCCGGATATCATCCTTGGTCGGCGAAAGGACGACCTGCCCATCAACCGACTTGATGTACGCCTCCGGTACGTAGAGGGCATCCGTGCCGGTCACCGAGCCGAGCGGGCCGGTGCGGACCAGCATGTAGGGAGCCTCTTTGAAGCTTGAGAAGACGAACTGATCGACAGTTCCGATCTTGATGCCGTCGGAGCTGACAACGTTCCGCCCATAGAGGCGGTTATACTCGTACGGGGTGCGGGCGTTGACTGACTTCCCCACCGTCGTCTCCTTCGCGATACGGTCCAATAAGCACTCACGAGCCCACAATAGTTCATGGCTGGAATTCGCCACAATCACCCCGCGCGGTGATATTTACGTCACTCTTCTACGGAACGAGGTGGGGAGGTATGAGATTGACATCACCCGTTGGGTGATGGGTGAGTGATCGGCAACCGGTTGAGAGCGGCTTTTCGGGCGGAAAACCGTGGTGGTAGTGGCGATTTCCCCGGTGGTAGGCTGAAGTTGAGAGGATTCCTCCCATGGTTGATACACGATTGAGGAATGAGCGATCGGAATCACTCTCGGGTGATCCTGTGCCGCAAAGGGCGCCTTGAAGGGATGATGGATGTCACCCCTGTCCCGGGCATGGATTCCGGTTTTGTGATTGAGGTACGTCGCTGATGTCGTTGAGGATGCTCTTCGTTACACCGTACCTGCCGGCCCCGCCCGATTTTGGTGGCGCCAGCCGGATGTATCACCTGATCCGGGACGCAGGACGGCGGCACACGGTGACGACGCTCAGCCTCATCGCGCCGGGTGATGATCCGCGCATTGCCGAGGCCGCGCTTGGCCGGGTGGTGCCGGTGACGGTCCCGCTGACCGCCCGGATGGCGGCCGCCCCGGCGAAACGGTTCGTTCAGCTCCGCTCGCTGGTCTCACCCCAGTCGTTCCAGTGCCGCTTCTACCGGCATGCGGCGGTTCAGCGGGTAATCGATCGCCTGATCGCGGGTGAACATTTCGATGTCGTGCAGTTTGAGTTTTCCCAGATGGGCGTGTACCGGGTACCGTCCGGAGTCCCGTCGATCCTCGACATTCACAATATTGAGCATGATGTTCTGCGCCGGATCGCCGCTTCGGGATCACCGGCACGCCGGTTGTTCAACCAGATCGAATACCGGAAGTATCGGCGTGAAGAGTTCGATGCCTGGCGCCGTGCGAGTGGCTGTGTCGCGACGTCGGCCGGCGATGCCGGGATCGTGAGCCGGGCGACCGGGCGGCCGGTCGAAGTCGTGCCGAACGGGGTCGATATGGATGCCTTCCCGCGTTTGCCGCTCGATGGCGCTGATCCGCGCGCGCTGGTCTTCGTCGGTGCGATGCGCTACCGGCCGAACGCGGACGCGGCGCGGTTCTTTGTGGAGGAGATCCTGCCGCGTGTGCGGGCGACGATCCCCGGTGTCGAGTTGACGATCGTCGGTGCTGACCCGCCGCCGGATGTGGTGGCGCTGGGTAAGGTGCCGGGCGTGCGGGTTACCGGTACCGTCCCGGACGTGCGGCCATGGATGCGCAACGCTGGGGTGGTCGTGGTGCCGTTGCTGAGTGGCGGTGGCACGCGTTTGAAGATCCTGGAGGCGTTCGCGATGGGGAGGCCGGTGGTTTCGACCACCATCGGCGCGGCGGGGATCGAGGCACGGGATGGCGAGCATCTCCTGCTGGCCGACCGGCCGGAAGCGTTCGCGCGGGCCATCACCCGGCTGGCGACCGAGCCGGGGCTGCGGGCGCGGCTGGTCGAGCAGGCCTACGCGCTGGTACGCGGCCGGTACCAATGGTCGGCCGCCGCCGAGCGGCTGGAAGTGGCCTATTACGCCGCTTGCTCGAAAGGCGCGGCAAGCAGCGCGTCGAGCGGGTGACCGGCCATTGAGCGGGTGTCCCACAGATTATTGCGGGCAGGTTCCGCGCGGCGCTAAAGCGACCGCGCTGACAAAACGAAGCCAGGTGAACCTGGCTTGGAATAAGACGCACACGTCATTCGCACACTCGTCGTCATCCTGACTCTGAGTCGTGGCGAAGGGGAAGGATCTCCGAGAGATGCGTCGCTGACGCACAGCAATGTGGGGAGCCACCCTGCTGCATTCTCCTACAGCCGGCCTCGGCCGGCTTCGTTGTGTGAGCGCGGTCGGTTTACTGCCGCGCGGAGCCGGTCGACCAGGATGCCAGATCAGCGGCGCGGAACCGACGAGCCACTACTGATTAGCACCAACTGCGCGAAAATCTGTGGCGCACCTCCAGTGAGCCAGTCACAGGTGTCAGGGATGGCAGCCTCCACTGCTAGCGCGGGACATCAGGGAAGCTTGGCCGGACTTGGCGACGGAGGCGCTACGACGGGCGCGGTGATCTGGACGGTCTGGTCGAAGCTGGTAAAGTGCGTGACCATATAGTGATGATCGGCCACCATGGCCTCACGGCGTATGAGGTGCGTCTCGGTTCCTACCCACCAGGCGTACCAGAGCCGGCTGGCCAGGGTGTGAAACGTGATGATCTGGCAGCGTTCCCCATCGAGCTCCTCCTGGATGCCCAGCGTTTGCCCGGTTGCTTTGGTGTAGTAGGTGGGGAAATCCGCTGGAAAGGCAAATGCGTTCACCCGCTGGCTTCGCGTCCATTCACCACCCGGTTCCCGGTCGTATCGGACATCTCCAATGCTCACCGAACGGTAGTGTGAGGACGTCGTGGCGGTGGACTTGTCCGGTGCCGCGTACGCGAAGTGGGTATCAAGTGCGTCCCCGATGCCATCGGTCAGTTGCTCCTCCGCCTGCATCGAAGTGAGCTGCTCGATCCGCGCGAGTGCCGCCTGGAAGACCGCCAGCGCTTGCTGATCGGCCGGGTGATCCGGTGGCGGGCGCACCTGCGTTGGCTCCGGGATCACCAGGAAGAACTGGGCGTCCGCCGGGGACTGACCGGGAAGCTCGAACTGGAGATCGACTTCCCACCAGCCCGGGGAGTCCAGGGGGACGTGCGCGAGGGTCCAGTAGCCGTTCGCTTGCCGGACCGGTTGCGCGGCGGGCAGGACGGTAGGTTGCTCCAGCATCGACCAGCGTACCTCGACGCTGGAGACGGTCGTGATGACCTGATTCTGGTTGTTCGTGAGCCAGACCGCGACGTGGTTCGAACCGCGATCGGCGGGATCGATGGCCAGATGGACGGCACGATCCGCACCCGCGATCGCCCGCAGGTGTAACGGCACCGGGGTGGAGGGTTGTGGCCCGGCGGCTGGAAGCGCTGAACAGCCCAGCAAGAATGCCGCAAGGATGATGCAGCCCATCACCAGCGCCCGGTGACGCGTGACCGCCTGAAGCGAATAGCCCACCATCAAGGATCTCCGGAAGTAGGAAACAGTCTTCAGTCAGTATGCCATGCGCGTCAGCACCCAGCGTCTGGCATGCCCTTTGCTGAGAGCATACATATTCGTTGTTGCGTAGCTATTAGGGCGTGACTACGCTGATGGGCCCGACTGTCGCCTCCGCGCACCAGCCAACCGGTACTCATCCCCTGCTTGGGCGTTCGCCCGTGCGCCTGGCGTTCGTGCTCGTCATCCTGGCCGGCCTCTTGAACTTTCCGACACTCTGTACGTGCGGGGCGGCCATCGCTCACGCCCATTCCCTGTTCTTGCTGCCGTACCATCACCATGACCAAGCCGGTTCCGTAACCGCTGATACCGGGCCGGCTACGGAGCCGTCGTCTGTTACGGTTGCCACCGGCAATGATCCGGTCATCCACGCGTCAGACACCGGGCTCCTCACCAGCCAGCCAGTTGCTGATACCGTCGCCTGGCTGTCGGCCTGGCTCGGATTCTCCACGTTGTTTCACTGGATCGCCGATCTCCCTCAATGGGTTGGACAGATCATCGAGCCCGAGCCATCTCCACCATGACCCTTATCGGCATTCCAGCGAGTTCTGAAGGGAGCGCGGCGGGATCACGCGGCTCAACCGGGACCAGGTACTGATCGGGGGGATGCATTGATGCTGGGTTGACGTGATCTTCGCTGAGAGCGATTTGACAAGGTAGGAGGCAAACCATGCGCAAGGCGCTCTTGATTGCGATACTCGTTCTTGCGTTGGCTGTCCCGCTCGGCGGTGTAGCGGCAGCACCGGGATCGACCCATCATAAAGCCCAGACGCGGGTCTTCGTTGCCCTGTTATCCGGCGACCAACAGGTCCCGCCGGTGACCTCGGCGGCTCATGGCCTTGCCGTCTTCTGGCTGAGCCCGGATGGGACTCAGTTGCATTACTATGTGCTGGTGGCCAATCTCCAGGACGCCACGATGGCGCACATCCATACCGGTACGTCTACCCAGAGTGGGCCACACGTGGCCACCTTGTTCCACTCGATGACGCCGGTGACGGTCACCGGGAAGCTGGCTTCCGGGACGATCACCTCGGGGCAGTTGGAAGAGACTCTTGCCGGCCATCCGCTTTCCGATCTGGTGGCGAAGATGGCGGCCGGGGATACCTACGTGAACGTCCACACGAAGAAGTATCCGGATGGGGAGATCCGGGGTCAGATCCAGCAGATCGATTAGGCGGCGGGTTCTGGAAAGCCAGCGGGTAATCATGAGTGCGGGGTACGGTCGTGCGGGGGCAAAATCGGGTCTTGTGTTCGGGGCCGTTAGCCCTCACTCCTTGACGCGGCCCCAATGTTCGGAGCCGCGTCATCCTGGCCGCCATCGCGACCAGTTCGGCCCGCGCATTCATCGTCAGCCCGATCTCCGTGGCTCCCTCCGCTCGCACTAGGAGGGAGCGCATCTCTTATAGGCGACTAGGCGACGCGCTATTTAGACGGTCACCATGGCCCCCGCTTGCAGCAGCGCGCTCAATGCCCGCGTCTTAGTGACGATCTCGACCAGCGTGTCGGGTGTGATCGATTGGCGGCCGTCACTCAGCGCGTGCTCCGGGTCCGGGTGCACTTCGATGATCAACCCATGGGCGCCGGCGGCGATTCCAGCCAGGGACATCGCGGGGACAAGCTCCCGCTTGCCGGTCCCGTGGCTTGGATCGACGATGATCGGAAGGTGGGTAAGGCGGCGGACCAGCGGCACGGCATTCAGGTCGAGCGTGAAGCGGGTTGAGGGGTCGAAGCTGCGGATACCCCGTTCGCAGAGGATCACACGGTCGTTGCCGCCGGCCAGGATGTATTCGGCCGAAAGCAGCCATTCTTCGATCGTCGCGGCGAACCCCCGTTTGAGTAGGACAGGCTTGTTGCAGGTGGCGACGCGGCGCAGCAGCGGGAAGTTCATCATGTTGCGGCTGCCGACCTGGAGGGCATCGGCGTATTCGGCTACCAGATCGACCTGGTCGGGTTCCATCACCTCGGTGACGACCGGGAGCCCGGTCAGATCCCGCATCTCGGCGAGCAATTTCAGGCCGTCATCGCCAAGTCCCTGGAAGCTGTAGGGGGAGGTTCGCGGCTTGAAGGCGCCGCCGCGGAGTATCCTGGCGCCGGCCTGCCGGGCGGCTCGGGCCGCGCGCAGGGCCTGCTCCCGGTTCTCAATGGCGCAGGGGCCCGCAATGACCACCGGGTCCGAGCCGCCGATCTCGACATCGCCGACCCGGACGACCGTCCCACCGGGCCGGACTTCGCGTGCTGCGAGTTTGTAAGGGCCGGACGGGATGACTACGGCGGCGACACCGGGCAACTGGGCGAGGGTGGGCCCGAGGTCATCGGTGACCGGCCGCCCGTTGACACCGATCACGGACGCGCCGCTATCCCGGATGGCGTGGACCTCGTAGCCCTGACTACGTAAGAGACCGGCTACGTCGTCGGTCGCGCTAGAGTCCGCATCAGCTTGCATTGTGACGATCATCCCCCACGTCCTTTCGATGATGCCGGGTTCAAAGCCGGCGTTCGTATTCAGGCAAACAAAAAAGCAGAGGATTTTCCTCTGCCCGTCCGACGTTGCTGGTTGATCCGCGTGGCTACCGGAACAATACCGATCGCCCCACCAGCAACGCCGGAGGGGTAAAGCTAAAGCGGTACCAGTTCAGATAGTGGCGGATCATTCGTGTACTCATCATAAATCGATAGTAGGGCATCCCTGCTAGGGTGTCAAGAGGCGCGGCGCGTGGGTCTCCGGCCGTTTTTGCGAGCAGCCTTCGCTCGGCGGTAAACCGATGTCCGGCACGTCGATCTGGCAGTGCGCGGCGGTAAACCTATGGCGGGGGGCGCCTTGCCGGCACCGCACGGTGGTAAACCGACCGCGTTGACACAACGAAGCCGGCCTCGGCCGGCTGAACGTGGGCCGGGTGCCTGCCCGCAATACCCCGCGGTCCGCTGAATTTTCGCGAAGGACTATCGCAATGGCCTAGTTTTATGCTATCCTGCTCCTCGCCAGTATTGTTTTGGGGAGGAGTGACATGCAGCCGGTGCTCAAACTCCGTGTCCTGGATATCATTCGGGTCGCCCAGGAGGCGGGTGTCTACCTGGCCGTTCACAGTGACCGCGGTGCCTCTCGGTTCGGCTTTCACCTCTATAGCGTCCACGGCTTACAGACCGGTATCTACGGCATTCCGATCTACCTCCGCGCCGATGATCTCCTCTCGCTTTCCACGGGAGAGGCGCTGGAGCGGATCTTCCAGGGGCTCGGTATCCCGGCCGAGCGGGCCTTGTGCGTGACGGCATTGCCCGGCACCAGCATCTGTGCGCTGCCGGCGCCGGATGCACCGGTTGAGGTGTTGTTCCGCCCGCATGAGCTGGCGCTCCTGAAGCTGCTGGCCTGGGAAGTCGCGCAGGGCCGGCGCGATCCCCACGGCGTGGAAGATTCCATAGCCTCATCTGAATCTGAGTAGCTCCGATCGCGCCATTCCCGAGATTCCCGCGTCCACGACAGGTGGACGGGCGGGGGATTACTCGTTAATTAGCCAGCGATAGATAATCCAATTGCGTATGAGGAGTACCAGGGTGTGTTGAATGCGTGGCGGCTCGCCGATCAGCGGGATGGGCTGGGGCTGGGTGCCTGGGCGTAGCCGGTGAGTTCGACGTATCCCTGGCCGGCGATCGGCCGGCCGTCGCGAGTGCCGGTGATGGTGATCCCACCCTCCCAATAGGCGACCGGATAGGGTTGTGGAACCTGTAGCTCCTGGTCTTTGAGCACCGGGGTGGCGGTCAGGTGGAGCTTCTCTCCGGGGATGTCGATGATCCAGCCGGAAGGATAGACCCCGCCGGTGTGGGGGCTGGTCCAGGTGCCGGTCGACTGGAGCGTGAAGGCGGTCTGGTCGATGTGCCGTGTCGAGCCGTCCGGCGCCACGAGGGTTCCCCAGTTCGGGACGACGGTGCCGCGGACATCGTGTGATCGCCAGGCCATGATGTCCTGGCCGTCATCCAGTTGCAGCGCGAACCAGTCCCAGCCGCCGATCGGGAAGAAGTTGCCCCACTGATGATCGAACCATGCCTGCCCGGTTACCTCGACCGGGCTGCCATCGACGGTGAGCGTGCCGCCGGCATTCATCCGTGTCCGTGAATAGTAATACGACCCGGTATCGTCCATGATCTCGAAGTAGCCGGTCTTGTTGTGGAGCGCCGGCGGCCGGTCGGTCTGGAGCTGGAGATCGAGCGTGTAGCCGTTCATGTCGGCATGCATGCGGTCGTGCCCGTCACCACCGGTGAGTGCCCAGCCGTCGACGGTCAGGTCGATCAAATGGGTGGCCCGCGGCTGCCTGCCCGCCTGTTCCCGCTGGTTGAACTGGAAGGTCCCACGCCCGATATCGGTGATCGCGAAGTGGGATGAGTAGGTGGGCGGGAAATCCTGCCGGTTGGTCTGGAAGATGACGAACTCGAAGCCGTACTCCCGGCCGTCGACAGCGCGGAGATGGCCGTTGTAGTACCACCACTCAGTGAGGTCATTGTGAGGAGCGTCATCGGCAGGGAGATCGACCGCCCGTGGCGGCGCGGGCGGCGTGAGCAGCAGGCGCGCCGGCCGCTCGGCTGAGTAATCCGGCGACGGTGATGGGCTCGGGTCGGAGACCGCGCTTGACCCGCATCCGGCGAGAAGCGTCCCGGCGAGCGCAACGAGTGTGAATAGGAGCCACAGCGAACGGTGTGATCGGGACATGGCTATCCTCAGTGCTCGAACTGGCGTTTCGGGAGGGCGCGAAGGACGAACTTCGGCGCCCACCAGTTGAGATGGCCGAGCAGGTGCATCGTCGCCGGGACCAAGAGCGCGCGGATGATGGTGGCATCGAGCGCGACGGCGATCGCGATCCCGAGACCGAGCGCTTTGATGATCACCACCTCCGCCGAGACGAACGACGCGGTCACGACGACGACGATCAACGCCGCGCCGGTGATAATCCGTCCACTCCGGGCCAGCCCAAGGGCGACCGCCTGCCGGTTATCGCCGGTCTGGTCCCAGACCTCGCGCATCCGGCTGAGCAGGAAGACCTCATAGTCCATACTGACCCCGAAGAGGAGGCAGAACATCAGGACCGGGAGCGCGGCCTCGACGAAGCCGAGCGGCGTGAAGCCGAGGAACCGGCTGAAATGGCCCTCCTGGAAGATGAAGACCAGCGCGCCGTAGCTGGCGATGATGCTCAGCGTGTTCATCACCACCGCCTTGAGCGGCAGCAGGATGGAACGGAACTGTATGAGGAGGGCCAGGTAGGTGGCCGCGACGATGATGGCGATCGCGAGCGGGAAATCGCCATACAAGACGTCGACGGCGTCCACGATTTCGGCGGTGCCGCCGTCCACCTTCATCGTGAGCCCCGGCCCGGGATTGATGGACCGGATCGTATGGAGGAGGTCTTTGGCGTCGGGACTCTCCGGGGTCAGCTGGGTATAGACGTAGATCGCGGTGGCATTAGGACCGGCCATCCGGCTGAGCATCGACTGGGAGGACTGCCCGGGGTTGGCCGCCGCGAGCGCGTAGAGATCCTGATACTGCGCCAGCGATATGCGAGGATCCAGCGTCACGATACTGGCGATCTGCCAGACGCGCGGATCGGCGGCGAGCTCACGGGTGAATTTATAGAGCGAGTCGACATGCTCCGGTGACGTGATCGAGTCCTGCGATTCGATGGCGATGACGAAGGGAGAGGAGGTGGCATGGCCGAAGTTCGAGGTCAGCATATCCCACCCCTGGCGGGATTCGGTGCTCTCCGGCAGGACCGACGCGTCCGATGAGCTGAGGTTCACGTGGGTGAACGGAATACCGAGCAATCCGATGAAGAGGACGACCAGGATCAGCACCGTCCAGGGGCGACCCATCACGAGATGGGAGACCCAGAGCCAGAACCGGCCGGTCTCCTGGCGGCGCCGGTAGACGGAAAACCGGTTGATGTTGTGGCCGATGATGCCGAGTACCGCCGGGAGCAGGGTCATCGCGCCGATGACGGCGAAGAGGACGACCAGCGCGCCGGCGATGCCGACCGAACGCAGGAACATGAAATCGAAAAAGGAGAGTCCGGCCAGGCCGATTAGGACGGTCAGCCCGGAGAAGAAGACCGCGCGTCCGGCGGTCCGCACGGTGGTCTCGACGGCCCCGGAGACCGGCTGCCGCTCCAGTTCTTCGCGGAAACGGCTGGTCATGAAGAGCGAATAGTCGATGGCCAGGCCCAGCCCGAGCATGGTGGTCAGGTTCAGCACGAAGATCGAGAGATCGACCACGTGGGCGACCAGGAAGATCGCGCCGAGGACTCCGGCCACGCTCAGGCTGCCGACGATTAGCGGAATACTGGTGGCCACCGCGCTACCGAAGACAAAGAGGAGCGCAAGCAACGCGAAGGGGATGGCGATCAATTCGGCCCGGCGCAGGTCGTTCTGGCTGACCTTATCGAGATCGGAGTAGAACGCGGGCGCACCGGTCAGCAAGATCTGAACGCTGTCGGTCGGATGGAGATGGCTCTTGACCTCAGCCATCACATGCTGTGACGCCTCCGGCGGCACGCCAAGCTGGAGCACGGTGTAGGCGGTGTGACCATCCTCCGAGATCTGCTTTGGGTTCTCGGAGAAGGAGAGGACGCCGATAACATCCGGAAGCGTCACGACATCGGCGAGCGCGGCGTTCGCCTGGGCGACGAAGCTTGGATCGGTCGCCTTGAGCTGCTTGTCCTGGAACATCACGATCATCGTCGACGGGTTGTAGCCGGGGATGTTCTGCTCCAGGATGGCACGGGCGCGGGCGGCCTCAGTGTGTGGACTGGAAAAGCCGCCGGGTGCAAGTTTGCCCGGGACGCGGGGAAGGATCGGGATCGAGGCGACAAGAAGAAGGATCCAGGCGATGACAACGTACCAGCGGTACCGGTAGGTGATCTTACCGAGCTGTTGAAACATCCGTCTTCCGTGCTCCCCGCGGCCGGGGGACGAGCCCGGTCCGGCAACCAACGTTATCACTCCGCGAGGATGCGTGCCTACCGAGGTGCTGGCTGGGTACGCGTCAGGGCATTACAGGCAGTCTTCGTGCGGGCAGTTGACCGATAATATGCAATCGAGCTGGCATCGCGCGGCGATAAATCACCGCGCTCACGCAACAGAGCCAGCTAAACCAGGTACGACCAGTTCATCCGGAGTTATCTCACGAAGCTGGATGTTCGATGTTCATGGACCAGAGCGTGCGGTTCCCGGAGCCATACGAAACGGGGTGGTTCGCGCCAGTGGAATACATGCTCAAGGTTGGAATTAGAGAATGGTCAACTCGACCGCTACGCGCCTACCGATCATCCGTGGCGTTTCGCTGATCCTGGGCATGTTGACCTGGATAGGTGCCTTCACTGGAAGGCCGGCCGAGGATGGATCAGCCATGGAGAGATTGGGTCGTGGCGGTGGCTAGAGTTGGGGTGTTGGTGGTCGTACGCCTGCTCATAGCCGGCCTGGTCTTGCTGGCGGCAGCCTGCGCTGTGCCGGGAACCTCGCGCCCGGCCAGCCCATCACCTATACCAAGTCCTCCACCAACCGCCGTTCCAGCTTCACCCCCTTCCGGCTCCAGCGCGCCTCCAGCCGGGGACGGCGCACCGCTCGTCGTCAACGATGCCGCGGCGGCGAATCCGGAGCTGGTCAACACGCAGCTCCAAGTGCCGGCCGGGTTCAACGTGGCCCCGCACACGGTCCAGCTACCGCCGGGCTACGCCATCTCGGTGCTGGCCGAGGGACTGGATCAGCCGCGCTTGATGGCGTTCGATCCTGCCGGTAATCTGCTAGTCGGCTCAACGTCCGGTGACGTTTACCGCTTCCCCGCCGCGAACGGCAGTATCGCCCCGGCGGCGCAGCCCCCCGCACCGCTGTTGAGCGGGCTAGACGCCCCGCAGAGTCTCGCGTTTTATGGCGGGTATCTGTACGTCGCGGAGACGGGGCGGATCAGTCGCTACACCTATGGTGCTGATGGGACTCTCGGCCCCCGCGAGGTGGTCGTACCGAACCTTCCGGTGGATGGAGGACACTTCACGCGAACCGTGGTGTTCGGCCCGGATGGAAAGATGTACGTGGGGATCGGCTCATCCTGCAACATCTGCAATGAGCACGATGAGCGGCGCGCGGCGATCTCCCGCTTCAATCCGGACGGCACCGGCTACGAACGCTTCGCCTGGGGGATGCGCAACCCGGTCGGCCTGGCTATCCAGCCCGGGACCAGTCTTTTGTGGGCCACGGTGAATGAGCGGGACTACCAGGGCAACGAGATTCCACCCGATCTGGTGACGATCGTCCGCCAGGGACAAGACTTCGGCTGGCCACGCTGCCAGCCGCCGGACGCCACGCCCCAGATTCCCGGCAGCAACTGCGCGGGTGTGACCCCGCCCACGATCGGTATCCAGGCCCACTCCGCCCCGCTCGGGCTGACGTTCTACACCGGCGGGCAGTTCCCCTCCGACTACCGGAATGACCTGTTCGTGGCCCAGCATGGCTCGTGGAACCGCCAGCCGCCGGCCCCTCCCCAATTGCTGCGTGTCCACTTTGAGGGTGGGCGGCCAGCCAGCGTCCGGGTCTTCGCCACCGGCTGGCAGATTGGGAACGGCGAGGCACGCTGGGGTCGTCCGGTGGGGCTGATCGTCGCGCCGGATGGCAGCCTGATCGTCTCGGATGATCAGGCTGGCTTGCTGTACCGTATCAGCCACGCGGGTTAGCCCGAGCGAGATCCTGATACCTCCACCATGCCTTTCCCGCGCAAAGGTTGACCTCACTCCATCCCGGATTCTTTCGGGACGCGCGGGGTTATCCCCGGCTTCAGTCGGCGCTCATCGGTTCCGGCACCGGCAGGCCGTGATCGCGGGCGAACTCCCGTGCGTGATCAACCCGGTCGATGATCGGCGGATGCGAGTGCAGAACGTACTTGACCAGTGCCGGTGGATTCGGGTCCGCCAGGTTCAACGCGGCCAGCCGCTCCATCGCCGACGCGAACGCCTCGGGGTCTTTGGTCAGCTCGAGCGCGTAGGTATCGGCCTCGCGCTCGATATAGCGTGAGTAGGCATTCTGGATCGGCATCAGCACGATTCCGATGAAGGAGAGAATCCAGCCCAGCAGCGGGAGGGTCGCGACGTTATCGAGACGGGTGGTCCCGATCTTCCCGCCGAACCGCCGCAGGATGAACCGGGCGATGCGGTTCAGTGCATAGGAGCCGGCGAAGGTGAAGATGGTACCGATGGCGATCCCGCGCCAGATGTCCCGGTGAACCTGGTGGCCCATCTCGTGGGCGACGATGACCTCAATCTCTTCGGGAGTGAAGTTCTCGATCAGGGTATCGGCAAGCACGATCCGCTTGGTCGGGCCCAGGCCGGCAAAGAAGGCGTTGGCTTTCTTGGTCCGCCGGCTCATATCCATCTGCATCACGCTGGCGACGTGAATGCCGGATTTGGCGGCCAGTGCCTTCAGCTGCTCAACGAGCTGCTCGTCGCGGACCGGCTCATACTTGTTGAAGAGTGGCGCGATCAGCACCGGGAAAAGCTGGGCCAGTAGCACGGTGAACGGGAGCGAGAGGCCGGTGAGGATGACCCACCAGGCACGCGGCCAGCGCCGGATTACGGCATAGGCGAGGTTGGCGCCCGGCACTTCGAGTCCGAGCCCGAGGCCCAAGCCCTTGACGTGATCCCAGAGCCAGGACGGAATCTTCTCGTGGCTCAAGTTGTAGCGGTGCTCGAGGATGTAGCCGCTGTAGAAGCTCAGCGGAAGCGAGAAGACCCAGGACAGGAGGGAGTAGAAGACGACGGCGAGACTTTGCCCCTTGAGCCCGCGACCGGCCAGGTTCGCCGCCGAACGCCGCACCGACGCCGCCAGACCCGAGAAGACAAAGACGGCGCCGGCGACCCAGGAGATGAGCAGGCCGATGAGGAAGAGCTGCTCCTTCTGGCGATTGTAGCGCCGGGCGCGGTCCCGTTCCTCCCGGTCGATCGTGACCTTGCCGCTGGGCGCGGCCAGCTTGATCATGAGCAGTATGACGCGGGCGATCCTGAAGTATTTCACCGCTCCCTGCATCCTTTCGCGTATGTTGCCGCGTTCCGCGCTGATCCTATCGCAGAAGTGACACCGCCGTTGAATTTGCTATGCTCCAAGACTGCCACGTGTCCGGGCTTCGGAACAGCGAGCGAAAGGCGTGGAGCGGCGTGGGGGCGATCGATCTGGCGTTGCGGGGAATCCTCATCGGCCTCTCGCTGGGCGCGTCGGTCGGGCCGATCAACATCGAGATCGCCCGCCGGGTCCTGCGATCGGGGTTCCGGAGCGGCTGGCTGGTCGGCGCCGGCGCCATCAGCGGGGACGCACTCTACTGTCTCCTGGTGGCGACCGGGATTTCTCCCTTGCTCGACCATCTGCTCGTGCGGACATTGCTCTGGATCGCCGGAGCACTCTTTCTGGTCTATCTCAGCTACATGAACCTGCGGGCCGGTATCGAGAACCAGCGCCTGACCGGTCTCCCGGAACGGCGGCTGGAGCGGCGATCCTACATGACCGGGTTCCTGATGGCGTTGCTCAACCCAATGGGGATTCTCTTCTGGCTCTCGATCGGCGGGGCGCTGGTGGCTTCGGGTGTCCAGCAGGCTGATACCGTGGGAACGGTGGCGATCGTGGTTGGCGTGATCGCCGGGCTCGGGATCTGGGTCACCGGCCTCTCGACGCTGGTCCACAGCGGGCGCTGGCTCCTCTCCGATGCCCTGTTCCGCGCGATCAACTACGCCAGTTCGGTGCTACTGTTCGGGTTCGCGGTCTGGTTCGTGGTGCAGGCGGCCGGGGTATGGTGAGAGGTGCCGACAACTGCGACTGGATGTCACTGATTGGCGCAACTTAACCGCTGGGAGAGCCATCTCCGATCATCGGAAGCGACTCTCTCAGGGCCAGCGTGAACCTTTTAGCGTCTCAGGTTGCAGGAGGGCGCGGGTTTAGCTCATGATTGTCTAGTGGACGTAGAACGATTCGGAGTCGTTGTCCATCCAGCCGAGCGATCCGCAGCTCGTACTGCATGACCAAGGACCCGAGCCACCAAGATAGGGATCGGAATAGAGTTCGACTCCAGTACACCCATAGCTGGCGTTTGCCGAAGCCGATGAGGCTTGGTTGTTATGGGTGTACAGATTGTCTTCGTTGATGTTTACAGTACCACACGGAATGGGCTCAGTATAGTTCCACCAACTGCCGCTATAACTGGCGCCATCCCACATGACGACGAGTGAGTAGCTCTGAGGGGACGTGATACCCTCCTGCGCGCTGGCCTCACTGTTTTCACGTTCCATGTAGTCGAGGTACTCGCTGAAAGAGTTGAAGCAGACCTCTTTTACGGGGCGGGTTCTGACTACCGGCTTGCCAGTCTTGGCCTCCAATTCTTTGTATCGGGCCGCTGCTTCCGGTGAAAGTGGCGTCGGATCCACTTCTGAGAATATTGTGCATCCTGCCTGGCCCGGCTGAGGGATAGGCGCCGATGGCGGCCAATATTGTGCTGGGACCGCTGGTTCTGCTATGGCGATGCCCACTGGCATAGCCGCTAGCATGAGCATGACTGCGATCGTCACGACCATCTTTCGTCTCATCGGACTTCCTTTCACGATGAGCTAAGTGTCCTCCTGCCGCTGACAACTCACACCAGATTACGGAATCGTATTGATGGAAATTGTGCATCTGATGATTAACACAGTACACCCATGCTAGGAAGGTTGTCAAGAGGCATTATCCTGACAAGAAGTGGGTAATAACGATTACAATCGCTTGCGTACCATGACTGCCCCGAATGATTTATCGCCTCATGGGTACCAGGATCACTGGCATTCCATCGGTATCGGAACCCCTGCCACGGATTATGGCTGCCGTCTCCATGCGCGGATAACGCCGACTGTCCACTCGTCGTAGTGCTCAGCAGCGCGTCCATGATGCGCCAGGCTCCGACGTGCATAGCCGTGATCTCTGCCGGGGATTCCGGCGACGGCATGGAACCTGCATTTGGGCGTTCAGCCTCTGAGGTCCATCGTTTCCGGCATCGCGACGTTGTCACCAATACTCTCTGACGAACGCGAAGGACACGATGACATGCTCGTGGGGTCCGTGGCGCGCTCTCGAATTGGCGCCGGTTGTCCCCGCGCGCCGGCTTGCCGGAGGTCTTCGCTACGCCGGAGCTTCAGCGGCCGCGTTTGATGCCATTGCCGCACCGGCGGATTCCGGCCGGACGCGTCATGTCCGGCCCTGGCCGGGTACCGAAAGGGATCTTCACATGTCACCGAATTCCGAAGCGTTCACAATTGGGGTTGAAGAAGAGTATCAGATCATTGACCCCGTGACTCGCCAGCTCCGGTCGCGCGCGGCGCACGTCCTGCCGGGAGCGCGGGCGGCGATCGGCGACGACGTGCAGCCGGAACTGCACCTCTCCCAAATTGAGACGGCGACGCCAATCTGCCGGACGCTCGCCGACGTTCGCCACGCGCTCGTGCAGTCACGACGGGCCGTGATGCAAGCGGCCGCCAAGGATGGGGACTGGATTGCGTCGGCGGGAACCCACCCCTTTTCATCCTGGGAGGAGCAGCAGATCACGCCCAAGGCCCGCTACCAAGGGCTGGCGGCCGATTACCAGCAACTGGCTCGCGAGCAGATCATCTTCGGCTGCCACGTCCACATCGGACTCCGTGACCGGGAGATGAAAATCCAGGTCCTGAACCGGGCCCGGAACTGGCTGGCCCCGATTCTGGCGCTGTCGTCGAACTCCCCATTCTGGCAAGGGACCGATTCCGGCTATGCCAGTTATCGCACCGAGCTCTGGGCGCGCTGGCCGATCAGTGGCCCCCCGCCGGCATTCGCGTCGTTCGACGACTATAGCGGACTGCTCCGGGCCTTGATTGACACCGAAAGTCTCGAAGACGCGACGAAGATCTATTGGGATATCCGGCTGCCGGAACGGACCGAGACGCTGGAATTCCGGGTGACCGACGCAAGTTCGACGGTGGACGGCACTGTGATGATTGCCGGACTCGTACGCGCGCTGGCGCGAACGTGCTACGAGCAGGCGGTTCGTGGCGAGCCGTTTCGTGCCGTTCACCGCGATCTATTACATGCCGCCCACTGGCGGGCCGCGCGGCATGGCGTGGAGCAGGATCTGATCGACGTGACCGAGGCACGGGCTGTCCCGGCGACGGACGTGATCGAGCGCTTTCTCTCGCTGGTACGTCCGGCGTTGGAGGAGGAGGGAGATTGGGAGGAGATCTCCGCCCTCGTTCACGAGACATTGCGCGTTGGGACCGGGGCCATGCGACAGCGACAAGCCTATCAACAAGCCGGCCGGATGGAAGATGTGGTTGATCTCATCGTGGCCGAGACGGCGCGCGGAGTCGTTCCAGCCTAGCTCGAAGCTGCATCGTCCTCGTTCGCCGCTCCCGTCGCGGGTTTCGCCCGGTTTCGTTTGAGACGGTTCGTGAGCCAACCCAATGCCATTATCCCTACCGCCGTTGCCATCGTTCCCGCGATACCGTGCTTCGGTTCCGGCGATCGCGCTGGGGTTGGCGTTTGCTCCGGCGCGTCGGTCACGTTCCCCGCCTGCGTCTTCGGGCCACCGGCGTGGACACCGGCCGGTTCCTGCCCCTGGGTGACCTGCCCGGCCCGTTGTTTGGCTTTGGCGTGCTCTTCCGGTGACTCCACCTTCTCCGGATGGCGTGCCCGATCCGTGATCGTCTTCCGGTCAACGTGCGCCGCCAGTACCGCGTTGATCTCGGCGCCGAGCACGACGATCATGCCGGAGAGGTAGAGGAAGACGAGCAGCACGAGGACGCTCCCGGCCGCGCCGTAAGCGCTGCCGGGGTCGGAGATCAACAGGTAGAACTTGAAGCCCAGGACGATAGCAATCCATAGGATGGTGGCCACGACGGACCCTGGAGAGATCCAGCGGAACGACTGCTGGATGTTGGGACCGAGATAGTAGACCACGGCCAGCAGGAATGCGATGAAGATGATGGCCAGGGGCCAGCGCAACAGGTTCCAGATCAGCGTGAAGGCCGAACTCAACCCGAAGAGGTTAGCCACCCAGGAACCTATGTTCCCGCCAAAGACGAAGAGGACGAATGCCGCGACTACCAGGACCGCGGAAAGGATTGTCAGCCCGATTGAGGTGAGCTTCTGGCGAATGAAGGGGCGGGTCTCTTTCACATCGTAGGCCCGATTGAAGGCCTTGATGATAGTGTCCATCCCGCTGGCGCCACTCCAGAGGGCCAAAACGATGGTGGTGATGGCACCGATCGAGACGGCGAGACCGCTGACCCGCCCGATGACACCCTGCACGAGCTCATTGAGTAAGGGTCTGAGATCAGCGGGCGCCCGCTGATTGATAATCGCTAGCAGGGAGTCGTTAATGGGAACGCCGGTGAACTGGTTAACGACGGCTGCCAGGGTCACCAGGAAGAGGAGGAAGGCTGGGATCGCGAAGATTGCATTGTACGCGATCTCCGCGCCGAGGCCGGTAATGTCATCTTCCTGGATCTTCTTGAAAAGCGTGCCGACAAGGTGCCGAGGGGGAAGATGCAGTAACCGCTTTATGCCGTGCTCGCGTGGTGCCGCCGTCGCGCCCATGTCCCAGCTCCTCGGGTGATGATGACGCTCTCCGTGACGGCGCTTACGCAACTAGCGTACCGGGCATGGTGGATGCGCCGCTGGCGCGGCACGCGGCGGCGTGAAGGTCTCGTGGAGGGGGAGTGGCTTGTGGGGCGCGTTGGTTATCCGCTGGCGACCGTGTCCCCGGTGATCGCGGCAAGATCCTCCAGTTGATCGTAGATCCAGCCGAGAATGTTCTGTTCGAGCACGATCTTCCGGAGCTCGCGGGCACGGGCCGCGCGCTGGCTTCGCGGCATCGTCAATGCCTGGAAGAGGGCGTCGGCGGTCCCCTCGATATCGGTTGGCGAGACGGTGAGCGCATGTCCGGCAAACTGCTGATAGGCTCCGGTACCTTCCGAGAGGACCAGAACACCATCACGTTGGTTCAGCAGCGCTCCCTCCTTGGCGACCAGGTTCATACCATCCAGGATCGCGTTCACGAGCAGCACGTCGTAGTCCTTCATCGCGACCATCGCTCGCGGGTAGTCGTCCCCGATGAAGAGGGTTACCGGCTGCCAGGCGACGCCGTCCCGCTCGGCGACATCGGCGTATTTCGTGTTGATCCGGCCGACAATGGTGCTGATATCGTCGAGGTAGTCGACATACTCAGAGACTTCGAGCCGCGAAGGGACCAGGAATGCCAGGAAGTTTACCCGGCCGAGGAATTCGGCGTGCTTTTCGAGGAATCGATCGTAGGCCAGGAAGCCGCGGACGATATTCTTGCTCGGCTCGGCACGATCGATCCGGATGATGGTGAACTCATTCCGGAACTGTTCCAGGTGCTCCTCATGCCGGAGCGCATCCTCACTCGCCGCGGTGTTCTTCACGGCAGCGGTATCGATCGAGATAGGGTAGTCGCGCACGCGGGTCGTGTGGCCCTGGTAATGGACCTCACGGCCCCGATAATCGAGGTCGACGCCATCGAGGTTTACCTCGCAGGTGTACATAAAGCTCCGGGCGAAGGCGGGCGTTTGGAAGCCGACGACGTCGTTGGCGAGCAGGCTTTGGAAGATCGACCGCCGCATGGGTTTCGGGAGCAGGCGCCAGTAATCGGGGTCCGGCCAGGGGATATGGATGAAATGCTGCAGGAGAAGGTCGGGCCGGAGGTTGCGAATGAAACCGGGTGCTAGGTAGAGGTGGTAGTCCTGAAGCATAACGAGCGGGGGTCGCTTGCTGACATCGGCAGCGGCCACGATCTCATCGGCGAACTGCCGGTTGGCGACGACGTAGCCATCCCACCAAGCCTGCCAGGTGCTATCGGTAATATCCGGTGAGCGGGGAACATCCCACAGGTAATGCTGGAGAAACCAGAGTAATGGATTGCTAATCTGGTTGTAATAACGATCATAGACTTCGGGATCGAGTAGGACGAACCGGAGCCGGAAATCGGAGTCGGGTGGGGTGATGACGACCTCTCCTTCCGCTTCGGCGCGTCGTGCCCGGAGCCGGTCGCCATCGGTCATGGCGCTGGCAACCCAAATCGGATGCGCGAAGCGGCTGACGGCGCTGACCGCGGTGACGACGCCGCCGCTCCCCCGCTTGGCTGAGAAATGGCCATCGGGTTCGAGATGGAACTCGACCGGGCCGCGGTTTGAAGCGATGATCAGCGAAGACCGGCTAAGGAGTTGCCGCGCGCGCAGAGGGAGATCCTCCGCGGACTCCTGCCCGTCTTCCCACTGATTTGCGTGCTGATATTCCACGCCACTCCCCTTGCGTTTGACCTGGGCGCCGGGAAAACCCGGATTGAGACTCCCCGTTCGATGGACCCTGGAGCACCATGCCCCTGGACAGCCCGGCATGCCGGCATGCTGCCGGCCGTCATCCGTGCGGGTCCGACGGCTTCGCGGCCACCACGTGGCCCGGCGCCGCCTCTGGCTGCTGCTCCGCCTCGGATTTCCGCAGGCGGGTAAAGAGATCGAGATATCGCTTGACATTCGCCGTCGTTAGGAAATGCCGGAGCACGTGCTCGTGACCGCGTTCCCCTAATTCGGTCATGAGCTCCGGGTTTCTGAGCAATTCGATAATGCGGGCCGCCGCTTCGCCGACCGAATTGACCAGGAAGCCGGTTTGCCCCTGGATCACCTGGGTTGGAATCCCGCCGACGTTTCCGGCGACGACCGGCTTCCGTTTCCAGAGCCCTTCCGTGACGGTGAGACCGAATCCCTCACGGAGCGATTTCTGGAGAACGACGGATGCCGCTCGCTGCAGGGCATTCACCTCGACGTTGCCGACGCCATTGAGATTCGAAAGCAGGAAAATATCGTAGTCGTCGCCGGCATGACGCGCCGTCCGCTCGTAGTAGGACCAGCCTTCCGGATCGTCGTGTGCCATCGACGCGACCATCACCAGTTGCACCTCGGGAAACTCGCATTTCACGATCCGGTAGGTGTCGATGACGCCAAGCGGGTCCTTCCAGGGATCAAAGCGGGACACCTGGATGATAATCGGGCGGGTTCGATCGATCCCGTATTGCTTGGCGATCTCGGTGATCGTGCCGTCCGGAAGGTCGTAATTCTTCGGGCTGAGCGGGTCGATCGAGGGTGGAATGATCGCGATGTTATCGATACGGAGATCGTTCTTGACATATTGTGGGATGGTGAAAATCGCGGCGTTATGGGCCTCGACGTAGGGGCGGAGAAAATCCCAAACATCGGGCTGCGCGGCGGTGAGATCGATATGGCAACGCCAGATCCAGCAGCCGCCGGTCGGCCCGGAGCGTTCGAGGAGCATGGCGCGAATCGGCGCCGGCTGAGGATCATGGATGACGACAAAATCGTATGACTCGTCCCACAGGTCGGCGTTGAGCTTGTTGTAGCGGAGATAGATTTCCCGCATCGCCGAATCGATGTTGACAAAGGCCCCCTGGAGGGCGTTATGCATGGCCTTGGTCACGGTGTAGAACTCATCCGATCCACGCATAACCTGCCAGTCGGCCGCGAGGCCGAGGTTCTGCATCAGGGGAACAACGCCATTCAGGAGTTCGGCGACTCCACCGCCAAACGCGGTCGCGTTGAAGTGGAGAACGCGCGCGTCACGGAAGGGCTCGGCGAGCTTGCGCAGTTCGTCGATCGCTTCATCCCCGACGATCTTGCGGTAGTCCTCGGCCGACTTTGGTAAGAGCGGAACCGAAGCGAACAAGGATGCGGTCCTTTCAGGCGTAGGTGGAAAAGCTCCATTTCGATCCTACCATACTGAAGGAAAGCACTCTTTAGGCCATCGGTGCGGGGGAGTGCCACAGATTCTTGCGAAGTTGGTGCCACTCAGTGGTGGCTCGTCAGTTCCGTGCCGCTGATCTGGCATCCTACTCGACCGGCAGCGCGCGGCGGGGTGCGGCGTGGGACTCGATCCGGAAAAAACAACCTCGCGGCTCCGAAGGGAACCGCGAGGAGGAATCTCCGCGACTCGTTGCCGGGAGGTATTACTGGACCTTGATATGCCCGTCCATGCCGGCATCCTTGTGGCCCGGCTGCGCGCAGTAGAACTCAAGGGTGGAACCAGCGGCACCGGTCTTGACTTCGGCCGTCGTTTCCGCGCCCGGCTCAGCCTTGATCTCAACCTTCTTGCCCGAGCCATCCTTGTCGATGGTGAAGTCGTGGAGCACGGAACCCGTGTTCTTCAGTTTGACGGTGAACGTGGAATTGGCAGGCGCCGTGAATTCATTCGGCGTGAAGCTCATCTCGGTCGCATCGATCTCGATCGTGCCACCGGACGCCACGGAACCGCCGCCAGCGGCTCCACCGGCCGGGCTCTCAGCACCACCCGCCGGTGCGCTGCTCGCCGGAGCGCTGCTCGCCGGAGCGCTGCTTGCCGGAGCGCTGCTCGCCGGTGCCTTGCTCTCGGCCGGTGGAGCCGAGCTACCGCCGCAGGCGGCAAGCGCACCCAAGATCATGACGCCGATCATGAGGAACAGGGCTAACCGTTTTCCCATGAACTCCTCCTCCAAAAAGCTCGCCCGCCACCCGTTGTGGTAGGCACACCTCCGATGGCCCGGTGCATTCCGGCGCACGTACGCGGACTCCCATTGCGTCGTCCTCCGGGGCCGAACCGTTTCGCAGTATAGCGTGTCGCATTGGGACTGTCCAGCATCCTCAAATCGAATGTCAGGAATATCCCGACATGAGCCCTGGAATTTTCCGCCATCAGTCCGAAACACGCCGGTCTCTATCACCAACCGCGGGTGCGAACCGGCGCCGATATGGCGCGATTTCCCGGCCACACGCAGAGGCCGGAGTCATCCCAAAGGCAGTCCTCCGCGATCAATAGGTGCTCCTTGTGCCGGCTAGCCGTCCGTCTCGTCGTCCTTGTGCCCGGCACTGCTGCCCGGTTGGTTGAAGTTGAGCGCCGCCGCGAGCCGCCCCAGTCCCTGCAGGTATTCGGGTGACACCGCGTCGCCGTGGGCTACGATCTGCCCGAGCTTGTTCGCTACCGCCGCGATCAGCGCGGCGACCTCCACCTCGGCTTCCAGCCGTGCCTGCTTCAGGTCATCAACGGTATAGGTCATTGGTCGATCCTCTTCCTCGATACAGCGTTTGCCTGCCAACCGCGCCGCGAGGCGGAGCGCTCCCGGCTTGCCTACACGGCGGCTGCCGTTAGTGTGCCACGGGCTGCGGGGAAGGGATGGATGGCAGCCAAATCGGGCCACCGGGCCCGGATAAGAACATGCGTTCTGTTTCTTGTCACCTTTTTGGCCGGTCTGAGGTGTTCGTGAAGTAGAGGGGGTTGATGGAAACCGCAGGTGAGCGGTGAGCACCAGATGAGGAGGGTGATGTGGGACGGGGCAGACCGTGCGCGCGCCCCGGATGCCGGGCCTGGGCAATGCGCGGCGCGGAACAGTGCCGGGCGCACCAGCCCACGACCGATCAGTCCGATAAACGGCGAGACCGGGCAGCAGAGCTGTTTCAGCAGCGGCTCGAACGGGGGAGCTATCGTGACCTGTTCGATCGGCGGATCGCCGGCGTGATTGCGCGCGCCGGAAGCGAGGGATCGCTGAATGACGAGATCGGAGCGCTGCGGCTGGTGCTGGCCCGGGTCCTGGCCGAGGAGGAAGACCCGGCGCGACTTGCGACCAGCATTCCGCGGATCGTGGACGCGGTGGTCCGGGCGGTTCGCGCGCAGCGGACACTCAGCGGGACCATGGCCGAGGATCTAACCGAAGCGCTGACCCAGATGCTTATCGAGCTGGGGCTCGGGGAGGAATGATGGATGAACCAATCAACCCGGCAGGCAAGCAGCGGGATGGAATGCGGAGCGGCGCCGCGCTGAAACATCTGCTTGCCCGGACCGGTGGCCCGGATGGGGTGGATCTGGAGCCGGGCTGCGCGTATGGCGTCGTGACGCGCACGATGGTTCAGGATCTGACGCACGAACTGCGGGAGATCAAGGGACGGGTCAATCAGCTCCTCTTTCTGACCATCGGCACGATCATCCTGGAGGTCATGTTCCGGATCACCGGTCTCGGATGAGCGCGATCACGGATCGGGGGCTGGGCCGGGGGATGGATACCGGATGGAGTGAGCAGGATAGGGGCTGATGATGACGGATGTCGACGTATTCGGCGGGGTCAGCGCGGTGGGATTCATCGTGGCGGTGACGGCGGCGATGACGCAGTTCGGCTTGTCACGGCGGTACGCGCCGGCCTACGCGGTGCTGACCGGGATCGTGTTGCTGGTGACCTACACGCTGGCGGGCGGCAAGACGGCAATACCGGATGTGGCGGAGGCGGTGGTACTGGGGATCTGGCTGGGCTTGACCGCGGTTGGCAGTCACAGCCTGGTGACCCATAGCGGTGGCCGGCGGCCGGATGCGCCGGTGGACATGGTGTAGGGGAGGGCCCCTGCGCCCTTTGGTGGAAGGAGTGAGCCGATGGACGACGAAGCGGGCGTGCCGGTGGGCGGCGAAGGGTTGGATGCCGGGGTAGCGCCCGGCGCGACGGCCGTGCCGGAGCCGGGAGACCCAGCCGAGGTGTTGGGGAAGGTGCGGGCATTGATTATCAGCGCGATTCCGGATCTGGTGCCGGAGCTCCTGGTGGGGGACAGCGTGGAGGCACTGGTGGCGAGCGTCGAACCGGCCAAGCAGGCGTACCAGCGGATCGTCGAACAGATGCGCGCCGGTTCCGCTGGATCTGTCACGGACGCGGCAAGCCAGGCAGCGAGTGGGACGAATGCGAGCATCCCAACCGCAGCGAATAGAGGTGCGGCCCCACCGGCGATTCCGGCCGGGCAGCCGGGACGGCAGCGGGTGAGCCTGGAACTGGACGGACTGAGCGCGAGCGCGAAGATCGCCGAGGGGCTACGCCGGAGGAACGGGTAGGGGCAGGCTCGTGCGTCACCTGTTCCAATTAATTCCCCACCCGCCGATCGCGCGCTCGGAATTTGGGCGTCGATGGCGCACTTTCGAGGCACAGTTGACAGCCATGACGCAACCGAACCGCCTGTTTCCGGCGCCGATCCGCCACAGCGGTCGCGATGTGGCCGCTCGTGGGGTCGTCTACCAAGGCTCGAAGGGCTACCAAACCGAATTAGTTGGAACCAGTGGCTCGTGCGTTTGCCCCGTGGAGCGTCATTGAGACGGCGCGGGAAGGGGATGAGGAGGAACGATGGCACTAACGCAAGTGGAGGCGGCGAAGCTGACGCAGGATCTGGTGCTGCGCGGCGTGATTGAGACGGTCGTCAAGGACAGCAGCATTCTCCAGGTGCTGCCATTCATGGAGGTGGTAGGCAGTGGGGTCACCTACAACCGGGAGAAGACGATGCCGGCGGCGGCATTCTACGACCCCGGTGACACCTGGACTGAGGCGGCACCAACCTTCGATCAGATCACGGCGGGACTGAAGATCATCGGTGGCGATGCCGATGTCGATAACTTCCTGCAGCAGACCTATGCCAATCCGAACGATCTTGAGGCGACGGTGATCGAGAGCCGGGCCAAGAGCGTGGCGCACAAATTTAGTGACGCATTCTACAACGGTGACAGCGCGGTCGATACCAAGAGCTTTGATGGACTGGCAAAGGCGGTGCCGGGCAGCCAGACGAAGACGGCCGGGGCAAATGGCGCGGCGCTCGACCTGGATATGGTCGATGAACTGATCGACATGGTGAAGCCGGGGCGGCCGGATGCGCTGCTGATGCATAAGCGGACCCGGCGGAAGCTGAGCAGCCTGCGGCGAGCCAGCGGGACGGTGCTGGAGACATCGGTACTGGCGTTTGGCCAGCACGTGGTGATGTACGACGGTATTCCCATCCTGGTAGACGACTTCATCCCGATTGATGAGACGCAGGGGACGAGCGGCGCGGTCTGCTCGTCGATTTACGCGGTGAAGTTTGGCCCGGAAGGGGTCATGGGCCTGGAGAACGGTGGAATTCAGGTCGAAGAAGTGGGCGAACTCGAGACGAAGGATGCCACCCGGCACCGGATCAAATGGTATGTGGCGATCGCGCTCCTGAGCGAGCTGGGCGTGGCGCGGCTGTCGGGGATCACGGGATAAGGGGTGAACGACCCTCACCCCAGTCTCCGGGCAGGCCCCGTGCCTGCCCCTACCAATCGGGGAACGTAGGGACGAGGGTCGTTTTGCATCTGGGGTGAGGGCGTCGATGGGGTTGATCTGGGAGGCGAGCGGGGAGGAAGTCACGCGGCCGGATGGGACACGCGCCGCCGTGGCCGGTGAGGGTCGCGATCTGGATGAAAGTGTGCGCTTTCAGTACCAGCGGGTGGCGCTGGACGATGGGGCGGGCAACGTCTCGTACGGGCCGGTCGATTACACCCCGGCCGGACAACGCGTAGATCTGCCGCAGAATGCGCGGTTCACGGTGGAGCTCAAAGAGATCGTGTACGAGGTCTGGCGGACGATGAGCGATAGCCGGGTGACGGCGGGGTGCCGGGCGCTGCATGGGCAGGTGAACCGGGTAGGCGCCGGGCCATACCCGCCGCTCCATCCGGGCTGCCGGTGTTACCGGGCCTATCACCACAGCGAGTGGGTGAGCCGGGATACCGTGGGTGGTGGCCGGGTGTACGACATCTAGGGGAACGGTGGCCCTCACCCCTAACCCCTCTCCCAGAATTGGGAGAGGGGAACACGTTTCCCAGCGATCTCCCCTCTCCCAAACGTTGCTTAGCGTTACCCATATCTTTTTAGTGGAGGGGTAACATGCGGGGATGCAAG
>CADEOZ010000029.1_pt1 | contig 46054 bp, 42 predicted proteins | sample 7288031 | NCBI WGS metagenome assembly CADEOZ01 (sample SAMEA6638613, study PRJEB37532) | metagenome | isolation source: wastewater | place: Germany | collected 2017-05-22 | reverse complement strand
GGCCGCGCTATTCGTGGGACTTGCCGCCGTCTCTCTCCTCGGCCCGCGCGAGCGCATGGGAGAGGTGGAGTGACGGTTTGACGTGAACTCGCCGGAATAGAAATCAGCCCTGCTCGCAGCCGACACTACAGGCCACGTAGGCCCAGAATCCCTCTGAGATCACTGTCCTTCGAGGGATGATCGAGGGCGATTAGAACGTCAGGGCGCTGGGAAAGCCGAACAGGCCGTCGAATCTGCCGTCCAGCTCGCCGTCGATGAACTGACCGGAGACGCCACCACTCTCATTACCGCCACTGACCGTGGATTGCTGAGAGACGGGCCCGCCGAGAATGATGATCGTCTCCAAACGTAGTGGCAGGATGGTCAACCGTTCACGCTTCAGGTATGGATCGATCATGCTCGAAACCCTTTCTCTCGCCTAGCCGCTATCTCGTATCCTTGGTGCCAGTCCTACTCTAGCAAGCGCGGCCTTCACTTTGTCTGACAACCAGGAGCGGCCTCACTGGCAGTTTCGTCGTGTATCGATGTGAGGGATCATGCTTTGATGGATTCTGTGTGGCTACCTGATTGATGTCCGGCCAGGGAAGAGAGGACGGTCAATAATGGTGGAGACCCGGCGGGGGTTTGGCATCGCGTCGGCAAGTTCACCGGACGCCATCCGGGCTAGCGCGATGGCGGCGGAGTCGTTGGGCTACGCCGCATTCTGGGTCAATGACACTTCGTCCGGCAATGGCCTTAATGCGTTGGCCCAAGCCGAGGCCGTCACCAGCCGCATCCAACTCGGAGTCGGTGTGATCCCGCTCTCCCGCCGGACTCCCGCGAGCATCGTCCAGCAGGTCTGTTCTCTGACAGCGGAGCCGGAGGAGGGTCAGGAGCTTCATCTATCGCTAGACCGGCTCCGGCTCGGTGTCGGCAGCGGTTCCGGGCCGGGTGGGCTCGAACGGGTCCGTGCCGGCATCCGCGCGCTCAAAGCGGCGCTTGATATCGACATCATCATCGCGGCGCTGGGCCCCAAGATGTGCCGGCTGGCCGGCGAGGAAGCCGACGGCGTGCTGTTCAACTGGCTGACCCCGGAGTATGCCCGGACCCTGACCGAGATTGTCGATGCCGGCGCCGCCGCGGCCGGGAGGAAGCCGCCGGAGCGCTACGCCTACGTGCGGGTCGCGCTGGGTCCCGAAGCCGCCGAACGCCTTTCCCAAGAAGCGGCGTTCTATGCCGGCATCCCGGCCTATGCCGCGCACTTCGCGCGCATGGGTGCGACGCCGGTAGAGGCATCGATCGCGGCTGATACTCCCGGCGCCATCCAGACCGCCCTCGCTGCCTGGGATGGTGTGCTGGATCAAGTGATCGTTCGCGCCGTCACCGCGAACGACACACCCGAGGAATTCCTAGCCCTCGCCCGCGCGGCCGCCCCTGCTCGGTAGTCATTCTGAGGCCGCGGCCGAAAGATCGTTGCTCCGTCATCGCCACACAGAGATTCTTCCCTTTCGCTGCGGCTTCGAGTCAGGATGACATCCCCACAATCACCGCGACCGAATATTAGCAGCCGGTATCCGCGCGACTAGCTCAATCGCTCGAAACGCGCACCATCGAAAGAACACTCCAATCCTCCGTGCTGGTATCGTATACTCTGCCTCAAGCCGGGCCAGTCTCAGCGACCGGCTGGCACGCGCCGTGGGCATCGCCTCGATCTGAAAGCTGCCAAACAATTCAAGACGATTATGCTCGCGCGGTTGCCCGTCCCCGTGCTCGCCGCGCCGGTCACTCGTTAGGAGCCACCCGATGGCCAAGATGTATCCCAAGGAGTTCTCCAAAGACACCAAGAGCAACGCCGAAAAGCTCCTGTTCGAACAGTTCAGGGAACAGTTGTCGGATGAGTTTAGAGTCTTCCATCACGTGCAGCTTCTCAGGCGGAGATCAAGGAAGTATGACAAGCACGGTGAGATCGACTTCGTGATTGTGCATCCGGCGCTAGGTGTGCTGGTGCTTGAAGTCAAAGGTGGACAGATCTCTGTCGATGATGGTCGTTGGTACCGCACGTATAACGGGGGCGTCAAGGAAGAGATAGATCCAAGCCCATTCGACCAGGTGGAGGACAACAAGTTCGATCTCATCCGAGAAATCGCGAGTGATCAACGAACCTGCAAGTATCAAGACATCTACCGGATTCAGCACGGCGTGGCCATACCCGAATCGAATGTGAAAGGGCAGAGTTTCGGTATCCATGCGCCGCGCGAGATCATCATCGATAGCACCGATATTTGGCGGCTAGCAGCTGCCGTACGTCGCGTGATGGGTGCTCCCGAAAAAGGCTATACGATTCCGAAAGATGCGCTAACCGCATTGAAGGATCTTCTCAAGCCTACGCGGGAGAGTACCCGGGGACTTAGTGCCGAGATTCTCCTAGCAAACGGAAAGATCGTCGAACTGACGGAGGAACAGTACCGGCATCTCGATTTCCTACAAGATGAGCCCCGTGCATTGATCCATGGCTGCGCGGGATCTGGGAAAACGATGCTCGCGATGGAAAAGGCTCGCCGCCTGGCTGCCGAGGGTGCTCAGGTGCTCTTCACATGTTTCAATGTGGACCTCGCGAGTTGGGTGCGTGAGCAATTTCAACGAGACCTCAATGCTTCAAGCCGGAACATCACCGTTGCGCATTACCACGGGTTGGCCCGCGAACTCTGTAATAAGGCGGGCGTCATCCTTCCCAAAAAGCCGAATCGTAAGGATGAGCAGGAACAGTACTATGACAAGGTGATGCCGGAAAGGCTTTACCTTGCCCTCGCAAACGTTCCTGAACGATTTGGCGCTATTGTTGCTGATGAAGGTCAGGATATTTCCAAAGCATGGTGGGACGCTATCAAGGAACTCCTTGAGGACCCGGAAAACGGCGCGTTTTACATCTTCTATGACGATAATCAGCGAATTTACCAGCGCCAGAGCGGCTTTCCCTTTAACCGTCCTCTATGCCACCTTAGCATCAATTGCAGGAACACTGATCGCATTCACCGGCGAGTGGTGCAATATTATCAGAGTTCACCAAAACCAAAGCCTGCTGGTGTAATAGAAGGCTTGGAGCCGGAGATTTTGCGGGATGCGGCGACTGCCCTAGATATTGCCCTGAAGGATGTCTTCAAGCGGCTTTTCACTGATGAGCGCATACCAGCCGATCAGGTGGTCATTCTGACGCCAATTCGCCAAAATAGTGTCCTCACCGAGGGCAAAAAGATCGGCAATCTGAAGCTCACTTGGAACAAGCAGCCCAGCCCAAATGAGGTGCGGGTCTGCACCATCCATAGTTTCAAAGGGCTCGAAAGTCCGGTCGTGATCCTCGCTGAGCTTGACCGGACTTTCAAGGAACAGCAAGACAAACTGCTATACATCGCCACGTCCCGTGCGCAAAGCCGGCTCATCGTGCTGGGGGAACTGCCGGAGCCGGTGACCGAGCCGCCACCCTGCCTCATGGAACCCGATCTGGATGGCGCGGAGCGAGTCGCCGAAGACATCGTGGTGGAATCAGCCATCGCCGTCGATCCGGTTACACGACCAACGGCGGATGACGTCATTCCACCGGGCGACGCCCCGGACGTTGCTGCGGAACCGGCCGCTGTAGCAGTCGTGGTCGAGATTGTTGCTGTGTCCGTCCCGGATGTGATCGCCGATCCGGTTGCCCCCATGGAAGCGGATACGGCTATTTCTGTCGCGGCCGCCGCTCCTACCGGCGTACCCAAGGTTGGTTCCGGCAGCCTTGAGCCTCGCCTAAGTCCACCCTCTCCCAGTATTGAGAGGGTGCCAATCCTACGAAAGCGTTTGGCTGCCCGGGTCGAATCTCGTCCGAGTCCCCCCTCTCCCAGAATTGGGATAGGGGGCCAGGGGGTGAGGGCCGACGGGAATGATGACCGCATCCCTGCACCGCTCGCCTTGCCAGCCCCCACTCCCACAAACGCGGCTCCATCGGTTCAAGAACCGGCCGATCGAGTGGTGCCGGTGCGGCATCAGACGCCACCTCCCCCGCCGCCGGGTGCTCCGCGTCCGAGCTGGACCAGCCAGGCAGATGATCCGCGGCAATGGAGTGGGCCGCCGGTGGAACGGGTTCAGCCGCGTACCTCGACGCGGCCACCTACGAGTACGCCGCCCTCTTCTGGCGTAGCTGGGGCGGCAAAATCCCCCAAAACTGAGGGCGGGAGATCGGCGACTGTGGATTCGTCACGGAAGGCAAACTCCCCGCACGCGGAACCGCCTGGGAATGGCTGGGCGGTTGCCGCCCTCCTCTGTGGCATCCTGGCGTTGTTCATCCATATCCTCGCGATTGCCGCGATCATTGCTGCCGCAGTTGGCCTATCGAAGACGCGGGAGCGTGGCGGGAGAGGGAAGGCCGCCGGCTGGATCGGCCTCGCGCTGGGCGTGATCGTTGTGCTGGCAATGCTGCAATGATGGCAGTGCCGGAGACGACTGAACCCGCCTACCGTCCGGCAGAGCGGGTTCCGCGTTCAAAAATGAGGATGTGGGGTCTCGATGCCTGCTCAGGCGTTTCTGGCCAGCACCTGCTGGATCTGCTCCATATGTCCCGTGTCGTGTTCGATCAGTCGCTCGACCAGGTCCTCGACACTGACTTCGCCATGCTTGTAGTGGATGCCGGTCTTTTCCCAATCCTTCAGCGCCAGGTTGAATAGCAGCGACAGCGTTTCGCCTCGTTCCTCGCTGAACTCCTCGATCGATGCCGCCATGTCGCGCGAGGCGTAATCGTGCGCCTGCGCCAAGGCATTGGGATCGGCCGCCTTGAGGTAGGCCGAATCCTGGCTCAAGACCTCATTGATTCGCCCGCGATAGACCCGCTCGATATCGACCAGATGGGCGATGATCTCGGGCACGCCCCACTCTTCGTTTGATCGTGGGGTCGCGTTGGCCGCCTCGCTGGATATCGCCCGCAAGCGGCCCGGCATGCCGGAGAGATCATCAATCAGCTCATGATAGGTGTCCAGCATCGTATGTCCCCTCTCTGTAGTCCCAGGCTCTCCGGTGGCTGCCGCGCCAGAGTGTCTGTCTTAGTTGGCTGGCGTGCCATCCGAAACATGCCAGACCGTATCGTACGGATCGCGGAACGAGAAATAATGCGGCTGATTATCCGCCATCGGGAAGGGATGCATCATGACCTTGGCGCGGAGCTTTATCAACGACTCGGGCGAGACGACCAGGTTGACATGCTTCAACTCCATCTCCATGGCGGGATTCCCACGGCCCACCGAAAGGAGGACGATCGAGAGTGGCTCGTGCTGAAGCACTTCGAGGCCCGGGTAAATGCCGGTCCGGATTCCCTCTTCCCAGTCGAAGCTTCGCGGCAGCGGTTCCCACTTGTCGCCTTCCCGCCGTGCTCGGATGACCACATCCATCTCAAAGAGATCCCGGTAGACGGCCTCGGCCCAGCGGATATCGCGGACGCGGATCAGCACCTGCTCGGAGGTATAGAGTTCGAGCGTCTTCGGGACGGTAGAGACCGGCCCCTCGGCGGGAGCGCTGAGGCCGGCCGGGAGGACGGTCTCGGTAGCCGGTAGTGCGATGCTGGTGGAGCCTGGGCTGGATAGATGGGCGATGTTGGGCATCGTCGTCTCCATCCAGTATTGATCTCCCTGAACCAGCGCCTTCACCTGGTAAGCACTGTACTGGCCGAGGCGCACCCGTGGTCCGCCGAACGGCTCCAATTCGATGAGCGCCGCCTCATCCTGCGTCCGCAGCCAGCTATAGAGCTCGTCGATGATTTCGAGCGAGTGGGCGACGACGGTGATCTCCCTCCGGGTCTGGGTGGAGTCGACCGGCCGTGAATGGCGCGCGATCAGCACCTCCGCTTCGGGTGCCTGGTCGACAACGACCTTTGCTTCCTCCCCAATCGACTCCGGGACCTCCAGAATAAAGCGGTAGGCCATGCGTCGTGACTCCTCCTCGTGATGGTCGCACCCACCTGGGGACCGGATCGGCCGCTGCCGCGGCACAGCCATATCGCGGCCATTGTAGCATCTCAGCGGCCGTTCGCGGTCGATGAGCTTCGCGACCTCACGCGGATTTGCCCTCCGGTCACCGTCCGAGGACTGGTTGCCGGACCCGCGTGGGTGAAGGGCCGGGATCGGTAATGTGTTGCCCCTGGTCCGTTGGCGAGCCGGGATCGGTGAAGAGCCGCTTGAGCACCAGAAGCAGCGGCGGCAGCCAACCAGCGAGGATCAGCACATAACCGAGGACGGTCAGTGATCCCGCGGTCGCCTCCCCGACGAACGCGGCGGCCCAGAGCGCCAACGGACCCAGGTTCAGCATCGCGACCGAGAACCACCAGCCATCGCGACGGCCGGCGCCGTCCTGCTCCTCGCCAATGCGCGAGGGGAGCGCGCTGATGACGATTTGCAGAATCCAGCCCGCGACCAGCCCGGCGATCGCCGAGGTCTCGATCTCGTTCGTCGGGAGCTTGCCGGTCATCAAGAGGTATGCCGGCGCGATGATTGCTGGGACCACCATCCAAATGTACGCCAGCAGGACATGCGCCAGATTCGGCGTCCAGCGTTTACCGGCGCGCATCGTCGCGGCCAGGTTGACGATCAACATACCGGTGCCGGTCATGTACAGGACGATCCCCACCAGCAGCATCGGATTGATCGCGAGCCAGGGGCCGGCGACCAATCCAGCGGCGCCGATTATCAGCAGCCACGACGTTACTGGAACCAGCCGGGGGTAGCGGAGCGGCTGCCCCGTCCGCGCCGGTATCCGGTCGAACAGGAAGCCCGCGACCACCAGTCCGAGGAATCCCCAGACATTGGCGTGGACGTGCGCTTCAATCACTCCAAAATAGCCACCCGGCGACGACCAGCCGAGCAGCATGCTGAGCGCCATCATGATCCCAACCAGGAAGAAGATCGGTCCGGCGATGTACAACCGCAAGCTGGCGCGCCGCTCGGTCGCCGGCCGGGTTCGACTCTGGATGACGGCACCGAGCATCAGCGCCGTCGCGACGAGAATCCCCGTAGCGCCAACCGCGGCCAACTTCGTCATGCCGGCCGGCATGCTCACCAGCAGCAGGACAAAACTCGTATTCACCAGGAGCCAGGTGATCTGGGTCAGCCGGGGATCAGGAGCTTTCGCGCCGAGTTTGGCCGCGGCGATGCCGGGGAGCATGCCGAGAATCACCTGGGTAACGACGCCGATGGTCAGGAGATGCACGCGCAGCCAGCTCAGCCCCGCGATTGAGGGGAGGATGTCGGCGGTGACCAGCGCCATCGCGGCAACCGCAAGCGCGTCGACGAGCAAGTAGAGGCCCGCCATGAGGTAGAACGGATTTCGTGTTGCCAGCATTTGGGCGCCCCCTTCGTTTGATCCGTAGCCGGATAGTGACAAGCCCTCACCCATTCGGGTGAGGAGAGTACCGGCGCTTGCAGAAGCGGTGCCAGCGCGACAAGCCCTCACCCATTCGGGTGAGGAGCCGTCCTTATCACAGTAGCGGATCTGGCGGATATCGTCCTTGCTGTAGGACAAGGAGCATTCTCACCAGCCGTTGCCGGCGTTCCGGTTGATGGGGATCGCGGGGTGAGTCGTCCTACCGGTACCAGCCTGGGGCGTTCAACACCTGATTGCCGAGCAAACCGAGCAGGACTTCGTGCTCGGTCCCCTTGAACTCGGGATGGTATTCGAACCGCGCGCGCTCGAAGTACTGCACGGTGTAGGTCTTCCCGTCGATCGGGTTGACCTCCGAGAATTCGCCGCTGATCGGATAGCCGAACATGCCGAGGCCGCCGTGGTTTTGCCAGTAGGACCGGAAGCCGCCGGAGAGGTAATGGCCGGTCTCCTGGAAGTAAGTGTGGTCTGGGTCCTCCTTCTGCGGCGCCGGCTCGCGGTCGAAGGTCCGGCCGCGGGTCACGTAGTTGCCGAGCAGGCCAAGCTGCACCTCGTACGGCGTCCCCTGGAACTCCGGGTAGTACTCGAACCGTGCCCGTTCGAAGTACTGAACCGGGCGGCCGGCGACGTCAAACACGTCGGTCTTCGGATAGCCGAACATCGCTAATCCGCCATGGTCGATCCAGTACTGGAGGAACGGATCACGGAGCGTATGGCCGGTCTCCGGGAAGTACCAGACTCGCGGCCCCTGATCGGCCGGTGCCGGCTTTGGCGCGGTCGGCGCCGCATCCGGCCGGGCGAGCGATTGGTAGACGCGGTAGGCATCCTTACGCGGCCAGGGGATGGCATCCGGGCCGTAGCGGAACGCAGAGTCCCGCAAGCGGACGAGTCCCCAGTTGGCGTAGGTTCCCGCGCCGCCGAAGTCCTCATATTTGAACCAGAAGACCCGGTCGACATAGGGCGCCTGGTCGCGCAGCAGGGTGTAGACGTCGTGGAGGTAGTTCGCCTGATCCTTCTCACTCGCGGTCGGGTCCATGATCCCGTAGTTGCTCCAGGCGGGCGGCTCAGCGGGGAGGCCGATTTCGGTGATCCAGATCGGGCTGTGATCGCCGTGCGACTGCTGGAGCTCGTGGAGCATCTTCATCTGCGCCAGGACATCCTGCGGTGAGAGGTAATACGGATGAATCGCGACGCCATCGAGCGGCTGGTGCCCGGTCTGGGCCACGTACTGCCTGATCGCCGGTGATTTGTAGACCTCAGCCAGCCAGTCGAGGTGCGCCATCCGGTTGTTCCGCACGTCGTAGAGGAGGCTGCCGATCACGAACTGGGCCTGTGGATGGGCGGGTTTCACCGTGCGGTAGATATCGGCGACGATCCGGCCGTAGGCGGCAGGGCTGACCGGCTTGGCCTGATCGCTCATCTCCGGCGGGACGATCAGCGGCGGGTTCGGCTCGTTCATGATCTCGTAGGCGGCAATGCTGTCGCCATAATGATCGGCGATCTCCCGCGCCCGGTCGACAAAGGCGCGGGTGTACTGATTGGTGCCATCGGCGCCAAGTGGATCATTGATGCGGGTGATCTGGTAGCTCTTATCGACATCGGCCAGGATGCCGGAGCCCAGCAACGCCAGCACCTTGATCCCGTACTTCGGCGCGGCCTCCTTAATGAACCAGTCGTACTTCGACCAGTCGATTCGCCCCGGCCCGTGCTGCTCGTCGTACTCAGCGTGGAACTCAATGCGTATCCAGCCGGCACCCATCGTCGCCATCCCGGCGAGCATGTTCTCCAGGAACGCGCGGTTCACCCCGTTGGGGAATTTCTCCGGGTTGGCGCTGTATTCGTACCAGGGATCACGGCCGACGATACCGTAGAAATCTCGTGGGTTGGATTGATCGCGGGCCGCGCCGGCGCCCGGTACGTGCAGCGAGAGCATGACAGTGAGGAGGAGAATGCTGAAACAGATCCTGACAGCGCGCGAGCGCGCGCATGTCTTCACGATCCTAGCCCTTCCCGTTTCAACGCCGTAGCGTCGTCTTCCGGCAGCTACCTGCTACAACGCGCGGCGGGGGGAAGGGTTCCGAAGGCTGCCGGGAAGGATCCGAAAAACGTAACGCTATTCAGTTTTTCCGGGTCGTGAGGCCGGACGAGGACCACTTTTGAATGCGGGCAAGGTAAACGGCCCCCACCTCCATCGTCCCATCGTAGTCGCGACGAATTCTCGGAAGTATGGCCAAGTGTTGACTGGAAGGTTCACCTCTTTGAACAGCGTGAATATCCCATCAGTTATAGGCTCCATTGAGGCGAAATCCGCAGCGAACTCGACCTTGATCTCTGCAAGTAGCGCATCGGCAGCCTTTAGACGGAACACATAACGTTGAAAAGCACGGAAACCAACATCTATCTGCTCGAAATTAGCATCCCTGCGGATCGCGATCGTCGCTTCTTTGGGAGCATCAGATCCATAAGAGTTCCTCACCTCCGCGGACTTGAGCCAGATTGTTCGCAGTTCGATCTGCTTGATGAACGCGTTGTACGCGGATGGCGAGATGGTTTCTACGTCGGCTTCAGACGGAGTGTCTCGTGGTTCTTCGTTCATCAGACTGCGACCGCTAGCTCATCTAGAGTTGAATAAACAAGTTGCAGTGAAGGATGTTATGAAGAGGTTGGTACTCCAGTGACGTGATAGGGAAAGCGTTCGTGGATAGCGTCGATCTTGTCTTCGAGCCTATCCATCTGGTGTTCCATACGCGCTTGCACATCGCCACGAGAGAGAAGCATCACCACATATTGGTTCAGGCTGACACCATTGCGCTCCGCCGACTCAGCAAGTGACCGATGGAGTGAGCGCGGTAGCCGCAAATTGAACTTCCCACTGTACTCCTCGGGATATGAGGGCGGGGGAATAGCGATGCCATGGTCGTAGGCCGTTTCGATCCACAGATTGCGGGCCTCCTCCGCCATTGGCCCGACTTCGGCAAGGCTCTCGACCTGAGTCATGCAGCCGGGAAGATCGGGGAAGGAGATGACATAATCACCGTCTGGATGTGCAACGACGACGAAAGGATATTCGAGTCCAAGATAATAGTTGAGTGGCTTGCGATCAGCTTCTTCCACGTCAATCATCCAATCCAAGACGTTCGTAGATCATGTTCAAGTAGAAGCGTTCAACCTTTCGTCCGCCACGTTTGGGGACAACAATTGGGTCTTCGTCTTCTTTCACAAACATGGTGTGACTGCGACGTATACGATCAAACGACCAGCCAAAGTACTCAAGGAGACAACGGACGTCATTGAAATCGGCCTCAGGCGGTCGGGCGCGAATGCGGTCGATGAGCTTCTCTCGCTTGCTCATTGCCACACTTCAATGGTACTACCCGTAGTACCAAAGGTCAACAGATGTGCCTGCGGCGTTATAGCAATCACGGGCATACCCTGTTCGCACGGAATTCGATCACGAAATCTCCTAATCGACACTCATGTGACGACTCTGGAGCTGGATCATAATAGTGCATAGCTGGTGTTGTAGCAACTATCGAACTATCGGTGAACGGAAAGGTCTGTGGGAACTTGCTTACCCACGGCCACTGAGGACAACCAGTTCGATCGCTTCGGCGACCCCGTCCTCATCGTGCCCGCGCACGACGATGTCCGCTCGTTCTCGGACGAATGCCGGGGCGTTCCCCATCGCGACGCCGACTCCGGCCGCCTCGATCAATTCCAGGTCGTTGTCGCCATCGCCGACCGCTACCACGTCATCCATCGTGATCCCAAGGTCCGCCGCCAGGCGCGCGACCGCGCTGGCCTTGCTGGCTCCTGGCATGTGGAAGATGCCGGTCCATTGCGGGGGGCGGCCGCGCCAGTAGAACGGCCCGGCGTGGAATGCCGCGATTCCCAGTTCGCGGAGTTCGCCGGATACCGCGCGGACCTCCGCTTCGCTACCGAAGATGTTGACCTTCAGGACGTCCGGCGCCTGGTGAAGCCTGTCGATCGGGAGCCGTTCCAGGTCATCATCTTGGTACCAGGACGGGAGATCGTGGTTGCCGTTTGCGTCTGTCTGGAACGTCCCCGCCGCGATGACGACCCGGTCTACTGTCGTCTCGCTCGGACCCTGGAGCAGCACCGGCGGCATTCCGCTGGCGATGGACCGCTCGATGATCGGCGCGAGCATCTCCGGCGAGAACGCTTCCCGGTAGAGCGGCTTCCGGTCGGCCGTGCTCCAGATCAGTGAGCCGTTGTAGAGGACCAGTGGGAGCCGGATGCCGAGTTCTTCGACGATCGGGAGGGTGGTGCGCAGGCGGCGGCCGGTGGCGAGCGCGACCTCCACCCCATGCTCAAGCGCGTCGCTAATCGCCTCCCGCACAATTGGCGTAACGATGTCGGACGGATCCAGGATCGTGCCGTCAATATCCAGTACGAGCAGTCGAGCCATCTGCCCCTCCCGCTAGGACTACGTGCCGCATGAGCAGCGGCGTTGCGATCGTTCGTTTCAGCTTGGATGGTACCACGGCCCGCGCTGCCCCCTCCCCGGTAACGGGCGCGTCGGCAAGCACGGTGCCGCTGCGGGCGCCTTCAGACCTGAATCCTCTGTCATCGCTCAATAGCCATCTGGCTAACGTACGGATAGCTGGATGGCAGGCGGCATCAGTGTTGGCAAGAGATAATCTTTAGCAGGAGCCGAGCTGTTGACGGAACAAAGGGGGAGCCAGGATGCGACGGTGGGTACGACTTGCGATCTGCGTCGCGCTTGCCGGTGCGCTACTCGGTTACTCCTCGTCGAGTGCGGCCACATTGGAGCCGCATGTCTTCGGTTCCTCGCCGGCGAGCATGGCGCCGTCAACACCGCCTGTTGACACCTTCACGCCCATGGTGGCGTCGACGCTGGCACCGGCTACGGCACCGGTGCTCGGCACCGATGGCAAATACCACGTGGTCTACGAGTTGGTACTCACAAACGCCAAGGGGCTGCCGGCGACGCTCCAGAAGGTCGAGGTGCTCGATGGTGACAATTCATCCCGTGTGATTACCACCTTCGACGGAGACTCGATACTGCGCCGGCTTTTCACCCTGGCCCCGACACCGGCCACCAACGCAGATATCGAGCCCAACGGCTCCCGGCTCTTCTTCATTGAGCTCGCCTTCGATAGCCGGGCTCAGGTGCCGCGTTCGCTCCTGCACCACCTGTACCTGCTTGGTGCCGCCGGACCCGCGGCCAAGACCGCGACCCCCATGGATTACACGGCCGCTCCACTCCCGCTTGACCGCTTGCGGACACCGGTCATCGGGCCGCCGCTCAAGGGTGACGGCTGGGTGGCCATTAATGGATGCTGCGCCCCCGAGCTCGTCCACCGTGGATCGGTGCAGACCGTCAACGGGTCGCTTTTCGACGCCCAGCGGTTCGCGATCGACTGGATGCGCCTCGACGCTCAGGGCCGCTTCGTGCATGGTGACGCGTCAGATGTGCGCAACTACACCGACTATGGAGCGGATGTGATCGCGGTGGCCGACGGGACGGTCATCGACACGCTGAACACGCTCGACGATCAAGTTCCCGGCAAGCTTCCCGACCCGAACTCCATCACGCTCCAGACCGTGGATGGTAACCATGTCGTACTCGATCTCGGTGGCGGCTTCTACGCGTTCTACGCCCACATGCGGAAGGGGTCGGTGACCGTCAAGCCGGGGGATAAGGTCAAGCGCGGCCAGGTGATCGGCAAGCTCGGCAATTCCGGCAACACGTCGGCGCCGCACCTGCATTTCCACATCGTGACCGGCCCCTCGGTGCTCGGCTCCGACGGCGTGCCCTACGTGATTGACCGGTTCGCCATGGCCGGCCAGGTGTCGGTGAGCCAGTTCAACGCGGCCCCCGATGTGACCGGCGTCTGGGATCAGAACCGGCTCAACCCACCGAGCGCGCGCACCGGCCAGTTCCCGCTCAACCTGAACATCATCAACTTCCCGGCCTGAGCGAGCGCTACCGCCAACCGAAATGGGCCAACGCCTGCCGGATCACCCCGGCGCGGCATTGGCCCATCCGCATCGATCGCCAGGTAGACGTCTCAGGCGCTACTCGCCTCGGGCTCGCCTGTCCGCCTGAACCCCGGATCAACGAGCGGGAGTTGCATGATGGTCAGCGGGTTGTCATCGGCCGCGATCCGGTTGTACCGCTCGAACCCGCAGCCGAGGCAGCGATGGATGATCACCTGCTCTCCCGTCGGCCGCGCGAAGAGGCCGACCGGCGCCATGAGCGAGCGACAGTCGCTTGCGCGGTCGCCCGGCGTCTTGCCATCGACGTGGCGTGAGTGGAGGCAGACCGGGCAGTGATTCCGGTGCCGGCCGCCACTCAATGCCGGGCCGACCATGCGCTTGCAGGCGCGGCAGCGGAAGGTTTCGTCTTCCCCCGGACGCCGGTGCCGCCGGGGCTCAGGCTGCTTCTTCTTCCGGGATCGGCTGGATACCCCTTGTTTCCGTTCGCGGTCGCCGCCACGAACCCGGTATTCGTTGTCTTCAACGTACATGCGCGCGCGTTTGTGCGCCAAGGAACCCTCCTCATAGATGGGAAGCAATGGCCGGTTCCAGGGATGTCGCGCGCTTCGACAGTCATCAGGCTCTCCTCGTCAATTCAGTGCGAACCATCATCTTCGCCGTACCGGTGTCCGGCAGGCGAGCACAAGAACGCCACCGGTTCGCGGGTCGCCAAGCCGTCCCGCCGTACGCGGGGCACAGCGACGCTGACCCGAAAACCGGGCAGCAAAAAGCCGTGGACGCACTGTGGCGCCTACGGCATCACTTCAAGCGAGTGAACAGGTGGAAAGCGGTGAAGTTCTTCACCGCGGAAGGGTTCCGCTCCCGGTGGGAATGCCTACGGTGTCGGGAGCGTCAGACGCGATGCTCGCGGAAGTGGGCCGGCGCCAAGGCGACCGCGGCCGGAGCAATAACCGCAATTCTCGGGTTCATAGCCAGCCCTTCTCAAAATATCGCCGGACGCGAGCTGAGCGCATCGTTCCGTCAGCCCGCGGTATTGTATCCAGCATGGCCGGGCGCCGGCAATCCGGCGTATTCCCCTGGGGCGCCGGTGCCGGGCGGAGCGAATCGGACCGGTGTGGTATACTATGACGCGGCATTGAACAGGCAGGTCACGCGCCCGCATTCCATGCATTCCCGTACTGGCATGAACACGCTGTTGGTAGGTACTTGTGATGATTGATAACCTCGAACTCACCATCTCCGGAATCCGCGCGCGCCTCGATCGGATCGGGGTGCGTCTTTGACTTGCCTGCCAAACAGCGCGAGATTCAAGAGCTCGAACTCGCTAGCGTAGATCCCAATTTCTGGAACGATGCCCAGGCCGCGCAGCGTGTGATGCGCCGGCTCAGCGGGCTGCGCGGGCAGGTGGACCGCTGGGATGGACTCAGCCGCCAGGCCGCGGATCTTCAGGAATTGACGGAGCTTGCCGGTGAGGATGAGTCTCTCCTCGCCGAGATTTCCGAAGAGACCGCGCGGATCCTCGATAGCCTGAGCCAGCTTGAGCTCGAGCTGCTGCTTACCGGTCCCTACGATGATAGCGATGCCATTCTTGCCGTCCATGCCGGTACCGGTGGCGTTGACGCCCAGGACTGGGCTGAGATGCTGCTGCGGATGTACCTCCGCTGGGCCGGCCGCTCCGGTTTTCAGACTCAGGTGCTCGATGTAACCGAAGGCGAGGAAGCCGGCATCAAGAGCGCGACCATCGAAATCCGTGGCGCCAATGCCTATGGCTACGCGAAAGCCGAAGCGGGAACGCACCGCCTGGTGCGGCTCTCGCCGTTCGATGCCGCGCACCGGCGGCATACCGCCTTCGCGCTGGTTGAAGTCCTCCCTCAGGTGGAGGAGGGTGCCGAGGTCGAGATTCGTGACGATGATCTGCGTGTCGACACCTACCGATCATCCGGCGCCGGTGGCCAGCATGTCAATAAGACCGATTCCGCGGTGCGCATCACGCACCTGCCGACCGGCATCGTCGTGACCTGCCAGAACGAGCGCTCGCAGACGCAGAACCGTGAGACGGCCATGAAGATTCTCCGTGCCCGGCTGACCGAGCTGGCTATCCGGGAGCGGGAGGAAGAGCAGTCCAAGCTCAAGGGTGACCACGTCGCGAGTGGCTGGGGGAACCGTATCCGTTCTTACGTGCTCCAGCCCTACACGATGGTGACCGACCACCGGACCGAGTTCAGCACCGGCAACGTTCAGTCTGTGCTCGAAGGGGAGATCGAGCCGTTCATCGAAGCCTATCTCCACCAGCAGCTCGGTCAGGAGAACGGCAGCTAAGTTCCGGATCTCAGCTGCTCCACGGCAGACGCGGGTCGCCGGAAAACACTCCGATTCTTCCAGTGCCAGGCGCGCGCGAACCACCGTGCCTGGAGGGGTTTGTCTCCTCTCGGAAATATTCCGTATGAGCTGATATTGTTGAGAGGGCTTGCTCCCTTCCGTATGGGGTCGGAACCCAGGCTCGGCCGTGCGCCATGCCGGGAGAAGCGATCCACCCGGCGATCTACCGTTCTCGGGAAGACGGCCGCTGATGATGACGTGGACCGCGCGAGGATCTTCCCTCCCGGCGTTTTTGTGCGATGATACGGGAGAGTGGCGCCCTGACCGGACGGCCCAGCCGGAAGGCGCCTGGTTGGCACCAGTGGCCGCGCCCGCGATGTGCATTCCTCTTGATGGGAGCGGCGACGCAACCTTGACATGACCAATATCAATTGCTATCCTACGGCAGATTAGCACTCACGGGGCAAGAGTGCTAATCCGAGGTGAGACGATGGAACAACAACTCAGTGGTAGGCAAAATACGATTCTCAAGCTCGTTGTTCAGGAGTACGTCCGGACTGGACGAGCGGTTGGCTCGAAGGCGCTGACGGAACGGTATCAGCTAGGCGTTAGCTCGGCCACGGTCCGGAATGAAATGGGCGAGCTTGAGTACCGCGACTATCTCCACCATCCCTATACGTCGGCGGGCCGTGTTCCGACCGATCATGGCTACCGGTACTATGTGGAGTACCTGCTTGGCGATCCATACCTGCCGGTGTCGGAGCAGATGATGATCCGGCGGCAATTCCGGCAGGTCGAAATGCAGATCGAGAGCTGGATCAAGCTGGCGGCGGCGGTCCTGGCCGATGCCTGCGGCAACGTCTCATTGGTAACTCCGCCCCGGAGCCGGGTCGAGCGGCTGCGGCACTTTGAGCTGATCAGTCTGCGGGAACAGGTCGCGCTGTTGATCCTGGTGACCCAGTCCGGCGCGGTCCATGAGTCGATTCTCCATCTGACCGAGCCGGTCGAGCAGTCGACGCTGAGCGCGCTGAGCCGGCAGTTGAACACCCAGGTTCGCGATTTCCGGCATACCCAGATCGCCCGCGCGGCGGACGCCGCGGCCGGGCTACCGGCACTGGTTCTGCGACAGATCGCAGAGGCTCTGCAGTCCAGGGAACAGCAGAGCCAGAGCGAGATCCATCATGAAGGGCTTGACCGTGCCTTGCAGCAGCCGGAGTTTTCTCGCGGCGCGGGGGCACAGCATCTGCTCGAATTACTGCGTGGTGGGGCTATACTCTCAGCCTTGCTGCCGCAGCTGGAGCTGATGGAAGACGTTCAAATCTTTATCGGATCGGAGAATCGATCGGCGGATCTGCACGGCTTCGGCGTCGTGATCGCCTCTTATGGCGCGAGCGACGAGATTGCCGGATATGTCGGCGTACTCGGTCCGACCCGGATGCCGTACGGGCGCTCGATCTCGATGGTCCGGTATCTTGCTCAGGTCTTGAGTGATCTCCTGCGTGGGGTGTACCAGGCCGGTCCGGAAGCGATGCGTTAGCAGCGGAAAGGTTCCTGAGCGGATGATTGAGGACGAGAAGCCAGCGGATCTGACGGAAGACGCGAGCCAGGCTGGCCAGAATGCCGGCGGAGGTTCAGAGAGGGCGGGAGAAGACGTGGCGCAGGGGGGGACAGCCGACGAATGTGGACCAATCATCGCTGAACTTGAAGAGGAACGCGCTCGTTCCGCGGAATACCTGGAGGAAGCGAAGCGCGCGCGTGCCGAGTTTATCAATTACCGCCGCCGGACAGAGCAGGAGATGCAGCAGGTTCGCCGGCATGCCGGTGAACACATCATCTCCCAAATCCTCCCGGTGCTCGATGATTTCCATCGAGCCATAGAAGCGCTCCCCGAAGGCGAACTCGAGAATCCATGGCTGCAAGGCATTTTGCTGATCGAGCGCAAGCTTTGGTCGATTCTCGAAGCGGCTGGTGTCCGCCCAATCGAGGCTATTGGCAAGCCGTTCAACCCCAGCTTGCATGAGGCGGTCATGGTCGATGAGGGGGCGAAGGGTGCCGATACCGTGGTTGCGGAGTTTCAGCGTGGGTACATGCTTCACGATCGCGTACTGCGGCCTGCGATGGTCAAGGTTGGCGGCGGGGGACAGTAGCGGGGCGCGGCAAAAGCTGAGATTAGGACGGAAGGAAGCGTTCAATGGCACGGACACTCGGTATTGACTTAGGAACCACCAACTCCGTGATGGCGGTCATTGAAGCGGGTGAGCCGACGGTGATCCCGAACGCCGAGGGAGAGCGGATCACCCCATCGGTCGTCGCGGTGACCAATACCGGTGAGCGGCTCGTGGGCCGTTTCGCCAAGCGCCAAGCGGTGACGAACCCCAAGAATACCGTCTTTTCGGTCAAGCGTTTCATGGGCCGCCGCTTCGATGATCCGACCGTGCAGCGTGATCTGAAGCTGGTTCCCTATGAGGTCCGCCGCGCGAACAATGGCGGCATCGAAATTAAGATGGGTGATCGCTGGTACAGTCCGCCGGAAATCTCGGCGATGATCCTCTCCAAGATGAAGACCGATGCCGAAGCGTATCTGGGCGAAAAGGTCGATAAAGCGGTCATCACCGTTCCGGCTTACTTCGATGACAGCCAGCGAACCGCTACCAAAGATGCCGGGCGGATCGCCGGCCTTGAGGTGCTCCGGATCATCAACGAGCCGACCGCGTCGTCGTTGGCCTACGGGCTCGACAAGAAGAACGACGAGCAGATCGCCGTCTACGACCTTGGTGGCGGCACCTACGACATCTCGATTCTGGATCTCTCCGAAGGGGTGTTCCAGGTCTTGGCGACCAACGGGGATACCCACCTGGGCGGTGACGATTTCGATCAGCGGATCATCGACTGGCTTGCGGATGAGTTCAAAAAGCAGGAGGGGATCGACCTCCGGTCCGACCGGATGGCGTTGCAGCGCCTGAAGGAGGCGGCCGAGAAAGCGAAGATCGAGCTTTCAAGCACCGGGCAGACCGACATCAACCTGCCATTTATCACCGCCGACGCCAGCGGGCCCAAGCATCTCAATGTCACCTTGACCCGCTCGCGGCTGGAGGAGCTTGTCCGCCCGCTGGTTGACGGCACCGTGCGCCCGATGGAGGCGGCCCTGAAGGATGCCGAACTGACCAAGGATAAGGTCGACGAGGTGCTCCTGGTTGGCGGGCAGACGCGTATGCCGGCGGTCCAGCGGAAGGTAACGGAATTCTTCGGCAAGGAGCCGCACAAGGGAATCAATCCCGATGAGGTGGTCGCCATCGGTGCCGCGATTCAGGGTGGCGTCCTCGCCGGTGAGGTCAAGGACATTCTCCTGCTCGATGTGACGCCGTTGACCCTCTCGATTGAGACCATGGGCGGTGTCGCCACGCCGCTGATCGAGCGGAATACGACCATTCCGAGCCGGAAGAGCCAGATTTTCACGACCGCCGCCGATAACCAGACCCAGGTTGAGATCCATGTCGTGCAGGGCGAGCGGCCGATGGCCGCGGACAACAAGAGCCTTGGCCGGTTCATTCTCAGCGGTATCCCGCCGGCGCCGCGCGGTGTGCCGAAGATCGAGGTCACCTTCGACATCGACGCCAACGGCATTCTGAACGTCACGGCCCGCGATCAGGCTACCGGGCGGGAGCAGAAGATCACGATCACGGCTTCCAGCGGTCTCAATGAGCAGGAAATTCAGCGGATGGTCCGCGAGGCGGAGTCTCACGCTGAGGAGGACCGCAAGCGGCGTGAGGCAATTGACCTCCGCAATCAGGCCGAAGCGATGATCTACCAGGCTGAGCGTACTCTGACAGACTATGGCGATAAGATTCCCTCTGACGTCAAGACCGAGGTTGAGGGAAAGATCGCCGCGATGCGGGATGTGCTGAATCGCGAGCCCGATAACGTGGACTTGATCCGCCGCACCTACGATGAGATGACCACGGCGGTGTCGAAGGTCGGCACCAGCATGTATGAGCAGGCCGGTGCTGGCGCCGGAGCTGGGGCCGAGGGCCAGCCGGGCGGTGCCGCGCCCGGAGCGGAAGAGGCGACGGTGGAGGGTGAGTTCCGCGAAGTCCACAACGAGGACTAATTGAACGTGCAACCCTTCTGAAAAAATCGTCATTGTGAGGGCCGGGGTGTGATTCCCGGCCCTCTCGCTTGTCCCTTGTGGCTTTGAGGGTCGATTAATTCGGCCACCAGCGAGCGTTATCCTCACCGTTTCCCCGCTCATGATTGAGTGTCGTTATTGCGTTTCTCCGGCGCATGCCGATTCCGCTCAGCAGCAGCGCGACGCCCAGCAGCGCCATTCCAATCAAGGCTAACTGGACTGGATCGACCGCGGCGCCTGTCAGCGGCATGACCTGAGGCAGGCTAGGCACTGGCTTGGTCGGGGCCGGTGAAGGCGACGGACAGCCACCGGGAGCACCACCGCCGGGAGCGCCACCACCAGGGCAGCCACTAGGGCAGCCACCGCCGCCGATTTCGCCAGCACTCGGGCAACCGCCACCACCACCACCACCACCGCCACCGCCGCAGGCACCACCGCCAGCGCAGCCACCGCCGCCACCACCGCCCCCACCCGGTGGCGGATTGAACACCTGGGTAACGGACCGGTGGTCTTCAACCGTGTCCTTAATGGTCACCGAGGTATCGACGTTTTGGTGGACCGTGGCTTTGTTCGGCTCACCGGAGCCGGTCTGCCCTCCACCGCTGGCGTCTCCGATATCCGAACTGCCGTGGCTCGAATCGCCTGTCCCGCCCGTTGATCCGCTACCGGACGTATCCTCAGCGGGCAGGGGCGACGAGCTGGGTGAGGGCGACGGGGATGCTACTGTCGTGTCCGGCGACCCGCTGGTGGACGTATCCTCAGCGGGCAGGGGGGACGACGACGGCGAAGGCGACGATGGCTTCGAGTCCGTTGACGTGTTGGCCGACGTGTCCTCACCAGGCAGTGGCGAAGACGATGGGGACGGTGATGCGGTTCCCTGCTGCGAGCCGAGGAGCCCTGTTCCCGAACCGTTGTCCATCGCCGCGGCCGGAAGCCAGAGTGATAGGGCCACCAACAGGATCACGAAAGGCCCTAGCCGTAATATTCGCATTAGGCTACCCTCCCTCGCCGTAAGATCTTGCTGAATACACGATGGGGCCCCGCCGGATCAGCGTGTCACGCTGATCCGACTGGCGTCCATCGTGTGGTTCGGGTTCGGTCATGACACCGGCTCCTTTCCACGTCCTATGCCAACAAAACATGATTGAAATGCTCGTAGGACTACTCTACCGACTATGATCCACACCTTTCGTGACAATTCGGCGCCGGTTGCCTTACATTTTCTTAGTGCAGCACGAGATGGTGAAAGGCATGAACGAAATACGCGTCCAAGGCGGGATCGTTGGGAGACAAGTCTCCCCGCGACTCCAGCCTGGATGCGAGCTGACGTTGTGATCCTGTGGTCGAAAGGGGTTGATTGGAAGGACTGCTACCGGAAGGCGTGTTTAGCCGGTCGTGGGTGGACGGAGATCGGCGCTGTCAAGCCAAATGGTCACCGGGCCGTCATTGACGAGGGCGATCTCCATGTGCGCGCCGAACTGCCCGGTTTCCACTGTGAGCCCGAGGTCGCGCAAGGCACCGGCGAAGGATTCGACCAAGGGTGCCGCGGTCTCGGGGCGGGCAGCCTCAATGAAGCTCGGCCGTCGTCCTTTCCGGAGATCGGCATAGAGGGTGAACTGTGATACGACCAGCGCGCTGAGCCCGAGATCGAGCATCGACCGGTTCATCTTCCCGGCCTCGTCTTCGAAGATCCGCAGGTTCGCGACCTTCCCCGCCAGCAGCACTGCCTCCTCCTGGCTATCCCCATCACGGATGCCGACGAACAGGAGCAGGCCGGGGCCGATTCGGCCGATAACGGACCCATCGACCCGAACCGAGGCCTCGGCAACGCGCTGAATCAGAATCCGCACCCTGCTACTCTCCCGGTGATTAGCTGGACATCTCTTCGAGTGTCGCCGCGGCGACCGCGCAGATCCCCTCGTGGCGGCCGATGAAACCGAGATGCTCGTTCGTCTTACCCTTGATATTAATCTGGTCATGCCCGATGCCGAGTGTTTCGGCAATGGCCGCGCGCATGGCTTCCCGGTACCTGGCGATCTTGGGATATTCGGTGATCACCGTGGCGTCGATGTGAACGATCCGCCAGTGGTGCGTCAGAAGCTGCCGGACCTGCGCCAGGAGATCGCGGCTGTTGGCATCCCGCCAACGTTCATCGCTGGGAGGGAAATGGGTGCCGATGTCATCCAGCCCCGCGCCGCCGAGGAGCGCGTCCGCGATCGCGTGCAGCAGTACATCCGCGTCTGAGTGGCCGGCGAGTCCGCGATCGCTCGGGATTTCCACCCCGCCGAGAACCAGCCGGCGGTCTTCCGCGAAAGGATGCACATCATACCCAAAGCCTACGCGCGTCATCCTGCGTACCTGCTCGCTCGCTCGCTCAGCAGCGCTTCGGCAATCAGCAGATCGATAGGGGTGGTCAGCTTCAGGTTTTCCGGACTGCCGGGGTAGATGTAGACCGGGAGACCGGCGAGTTCGAGGAGACTGGCCTCATCGGTCACGGGGAGATCCCGCGCGCGCTTATAGGCCGCCGCGAGCCAATCTCGCCGGAAGACCTGCGGTGTCTGGGCGGCGTAGAGGGTAGCCCGGTCCGGCGTCGCGAGGACCCGGCCCTCGGGATCGACCTGTTTGATGGTATCGACCACCGGGATCGCGGCGACCGCGCTGCCGTGCTGCCGTGCCATCGCGATTCCCTGCCGGATGAGCTCCGGCGTGACGAGCGGCCGGGCGGCGTCATGAATCAAGACCAGATCGACTGTGGCCGGCAGGCGGGTAATGCCGGCGGCCACCGATTCCTGGCGGGTCGCGCCACCCCGGCAGACCGCAATCCGGTGGCCGGACCCGCGTGCCGAGACGATCCGCTGCACATCCAGCGCGTTCCGTTCACCGGTCGCCAGGACGATCTCGCTGATCTCGGTCACCGGCTCGAAGGCATCAAGCACCCAATCGAGCACCGGCCGGCCGCCGAGCAGCACCAGCGTCTTGTCGATCGCCTCCATCCGGCGGCTGCTGCCCGCTGCCGGGATCACGACTCCACAGGTCACTGCACCGACTCCACGTTCTTCAACTGGGCGAACGCCATCCTCCCGGCATTGTTCTGGAGCGTCCGGGTCACGACGACAACCACATCCTGGCCGATGAAGCCCTTGCCGGACTCCACGACCACCATTGTGCCATCCTCCAGGTACCCAATGCCCTGGTCGTATTCGCGGCCAGGTTGAATGATCTTCAGCGGCATCTCTTCCCCGGGAATCAGCGGTGGCCGGAGCGCGTGAGCCAGTTCATGGATGTTCAGTACCTGGACGCCCTGGAGCACGGCCACCCGGTTGAGGTTTTGATCCCCGGTGAGGATCAGGTAATTATAGGCCTTTGCGACACGTACGAGCTTACTATCGACGTCCGGCTCCTCCAGGGCATCGATGTCACTGATTTCGATCGTGGCCTCACCGGCGTTCCGGAGGCGTTCGAGCACATCCAGCCCCCGGCGGCCACGCGAGCGCCGGGTGAGATCGGCGGAGTCGGCGACAAGGTGTAGTTCCTTCAGCACGAATTGAGGGATCAGCAGATCTTCGCGCAGGAATCCGGTCCGCACGAGATCCACCACGCGCCCGTCAATGATCACACTGGTATCGACCAGGATTTTCGGCCGGGCAGTCGTGGGCAGGGGACGAACCTTGGTCGCGGCGGCTGAGACCTCACCTGCCCGGCGGTTGAGCAGGCCGAGGATCTCCCGCTTCTTGGTCACCAGGACGACGACTGAGGCCGAGCAGATCACCACGGCGCCCACGAAGGGCAAGATTTGGCCGAATGGCGGCGGCAGCAGGGAGATCGGCCAGGCCAGGAGCGTGGATACGAGGCCGCCAACGAGAAGACCGATCCCGGCCGCCATGAGGTCGGTCGCCGGCAGCCGGCGGATCTCCCGGCGGAACCAGCCGAACAGCCCGATGGTCAGGTACGGCGTGATGATGAAGAGGAGCAGGCCGAACACCGTCGCGAACAGCGCCGGGTAGATTGGCCAGTTCCCTTCAGGAGCCGGAAGCGCGGGCAGGCGGCTATTGACTCCGGCCTCCCACCCCACGATCGCGCCCACGATCAGCCCAAGGACGCGAAGGATGCGGCCGAGCAGCGAGTTCATGCCGTTCCGGCGTTCTTCCTGCTCCGGCATTAAAAACCTCCCACTGCCATCCCACCGGCGACGGTCAGCGCGCTCATCTGGTCGGTCCCCCCGGATCGAGATCGAGGAGCATCGCTAAAGAGGACGTGCCAATGGATGTTCGTGGCCACGGCGCTTGGTTCCTGAGTTCTAGACAGCCTGGGTAAGTGCAATGCTAAGCCGGGCGTACGGTCCACTGTTGACTCAACGAGCAACACCCGTAGCCGCCGAGCGAAGACGATCAACAGTCTCTGGCGGCACCCAAACTGCTCCAAGTTTACGGCCTTCCCGGCCATCGAGTCCATGAAAATCACTGCCGCCGCACGGAATGAGACCGTAATTCGTGGCAAGCTGTACCAGTGCGTCCCGTTGCTCGGGACGGTACTGCCCGTAATAGGCTTCCATGCCGGCCAGCCCGGCGCTGGTCAGGGTGGCAAGTTCCTGATCCAGCCCGGCGACCGAATACGGGTGGGCGAGAACCGGCGCGCCCCCCGCGGCGCGAATCAGTTCAACCGCCTCGACCGGCGTGAGCCGCGCCCGCGGAACGTAGCCGGGGCGCCCTCGGCCCAGATAGCGCGCGAAGGCATCATCGATCGATGTCGCGTACCCTTTCGCGATCAGCGCCCGGGCCATATGCGCGCGTCCGATCGCCCCGCCGCCGGCGAACCGCTCTACCTCGGAGAGCGGGATCTCGATACCGATCCCGGCGAGCAGCCGGATCATCCGCTCGGCCCGCGTTTGCCGGGCGTCCCGGAATGCCGTGAGGGCATGCTGAAGCGCCGGCGAGGCGGCATCGATGAAGTAGCCGAGCATGTGCAGCTCACCGGCGGGCACCTCGGTGCCCAGTTCCACGCCAGGGATGACCGTAACCCCCAGCCGTTGGCCGGCTTCGTGTGCTTCCCGCAGTCCCTCGGTGGAATCATGATCGGTCAGCCCAAGAAAACGGATGCCCCGCTGGGCGGCCAGAGCGACCAACTCAGCGGGGCGGAAGGTGCCATCCGACGCGGTACTATGACTATGGAGATCGACGATCGTGATCGGGGAGTCCGGCCCAATTTCCGGTGATCGGGGCCGTTCCGCTGTCCACGCTGTTCTGTTGATCGCTACCTCCCGTGGTTCATTCCGGCCGCGCATTCCCGATGATGGCTGGTTTCCCCGGTTTCCGGCTAGCGCGGCTCCACGATCAAGCGAATAGCGGTCCGGTCCTCGTTGTCGATCGTGACGTCGATAAACGCTGGGAGACATACTGCCTCAATGCCCGTCTCGTGAAGATAATCCCGGGCGATCGCGACGGCCTTTACCGCTTGGTTTGTGGCACCGGCACCGATGGCCTGTACCTCCGCCCGGCCCGATTCGCGAACGACCCCGGCGATCGCGCCGGCGACCGCGCTCGGTCGCGAGCGAGCCGATACCTTTAGGACCTCGCTCCGCTCCGTCTCCGTCTCGGTGGCTACCGGTGCCGCGCTGGTCTCTCCGTTACTCCAGTCGGACAGAGAATCATCCGTATAGGCGTCCTCATCAGGCGGGAAGCTCGCCTCGGGATCGATCTTAATATCACGGAGATCCAACTTACTAAAGAACCGATCCATTCTGCTCCTCCATCAGGGTGACAGCTAGTGCTTCGCCGTCGGTGCTTATCCGTAAAAGGGATGACATCTGCTTGATACTGTCCCCGACCACCCTCCATTAGTTGCACTGCGTGCGAGCAACCCCGGAAGGTAACCGCCATCATCGCTGGTATCGCTGCCGCCACGATACCGCCAATATCGGTGTTCCGGAGCTGTCTCCGTCATTCGGGTCAGCCTAGGCGTGCTACCACCCATATGGCCGATACCTCAAAAGGCTTACCACAGTAATTGTGAAGCCGTCAACTAGCACCAGGTGACGGATTGCGTACCAGCGGGGAAAATGCCTGAGCGGGCATGAAAAAACGCCGGACCGGGCGATGTTCTCGCCCGATACCGGCGCTTTTTGATTTCCAAGGGAAAGACGTGTCTCGCGGGCTTAGCGTGCGTAATCGATGGCACGCGTCTCACGGATAACGGTAACTTTGATCTGCCCGGGATATTCGAGGCTCTCTTGGATTTTCTTCACCACGTCGCGGGCCAACCGGGTTGCGGCAACGTCATCGACTTTATCCGGTTGAACCAGGATGCGGACTTCACGGCCCGCCTGGATCGCGTAGGCCTTCTCAACACCCTGGAAGGATGTCGCGACGCCCTCCAGCGCTTCAAGGCGCTTGATGTAGGTCTCGACCATTTCGCGCCGCGCGCCGGGGCGGGCCCCGCTGATCGCGTCGGCAGTCGCGACGATGAACGCCTCGACGGTCTGTGGCTCTTCTTCGCCATGATGCGCGGCGATCGCATGCACGATCTTGGCTGACCGCCCAAGTCGACGGGCGATATCGGCGCCGATCAGCGCATGGGGACCTTCGACTTCGTGGTCGACCGCCTTGCCAATGTCGTGCAGCAACGCGGCGGTCTTGCATACATTGACGTCCGCGCCGATCTCAGCACCAATGGCGCCAGCGATCAGCGAGCACTCCAACACATGCTGGAGCACATTCTGGCCGTAGCTTGTCCGGTACTTGAGCCGGCCAAGGAGCTTGATCAGATCGGGGTGGAGGCCCTGAACGTTTGCCTCAATGGCGACCCGTTCGCCCTCTTCCCGCATAATCTGCTCGACTTCGAGGCGGGACTTATTGACGAGTTCTTCGATCCGAGCCGGGTGAATCCGGCCGTCCTGGATCAGCTTGGTCAGGGCGCGGCGTGCGATTTCACGCCGCACGGGGTCGAAGGACGAGAGCGTGACCGCTTCGGGGGTGTCGTCCACGATGAGGTCAACGCCGGTGGCCTGCTCAAGGGAACGGATGTTTCGTCCCTCGCGCCCGATGATACGACCCTTCATATCATCGCTCGGGAGCGGTACGACGGAGACGGAGGTCTCGGCGACGTAGTCGGATGCGATGCGTTGGATGGTCGTCGCCAGGATCTTTTGCGCCCGGCGGTTCGCTTCTAGCTTGGTCTCCTGCTCGATCTCTCGAACCCGCCGGTTCATGATCTCGCGAATCTCGGTCTCAGCCTGCTGAAGCAACATGGTTCGCGCTTCGTCGAGCGTGAGCTGGGCTACGCGTTCGAGTTCAGTTCGTCGCTCCTGCTCGATCCCTTCAAGCTTCTCCCGAGTCTCCTCGTTCTCGCGTTCCTTGGCTTGAAGCTTTCGCTCCCGCCGCTCAAGGGCTTCGAGCCGCCCGTCCAGTTGCTCTTCCTTCTGCTGAAGCCGGCGTTCGTGCCGCTCGACTTCCTTGCGCCGCTGGCCATACTCCCGCTCCAGCTCATCCCTCATCCGGATGGTCTCATCTTTGACCCCCAGCATGAGTTCGCGGTATTTCGTCTCCGCTTCAAGCGTGAGCTCGCGGCGCTTGGCCTCCGCTTCAAGCGTGAGTTCGCGGCGCTTGGCTTCTGCCTCCTCGGCCATCCGCTTGGCATCGATCTCCGCTGTCTGTGCCTGCGACTTCGCTTGCGAACGCATGAGGACGTAGGTGACAGCAGCGGCGAGCGCGCCAACGATGACCGCAATGAGGACCATAATGAGGTACTGCATGCAGTGCGCTCCTCGTCTCGTTGGATCATTCGGTTGTTAAAGTTCGATGGAAATCTGCTCAGGTCGTACTGATCTCGGGGATGTGGCTTCACCCCGAGGAAATGAGCAGCCCTCCAGACGGTTCCTGGGAGATGATAGTTCGTCCCTTACGCATATGTCAAGAAAGCCGGAGACCTGGGCTACCGGCTTCCCAATACCAATGATACCAAACCTGTACGGTCAATGGGGTGGCGTGGGGTTGCTAGGGAGAATTTTCATCCTTGCCGGGAGGTGTCGGCCATGGCCGTTATTCGGAGTGAAACGAGCGATCTCCCAAGCAAGAGATCCTTCGTTTCACTCGGGATGACGACGATGCGTTTACGATGACAGGAGAGGTCGTGATATCCTGTTCGTGTCAACCTCCAGAGCGTCCTCTCCCGGGCTATGCCCCGGTGATGGCCCTGGGGTTACGACCTTAATGGGCCCTTCGATTCGAATTCGCTGCTCCCCTACACCGGCTCCGGCTTCTTGCCCAGCAGTACCGCGCCATCGGCGGCGAGCTGGCCGATCTCAGTATCATCGTAGCCGAGCTCGCGGAGCACCTCTTCGGTATGCTGGGCCAAGAGCGGCGGCGGCCGGCGAATCACCGGCGGCGTTTCCGAGAGCTTCACCGCCGGGCCGATTAGCGGGATCGTGCCGGCGATCTCGTGCTCGACCTGCTGGATGAGCCCGAGGTGGTGGACCTGCTCGCTTTCGAGCGCTTGGCCAATCGTCCAGATCGGCCCGCAGGCGACCCCAGCCGCGTTCAGCCGCGTCACCCAGCCATCCAGAGTATCCTCCGCCAGTGCTTCACTGAGCAGCGCGTTGATCGCCGGCCGGTTGGCGACGCGCTCGGCATTGGTGCCGAAGCGTGGATCATCGATCCACTCCGGATGGCCGACCACCTCTGCCAGGCGGCGCCACATCACTTCGCTCGCGATCGCGATGTTGATCATGCCATCCTGTGTCGGAAATGCCCCGTAGGGTGCGGCTACCGGATGATCGTTCCCTTCCCGGACCGGGTTGCCGGCGCCCGCCAGGTACCGGCCGGTCTGATAGGTGAGAATCCCGATGATCGACCCGAGCAGCGAGGAATCGACTCGCTGGCCTCGCCCGGTCTGCTGCCGGGCGATGAAGGCGCCGAGCGTCCCGTAGGCCGCGAACATCGCCGACAAGATATCGCCAATGGCGACCCCAACCCGCATTGGTCCGCCGTCGGCCGATCCGGTCACACTCATCAAGCCGGACATCCCCTGTGCCACCTGATCGTAGGCCGGCTGGGTGGCGAAGGGCCCATCGGCGCCGTAGCCGGTGACCTGGCAGAAGATCAGCCCGGGGTTGACCGCGCGGAGGGATTCCTCACCGAGTCCCAGCCGCTCCATCACGCCAGGACGGAAGTTCGTGACGATGATATCGGCCCCCTCGGCGAGTTTCCGGACGATCGCGGCACCCGCGGGATGCTTCAGATTGAAGACCGTGCTCCGCTTATTCCGGTTGACCGAGAGGAAGTAGGGACTTTCCCCCGCGACGAACGGCGGACCATACCCGCGGGCTGGATCGCCCTGCGGTGGTTCGATCTTCAGCACGTCGGCCCCAAGGTCGCCGAGCAGCATGGTGCACATCGGACTGGAGACGGCCTGGCCGAACTCCAGTACGCGCACGCCGGCCAATGGTTGGGGGCGGTCAGGTTGCCCAGCGTTCGTCATCGTCGCGTTGTCCCTCCCTTCATACATAGATGGCGGAACCGATGGCGGAACCGGATGAAAGACACCGTCCGTGGCCGGGTGGGCATCCATCCGGGTCCGGCAAATGGATTGGTTCTCCGGAGCACGGTGGCGGAGCCACTGCTTGCGCTTGCCGGCCGCCGGTTAGCCGATCCGTCTGAATTGCTGATTGCGAATCCGGCGCCAGCCCTTCCCGGCAACCCGGCCGGCCAGCTGTGCCCCGCCGATCGCGATGGTCCCCGCGCCGCGTGCTCCGACCGCGGCAAGCCGCCCGACCACCAGCGCCGAATCGCGAAAATCGGCATCGAGCTGGGCGCGAGTCAGTCCAGTGGCGGCAAGATGCCGATCCGCGGCTTCCGGGTCCATTTGCTGGAGGACATAGCGGAGGGTGCCAAGCATGACGAGGAGATCATCGAGCTGCCCGATGATGGGGATAAGTCCAGGGATCAAATCAATCGGTGAAAGGCCGTAACCGAGACTGCCGATCAGCGGAGCCTTCTGCCGGGCGGAGATCCGGCCATCGGCAATGAGCCGCGCCACCAGTTGCCCATAGCGGGGCAGTCGCACGACAATGCCGATTAAGATCTCGCGGGTACTCCGGTCATTCACCTGGTCCATCTCCTCGCATCCCTCCTGTTGCCCATCTCACCGTGGCCCGGGCGGTCTGCCGGGCGGCGGAGATGTGGCGGCGTACGTGCCGGCTGCGCGGTGATTATGGCCCATCAGTCGCTGATAGTAGCCTACCATGTCTTCACGCGCCGGGAAGGCTTCCCGTCGCATCCCACCGGTGAAAAGAAAAAGTGCGGCGCCCGGAATCCCGAGCGCCGTTCTCTTTCAAGAGTCAGGGCGGAGGGCTATCATCACCCTAAATGCGGATCGTAGCCGAATCCTTGACATTCATCGACGGTGTGTAGATGTACCCGTCCGCGGTGACGTTCGTAACCGTGAGCGTGAACTCTCCCCGGCGGGGGATCGGTGTGGTGAACGACGCGTTCCCGCTCGCATCGGTTATGAGCGTCAGTGAGCTGTTGGTCGAAGGTCCAGTCAAGGTAAGGGAGACGGTGGCGTTCGGGACTGGCCCGGCCGTGCTGTTGATGCTGACTGAGCCGGCGAAGACGGTCGCAAAGCCGCTCCGCTGAGTACCTAACGTGACATTCTGAACGTAGGCCTGGTGGGCCTCGATCACATCGACCGTAACTGATTTTGTGTTATCGCCCGTGGTGGCGTCGCCGCTGATCGTCGCCGTGCCTGCCAACGTACGGCTGCCGGCGGTCCCCGGCGTCCAGCTAAAGCTGACGTCCTGGCTGTTGCCGGGGTTGAGTGAGATGGTCTGCGCCGATCCGACGGGGCTGCCGTTATCGGTCAGGCTGACGGCGATCGAGGACTCCGGCTGGTTGCCGGTGTTTTGGACCGTCACGGTGACCGTGGTGGCGACATTGAGAACCGCCGTACCGGGTGCCGAGACTCCCGTTACCGCTACATCATGAGACGGGTCGGTGACGCTGACGGTCGTCGATTGGGAGTTATCGCCGGTGTTGGAGTCATTGCTGATCGACGCGGTGCCCACCAAGGTGTGGCTGCCGGCGCTCCCCGGTGTCCAGTTAAAGCTCACATCCTGACTGACGCCCGGGTTGAGCGAAATGGTCTGGTCCGATCCGACCGCGGTGTTGTTGTCGGTTAGGCTGACCGAGACTGATTCGGGCTGATTACCGGTATTCTTGACCGTTACGGTGACCGTAGCGGGCGTTCCGGTGAATGTGGAGCTGGACGCGGAAATACCGCTTACCGCCACATCATGGACTGGCATGGTGACGTTAACCGTAGCAGACTGCGTGTTATCGGACGGAGTGGGATCGTCCTCGCTGATCGATGCGGTGCCCACTAAGGTGTGACTGCCGGCGGTGCTGGGCGTCCAGTCGAATGTCACGTCCTGGCTGTCGCCGGGGTTGAGCGAGATCGTCTGGGTCGATCCGACCGCGGTGCTGTTGTCGGTTAGACTAACGGCAATGGAGGACTGCGGCTGGTTGCCGGTGTTCTTGACCGTCACCGTGACCGGGACGGTGGCCCCAATGCCGACCGAGCTCGACGCGGAGACCGCGGAGACCGCGACATCATTGACCGCCGGCGGCGGTCCCCAGTTCCCCACGTTCACCAGGGGCTGTTTCCAACTACCGCCCCAGCTTCCCGATTCGCCGGTATCGACCAGAACCTGCTTGACCGTCGCGGGCGGCGTACCCGGATGATTTGCCAGGTAGAGCGCGATGGCTCCGGTCACGTGAGGGGTGGCCTGGCTGGTGCCCGACAGGTATGCGGTGCGACTGCCCGGCCAGGTTGATAACACGCTCACGCCGGGGGCGTAGAGTGTGACCGCCGAGCCGTAGTTGCTAAATGACGCACGGGTGTCGTCAGATCCATACGAAGTCGGCGACCCTAGGCCCCCTGGCTTGCCGTCGGTATCAACAATTGCTCCGACAGCAATGACTTCAGGATAGGCGGCCGGCAACGTCTTCGAGGCATCTCGCCCGTTATTGCCGGCGGCGGCGACCAGTGGAACTCCGGCATTGACCAGCGAGCAGACGGCTCGATGGAGGGAACTGCTGGAGCAGCCGCTGCCACTGGTTCCGGTCTGCCCGCCGCTATAGTTGGCAACCTGGATCGTACCGGCGTTCCGAGTGATCCAGTCCAGCCCGCAGATCAACCACGAGGTGTAGCCACTGCCACTACTGCTGAAGACGCGCACGGAGTAGAGATTCGCACCGGGGGCTACTCCCACGACGTCCCGATCGTTATCCATCGCCGCTATGGTGCCGGCGACGTGGGTGCCGTGGCCGTTATAGTCCGAATAATCGGCTCGATTGCTGCTGGTGCAGTTGTACCCACCGGCGACGTTGAGATCCGGATGGTTGATGTCGATTCCGGTGTCCAGCACCGCGACGTTGGCGGCCACGCGGTCGTTCAGGCCGTTGATGTTCGCGGTGGCGTTATTCAGGGTACCGATGCGCTGGATTCCTACCGGGATCGTTTGCGCGCTGATATGGGTCTCCTCGTCCGGTTGGATCGTGATGCCCGGAATGCGGGAGAGGATCTGGACCTGGGCCGGGGTGAGCTTGGCGGCGAATCCTTGGATGGCATGCTCATACGTGAAATCCAGCGTGAAGCCGTTATTCGTAGCAAGCCCCCGTGCGAGAGCGGCTGGGGCCGGGGTGTTTGGCGCGAAGGCGACGATATACGATTGCTTTTCCGCGCCTCCCTTCAATGGCCCGAAGCTCCAGGCTTTTGCCGTATCGGCTCCTGGGAATCCCACGATAAGCGAGGCAGCAAAGACCAACACGAACAAGAGTCGTGGTACGCGATGCATGATTGTCCCCCACCCCATGAGCAGCCTCCGGTTGGCGAAGCTGCTATCGATAGCTCAGGTTACGAACATCCTGCGGAATACTGTAACGCATGATGTGACAGTAGCGCAAGATCAATAAGTCCCTGTCGCTATGCTTGTATCAGAAACGAATATTCGACGTAACGGATACGGCGTGGAGCATCGTTGTGGGAACGCTCCTATTACTGTACCTGTATCAGAAACGAATATTCGACTGTGCGACTGCGCGTCGGGAGGATGGGATTCGGCCATGTTCCCTTCATCCAGACGAAATACTCCCCCGGCTCAAGCTCCGCGGTCCAGGTATCGGTACCGGCTCCCAAGGTGGTGGCAGTCACGGGGTCCGTCGTTGGGGTGAAGGCATCAATGGCGTTGTTGGCCGTGGAGATGGGCTTATGGTTGCCGTCCTTCGGATAGGCTTTGAGCTCGATCGAGCCAGGCGCCGAACCATTACCGATCTCAAGTTTCAGCTGTTCACCGCGCTTGACCACCAGTGGCTCCTTCTGCAGCGGAATTCCCGGCGCGTTGATCTCCGCAGCCAATCCGTTATCCTGCCGTTGCCAGTAGAAGGCGCCGGTATTGGCTGGTTGCTTGCCGGAGCCGGCTACGAGTGTGAAGGTGGGTGGATCGAGGCTCATCGGACTCGCGCTTGGGGCGAGGGAAGGGGTTGGGAGAGTGCCCTTCGCGGATGATGAGCAGCCGGCCAGCACGGCCAGCAAGCTGAGGAATGTCATGAGAAGCACGAATAAACGCACTGGCGATGTCCCCCCTTCGACTGATCGTGGAGGGCGCGAACCACTCGCGCCCGCTCGCACCGTAGGATACAACGAGCAGGCGCGGGTTCGGGCGTGCCCACCCAGGCATTCCCATCGCCGGGGAGGGGGCGTGCCGGTGCTTACGGTTTTCGCTCGAACCGGACGGTACCCTGCGTACTCTCATCGCCGGTGCTGAGCCAGCCGATTTCGATGATCGTGCTCTGGTCGGGTGTGGTGATCGTCAGCACGATCTGGAAGGTGGCGCTGGTCGCGTCGGAGCCCAGATTACAGACGATCGGCCCGGTCGTGCTATCGTCGGATGCCGGACAACCGGGGATGATACCGTTGGGCAAGCCCGCTTGCGACGGAATCCGGTAGCTATAGCCCGCGCCGTCCATCGTGGTCCGGCCGATCTTATTGGTGCCAAGCTCGGCGTACCAGAGGGTGCCATCCGGCCCGGTGGTAATACCGGCCGGCAGGCTATTGGGTACTGATACCGGGTACTCGGTGATCACTCCGCTCGCTTTGTCGATTCGTCCGACACGGTTGGTACCAAGTTCGGTAAACCAGAGGTTGCCGTCCGGCCCGACGGTAATACCGGTTGGGTGGCTGTCGGACGTGGGGATCGGATACCCGTCGAGAATCTGGCCGCTACGGGTGATCCGGCTGATCCGGTCGGCGCCAAGCTCGGTGAACCAGAGGTTGCCATCGGGGCCGGTGACAATACCCGTCGGGATGCTCTTGGGGTTGAGCAGCGGATACTCATTGGTGATGACGCCGCTGGTGTTGATCCGGCCGATCTTGTTGGTGCCGAACTCGGTAAACCAGAGGTAGCCATCCGGCCCGACGGTCATGTTGAGCGGCAGGCTGTTCAGGGTCGGAATCGGGTATTCATACACCATGATCAGCCCTTCGGTCGGAATCCGGCCGATCTTATTGGCGGCAAACTCGGTAAACCAGATGCTGCCATCCGGCCCGGTCGTGATACTCGTCGGCATGCTGGCCGGGGTAGGGAGCGGGTACTCGTTGAGCAGCGTACCATCCGGGGCCATCCGGCCGATCTTGTTGGCGCCGAGCTCGGTGAACCAGAGGTTGCCGTCCGGTCCGACCGTGATGCTGGTCGGCAGGCTGTTGGGCGTGGGGAGCGGGAACTCGCCGGTGACGGTGCCGTTGGGAGCGATCCGGCTGATCGTGTTGCTGCCCAGCCCGGTAAACCAGAGATTGCCGTCCGGCCCGGCGGTAATGGCGAGGGCGAGGCTGTTCGCGGTGAGAACGTGTGGCTGACCGGTAGCCGCTTCCGCCAGTGCCGCCGGGACCGTTCCCGTCAGCAGCGTCCCCAGCGTTAGGACGATCGCCATAATCGATCTGCCGAAGCGTTTCATGATACCCACTCCCATCGCTGGTCTGACCCGCCGGGGGTGATGAAGGCTGGCCGGGCCCCGATTATCGGGAGACCCGGCCAGCGGGATGCGTTTTCAGTGCTGGTGGCTACGACTACTGAACACCGTAGACCAGCATGTTTTGGAACTCGTACTCCGCTGGGTTGGTATCGGCGTTGCCCACCCCGATACCGATGTTGCCATTCGCGGGACCACCGGACGGAGCCGTGGCGGTCCCCATCAGCACGCCGTTGATGAAGAACCAGAGGGAATTCCCCTTGGCCGTGATCTTCAGCGTGTTCCACTGGTTCGCGGGCAAGGTGCCGCCATACTGCTTGGCTTCGAGCAGTACCTGGGTCTGGGGATTGTTCTGGGCGTCGAAGTAATCGTAGCTGGCCTGGGCCTTCCCGTCGGCCGCCATGCAGAGCGCGTAGTGGGCGGTATCAGCCCCCACCAGTCGGGTGAACAGGCAGGCGCCGGCCTTTTGGGACTGGCTCACCATCCGGACCGCGACGCTGACCGTACTGTCGGTGAAGTTCAGGTCATGTGCTTTGATCCGCGGGAACCGCTGGTTCGCGGCCGTTATGTGGTAGGTGCCGCCGGCCACGGCGCCGGAGTCGCCATTCTGGTTGAAGGCCACCCAATCGGTGAGGGCGGAGTGGTAGAGGACGGGGCCATCAGCCGGGACTCCGCTGATGTACCGCCAGTTATAGTAATGCTGCCCGACGTTGCCGGCTTCGACCTTCCAGCCGTCGGCATTGGCCGGGTTGTAGGTCAAGCACCGGCGTTCGAAGCACTGGAGCAGGACATCACGCTGGGTGCCGGCAACCTTGACGTTCACCCAGTACGGCTCGGTAATTGGGCGGCCGGTCGCGAAGAACGGATTCTGGAACAAGGGCGCGTTGACGTAGTTCCCGTTCTCCCAGACGATGCCGGAACTATTCATGAAATCCCAGAAGACGTTGGCGATACTGTGGTGCGTGTTGTCGTCGACCGTGGCGACGGTCACGTTCTGGCCGCTGAGGCCGGGATCATCGGTGACGTTGCCATTACGGTCAAGCCGCTGGGTGACGGGGGCGTTGAGCGCGAGAGCCGGCGCGTTCAACAGGCCGTTGAACGTGGCGTAGGTGGGAGCGTTGGGGTCGTCGGGATCGCCGGAGGCGTTGATCTCAGCGGCCCTCCGTTGTTCGTAGGTGTTGTCACCGACCGCCATCGTTCCGGTAATGAGCTCCCGGACGAGTAGGCCGTTGGTGACGTACCAGATGGAATTCTGATCGCCGTTGGGATTGTTGATCTCCATACGGGATTTATCGAAGTACTGGACCTGGCGCTGTCCGCCGCCGGCATCGATGTAGGGTTCATTCATCACGTCGGTGTTTGCTTGCGGTCCCCACATCCAGGTCCGGCTCACCTGCTGCGCGGCGACCGGCTTATCCGTCCGGTCCCAGGTTCGCTGGTACGCGTCATTCCCGATCGATGCGGCACCAGCGGGGCCGGCCACGATCAGGCTGGTCGTTAGAAGGAGAAGACAGAGGAGCAGGCGGGATCTCGCGGCCATCGTGTGTCCTTCCCTTTCGCGCACTCGAAAATTCGCCATGCCGATAGGCTTTTCGGGAGACTAGGCCCAGCATAGAAGATTGCTACAGCAGCATCAATATTTCTGTATAAATAGGAAGCCCAAGAGTCGCAATGCTGGTAAAATCGTAAGATAGGTTACCAGAATTTGTTAGTATGTCTGGAATAATGGAGGGTGCTCCAGGTGGCGTACTCCTGGTACAGGGGATGACCGGGTTCGAGCTGGCTGCTGTGGGGCATGCGGAGCACCCGCTTGACTTTCCAAGCGGGTGCGATGGCTTGCGGTCGTTTAGGCCCGGCGTTTACCCAAAGATGAATGACTGGCTGATCCAGCGGTTGTCGTCGATCACATCGCTCAGCGTGACGCTGGATACGGAGGTCTGACCAACGACGGCGACGTTGACCTGGACATTCACCTGCGTGCAGTTGCTGTGGATGCAGATGCCGCCGGTCTGGTTGTTCCAGGCCGATTGCTCGATTCCAGCCGGCTGCGTGACGGCGCCTCCCGAGACGGCGATGGTCTCCAGGCGTAATGGCAGGATGATGAGTCGTTCGTGCTCAAGTTCCTCACCGGCCATCACGAGTGCTCCTTCCCCAATTCGATGATGGTCTTCGAGTTTCGGAATAGACGTGTGTATACCCTATCAAGCCTGACCTCAAGCTTGTCTGACAACACGTTGAGCCTTGTCTTACAGTTTAGTAGTGTGCAATGGGTATTGCGGAAATCATCGGCTACTATTTAGCCTCCGGGCAACTGGATGCCGGTATCTCGTCTGCCTCATTGGCGACGGTGCCCTGGATGGATCGGCCAACGTCAGGCGTAATTCCCTGGTGATCCGCTGCCAGGCGCGCGCAACGGTCCGGCGATGGACGCCGAGCACACGGGCGACCTCATTCAAGCGCAGGTCGTGGCCGATGTGCAGCTCCAGTACCACGCGGTCTTGCGGGCAGAGTCCGGCTCCAATCTCGGCCAGCGCAAAGAGATCGGCGGGATCGAGCGGCGGGGCGGTTTCCCCGAGGCTGGCGAGTGGCAGGAGGCGTGAGGCGGACCAGCCGCGCTCGATGACATCCACGGCTCGGGCCAGCCGCCAGGGGAACCGGCTCAGAAAGTAGCCGGGAAAGCTCTCCTCGCCCGGCCAGCTCCAGACAAGGTCACAGAAGACGAGGAATGCTTCCTGGGTCACGTCATCCAGATCGCAGATGACGAGGCGGTCGTGGTAGCGGTAACGCCGGACGAAGCGGAAGATTTTAAAGTAGAGCGCGGTGTAGAGGGTATTCCGCGCGGCGGGATCAGTCTTCGCCTGGATTGCCAGCGCGCTGAGCGAGGCATCGAGCTCCGGTGTCAGGTCAAAATCACCGAGTGAGTCGAACTGAAGCGGTGCGGTAGACATCGTCGACCAATCTCTCCGCCGGCTACCCGGCCGGTACCGCCGCTGGACATGCCGACATCCCGGCGGCTGGTGACGCAGGCGCTTCAGCGCTCGTATCCTGTGATGGCCCTTCAGAGCTCGAAGCAGGTACCTGGGAACCGTGACAATTCGTGGGTTAGGCTGGTGGTGCGTGCTGGTGGATATCCAACAGGTGGCGCGTCCCACAGCGTGGGCAGGTGGCTTGCAGGCGGCCCCGTGCGATGTAGTAGCGGTCGCGCACCTTGATCTCGATCCGGCCGGAATCGTCATAGATGGCCAGCAGGATTGGCGGCCGCGAGCAATCGCAGACCCAACGGATGCTCCTGCTCTCGTGCTCGCGATCCCCCACCTAGCTATCTCCCCTTCTCCACCCCATCCTCGCCTGGTGAATCATCGCGCTCCAACTACCCCCGGCTGCTGGTCCCCTGGTTCGCCACCAGACAAACAGAACGAATGTTCTGTTTCTATCCTAGAGCATCACCGGTACCCTGTCAAGGGAGGCCGAACGGTGGACGGTGTGAACCCCTGTTAGGCCAGGTGGAGTCTCCGGGCCAGGCGAAGCGGTGGGTCGAGGAGTGGAGTAAGGATCGGCCGTAAGCGGTTGACGATCATTGCCGATAGGATGCCGATGAGCGCGCCCGCGAAGACATCCGTGACATAATGCTCGCCGGTATAGACCCGTGAAAAGGCGATCGCCGCGGCGACGAGCAGCGCCACGATGCCGGCCCGGCGGGATGCCAGGAAGATCGCGAAGGCGACCCCGAAGGCGAACGCGGCGTGATCGCTCGGGAACGAGGGGTCGTGCGATGGGGGGAGCAACAGTTGCGCGGGATGGGAAACGAACGGCCGTGGCCGGTCCCAGAGCTGGATGATGATCCGATTCACCCCGACCGCGAGTGATGACCCGCCCACCGCGGCGATCACGCCCCACTGTAGCCGATCGCGCAGCGCGCGGACACCCGGCCAAAACCAGAGCACTACCAAGAAGGCGATGAGGAAGTAGGGGCCGGCCTCGCTGATCACCAAGAACGCGTGATCGAGGGCGGTATTATGCCCGGCGAGGCCGTTGATCGCGGTATAAAGGCTGGCATCCATGCTTCGTACTCCGCCTCTTCTGTTCCCGGCCTATCAATGCGTTCCGCGTCTGTCTATTCTACCGGTTGCCTCGCCCGCCATGGCCTACTATGTTGCCATGTTCGCCTCGCGGCCGGCGCTCTCCATGGGAGTGGGGTCCGGCTAGAACGTGGCGTCGAGAAGTTGCAGGAGAATTTTCGTTCCTCCTTCCCCGGAACTCACGCTCACCGTCAACGCCGCGTCGCCATGCTTGGCGCTCATGCTCTTCTCATTGGCTGAGGTCTCCTGCCAGCCGAGCAGCGGCAGCGCGGAGCGGTAGAACGCGATCACCTGCTCGGGCGAATCAGTCGTCGAGTAGAGCATGCGCCCGGCATTTTTCACCTGGCTCATGGACTCCGCCTGAAAATCATTCCGCTGTGCACTGGGGTACTGTGGCGCCTGGGTCTCTCGCCATTCATCGATGATCGTCAAACCGGATGCATCGACACTGGCTGGTGAAGGGGGTGGACCGAGCGGTGACGAGCTGGGTGCCGGTGACCCCGTCATGCTGGCCTGCGGTGTGCTGGCGGCTGGGGTGGGCGAACTCTTGGCCGTACTCCCACCTCCGCATCCAGCGAGCGCCAGGATCACCGGCACCGCCAGGAGACAGAACAGTAGCCTTCCGCGCAGTCTCGAACGCATGGTCACCGCTTTCACTCAGATCACCATCATCATCGGCCGGGCACGGCCGGCGGCCCGCAATTCTACCAACCGCGTGCTCATAGGGGGCACGCGGGTTTTCTCAGGCTCCGGCCCGTCCGGTTTAACGTACGTGCCCGCGGCGGGCCGCGTTTTCTCCGGCATTGAGGGTGAATCGTGGCTGATGCCGGGCTCGGCGTGATGGCGCTGGAATGGTGTTTCGGCAACGCCACCGCAAGGAGCGTTGGACACTGGCGAGGCGGCATGCCGATTGCAGCGGGTAGCCGGCTTACCGGTGCCGCCGACCGGCACCGGATATCGGAACTCGCGGGTAGGCCTGCCTATCCCCTACCCGGTCAGGATCGCAATGGAGATTGGAGGCGACGATGGCCCAGTTCGGCATCATGATCGAGGCGCAGGAGGGCTTGACCTGGTCCCGTTGGAACGACTTGATCGTGGCGGCCGATACGCTGGGGTTCGAGTCGATCTGGCGCTCGGATCATCTCTTCTCCCTCATGGGCGATCCCGGCCGTGATGCCCTGGCGCTCTGGCCGTCCCTCACCCTGGTCGCCACCCGGAGCCAGCGGCTGCGATTCGGTCCGCTGGTCTGCCCAATCACCTTCCGTAACCCGGTCCTCCTGGCCCGGTCCGCGGCGGCAATCGATCAGCTCTCCGGTGGACGCTTCGCGCTCGGGCTCGGTGCCGGCTGGAACCGGCGGGAGCATGACGCGTTCGGATTCCGGTTTCCGCCGATGCCTCAGCGGCTCGGGATGCTGGAGGAGGCGATCAAGGTCATCCGCCTCCTCTGGACCGGCGAACGCGTGAGCTTCGAAGGCCGGTACTTCCAGCTACACGATGCCATGATGCATCCGACTCCGGTCAAGCCGGGCGGGCTGCCGATCATCATCGGCGGCTCGGGAAAGGAACGACTGCTCGAGATCATTGCACGCAATGCCGATGAGTGGAACGTGCATGGCATCAGCCGCGAGCAGTTCGATTCCAAGTGGCGGACCGTAGTGCGCCTGGCAAGCGAGGCGAACCGCGATCCGGAGTCGATTCGTCGGTCACTCATGGTCCCGTATCTCATCGGCTTAAACCGGAAGGAGTGTATCCGGCGGGCGGAACGGCTCCAGCAGATCGTGCCCGCCCTGCGAGAGATCCCGGCCGCGGACGTTCCGGACCGGCTACGGGAGCGGGGCTGGCTGGTCGGAAACCCTGAGGAGATCGCCGCCGGGATCAAGGCGTGGGAAGCCGCCGGAATTGAGCGGTTCATGCTCCAGACCTTCGATCAACAAGACCTCGGCGCGCTTGAGTTGCTTGCCCAGGAGGTCATGCCGCGGGTGTCGATACCGGTGGGATGACCGCCTGCGTCCTCGACCGCGTCCAATACCGGAAGATGGCGATTGACATCCCGTTGACGCCGATCTGATGGTATCCTTCACGGCACACTGTTGGTCATCATGCGGAAAAGGGAGCACGGGGCATGACGGCGGACCGCCGGGATGGCGAGCGATTATCGGATGACGAGGCGCGGCGCGAGCGCTATGAGCGGTACGCGGCCGAGCGCCAGGCGCGGATCGACGCTGAATGGGAACGGGAGAAGATTGCCGCCCGAAACGCCTGGATCGCCAATGGCGGGACCGAAGCCTCCTTTGAGCGCGAGTGGCCGGAGATGAAGGCCGACATGATGCGGCGGCGGGATGCCGAGGAGAAGGATCGTCGCCAGCGTGAGTTCCGGCGTATCCTGCGAGGGACCTTCTAGCCCGGTCGTCGCTCTTCCGCCGGCTTACTCGTCGAGCTCCGCGATATCGAATCCGATAAGCCGCCCGAGTCCTTCGAAGAATCCGGCGCCTCCCCGGTCGCCGACCGGTACGAGTTTTTTCAGCCGCGCCCGGCCCCGGAAGTCGCGGCCGCCGACCGACGTCATCTCCAGCCGGTAGTCGCCCGGCTCAAGGGTCGTATCGCTGGTGAAGACCTCCACGTGCCAGGTGACGCCTTCGGCGCGAAGCACGGTCAGATACGCTGATACGAGATTGAAATCGATTACCTGGTCTTTCTTGGTCAGCACGATCTGGGAAATATCGAAACTCTTGTCCACGTCGCGGGCTCCGATCTGATGTTTCACCACTTTCGCCAATTACATCACCCGGCCCGGTGCCTGTAAACAGCCGGGTGCTTGGAACGGGCATGCTCGGCATCATCTCTGCGTTTAACATGATGAGTGACGCGCCAGCGCTGGCATTTAAGCACCGGCACGCATCGCCTCGTGATTGACCGGAGCCGGATTTCCGGTCTCCTACCCCGCCGGGCGCCATTGGCCGGTTGCGGGCGAAAGGTCGTACCGCGGCGCACGGTGACCGAACGCCGGCGGTGGTGGGTCCACCGAAAGGTGCATCTTGGTGGCGCGCTCGTGTAGACTCCAGGCTCCAACCGGGGAGATACTCCCCGAACGGCGTGCGATAATCGAGAAACGAAGTAATGAGCCGATGAAACACTATTTTTCCGTGCATGGTCACTTCTATCAGCCACCGCGTGAGGACCCCGCCACTGGGATCGTACCCCGTGAGCCGGGCGCCGGGCCGTTTCACGACTATAACGAGAAGATCCTGTCCGAATGCTATCGCCCGAATGCCGAGCATGGGAATTTCGACCAGATCACCTTCGATATCGGCCCGACGCTCGGCCTCTGGATGCGCAAGCATCATCCGTCGGTGCTCGACCGGATCGTCGAAGGCGACCGGCGGGCAGTCGAACGCACCGGCCACGGCAATGCGATCGCCCAGAGCTTCCACCATACGATCCTGCCGCTGGCCAGCCCGCGCGATCGATTGACCGAGATTCGCTGGGGGAACCGCTGGTTCGAGCACACCTTTGGCCGCCGTCCGCGGGGTATCTGGCTGCCGGAAACGGCGGTCGATTATCCGACGTTGGAAGCCTGCGCGGCCGAGGGGCTGAAATTCACCATTCTCTGCCCGGAGCAGGCCGCGCAGCCGGTCGATACGCGCGACCCGTACAGCATCGCGCTGCCATCCGGTGCCCGCTTCACGGCTGTATTCTACGAGGGGCCGCTCTCCGGCACCGTCTCGTTCGACCCCTCAGCCACGGACTCCGCCGGGCACTTTGTTGATCGGTTCGTCCGCCCGCGATTTACCGGGCGCTCGCCGGACGCGGCCGGAAGCCCGATTGTCCTGATCGCGAGCGACGGCGAGGTCTACGGTCATCACCATCCTTTTAAAGACTACTTCCTGGCGGACCTGCTGAATGTCCGCGCGCCACAAGCCGGGATCACACCGGTTTCGCTGGAGCACTACCTGGCGCTCCACCCGGCGTCACACCCGGGCAGCATCCGGGAATGGTCCTCCTGGGGCTGCCCAGACCAGCTCCTCCGCTGGCGCGGTGATTGTTCCTGTACTCCGGGCGATGGAAGTTGGAAGGCGGAGTTGCGCGCCGCGTTCGACGTGCTTGCCGCTCGAATCGATACCGTCACCGAGGAACGTCTGGATGGCGTTGTGCTCGACCCCTGGGCGTTACGGGACCGGTACGTCGATGTCGTGATCGGCGCGGCTACAGCCGGAGACTGGCTGATTGAGCAGGGGCTTCCAGCCAGTAGCCCGCAGGCTGACGTGGTGCTGACCGTCATGCGGGCGCAGCAGTCACGCCTGGCGATGTACGCGAGCTGCGCGTTCTACTGGGATGACCTGACGCGGATCGAGGCGGCCTATGGCGTCCGTTCCGGGTTCTACGCCGCGCGCCTGCTCGATGAGGCGTTCGGCACCAGCCTGGGAGCGGAGTTCGCCGGCCAGCTCTCCGGCGTCGTCGGCTGGAAGACCGACAAGACCGCCGCCGAGCTGTATGCTCGGCGCTGAGGATAGACTCCGCGCGGCAATAAATCACCGCGCTCAGGGAACGAAGCCGGATGGACCCGGCTGGGGTTTGGACGCGCTTTCCGCCCTCCCCATCATCCTCAGCCCTCCGTCACCCCGACCCGCAACTCCGTCATCCTGAACGAAGTGAAGGATCTTCCTTCTTTGTAGGGAAAGATTCTTCGCTGACGCTCAGAATGACGGGTATCGTTGCTCAGGATGGTGAGGGGGGCTGGTCCGTCGATCCACGTTCAGCCGGCCTCGGCCGGCCTCGGCTTTTTAGCGCGGTGTCTTTAGCGCCGCGCGCTCCCGGCGCGTGTGGCCGCCCGCGTTGCCCTAACCGCGCTGGCGTGCCCCCGGCCCATAGGTATGCTCTCCCTTTGGCATCCTGACAAAGCGGAACCGGGACACCCAACCATAGAGTGTTGGACCAAGTCGTTCGCGCCAGTTGGGCTGACGTGGTGGGAGGGGGCAGATCTCCTGGCCGATCATCTGGCCCGCGGCGTCGAAGAAAAGGATGCCGTTCGGACGTGCCCACTTGGGAATGAGCGCCACCCAAACGCCGGGGCCGAGTACGACCTCCACGAGCTGTCCCCTACCAGGCATCACGAGACCCCGCGCCACTCCAGATGGCAAGGTTCCCGCGACGGCGTATACGGGCCAACGTGCTGCTCTCGCCCGTACCATCGGTCGCAGCCGATTATACAGGCTCTCGTTCGCCGACTCTGCATCCAGCCGGCTCCACGTTCTCCCGCTTGCCGACTCCGCATACAGCCAGCGATGCCCGCAGTCGTCCTCGCGCACCGACGCGGTGATGCCCGCTTGCCGCAGGGATACGAGTGTCCTCCGCCATTGAGGGATTCGGGGGTGTCTGAAAGATGGGTGCTCCTCAGCCATCAGGGACTCCTATCATGCCCCCATTGCCATGTAGACCACGGCAAGTGAAAGCGGTACCAGCAGGAGCGTGATCTTCATCGGCATCGCCATTTGGGAGCCGCTAAGTGCCGGAAGCCACAAGAAGCCGAGAAGCCAGCAGAGTGCCATCGCTGCCAATGCCAGGAGCCCAATCCTGGCCGAGTCGGTGATCAGCGGCGCCGTGCCCTCGAAGAACTCACTTGCACTGATCCCGCTCATCGGGCCGCCGTAGGCGTAACGGCCATACGCCAGTAGAGTCATATACCCCGCGATGGTGGCGGCTCCAAGCATGAACAGGGAAATAACCGTGTACCGGCGTAAAACTTTCATAGAGCTTTCCATTCGCTAGCCGGGCGCTCGCAGCCGGTCCGGTGTCCGGTGGTCCGGATACCGCCTCGCGCGGTCAATGCGGGTCAGCAGCGCTCACGACTCGCGGCGCTGGGAGCGGAGGTGGTCGACGTAGTCCTGGAGGTGCTTGCCAAGCTCCTCGCCGAACCCGCTGATGGTCAGCATCGTCGCTTTCCCCTTGCCGACGTTCGGCTGGGCCATGATCTCAGCGGTCACCCGCGGCAGTATCCCATCGCGGCCACCCATGATGTACATCTGGCGTGGACGGCCGGTTCGCCCGGCCCGGTATCCCCGCGCTTTGAAAAAAGCGATCGCATCCTCCAGCGCCTCATCGGCCGGTTTGCGGGAGACCGCCTTCTTCAGGAACGCCGTGCGCTCCATCTCGGCGTTGAGTGCCGCCCGTCGTTCCGCGGCGTCGGTGTTTGCTTCGGTTGATTCAGTCATGGTTGCCCTCGCCAGTCACTATGCTCCGCGCGGTCGCGGCCGGTTCGCCGTTGCTTCTTATCCTTACCAGTGCCGGCGTCTGAGCGCAAGTGCAGTGCTCACGGCGGCTCGATCAGCTTGGCTGTATCCCGATACGATTCAGGAAGTCGATCAGGAGTTCGTTGAACGCTTCCGGGTTATCGGCCGGTGCGCCATGGCCGGCATCGGGAACCTCGATCATCTCAGCCACCGGAACCGCCTCGGCGACGGCCTGGGTCATCTCCCGGTAGACCGGCTGTGTCTGGGCACCATACAGCAATAATGTGGGCAGGTCGAGCGCGGCCAGCGGTCCGGGACCGGGATCGAAGGCGTCCACGGCATCGAACCAGGCCGGCGTCGAGCGCACGTTATGCCGCCATTCGGCCAGTCGCCGCCGTCCCGCCTTGTGCCGCCAGTCCGATCCGATCCGGGGCGTGAGGAAAAGATCGAGCGCGTCATCGATCCGCCCTTCCGCCAGGTGTACCCGCGCTTGCCTGGCGGCCACTCCGAGGCGGTCCCCGCCGCCCTCCGGCAACAGCGCCGGGAGCACCGGCTCGACCAGGATCAGCGCCTGGACCCGCTGTGGGCGGAGCAGCGCCAGCGCCAGCCCAACCGTCGCGCCCAGCGAATTGCCGACCACGACCGCCCGGTCGATACCTTCGGCATTGAGCACCGCGACCGCATCGAATGCTGCCTGCTCGATGGATGGTTGGTCACCGGCTGGGGCGCTTCCGCCGTGTCCGCGTAGGGCGGGTGCGATCCAGCGGAACCGCGGCAGGCGCAGCATCTGGTGGATCCAGTTCGATGTCCCAACCAGCACGCCGTGAAGCGCCAATACCGGCGGCCCGTCGCCGTTTACCTCATAGGCGATGCGCGCCCCGTCTCTGGTCGTAATTTCCCGTTCGGTGATTGCCATAGCCGCAGTAT
>CADEOZ010000031.1_pt1 | contig 47454 bp, 42 predicted proteins | sample 7288031 | NCBI WGS metagenome assembly CADEOZ01 (sample SAMEA6638613, study PRJEB37532) | metagenome | isolation source: wastewater | place: Germany | collected 2017-05-22 | reverse complement strand
GGTTAGGGGTGGGGGCTGCCGGTGGTGAGGGCCGCACCCATCCCTACGGAAAACGCGGGAACTTCGAGAAATCCGGCTTCCGCTTCTCCAAGAACGCGTTCCGGCCTTCCTTCGCCTCCTCGGACAGGTAGTAGAGGAGCGTCGCGTCGCCGGCGAGCTGCTGAAGTCCGGCTAGCCCATCGGTATCGGCATTGAAGGCGGCCTTGAGAAAACGGAGCGCCGTCGGACTCTTCTCCAGGATCTCCCGCGCCCATTGAACCGCCTCAGCTTCGAGCTGGTCAAGTGGGACCACCGTGTTGACCAGGCCCATATCGAGCGCTTCCTGGGCGGAATACTGGCGGCAGAGATACCAGATCTCGCGGGCCTTCTTGTGACCTACGACGCGCGCCAGGTAGGTCGCGCCATAGCCCGCGTCGAAGCTCCCGACTCGTGGCCCGGTCTGGCCGAAGACGGCGTTCTCGGCGGCAATGGTCAGGTCGCAGACGAGATGGAGGACGTGACCGCCGCCAATCGCGTAGCCGGCGACCACCGCGATGACCGGCTTTGGCAGCGCCCGGATCTGCCGCTGGAGATCGAGCACGTTCAGCCGGGGCACGCCGTCGGAACCAACGTAGCCCCCCTCGCCCCGCACCTTCTGATCGCCACCGGAGCAGAAGGCCTTGGGACCGGCGCCGGTCAGCAGGACGACGCCAATCTCGGGGTCCTCCCGCACCGCGTCGAAGGCATCGATCATCTCGGAAACGGTTTGCGGGCGGAAGGCATTGCGGACCTCGGGCCGGTTGATCGTGATTTTGGCGATTCCCTCCCCTTCGGCGCGCTCATACAGGATATCAGTATATTCACGAATGGTCCGCCACGTGACGCTCATCGATCCTCCCCATCTCTCCACTTGTTCTGGCAACCCGTGCCTGCAACGACCAGTATTCTTCCGGAATGAGTGAGAACGCCAGCATGTTCCTCAATTCACCGTCCCGGCCGATCATGTCGTTCCGGCGCTCTCCTTCGAAATGAAACCCAACCCGCTCGGCCACACGATGGCTCCGCTCATTCAGGGAATCGCATTCGAGCACGAGGCGCCGGGCACCGAGCGTTTCAAAGGCGAAGCAGACGATCCCCCGGACGGCCTCGGTAATATAGCCCTGCCCTTCGAAGCGGCTCCGGCACCAGTAGCCGATTTCGAACTTCGGCACCTGCCAGTCAATGCGATGTAGCCCACTCGCGCCCACTAGGATATCCGTCCCCTTGAGATAGAGATGGAGCCGGAGGTCGGACCGTTCTAGGAACGCCAGCCTCGCCCGGCGGACGTTCTCTTCCATCTCTTCGATCGACGGGATCTCCGTCGCCCATTTCAACCAGGGCTGCAGGCTGTCCCAGGTCTCGATCACCGCGGCCAGCACTTCCTCACCATCACCCGGCATCGGCGAACGGATCAGCAGCCGATCGGTCTCAAAGGCATCCGGGAAATCCCGGAGGATCGGTGGGATCATGGCATCCCTCACTCTCAAGGAACTCCAGCACGTGCTGGTGGAAGCTTAGCCTCCGCGCATCTGTTATGCCCATACATACGCCCTGGCAATAGCGTCATGTATGCCAGCGCAGTCCCGACCGCTCACCAGGAGCCATCGAGGTCCGCACTCACCGGATTCGCGCCCAGGTTGATGAGGTTGGCATTGTCTTCGCTATCCAGCGTGTAGAGCGGCTTACCCCAGGCCAGCACGTCACGGCAAAGCTGCTCCATCTTACCTCCCGGCTCGGCATGTACCACAAGGACACGTTCTGCCACTGTAGCGACGAACCGGTTGCGGGAGAGGGCGGTTTGTGCTGTAACACGCCGTTGTTTCTCATCAAACGGAGAGAGAAACAGCAGCCTCCCATCCGCAAGCGCCGGCTTCTGGTCCGCTGGAATCCGCATCCGGTTCATGCTTCGCGCGGGACATATGATAACCGGCTGCCGACCGCGCAGCAGCAGCCTTAGGGATTCCCGCTCCATCGAAGAGTGAAAGCCACTGATTACGACGGTGTCGGCCTGCCTCAAGCGCTGCGCGAGGTCGAATGTTTGCAAAATCAGGTTCCCCGGGCATTTGATCGAGCAAAAAAGCGCCAGCTTCTCGTGCCGCATAACATCGACATTACCGATTGCCGTAACCCGCTGGGGAGCCTGGACACCGAGGGCCGCCACGAGCGTGGCCGGGAAGGTAGGATCATCAGCATTGAGTTGAATAACGCCCATCGCTTCTCCTACGCCGATCGCGGCTGCCACGCGCTGCCCAATCTGAACGGCTACTCCGCCTCTGGCCCACCAGCATCTCGCCCCATACGGTACTTGATGTCATAGTTGATGATGAAATCCAACTCCTCATCCGTGAAGCCGTAGTGCTGAGCTAGAACGCAGTCGATCTCGTCTATGATGGGCTTGGACTTTAAAGCATAGAATTCTGCATAAGTTATTGTATCCCCATCCTTGGTTTTGATTGAGATCTCTCGGGCATTGCTTCGCAGGTCCTGCATCAGCCTACTGCCTAGTTCAATCATTGATGCGTCACGCAATAGATCAGGCGCTACGGGAAAGTCCGAAACCAATCCATCGGTCAGGTGAAAACAGTCGCCGTAAGCGATAAAGTAGGCATAAAAGAGGCTGCTATTGAGCAGGGCGCTAGCAGCATTTACAGTATCTTGGTCATCGAAGTAAAGGTACCGGCCATGCGCTGGTGGGCCAACTACACCGTTCTTAGCGTAATACGGTAACCCAACCGAAGCCTTGACCCAATACTGAGTCGCCTCCTGGTAGAAGATGAAGTGAATGATGCGGCTTCGACTGGACAGGCGCGACAAGGGTTGTTTCCCAACCGACTTGACCTTTTGGAACAAAGATTCTTCGCCAGCAGTGGCGTATTTCGGAAAATGATCGGAATAAATCGGCTGGCTGAGAATGCGAGTGAACTCGAGCTGCGTAAACAAATCCGGACGTGCGACGGTAGGCCACCTCTGATAGCGTGTTGTGAATAAGACAGGCGAGTCGTTGGTACGCGAACTCCGCGAAATAAAAATTACGCTTCTACAATGCTGCAGACCCTCAAAGAGCTTCCCTGGGCGATCGTCGAATGAAGCAACGAGTATTAGCCCACTTTTCTCCTGCAAGATCCGGCGCACTGATGTCATACGCGACGAGTTGGTCAAGGGGAGTTGAACGATAAAGCTGGAAGCGCCACTTGGAGAACGCAAATTCAGCGCCCGCTCCGTGCAAAACCCGTGGAGATTGCCGCATTTTTCAGTCGCGTAGTTACGCACTGTATACACAGGCTTGACCTTCGCATACTCCTTCCAAGGCGGATTCCCGATAATCACATCGAACCCACCGTTCTTCATGATCCCATAGAATTCCGCATACCAGTGAAACGGCTGGTGGGTAATCTTCCACTGCCGGAACCGTTCTTCGCGTTCACGCGTATTGGGAATGTTATTGCGGTCGATCCCGTACTCAGCCGCGAGATAGCGATCAAGCTCGCTGGTCAACGTATCGAGACGGCGTCGAAGCTCAGCTTTGGCGTCCGCAAACTTTTTGGGATCCATTTCGTGCTCGGTCTGCATCTGGTGGAACCGCTGGAACGCGCGATCGGCAATCTCGGCGCTCTCGTCGATCCGAGCCATCCGATCGCTGTCCTCGGTGAACACCAGGCCGGTCTGCTTGGCTGTTCCCCGGTTGACCGCCTTGCTCACTTCATCTCGCTTGGAGTAGCCAACCAGGGTATTCCCTGCCTGGATGTTGAAGTCAATGTCGGGTAAAGGCTCGATGGCCCCGGCTTGCTCGACCTGCGCGGCGAGCTTGAGGAAGAGACGCAACTTACAGATCTCGACAGCCTCCTCCATGATATCGACGCCATAGAGGTTGTTGACGATGATCGACTTGAGAATGAAGTACCGGCGGTTGGGGTGCCGCTTCACTTGCGCGAGCACCCTGCGAAAGTCACCGTATTTCTCGTGATGATGCTTGACACCGGAGAGAGTCAGCTCTTCTACGAAGACCTGCATCCGGTCCAGGCACGCCTCGTACAGCGGCTCCAGGATGCTCAGCGCGGCAAACAGGAACGCGCCCGAGCCGCAGGTTGGATCGAGCACCGTGACCTTCTCGATCGCGTGATAGAAGGCACGCAGGAGTTCCGGGCCTTCGCTGTTCTCAATGACATCCTGCGCGAACTGGCGGATATCCAGGTTGTAGGTGATCAGGTCATCTATCGAGTGAACCTCGCCTGCCGCGAGCTTCCTGTGAATCTCTTCGTACCGCTTCCGCCGCGCGACGACTTCACGCCAGATCTCAGTTGGTAGGGCAAATTCCTCTGGTGCCGTCCGATTCCAGTGGTTGCGTTGGGCAATATCAGAGAGTCCAGCGGCGATCTCTGGCGGTAACGGGCTCGCGACCCCCTTCTTTACGGCTTCATAGATGTAGCGATCTGGATCAGCTTGAAGCAGCCACCAGACGGACTGCTCACTGTCGAATGCGATCCGGCACTCCTTATGGGCAGCGTCGAAGAGGAACGGGATGATGGTACTCTGACCGATGTACCCGGTGATGTCCTCCTTGGTGTAGTAGGCGCCCTTCTCCTTCTGGTTGATGTACTTCTCGAAGATGTACCCGAGCACATCCGGATTAATCTCGTTGTCGTTCTTTAGCGGGCGCTCATCCAGGTGCCACTGGTAGGTATCGAAGAAGGTAAAGATCTTCTCGAATGCCTCGTCGGGGATCTGGATATCGGGGTAGTCCGCCTCAAGCTTATGAACATCGAAGAGCCCGCCGTTCAGATACGGCACGTTCCCTAGCAGGGATTCAAGCTCAGACGAATGGAACTGCTGTCCCAATCCCTCATGAAAGAGCCGCAGGAGGAAGTGGCGATAGAACGAGTGGAACCGGTCATTTCCCGCTTGTTGCCGCATCATTTGCAGCCGGTTAGGGAGGTAATTGACATCCCCGTCGAGGAAGCCCTTCTTCTGGATGAAGTAGACGAACATCAGCCGGTTCAGCATGACCGAGGCGTACCACTCGCGGTCGGTTTCAACCTGGATGCCCTTTATGAACTTCAAGAAGGCGGTGTGCTCGGTCTTGAATCGGTCGTAGAAGCGCCTGGTAACGCGATCGATGTCGAACCCAGAACGCATCCGGCCCGTCACGTCGACGATGCTAAGCCGTTCCTCCTCCTCCAATGTGAACCTGATGGCTTCGAGCTTCTGAAGGAGGGCATCGCCGGATTGACCCTGATGGTAGCGATGTTCGCGGCACGCGACCGGCTTACCGGGCTCCCGCTTGACCCACTGCCAGATCTGTGTCGTGTTTTCTGAATCCACGTAGATGATGAGGTGCTCGTGAACGACCTTAGCCACCGCGCGCTCGATCTTGCGCCGCATGGCATTGTCAGGCACCTGGCCATTATCCGAAGGGCTACAGGAGAAGACAGCCATCCCGCGCTTTTGGGCTATTCCAGTGAGCCGGAACGTCTGCCCGTCCACGGGTACGTCCAAAGGCTGTGCATACCGATCCCAGCCCAACTCCTCAAACAGCCTCTTGAGATCGAACTGTTGAAGGTACTGGCGGATTGGCTGTGTAGTGACCGGCACGGCTTTCGGCTCCTCCTACGGCGCGGTTAGCCCCAGTGAGCAGATGATCTTCGGCTCCCGCTGCTCTGGCTCCCCATCATGAATCAGACACAGGCGATCATTGTCGCGCAGGTTGATGACGAGATTGGCGAGGTCGTCATCGGTGATGCCGCTCCGGAGCTGGCGATTGAGCGTATCGGTCGCCGCCGACTGGAGCGGGTAGCGGTAAATGTCGTCGATCGCTTTGGACAGCCCCCTCGACTCATAGAGCGGCGCGTAGAGCGTTCCTCTCAGCCCTTCCGCGAACTGCTTGAGCCGCTCGTAGGTGCGGAAACGGGCGCCGGACGGCCGCCCGAGCTGGCCGCCGGTCGCTTTCTCCTCGCCGGTGAGAAGCTCGATGCCGCCGCGCACCAGGTCATGGTGATCCGGCCGGCGGGGCAGGGCGTGCGTCTTGGGTTGGCATTCGGCCGCCTTCAGGATGGCGAACTGGGATTCGGTCACGCTCCGGCCGTCTTTGTCGATCCAGGCCAGCGCGTCGTTCCCCTCGGCGGTCCGCAGGTAGACGAGCACGCCTTCTGGTCCCAGCGCGCTCGGATGGTGGGGCCGTGTCGAATAGACCACCGGAGGGATCGCCGGGATGATGCGCTCCAGGCTCGGCTGGGCCGTGATCGCGTTCTTCCAGATCTGGTAGGCGTACGAGGCCAGGTCCACCTCGGTATCGGCGTCGCCGTCGAGGATACCGGACTTCTCGTTGTAGAGGTCGAGCACCGACTGGTTGTCGTCATCGTCCTCGAAGAAGGCTTCGTCGGTCCCTACCACTTCGGCGTTTTCCCGCAGGCGCTGGCGGACGCGCTGTCGCAGGCGGAGGACCCGCTCCACGCCATCGGCAGGCAGAAAGGAGTAGCAGACGATTTGCTCGGCTTGCTGGCCGATCCGGTCCACACGGCCCGCTCGCTGGATCAGGCGAATAATCGCCCAGGGCAGATCGTAGTTCATGACGACCGCGCAGTCTTGCAGGTTCTGGCCTTCACTGAGGATGTCGGTGGCGAGCAGGACACGAAGCTCGTCATCCGGCCCGATCTGGTCCCGCTTGTTGTTGCTCACCGGGCTAAAGCACCAGGCCAGGGTCGTTGGATCGGCGGAGTCGCCGGTCACGCCGGCAAGGCGGGTGATCCCACGCCGTTGCAGCTCGGTTTCGAGATAGCGCACGGTATCGGCGAACTGGCTGAAAATGATGACCTTCTCGTCCGGATGCCGGTTCGTCAGAAGATCAACGAGCGCGTCGAGTTTCGTGTCCCGGTCGGCGGCCCACTCCCCACAGATATCCAGCACACCGAGCAGGGTGTTTACGTCGCGTTGCAAATCTTTCGCGAGCGATGGGCCGAAGAGTGAAGGGCGAAGCCACTTGAAGCGCCGCCGGTACTGCGTGGTGTACTGCGCATAGACTTGAGCCGCGCGCTGTTTGAACCCGGCCACTGAATGGCGCTCGGCTGGATCGACGACCCGGCCCTCATCGTCGCCTTCCGGCTCGGCAACGTCGACGTCCTCATCGTCGAGACGAGTATCGAGCAAGGCGCTGTCCTGCGTCCCAATCGGAAGGTCGAGTCCCCGCTCAATGGCATGCAGGAAGACCTCGTTGCGCAGGATGTGCCGCTCGATGGACTGCACGAACGCCTGGCCGCTGCTCTCCAGCCGTTTGAACAGATTGGTACGGCAGAAGCCCATCAACCGGACGCCGGAGCGCGAAAGATCCTGTAGTACTTTGGATTCCGCCGGAGTTGGCCGCTGGCGGGGCGACCTCACGGCGTAGTTGCCCAGGCCGTAGCGGGGCAGCCGGAGAGCATTGATGGCGTCCACCACCGTGGGCGCGTAGAGCCGGACGTATTGATCGCCGGGATTGTCATCGTCGATCGCGAACTTCACCGTCCGGGGCACGCGCGTCGGGAAGTAGGATCGGGAGCCGTCCGGGAACGTCAGAAACCGGCGACCGGTGGTGGAATCGGTTTCGGCGTAGTTCTCCATGATGAAGGTGCGGGTTCGGCGGACGAGGTAGAGGCGCATCAACTCGCGCCAGTCATCGGGGTACTCGCTCTTCTCGAACGCCGCCAGGGAACGAACGGAGCATTGGTGACGGAGGATGAATTCGGTTTCGCCCAATTGCCGGAGCAGCCGCTCCGGCCGGATGCCCAGATCGGCATCCTCCTCGACGAAGAGCCGCAACTGGCTGGAGAGATCGAGGTAGGTCTTGTTGTAGGGTGTGGCGGAAAGCAGAATGCACTTGCTTTCGTTCTCCCGAACGTACTCCTGAATCGCGCGGTAGCGCCTGCCTTCACGGTTGCGCAGGTTGTGGCTCTCATCGATCAGTACGAGCCGATACCGGCGCAGATTCGGCAGTTCGCTCGTCACCTGGCTGATCGGGAGCACCCTCGCCCGTAGACGATACTGGTCCCGGTAGTCCTCCCACATCGTGACCAGGTTTTTGGGGCAGATGATAAGTGTTTCGAGCCCGTAATCGTCCTCGAAGATCCGCGCCAGCGTGGTCGCCATCAGCGTCTTGCCCAGGCCGACGACATCGCCGATGAGCACGCCACCTCGCCGGTTGAGATGGTGGGCGGCGATCTTGACCGCCGCGGTTTGAAACTCGAACAGCCGGTGTCCAAAGTCGCGCGGGATGCGGAACTCGGAGAGCCCCGCGCGGGCCTCCTGCGACAGGTGATATGCCATCTTCACATAGATGTGGTACGGCGGGGTCAGCTCCTCCCGCGCCCAGCTCTCCTCGATGATCTGCACCAGCTCATCGGAGATATCGATGCACCAGCGATCAGTCCAGCGGTCTTCAAACCACCTGGCCAGTTTCCGGCAGGCATCATGATCGAGGACATCGACGTTCAACTCTCCCTGCTGGCTCAGGCCAGCAAAGGTCAGATTACTGCTGCCGAGGTACCCGACGACTGGATTGATGGGGTCAGAACGGAAGAGCAAATAGAGCTTCGCGTGAAGCGGATGGCGGAGGAACAGCTTGACCACGACTTTGCGGGATTTGATCTGCGCCGCCAGACGGCGTAAGCCCGCCTCGTCCTGGTTCGTGGGAGCACCGACGGTCAGTTGATCGCGAAACTCTTCGGCCAGTCGCTTCTTGAGGCGGAACGCGGTCTGATTATCCAGGCCCTCATCCTGCTCCCCGAGGGCCAGGGCCGCGTTCAATTCATCCCGTGGGGCGCGCTGCATCCCCACCAGCAGGCGGCAGCAACGTCCATTCTCACCGGTCCAAGACTCCATCGCGGAATCGATCTGCTTCCATCCGCGCAGGTTGAAGTACCCGACGCAGAAATCCGCGCGATCCGACACCTCAAGAGTTTGGAGCAGCGCCGGGAGCAACTGCTGGTCGATGTTGTCAAAGACACGAGGCATGACCCATTCCCCACCACGATCGCGCCAATCTTATATTGCAGCCGGGTGAATCGTCATCCATCCGTGATCGTCTATCGTACGCTGCGTGTTTTCCCACGTTCGCGATGCGGCATCGTCCCCCGCGCACGCGCCGGAACCGTCATTATTCATGTAGATCATGAGTCGTGGAGTAGAGGAACTCCAGCACGTGCCGGTGGAACGCTTCCGGCTGCTCTAGATGGACGGCGTGCCCGGCATCCGGGACGACCACGAGCCGTGCCGTGGGTATCGCTCCGGCCATGGACTCGCCGAGCCGGCAATACTTCTCGTCCAGCTCACCGGCGATCAGCAGCACCGGCAACCGGATCTCTCCCAGCCGGTCGTGCAGCGGCTCCATCATGCCGGTGCCGATGCACCGCAAGCTGGTAGCCAACCCGCGCGCGGTATTCGCGAGACGCTGGGCACGCTGCCGGTCACGGATCGCGGCCGGTAGCGCCGCCTGGCTGGCGAAGAGCGACAGCCGCTCCCAGTAATCGACGAACGCTTCGATTCCCTCTCTTTCGATCATATCAGCCAGCGCGGCATCGCTCCGGCGCCGTGCCAGCCGTTCCTCCGGGTCCGCGATTCCCGGCGACGCGCTCTCCAGGACCAGCGCCCGGATGCGCTCCGGCGCGGCGGTCGCCAGGTTCAGTGCGACCCGCCCACCCATCGAATAGCCGAGTAGGGATGCCCGCGCGATCTCCAGCCGGTCGAAGAGCGCGAGCAGGTCGCTGACGCACTGCTCCATGCCGTAGCGCGCGGGGTCCGCTGGCGCGTCCGATGCGCCGTGGCCGGGGAGATCGACCGCGATGACCGAGAAGTAGGCGGCGAAGGCGTCCAGATGGGGAGCCCAGGTGGCGCCGACGCCGGTGAAGCCGTGAAGCAGGACAAGTGGCGGGCCTTCACCGGCACGCTGGACGTTGAGCCGGATGCCGTTCACCGCGATGGCCGGCATTCCAGATCCCCGTTGTCCAGCGCCGAAGAGACGGCTTGCCAGATCTCCCGGTGCAAGGTCACGTTACGGTCCCGCCCGGTCCGTAGCTCGATGATGTCGAGCCCATCCGACACCAGCCCACGCTGAACTGCCTCGCGGAAGCCTTCCCAGGTGTCCACTCGGGTGAACGCCGCGTCGTACAGCTCGGCCGCCGGACGGAAGTCAAGCCCGTGCGGCGTCCCGAAAAGCGCCTCGAAATGCTCGGGCTGCGACGCTTGCGGCAGGAACGAGAAAATGCCGCCGCCATCGTTGTTGAGGAGCACGATGGTCGCGTTTAACCCGTAGCGCTTGGCCGCCAGCAGGCCGTTCATGTCGTGGTAAAAGGAGATATCGCCGATCACCAGCACCAGCGGGCCGTCGCTTCCGACCGCCGCTCCGAGGGCGCTGGAGACCACGCCATCGATGCCGTTCGCGCCCCGGTTGGCGAGGAAGCGAATCGACCGCCCTCGGGCTGGGAAGAAGGTGTCGAGATCGCGCACCGGCATGCTGTTGCCAACGTAGAGCGTGCTCCGATCCGGGAGCAGACGGGCAAGCTCGGCGAATACCCGGCCTTCGAACAACTCGCCGGTATCCGCCAGCCGCGTCTCGATGGCCGTTCGCGTCCGGCGGTCGATCTCTGTCCAGGTGGAAAGCCAGGACGGATCAGACAGCCCGCGATCACCCAAAACATCCAGCAGTGAGTCGCAGAGAAGGCGCGGGTCGGCGTGGATCACCTGGGAAGCCAGGAGCGTCGGATCGTTCCAGCCGTCACCGTCGTCCACCAGTATATGCGGGCACTCCGGGTAGCGCTGCAGATAGAGGAGGACCGGCTTCGAGGTCGGCATCGCGCCGAACCGCACGACCAGATCGGGGAGGAATCCCCCGGCAACCCGCTCATCACGGAGGAAGGCATCGTAGGCATCGATGACCGTCGTGCGATCGTGCTCGCCGCACCGGACCTGCGACAGCGGATCGGCGAGCAATGGGAAGCCGAGCCGCTTCGCCAGCCACGTCACCGCGCCGGCCAGGTCCGGGTCGTCCTGTGGTCCGCAGATAATCAGCCCACGCCGCGCCCGTGCCAGCACGGCAGCGACCTCACTCAGTTGCCCCGGCTCCAGCACCCGTGGCGCCTGGGTCAAGGCCACGTACGGCTGTCCGACCGGCCTCCCGGCCCAGGCGGAGTCGTTTCCGGCAACCGGATCGACCGGCAGCGGCACGAGCGGCTCGCGAAACGGGAAGTTCAGGTGAACCGGGCCGGAGGGACTGGCGAGCGCGGTGGCGGCGGCCCTCCCAGCGAGCATCCGGACGTAGCGCAATAAGTCCGGTGTGGCCTCCGGCATCGCGACCTCGACGAACCACTTGACGTGATTCCCGTAGAGCTGGATCTGATCGATCGACTGGGGCGCGCCGACGTCACGCAGCTCCGGCGGGCGGTCTGCGGTCAGGACCAGCAGGGGTACCCACCCGTAGCGGGCCTCGATCACCGCCGGCAGGAAATTGGCCGCCGCGGTACCGGATGTGCAGACAAGCGCAACCGGCTCTCGCCGCGCTTTGGCCAGGCCGAGCGCGAAGAACGACGCCGAGCGTTCATCAAGGTGTGTCCAGAGGGTGATCTCCGGGTGGCGGGCCACCATCAGCGCGAGGGGCGTCGAGCGGGAGCCGGGCGCAAGGCACACGTGACGGACGCCGGACCGGGCCAGTTCATCGACGAACGCGCCAACATAGGCGAACAGGGCCTGCTCGGGCCTCACGGCTCGCGGCCTCCGAGCGCTGAGAGGACCGGCCGCAGCTTCAGCCAGGACTCGGCGTACTCCTGGGCCGGATCAGAATCGGCCATGATGCCGCAGCCGGCGAAGAGGGATGCCTCAGTACCGGCGATGAGAGCCGAGCGGAGCGCCACCGCGAACTCTCCTTCGCCGTGGTGATCGACCCAGCCGACCGGCGCGGCGTACCAGCCACGGTCGAGATCTTCCCGCCCCCGGATGAAGCGGAGCGCGTCCCGCGACGGGAATCCGCCGACGGCCGGAGTCGGATGAAGTCGCGCGACGATATCCAACATGCACGCGCCGTTTGCCAGCCTGCCGGTCACCGGTGTGTAGAGATGGTGGACGTTGCGGACGCTCAGCAGGGCGGGCTCATCCGGCGCCGAGACCTCCGAGCAGACCGGCGCCAGCGCCTCACGCAGGGCGCGGAGGACGACCGCGTGCTCGGATCGGTCCTTGGTGCTATCGAGCAGGGCATCGCCAAGCCGGCGGTCCTCCTCCGGCGTCATCCCCCGTTCGCGCGATCCGGCAAGGCAGGCCACCTGTACCGCCCGGTCACGGAGCCGGGCCAGCCGCTCGGGGGTCGCCCCGAGGAACACCTGATCCCCCCGCGCGACCGCGAACACGTAGCAGGTCGGGTAGCTCGCGCGAAGCCGCTGGAGCGCGTTCACCACGTCGAACGGCAAGTCAGACCGGATCGACACCTGGCGGGCCAGCACCACCTTCTCCAGCGCGCCACCCCGCACCGCGTCCACGCCATCCGCCACGATCGCTTGCCAATCCGCGGCGGGAAGGTTTTCCTCCAGAGTAAGTGGCGAGGCAGCGGGGAGCCCCCACCCACTATCCCCCTCCCCCAATCCTAGGGGAGGGGACCCATTTTCGAGCGTGCTCCCGTACGGAGCCTCTCCCAGCATTGGGAGAGGGGTCGGGGGTGAGGGCCATTGGGGTGAAGGCTCCCCGCCATCCCCAAACAGCTCCGTCCACTCACCGGCAATCGCGGCCGCCAGCGCTTCCGGGTCGTCGCTGGGCCAAACCACGGCGCTGGTCGTGAGCCAGCATGTACCGCCGGCAATGGTGAACAGAAATCGCGGCAGCACCAGCCGGGCATCGGGGAACGCACGCCAGAGCGGCGAGCGCGGGCGTTCCGGGTCGAAGGAGAAGCCACCGGTCAACAGCGGCCCGACGCCAGGGATATCGTCGGTCCCGCCCTCGATCAGGGCACCGGCGATCAGTTCCCGCCACTCGGCCGCAGCCCGCGCGAACCGATCCTTGCCTTCAGGCTCGATCACATAGGCGGCACCAGCGCCGGACACCGCGAAGCCCTCGGCGGGCTGCTCCCAGTAGAAGCCGTCCCGCGTGGCGAGCCGGACCCGGCTGAAGAACGCCAGCGGATCGAGCCAGGAGATCGGTTCGCTCAGGCTCACCAGGATCGGTCTCCCGGCGGAATCGCCACTTGCTGCTCCAGCAGCAGCGTGGCGGAGGAGCGATTCAAATGCGGTCCCAGTGACTGGTGTCGCTTCGATCCGAGCCGTCATCGTCACGGTCGCCCCTTAATCAGCCGGCACGCCGATACTGCGACGAAGAATCGCCCGCAGTGCCGGATAGCGCTCTTCGAGTGGACCCGGATTCTCCTCCAAGACCCAGCTCGTCACGATCTCATTCAGCGCGCCGAACCAGGCCATCCCGGCGATCCGGGTGTCGATCGGAGCAACCGCGCCAAGCCGGATCGCCTCATCCAGATGATGGGCGATCAAGCCGGCAAAATCACGGTGGATCTCCATCATCCGGGCGTTGAACTCGCGGCCCGCGCCAAGGGCGTCAACCAGGAAGAGGCGGGCAAGTGTCCGGTGGGAGGCGAAGGTCTGGAGCACGACCAGCAACGCCGCGTCGATCTTCGCGACCGGGTCCGGCTCGGCGGCGATGGCGGCTTCGGCCCGGCTCATTAGCAGCCCGGCCATCCGGTTGAGCAGCGAAAGGAAGAGCGCCTGCTTGGTCGGAAAATGGAAGTAGAGGCCACCCTTCGAGGTCTGCGATTCCCCGGCGATCTCGTCCATCGCCGCGTCGCGGTAGCCGCGGCGCGAGAAGACCTCGGTTGCTGCTTCCAAGATGCGCTGGCGGCGGACTTCCCCACGTGCTTGTTCCCGAACCATGACATCTCTCCTCGCTCGAAAACCGACCGACCAGTCGGTCGGTTCTACGATAGCAGGTCAGAGTGATGCCGTAAAGGGGCCTGTGTTCGCCCCATGGGCCTCCTATCGCCGGACGGCTGAGTTCCGCGCGCGACTATTCAGTTATTCAGTTCCGACCGTCGAGTCACATGACTAGACCTCCCCGTATCTTCTCCCACTGAGGGCAAACGTGCCGGAATAGGAAGCTCTTTTCCGGCTCCGGCCAGCACTTCCTGCAGTGTTGAGGCGATCCCAGGGTAAGCCGATCAGCCTACCCTGGGAGATCGCCGGGCGAGACCCGTTAGCTCACGCGGCGCGCGCGAAACCGAACGAAGGTCCCCGAGGTCAGACTGATGAGCCCGAGGGTGATCAGCGCCAGATCGAAGAACCGCCGCTCCGGCTGGCCGGTTTCCGGCGCGATGGCCGGCGGGTCGGACAGCCCAAGCAACAGCATGGTCGGCTGAGGATCATCTGGCGTGTAGACAAGCGGCAGGAACGCCGACACCAGGTCTGGTTGCCGGCTGTTGGTCGTGGTGGGGTCATTGGCCCAGCCATTTCCGTCGCCGCCGGTGCCACCATCGGCAGGATCATCACCGCCGTTATGGTTTCCGCCATCGATGGGATCGTTACCCTCGTGATTGTTCTTACCACCGTCGCTGGTACCCTCACAGTTTGCGATGCAATGGCCATCGTTCCCACTGCAGTTGGAGGTGCAGCCACCATGATTCCCTCCACAATTGGAGGAGCACTCGTGATCGCCGCCGCAGTTATGGGTGCAGCCGTGATCTCCACCGCAGTCGTGCCCGCATCCATGATCGCCACCGCAGTCGTGCTCGCATCCATTATCGCCACCGCAATTTTGGGTGCAACCGTGATTCCCAACGCTGCCGTCGGCGTTGGCGCCATTGAGGAGACTCAGGTCGAGCGGATCATTGATCGCGATCAGGCCGCCGGACGTGATATTGCCGCTATTGATGTTGTTTCCGGCATTCGCCCGCGCCCCTTCACCGTTGGCGTTCGCGCCATTCAGCGCGGTTGCACCGAGGAGATCGTTGATCCCGATCAGGCCGCCTGATGTCGTATTGCCGGCATTGACGTTGTTGCCGGCATTGGCGTGAGCATGGTCACCGTTCGCATTGGCGCCGTTGATAAGTGTCGCGTCGATGAGATCGTTGGCGCCGACCAGACCGCCGGTCGTGGTGTTCCCAGTGTTGACGTTGTTCCCGGCGTTCACTTCCGCGTGCTTGCCATTGGCGTTCCCCCCGTTCAGCAGGCCCGCATCGATGCCATCATTGACCCCAGCAACTCCGCTCGATGTCGTATTGCCGGTATTGACATTGTTCCCGGCATTGGCCCCGCTAAGGCTGCCGTTGGCGTTCGCGCCGTTACCGAAACTGGCATCGATGCCATCGTTGATCCCGGCCAGACCGCCGGAGGTGACGTTACCGGAATTGGCATTGTTCCCAGCGTTCGCTTCCGCGTGATTACCGTTGGCGTTCGCTCCATTGAGCAGGCTCGCGTCAATGCCGTCGTTAACCGCGACCAAGCCAGCCGAGGTCGTATTGCCGCTGTTCGTATTGTTCCCGGCATTGGCCTCGCTGTGGCTGCCGTTGGCGTTCGCCCCATTGAGCAAACTGGCATCCACGCCGTCGTTAACCGCGATCAAACCGGCTGAGGTTGTGTTGTCGCCGTTGGTGTTGTTTCCGGCGTTGGACCCAGCATGGCTTCCGTTTGCATTAGCGCCGTTGAGCGCGCTCACGTCGGCAAGATCATTGACCGCGATCAAGCCGGCCGTAGTCGTGTTGCCGGTATTGGTGTTATTCCCGGCGCCGCTGCCGTCACCATTGCCGCCGTTGAGCAGGCTGACGTCGACCGCGTCGTTGACGGCGACCAGGCCGCCGACGGTAACGTCCGGGCTGCTGACGTTGAGCCCGGCATCGCCACCGTTACCACCATTGAGCGCGCTCACATCGACTAGATCATTGACCGCGATAAGACCAGCCGATGTCGTATTGCCGCTGTTGACATTGTTCCCCGCGCCACTGGACCCTGCGTCCGAGATGGCGCCGGCCACGTCCGAGACGGTAGCGGTCACCGGGTCCGCCACGCTCGAGACCGTATCAGTCACGCCCGACACGGCTCCGGAAAGGGTGCCCACGGACCCGAGACCGGCAGCCATTGCCGTCCCCGCGAAGAGCAGGCTGGAGAGCAGCCCGAGTGTCAAGCCGATCGCCCATAATACGCGTCGCATAGAGTGTTTCCTCCTATTGGGAGCGCCATCGCCATCGGCGACGCACCCCTGTCGTGATCTCATTGTCCGCTTGCGTGTGACGAAGGCATCAGCCGATGCGCTCACGTCGCGGAACGAGATCAGCCAGGAGGCGTGGGGATGGATTGAACGATTCCAGCAGGAATCAGGAGTGCGCTTTGGCGCAAGGCACGCCAGGCGACGAGGATGAGCGCCGCTAACAGCGCGGCAAGCGCGGCTGCCCCACCGGCACCGCCGGGGGTTGACGAACCGGCTCCGGATGACGCTGGGGTGGAGCCCGGTACGACCAGAGTGCCGCCAGCCGGATCAATCGGGCTCGGTCCATATGGAAGCGGCGCGGTGGACGACGCCACGTCGATACCGGAGATCGTACTGGACGATCTCACCAGGTCGACAACCTGGCGGGCCGAAGCAACCCCGGTCCCAGCCGGAGCAGCCGGCGGAGCCTGGGCAACGATACCAACGGGGGCTAGCGCGAACATGATCGGCGACGACGCCGGAACGTGTACTGACGGGTGTGACGGCCGTTCGAGCGTCACGGTACCGATCACGGTGCGCGTCACTGGACTATCGGCACCCAACACCGGCGGAGACAGTGGATCGGTAGCGTCCGGAAGCGTTGGAACTGCCGGATCGAGCGGCTCACCAGCTATCGGCGGCACGACCGGTGTAATGACGCCGGTGATCGGATCGGTGATCGGGGTCACGATCCCGGTAACCGGATCGATCACCGGGGAGAAGACGTCAACGACGGGTTCAATAATAGGGGTCACCGCGCCTACGACCGGCCGAACCACCGGATTCGCGACGGTGAGCACCGGCTGGACGACCGGCTTCACGGCACCGATGACCGGGGTAGTAATTGGGGCAACAACGCTGATGACCGGCTGAGCGACCGGCCCAACGGCTGCACCCACGGCCCCGGTAACCGGCTTAACTTCGTCGGCAACCGGGGCAACGGTGGTCTCGAGCGTCTCAGTGACCGGAGCCAGTGTGTTGGCTACGGTTTTAGTTATCGGCGCGGCGGTATCGGCCAGGGTTTCAGAAACCGGTGCGATTGTACTGCCAACCGCTTCCGTGAACGGAGCTACTACACTCGATGCGGCGCCGGTAACCGGCGCGACGGATACCGGCGCTGGGGAGACTACCGGCGCAACGACGGTGTTGGTCGTAGTGGAAACGGCGCCGGAGACCGTATCGGTATCCGATGAGACGACACCGCCAAGGCCCAGTCCAGCGGCCCCCGCGGAACCCGCGGAGACGACCAGGGCCGCGAATGCCAGAAGTATAGCGATGATACCGGCCCGAGACGATATCACGATGTTCCCCTGTGCACAAATCCGCGATACACAATACTATTGTTGGTGGCTGTGAATTGCAGGGCGTGATGAGCACCAACTACCTAGGTGAGTATAGTAGGACCCCAACATGTTTGTCAATGATCAATAGCCTTGTCCTGGACGCTTCGATCGATGAATCAGGAGGATCAGACGATAATTACCGCAAGATCCAAGGCCGATTTGTCGTGGACTGGATTGAGAGAGTGGCCGAATGGATCACCGGCTGAGGAGCCGGCCCAGAAACCCTCCTCGGTGCATGAACGCGTCGTAGGCGATGGCAGTGAACAGGCCGTAGAGATAATGGGGAACGATGTCCGCCAGCCAACCGGTAATACCCCACTCCGAGGGCTTGGTCACACCGAGGAGGATCGACGGTACATCACTCGCCGCCATCGCCGCGGCACCGATCACGGCTCCAGCGACTGGCTTTGAAATGTCGCCCAGATGCTGACGGAGTATCCCGTAGATGGCGCCGATTCCGAGCCCGACCAGATAGCCCATCAGCATACCCAGCCCCGTCTTGCGATGCTCCAGCTTCTCGGGAGCATTATCCAGTCCAATGGCGAGGTCGATCCCGGCACCTCGGGCCAGCGCACCGGCGACCTGCGCGGGTACCCGGCTCGGCGGTCGCCCCCGGAATGCCATGTCCCCCCAGGTGGTGATGTTGAGGGCCACCGTGCCAACAGCACCGGCCGCCGTTCCCATCAGGGCCTCACGAAGTATCATGCGTGACCGCCTTTCGAGCCGCGAACGGAATTCCGCCACGGCCGCACCTCGCAGCTTCTCTGCCACCCCGCCGCGCCCCGTTTCCGACAGGCGCTCATGAGGTCTCCGGGGATCGGCAACTTGGCCGACAGTCAGATACTGCACGCTGAAAAGCCGCTGGTCATCGGTCCAGACGCGCTCCACCGTCAGTCCCGCTGAGGCCGCAAGCCGGGCGAATTCATCCAGCCCATACTTGCACGAGCACTCGGTCAAAATACGATCACCCTCAGCGAAAACAAACTCCCGGTCATCCAGGTGCACCACCTGGTCCCGTAAGCTCACGATGTACATCTCGATCCGGCCCGATCGACGGTTGTACACCGCTTGATGGCGAAAGTGGTCGAGCACGAAATCGGCACCCAACTCACGGTTGATCCGCTCCAGGAGGTTGAGATTGAACGCGGCTGTGACACCCTTTCGATCGTTGTAGGCCCGCTCGAGAATCTCCGGAGACTTCTTCAGGTCCACGCCGATCAGGAGACCGCCACCGGCGCCGCAGACACCGGCGATCCGGGCGAGGAAGCGCCGGGCCTCGCCGGGCATGAAGTTTCCGATAGTGGAGCCGGGGAAATAGACCACCTTGCGTGAAGCAGGGCGGCTCACGGCCGGGAGCGTGAAATCCCGTGTGTAGTCGGCGCAGACCGGCAGCACCGGGAGCACCGCGTAGGTTCGCGCGAGATCGGCGGCCGACCGCGTCAGGTGCTCGCGGGAGATGTCGATCGGCACGTAAGCGGCCGGTTCACGAAGGTGATTCAGGAGGATGCGCGTCTTCGTGCTGCTGCCGCTGCCATATTCGATCAGCAGGCAGCCGCTACCGACGCAAGCGGCCATCTCCCCCCCATGCTCCCGCATAATCGCTAGCTCGGTCCGGGTTGGGTAGTACTCGTCCAGATCACAGATCTGGTCGAAAAGGCACGATCCCCGCTCATCGTAAAAGTATTTGCAGGGGATACTCTTGAGGGGGGCGCTCAGACCCTGGATGACATCCTGGAGAAACAACTCCCGCTCCGGCGCGAAATCATGGAGCTCGATGTTTGGCGTCCAGTTCCCGGTCATCGGTCATTCGCCAGCCTGATCCCACTGAACTGCCAGCAGGCGTCGGGCGGGAAGAAGTTCCGGTAGGTCCGCCGGATATGAGACTCGGACGTGGCGCACGATCCGCCGCGCAGCACGTACTGGTTGCACATGAACTTGCCGTTGTACTCTCCGAGCGCCCCCGGTACCGGCTTATAGCCGGGGTATGGCGAATAGGCGCTGCGCGTCCATTCCCAGGCATCCCCGAACATCTGCGTCAGCCCGCCATCTGCCGCCACCGGCGCCGGCAGCGGGTGATAGCTCCCGCTTTCAACGAAGTTACCCTCCAGCGGGACGCCGGCAGCCGCGACCTCCCATTCGGCTTCGGTCGGCAGGCGCGCCCCCGCCCATTGGGCATAGGCGTCCGCCTCGAAATAGCTGACGTGGCAGACCGGCTCGGATGCTTCGACCGGTCGCATACCGGACAGCGTCATCATCATCCAGCGGCCGTCGTGCCGTTCCCAATAAAAGGGCGACCGCCAGCCCTGCTCTTGCAGCGCGCTCCAGCCCACCGAGAGCCAGAACTCCGGCCGCTCGTAGCCGCCATCCTCGATAAAGGCGAGATACTCACCGTTCGTCACCAATCGCGAGGCGAGCGCGAATGGCTCAAGGAACTCGCGGTGACGCGGCCCTTCGTTGTCGAACGAGAAACCCTCCCCATGATGGCCGATCCAATAGACGCCCTCCGGAAATGACACCCACTGGAGCGGTGCGGCTTCCGTCCGGTCGGCTGGCGCGACCCGCTCACGGTAGACGGGCCGGAGCGGGTTCATCGTAAAGACGTGCTTGATATCGGTCAGCATCAACTCCTGATGTTGCTGCTCGTGGTTCAGCCCGAGCGTGACCACCGGCGCCAGTTCCCGGAGCCGGTCAGCACCAATACCTTCGAGAAGCGCCAGCATTTGCCGGTCAACGTACTCCCGGTATCGATAGGTCTCCTTCACCGTCGGTCGCGAGACGAGACCACGCCTGGGCCGGCAGTGCCGCTCGCCGACCGCGTTGTAATAGGAGTTAAAGAGATACGAGAAGTCCGGGTGAAACGGCCGGTAGCCGGGAACCGCCGGGCCGAGCACGAAGGCTTCGAAGAACCAGCTTGTGTGAGCCAGATGCCACTTGGTCGGGCTAACATCGGGCATCGACTGGATGACGTAATCCTCCGGGACCAGCGTCTCACAGAGTTTCTCGCTAAAGGAGCGCACCTGGCGATAGCGCTCCGAAAGCGGTTGATGGGCCGGAGCAGGTTGCAGTCCCGAACGCGCGGAATCCATCGTCACACTGCTCATCGCTCTGCTCCTCCTACTTCAAGATGCGTCTGGACGCGGCCGACGGTTTTAGACCCCTTCGGCAACGAATCCGCCGGCGACGTCACGGCTGAGGACTGCACGTCGAGCGGCCACGATGCGAACAACGGCAACGAGATGCATCGGCCACTGTCCACAACACATTGGTTCGCGTGCTCAAGCATACGCCATCCCCAAACCGCGAACCGCTGGCGCGCTGCCGTCAGGGTAACCGCACCGAAATTCCGGTAAGTCATCTGCCATAATAGTGATAACATTCACTCCCAAGATTTTGTTTCCCAACCCACAGGTGGATCGACCAGCCAGCGGCCGCACCCTATTCTTCCGCGATGTCATCAAGAATGAGTGGAGTTGGTAGGAAGCGGGAAATCGAATTCGGAAGGGGAGAGCCTCAACTCTCCCCGCCTGCGACCACGTGTCACATGAGTTAGGCGAAGCGATTACCTTGCCGGCCTAGCTGGGCTGAGTGAGTTATCTCATCCGCGTGGTCTCGACTTCCTGAGCACCGAACTGAAACCCCCGGCTCTCACCCAAGCTCTCTCCAAGGAGAAGTCCGATCAGGAAACCGACGACCCAGCCCATGGCGACTCCGATCACCGCCGCGGCAGCCCCGCCGGCCGCCATTCCAGCCGCTCCGGCCTGCGCCATCGCCGTAGTGCCACCTCTCGTCTGGGCGCCCATCTCCCCTTGAGTCGGAGTTTCTCGGTCGACCATGCTTACCTCCTATCAGCTTCGAGTCGGCGCAAATTGCGCCCCTTCAAGATCCCTTTGGTCTCGCCAGATGACATCCCCATCAAGATGCCGGTTAGGAAACCGACCACCCAGCCGAGGACCATCCCGCCGATCAATCCCGGACCGCCAGCGCCGAGCATCCCGCCGATGCCACCCGCCGCGGTTCCAGTAGTAACCCCTTCGCTCGCGGCTGTCATCGTGCGGTCCTCCTGCCGCTCGCGGCTCCGTTGTTCCGCCATGATTTCCTCCCGTTCTGTTCCAACGCGCGAACGCGTCCGATCGATGACCCGAGCCTCACGTCAGGCACGGGAAGCCGAGTAGATCAGCCACAGGCCGGAAAGGCCGACAAGGACATAAACCATGAGTGAGAGCGTGGACACCGGACCAAACAGCGCCACAACGAGATTGACGTGAAACAACTCCATCAATCCCCAATTGAGGAGTCCGATGATGCTAAGAACCAATGCGATCCAGTCAATCGTATTTGGGCGCATGGACAATTCCCCGTTCCGCATGATGCTGGGCGTAACCTGACCCTGAGGGATCGCCCTGTCAGGCGATCCGTGATCTAGGATTCCTGCAATGACGCAAAGAGTAGATACACTCCCGAGAGGCCGACGAGGGTATAGACGATCCGCGCGAGCAGAGACTTCCCAAACAAGGTGCTGACCAGACTGAAGCTGAAGAGGCCGGCTAATCCCCTAAGCGCCCCAATGCCCGTGAGTCCGGTAGCGAACCGGTCGAGTGTGGTAGCGCGTCTGACAGACCGTTTGGTCATAGAGAAACTCTCTCGCCATTACTTAAGCTGAGCGCGAAACATTAGGCTTGGACGTTATGCACGTGGTATGCCACGCGGCCAGCGTCGAGGAACCGCATCATGACCGGTGATGCCGGCCAGATCCATAGCATCCCCGGTGACGGCTCCCCGGCACGAAAGGGAATCCTCCGCGTAGGCAAGGCGAATTGAGGACTATGGATTATCGGGGTACGGAGTCAGTCGATCAACTCGTCAACTGGGGAGATCTGCCGGAGGGACTCGCGAGATGGCTGAATCGACATCATGTCCAGGCGATACGCGCCAATTCGCCGTCGCGCCGGAAGTGGGCCGCGCCGACCCGGACCGGCTCGTTCCCAGCCGGATCGCGCCGCACATCTTCGATCAGGAGCGGAATCACCAGGCGCGTGTTCTCGATGATGTCCAGACGCTCAAGATCTCCTTCGGTAACCCATTCCAGCGTTCCCTCGGAGGATAAGGGCTGCACCGGCTCGCCAAGCGTTCCGGTGAAGTAGAGGAGCACCGTCAGCGACTCACCGGGTCTCGCCTGGAGCAGGGCGCGCCGGAGGGTGAAATCCGCAATCTCCGCCGCCGGGATTCCGGTTTCCTCACGCACCTCGCGCAGCGCCGCTGTCTGGAGATCGGCGAACTCCCCTTCTTCGACCCGGCCGCCAAGCCCGGTCCAGCGTCCCGGCGCGAAACGCTTCGTCCCGGCGCGACGCAGCAGCAGGTAGCGACCGCCATGGCGCAGGAGGACCATGCTGTAGGCTTCGAGCGCGTTATGCTTATCCATCTTCGGCCTCCTGAGCCGGCGCCAGCACACCGTTGACAGTGTACGTACACTAGAAGTGTACAACCAGGAGTTCTCGCGCCGAAGGTCGATCGCCCCACTGGGGATCCCAGAAACCACCGGAGGACCGTAATGGAAACGCACTACCCGTTCCAATCGCAGCCGCCGAAAGTGCGCTTGCTGGGTGACGAATCGACCGCCCACCCCTTCGCGCTGACGATCGCCGCGGCCTGGTCCTGCTACGGGGCGCGCCCAGCCCGTGTGGAGAATGTCCTGAAGCTGATGGACAGCGCGATGGATGAACCCGGCGACGAGCTCCGGCCGGCTCGGCGCGCTCGCGCGCAGCGGCTGTACCGGGATCTCTTCGAGGCCGGCCACCACACCACCTTTCAACACGCTAACTTCGTCTTCGTGCTCGATGGCGTCTCACGGCTGGCGATCTGGTCCTTCTTTCACCACCACCCGCACTACAACTCGGAACAAGTATCCCAGCGCTACCGTGAGGTGAGCGGCAAGACCATGGTAACACCGGATCTCCCGGAGTCGCTCCTCCCCCTCTATCGCTCGGCCATCCATCGTGCGCTGGAGGGCTACCGGCGGCTGACCGACCTGCTGACCCCCGATATCCAGGCCCGCTACGCCGCGGTCTTCCCGGCGCGTTCCCGGACGACCAACCCGGACGTCGCGGAGCGGGTGCGCTCCGATATCCAGAAAAAAGCGCAGGAGGTGGCCCGCTACGTCCTGCCGCTGGCGACTCCGGCACATCTCTACCACACGATCAACGGGTTGACGCTGCTCCGGTACTACGTCCTCGCGAATCAGCTCGATGTTCCCGGTGAGGTCCGCTATCTAGTCAACCAGATGGTCCAGGCAGTGCTGGCGGCCGATCCCTACTTCCTGGGCGCACCAGGGTATCCGCTCGACCTCCAACTCCTCGCCGCCGAGGATACGCTGGAGTACGAAACGCTGGCGAACCTCCAGGCGAACGTCGATCAGACGGGTGGCGAGGCATTTTTCCGCGAGTTCGATGCCGGGCTCGATGGCTACGACTCCCGGCTGGTCAGCTACGATCCGGACGCGGTTTCGACGCTGGCGGCAGCGGTGCGCGCGGTCCTCGGCCGGACGGTGGAGGACGTGCCGGACCAGGAAGCGATCGCCCAGGTGCTCGATCCGGCGAAGAACCGTTACCTGGGGCATCCCCTCTTCCTGGCGATGAACTCAAAGCTGATGCAAACGCTCAACCACGTCCCGTTCACGTTCCAGAAGCGGATCAGCGGTGCCGAGGAGGCCCAGAACCAGCGGCACCGGGGGACACTCTCATCCAGTCCGGTCCTCTCGGCTCACCTGCGGCAGGAGCCAGATGTGATCATCCCGGCCGATATCGCCCGGGTTCCGGCGGCGCTGGAGGAGTATCACGCGACGATTCAGGCGCTCTGGGATGCCAAGAACCGGCTGCTGGAGGCCGGAGTGCCGTCCGAACAGGTGCTCTATCTCCTGCCGAACAGCCATCACGTCCGCTTCTACGAAACCGGCACCTTGCTCACCTACTTCTGGAAATGGGTCAAGCGCCTCTGCTTCAACGCCCAGCGTGAGATCTTCGAGACCGCTCGCCAGGAGACCGAGCAGGTCTCCCGAGCGCTGCCGGAGATCGGGCGTTATGTCAATCGCCCACCCTGCGTGCTCCGGCAGGAGTCCGGCACGCGTCCCTTCTGCCCCGAGGGAGAACGCTTCTGCGGCGTGCCGGTCTGGCGCCAGTACGACTTCAGCGAGATCCCGAACCGGCGCATTCTGTAGCGATGGGTTATCATTAACGGTACCCGGTTCACCAGCGCGGAAGATGCGTCGTGGCCCATTGACTGCGAGCACCGCTCTGATGGCCGAGGGATTGCACCAGCCCCTTGGTAGTCGCGAGGTGCGCGGCAAGCACCGCGCCGACCGGTCCTCCAACAGTGAGTCAATGCATCCAGCACGGGGCCGCGAACCGCTTGACCAGAACACCTGAGAGTAGCTATGCCGCACGTCCACAATGTCAATCCTGGAGAGCGCCACAGCCGACGGCTGGCGATTGTCTTCGTCCTGGCCGCGGGCTACATGATCGCGGAGTTCGCCGGTGGGCTGGTCTCCGGCAGCTTGGCATTGCTCGCCGATGCCGGGCACATGCTCGCCGATGTAGGCGGCATCGGGCTCTCCCTGATGGCGATCTGGATCGCCCGCCGTCCGGCCACGCTCGCCAAGAGCTATGGCTACTACCGGGCCGAGATCCTGGCCGCGCTCGTGAACGGCGCGATCCTATTCGGGATCAGCGGCTTTATCCTGTACGAGGCGATCGTCCGGCTCCAATCGCCGCCGGAGATAAACTCCCGGTTGATGATGGTCGTCGCCGCCGGAGGCGTGGTCATCAATCTCGCCGGAGTCGTCCTGCTCCGGAGCGGCGCTTCCGAGAGCTTGAACGTCGAAGCGGCGTTCCTGGAGGTGATCAGTGACCTGATCGGCTCGATCGGCGTCATCGTGGCCGGCGCGATCATCCTCTTCACCGGCTGGTGGTACGCGGACCCAATCTTCTCGCTCCTGATCGCGCTGTTGATCGTTCCCCGCACGTACCGCCTCATCAAACGATCGGTGCACGTGCTGCTCGAAGGCACTCCGGAAGGGATCAACGTCGGCGATCTGGAACAAGCGATGTGCACGGTCCCCTGCGTGATCGCGGTTCATGATCTCCATGTCTGGCTGATTAGCTCCGGCATTCCGGCTCTCTCGGCCCATGTGGAGGTGGAGCCGGAGGCCGACGATTGCGCGATCCTGGACACGGTCCACGATCTGCTGGAGGAAGAGTTCGGCATCCATCATGCAACCATTCAGGTCGAACGGCAGCCCCGGCGAGAGGCGTACTTCCACCACCGCCACGGAGGCAGGTCAATCGCGGAATAGCGATACCCCTCAACGGGAGCTTCCGGCTTCGCGGTAACCGTTTAGTCCGCTCAAAAGATCGGTTTGCCTCGTGACTAACCGGCCCCCGGTTCCTATGATTGGGCAGAGGGGAGATGTCCGGAACCCAGCCAACCCGGACGGACACGAATATGGAACGGGCACTGGACAACCAACCACCACCTCAGTCACGGCCATCGGACGGGCAGCGCACACGCGCGATTCAGCGCGTGCTGGTGGCCGTGCTGCTGCTCAACCTCGCGGTCGCGCTCGCCAAGCTCTTCTACGGGCTGATGAGTAACAGCTTGAGTATGACCGCCGACGGTCTTAACTCCCTCATGGACGGCGCATCCAATGTCATCGGGCTCTTCGCCATCGCGGTCGCCGCCCGTCCGCCGGACCCCAACCACCCCTACGGGCATCGCCGTTTCGAGACCCTGACGTCGCTCGGCATCGCGATGTTCATGCTCTTGGCGCTGGAGCAGATCCTGCGCGATACCTGGACCCACTGGCAAACCGGCGCCCAGCCCGAGGTGACGACGATCAGCTTCATCATCATGATCGGCACCCTCATCGTCAATATCGTCGTGACCACCTGGGAGCGGCGCGCCGGGAAGCGGCTGCGCAGTTCGATTCTCACCGCGGATGCCCGGCATACCGGCAGCGACGCACTCGTCTCCATCTCGGTGATCGCCGGCCTCATCGTCACCCGGTTTGGCTATCCGCAGGCCGACCTCGTTATCGCGCTGGTCGTCGCGGCGGTCATCGCCTGGGGTGCCTGGACGATCATCCGGGACGCCGCGCTGACCCTCTCAGATGTCGCGGCGGCACCCGCCAGCGAAATCGAGCGCGCGGCACGCTCGGTCCCTGGAGTCGAAGGTGTGCACAACATCCGGACTCGTGATGGCGAAGGGGTGATCTGGGTCGATCTCCACATCCAGGTCGATCCCGAGCTCCGGGTCGATCGCGCCCACGACATCGCCAGCGCGGTCGCCGCGCGGGTGGAGCAGGAGCTTAACGCACCGGCGGATGTGACCGTCCACGTCGAGCCGGCGGACATGGCGCACCTTCGCCCGGAGCGCGGCCATAATCCCTGGCGATAGCCTCTACCCCGAACGCTGTTCCACGTCTCCGTCAAGCCTGGCCTGGATCACCGCGATCGCGGCGTTATAGGCGTCGACCGGATCAGGGTACCAGTCGGACCCATTGGCCCACTCGTTCCGGATCTGACCGTCCGCCGATAGCTCGATCACCTCCCAGGCGTAGCGGGTTGGGGAGAACCACTTCACGAGATTGATGGTAAAGGCTCCGCTCATGGAGTGAATCTGCAGCGTGACACCGAGCTGGGTCGGGGCATCGCGAAGCACCTGCCAGTCGGGCAGCGCCGGGTCGTCGGCCGGCGGCAGCCGGTGACCGGAATGTTCTGAGGCTTCCATCGAGCTGATCCCTCCCTCCGCCGATGCAACCAACCGTCTCCTCAGACTGTAACACCGAGTGCCGGGCATGTACGCGGGTGGTCCGGCAAAAACCCTGGCGGTGGCCACGCTCAGGGCACCGGGTTAAGTGTAAAGTACTAGCGGGATGGCCCGGTTCGCCTCAGGTCCACTCCCTGCCGGCCCAGGTCCCGGATTCGGGCAGCGCGGCACGGCATCGGTTACGGGTAACAGAGAGACGAGGGACAGAAGAGGATGAAGTTCTTCTTGCCGGGAGTGACCGATCAGGAAAAGGCGGAGCAGCTCTACGCCGACATCAAGCGGCGCGCTCAGGGCTTGGATATTTCCGATAAGCGTATTTTCCGTCTCATCTACCAGGATGAAGGCAAGGACTGGGTCGCCGAGGTCGGGCGGATCGAACTGGTCGAAGGCAGGGAACTGCGATACGGAGAAGTCGTGATCGCGATCCTCGATGCCACGGTGACGTATCTCATCTGCACGCCAAATCTCGGCATCCTGCGCGACAAGCCGATCATGGTGCCAAAGAACGCGGTAACATCGGTCGAGTATTTCGAGGACTAGCCGGAGGGCCGGCGATCCCGGGCCGAACGGGTAGCTGGGGATCGCCGGAGTGAGAGCGCTACTCTACCAGCACGTCGATCGCCTGAATCGCGTTGTTCGCGTAGCCAAGGCGATTCCACTCAGGCTCGACCGGCTGTGAATTCCCGGCGGCATCGAACGCACGGCTTCGCAGCGTCACCGGGCCGACCCGGGCCGCGTGCCAGCGGAACTCCCAGAGGCGCCAGGTATAAGGATCAGGATCGCCCACCAGGTCGGCAGCCTCCCAGGTCTCTCCATCATCAACACTAACCTCGACACGCGTCACCGGTGCATCGCCCGACCAAGCCAGGCCGCGCACAAGCTGCTGCCCACGCGCCAGTGTCGCCCCGGCTTCGGGTGCCGTTATCAAAGATCTTGTCCGCATCGTTGTCAAGGGTGTGACCGTTGTCTCGCCCCGTTCCGGATAGTCGATGATGTACCGCTCGGCCTGATAGAAGCCGGTGAAGCGCCCGGAAATGACATCAATGCGGTTCACCCATTTGACCGCGGCCATCCCGTACCAGCCAGGGACAACCAGCCGGACCGGGAATCCATGCTCGACCGGCAGCGGCTCACCGTTCATGGCATAGGCGAGCAAGGTATCGGCGTGAAGCGCCTTCTCAAGCTCAAGCCCACGGGCGTACTGGATCGGCTCGTCCTTCCCAGCCACCCGGCCCTGATCGGCACCCTCGACCACGATCTCCCGCGCGCCGGCCGTGAGTCCCGCCGCGGCCAGCACCGTCCCGAGTGGCACGCCGGTCCATTCAGCGGTGCTCACCGCGCCATACTGCCACTGATCGCCCGGCGTTTTCGGCCGTAAAGAGGCCCGGCCATTGCCGGCGCATTCCATCGTCACCACCAGCGACCGGCTCGGCAATGCCAGGAACTGCTCGTAGGTCAGCTCATAGGGCCGTTCGACCTCACCCGCGATCACCAGGCGCCAATCCGAGGCGCCACAGGCCGGGATCGGGAAGTGGTTGCGAACATAGAACAGGTGATTCGGCGTGATCGACTCCGCCTGCACGCTCAGGGGACACTCGGCGTTGAACGGCTCCCGGTTCACGATGATCAGTTCCGGTTCCGCGCTACCGGTCCCGGTTGCCGTGGCGACCCCTGTCTGCCGTTCACGTTCCATGAAGTCCGCTTCCCTCCTCGTGACGCTTCCCGTCCCGACCCCTGATACATTCAGTCGAAAAACGCGGCTGCTCACGACGTTCTCATGCCAGCGGCCGGAGCGATAGCCCTGGCCAACAGCATCCCACGCTTGCCGTCACTCCAGTGTAGCAGGCAGAGATGTTGTGAGAGCACCGTACCGCTCATTCAAGCTCTTGAAAGCGTTCATGTTCAGCCGCGCCCTCTTCATACCGGAGCCGCATGCGCTGCACGACCGCCTGTGCCTCTAGCGCGCTGACTCCGAAACGGCGGAGGGTGAAGCGGGTCATTTCGAATGCGAGCTCAAGCTCCCCTACCACGGTCTCGGTGACCCCCTGGTTCGCCAGGACCGCCCGTTCGGCGGCGTTGAGCGCACGTGCCACGATCTCCAACTGCGGGTTGATGCGCAGCGCGTAGTCCACCAGCAGCCGCGTGCCGAGCGGGTCGGGAATGGCAACGACCAACGCGCGGGCCCGCTCCAGCCGCACCTGCTCCAGCAGCATCGGGTTATCGGCCTCGCCCAGCAGCGCAAGCACCCCCTCAGCGCGGGCTTGCTGGACGACCCGGAGATCGTTATCCACGACCACGAACGTGAAATTCCGGCGCCGGAGGGTATCGGCGATCACCTGGCCGACGCGGCCATAGCCGTAGATCACGGCATGCCCCCGCAGCTCCTGATCGGCGTTCTTCAGCTCCGGAAGGACGGATAACGATGAGGCGGGCCGGTGACGCTCCCACCAGCGCATCGCCGGCTCGATGCCGGCCTGCAGCGGCGGCGCGACCAGAATGCTCCCCGCGGCACCTGTCAACATCACGCTGAACACATCCATCGAAAGCACCCCGAGGTCAACGCCCAGGCGGGCCAGCAGGAACGAGAACTCACCGGCCGTCGCCAGGCTGCCGCCAACCAGCACCGCGGTGCGCAGCGAGGGCTGGAAGAGCCGGGTGAAGTCGGCGGTGAGAAACCCCTTCACCACGACGATCAACACCAGGACCAGGAGGACGAGCGGGAGATGGTGCAATACGAGGGAGGGGTTGAGGAGCATACCCACCGAGACGAAGAAGATTCCAGCGAAAATATCACGAAGCGGGGCGATCGACCCGAGTATGTGGTGCGCCAGCTCGGACTCACTCGCGACGATCCCGGCGACCAACGCCCCAAGCGCGAGGGATAGGCCGAAGAAGGTCGCGCTATAGGCAAGTCCAAGCGCGATGGTGGCAACGGCCAGGATGAAGATCTCGCGGTTACGTAGATCGGCGATTCGCTCCAGAAGCCAGGGGATGACCCGCGATCCCAGGACGACGAACACGGTCAGGAACAGCAGCGCCTTCCCCATCTCGCTCAGCAGGTGAATCCCAACGTCACCGCCGCCACTCGCAAGCGCCGAGAGGATGATCACCAGCGTGATCGTGATGAGATCCTGGATGGTCGACCAGGCCAAAGCGATCCGCCCATACTCCTGATCGGTACCCCCCTGCTCGGTCAGGATCTTACTCAACACCACTCCCGAGGAGATGGCGATGATGGCACCGAAGAAGAGCGCGGGCAAGGTTTCCCAGCCGAGTAGCCATCGCGCGATCGCGTAGCAGATGGCGATGGTTGTCGTCACCTGGAGGAATCCGCCGAGAATCGCAACCCTGCCGACTTTAACGAGATCGCGAAGCGAGATGTGGATCCCGACCGTGAACATGAGGAGGACAACACCGAGATCGGCGAGGGCGGTGACGGTCGTCATATCGCCATTGAGGCCGGGGGTGTACGGGCTGAGGATCATCCCGCCGAGGATGTACCCGACGATCACCGACTGCCGGAGCCGGGCGGCGACAAAGGCCCCAACAAGCGCGACAGCCAGGACGAAGACGAGATTGATGAGGAGGCTGGACGTCGTCACAGCGAGCGCCCACCATTTCCGATGGGTTCCCAACCGTGACGTAACCGACGCCCGATAGCTTGTCCTGGGTCCATGTAGCCTCCGTCGCCATCCCGGTGCCACTACCGGGATGGCAACTAAGTATTCACCGGGTTGGCGAGCGGTAGCTAGCAAGATGTGGAATCAGCGGATGAAGGTGCGCGGTCCGGCGATATGCTGGGGTGAGTCGCCCGGAACTGAGGATACGGTGGAGGGCGAGAACCGACACACCGCACTTCCCCGGATCGGCATCCGGGAGAGTGCGGTGCGCGGGTGGTGCCTATTGGTGTATTCGAGTGATTGACGCGTGGTTCAGCGATGACCTCGCGTCGACTGGCGACTTACCAGCGAGGGGTGCCGTACGGCGCCGAAGCCCACCGGGTCTCATGCCGGAGATGATCCTTGGTCGGCTCCAGAACCACCGTATCGCTGACCGACTTGATCGCGGCTTCCGGGATGTACAGCGCGTCGGTGCCAGTGATGCCACCATACGGGCCGGTGCGAACCAGCAGGTACGGCGCGGTCTTGAAGGCGGAGAAGACGAACTGATCGACGTGACCGATCTTGATCCCGTCGGACGTGATCACGTCGCGACCATACAGCTTGTTGTACTCATATGGGGTGCGCGCCTTGACTGTGCTCGCCACTATCCGCTCCTTTGTTGTGTCTCGCCTTAACACATTACAACGCTCTCTCTATTACGATAGTACCGTGGCGGTTTCTTCCCAATCCCCCACTTCGCTGACATTCGTATGATGCCTAGATGATGGCTAGCCAATCCGAGAGCGAGGTCATGCATCCGGAGCGATGAGCGGCATCGCCCGATGGGTGATATGGGGGAGATGATGAATGGGTGGTGTTTGCCCGGCTGAGGAGCCGGCAGAATGGGCCGGCGGGTTATCAAACCACGGTAACGCGGCACGAATCGCCGCGCTCGATGTCGGTTCGTTCATGTAGTCCCAAAGGGAACGTCGCGAATGAATGAGTCCTTGACACCCGTCGAGCCCTGAGCTACTGTGATCTCGTCACCCGCAAACACGTCCCGTATTCGCGCAGTCGCCGGCTGAATCGGGTCCCGGTACGTGGATCAGGCCGATAGCGTCGAATTGACGAGGATCACTGTCGAAGGAGGTGAGATCATGACCATTCCGCCCGCCGCGCAGCAGCCCGTCGTTGTCGCCATTACCGCCGCCATGCAGGATGCTGCAAACAAGCTCGGCATCCCGATCAATGAGATCGATATCGAACGGCTAGACCGTCAGGAGTGGCCGGATAGCTGCTTGGGTTGCCCGCAGCCTGAGGAAGCCTGCCTCGAAGTGATCACCCCCGGTTACCGCATCCTCCTTGGTGGGTCGGCCAGCGGCTTTGTTTATCACACCGACACGCAGGGGAACGTCCGGCACTGCCCCACGAACCAATCTCCAAGCGCCGCCGAAGAGCCGCATTTGTTCGAACTGCAGGGAATCGATACGGAGATTACCTACTCTACGAGCAGCTTTGCCGGACCTCCGCAGCTGTCGTATCGCGGACCGGGATTATCCACCGGTCAACAACTGGAGCGATCCTTCAGCGGCGATGAGATCAGGGTGCGGGAGCAAGAGATCGGTCGACTGGTTACCGTTACCCTGGAAGCCATTCCGGACGCTGATACCTTGACGTTAACCTTGCTGGTACCGGCATTCCGGCTTGATGGGACCGAAAGCCCTTGCTCCACCGTGGCGATCCTGACAACGCATCGCGGCAGCATCGCGCCCCAGACGCTCATGGGTCAACTTCAGAGCTTCCAGGCACTTGAGCTCACCGGAACCGCCAGCCGTGTGTTCTTTTGAACCGGTCGCCGGTCGTGGCACGTATCCGGTCGTCGTTGTGTCTGTGTGGCCTGTCCCCGCCCCTGCTCACCGTCCGGACTACGGCAGGCTGCGAGCGCTCAGCAGCGGCAAGCCATCCCCTGCGCCACCATGATGGATCCGCCCGGGCGGCCCTCATGGTTGGGGAATCGGATGGGGGATACTCAGACCTTGATCCGCTCAACTAATACTGAAGGACGATCGCTACGTGTCCCGGATTCTTATTGTGGGTCTTGGCATCGGTGTTTGCTTCGCCGTATGTATTCCTATCCGGACCACGCCAAGTCATGTATGTGCCGGTACTCGGGTCGATGTCGTGAGGAGCGGATTGGATACCGCACGCCGCGTAGTACTTCACCGATCCCTCCTCTCGGGTGAGAGTCCCCTCTGAGGCTTTCGAGGTAGCCCTACACCATGAACCGGGAAGCCAATGCTTTTGACGGATTTTCGCGGGTCAATCGATCACCAGTACAGGTTCATTATAACACTTTTTAGAAACTCCCGCGTCCTGTACGAACGCGAATGACGCTAGCGATAACAATAATGTCAGATAATCGCCTTCCTGCCGTCTACTCTGTGGGAGCCAGGATTCAGGAAACCGGTTACAATCTCGGCGACCAGGTCGCGATGATATTTCCCTACCCGGCACCGGGTCGGCAGAGCACCAGGAGGGCTCCAGTCTCCAACGTCTCACTGCATTCTCCCGCAAGCCTCCGAATGTCCCAGTGATCCACGTCTCTTACTTCGCGAACGATCACGGATCGCAACCAGGGGGAAGGGCCCTTTGGGGGTAAGATGAAGAGGCCAGAGGGGGTTTCCGGCTGGCCGGTGAGGCAGCACCGGCGCCGGGTGACGCTGGCGACGGCATCTGGTTGGGGGGAATTCCACGAGGAGGGGATCCATGGCGAAAATTCATGCCGAAGCGGAGCGAACGATCGACGCGCCGCCGAATACGGTGTACGCCTTTCTGGCGGACTACCGTACCAAGCACCCGGAGATCTTAACGCCGAACTTTATCGACTATAAGGTCGAACAGGGCGGTCGTGGGGCTGGGACCGTGATCAGCTTCCGGCTCAAGGCCGGAGGTCGCGAGCGCGCCTACACGATGAAGGTCGACGAGCCGAAGAAGGGGAAGACGCTCCGGGAGCGGGATACCGGTTCGTCGCTGGTGACGGTCTGGACGGTCAGCCCGGCCGGAAACGGCAAGCAGTCGACCGTGCGCATCACCACAGAATGGGAAAGTAGCGGAACCGGGATCGGTGGCTTCATGGAGCGGCGGTTTGCTCCAGGCGGGCTCCGCAAGATCTACGATCAGATGCTGAGCCGGCTGGACCAGGCCGTGAGCGGCGGCCAGAAATAGCCACAGCGCTCACCATCATCCACCCGGCAAGACCGCCCGGCGGAGAAAGTCCGAGACAATCTCGACGAATTCAGCCGGGCGCTCATGGTGGATGCTGTGACCGGTGTCCGGGAATCGCTGATAGACACCGTCGCGCAGGGCCTGCCGCGCGCGTTCGGCTCCGGATTCACTGAGCGCGCCACCAGCCGCCGGGTCGGCATGAAGCAGCAGAACCGGGCACGTGATCCGCTCCAGCGCGGTAAAGAGATCGACATCACGGTCGAGCCGGTCCAGCATGGCGACAAAGGGGCCATCGGCGGTGCCGCGCAGCCATTCGGTCTCGCGGCGCCAGTCCGCATCGTCACGATCCCAGCGCATCTCCGAGATGAGCGCGTACGTCTCCTCCGGCGTGCCGCGCTTGGCGTCCAGCAGCATCTCCAGCCATTCGGTCGTTCCATCGTTCTGCTCCAGCGCCGGGTCCTCCAACACGACCGCCCGGACCCGCGCCGTGTCTTTGGCGGCGACCAGCGCGGCGACCACCGCGCCGAGCGAGTGACCGATGACCGCGACCTCCCGGGCCGCGAGGCGATCGAGCAGGCCAATGGCGTCGTCCACATAGTCGCTCAGCCGGTAGCCGCTTTCCGGCCAATCGCTGCGCCCATGGCCCCGCAAATCCGGGGCGATCAGATCGTACTCAGGGGCGAGCGCCACCATCGCCGGACGCCAGATCTCCCATCGGTCGTAGAGCCCGTGCAGGAAGAGAATAGCCGGTCGTCCCTCGCGTCGCCCCCGGACGACATGGAGCCGGACACCGTTCGCGACCACATCGCCGGATTGCAGCCCGGCCTCCATTATTGACATCTCTCCTCCTTCTCCCTACCGGGTCAGCAGGTCCCACTCGAACTCCACCGGCTCGGCTAGTCCGAGCGCCTCACGGGCTTCGGCCACGAGATAGAGCGATCCCGCCACGCAGATCAGGTCGTCGCACTCCGCTTCCGCGAGCGCCAGATGCAGGGCAGCGTCAAGGGCCGCGGCTTCATCCACCCGTGTGGATGCACGGACGCCGGCGGACGCCACCGCGGCGATCCAGGCGGGCGGCACCGCGCGTGGATGGCGGGAGGCGGTCACGATCAGACGATCGGCGATCGGAGCGAGGGCCCGGACGATCCCCTCGACATCTTTCCCATGTCCGGCTCCAAGGATTAGCGTCAGCCGCCGCCAACGGAAGGAGGCCCGGATCGCGGCCGCGAGCTGTTCGGCGCCTCCCGCGTTATGCGCGCCATCGACGATGATCGTTGGCCGTGCGCGGACGACCTCCAGCCGGCCGGGCCAGTGAACCGCCGCCAGACCGTCCCGGATCGCTCGCTCGGGCACCAGTAGTCCACGTTGCCCGAGCATCCAGCAGGCCACCACCGCAGTCGCGGCATTCTCGACCTGGTGCGGGCCGATCAGCGACAGGCGTAGATCCCGGTAGACGCCCCAGGGTCCGAGCAGGTCAAATCCGTCCGGCGTCCCGGATACCCGCCAGTCGCGTCCGGCGACGAAGAACGAGCTCCCGCGCCCGGCGGCGAGCCGCTCGAGGGTCGTCAGCGCCTCGAGCGGCTGCACCCCGCAGATCACCGGGCGGCCGGGCTTGATGATGCCGCCCTTTTCGGTCGCGATGCTGGTCAGCGTGTCCCCGAGGACGTGGGTATGATCGAAGCTCACCGGAGTGATGACGGAGACCTCCGGGAGCACGACATTGGTCGCGTCAAGCCGCCCCCCGAGGCCGACCTCAACGACGGCGACCTGCATGCCGGCACGGGCAAAGGCCTGGAAGGCGAGCACGGTTGAGAGCTCAAAGGCGGTGGCCTCGCCCCAATCCGGGCGATCGGCGGCGAGCCACCGGTTCAAGGGCACCAATTCCCCGGTCAGCGCCGCGAAGTGTTCCTCCGGAATCGGACGGCCATCGATTTGAATTCGTTCCCGGAACGTGTGGAGGTGAGGGGTCGTGTAGAGCCCAACCCGGAGCCCGGCGGCCTGGAGGATGGCGGCGGCGCAGGCGGCCGTCGATCCCTTCCCGTTGGTTCCGGCGATATGCACGACGGGATACCGGCGTTCCGGGTGGTCGAGCTGAGCGAGCAGCCACTCGGTCCGTTGGAGACCAACCGTCTCGGCATCGAAGGGATTGGCGACAAACCCACGGTCGTAGCCCGCGCGCTGGAGTATGTAGGCGACCGCATCCCGGTAGTTCATTCCGCCACCAACTCACCGTCCGCCGTCAGCATGCCAGAATGCCGGGCTGGATGATACTCCAGCCGGGGGCAGGGCGCTGGGCGTCCCAAAAAGCCGGCGAGGTTAGTTCTTCAAGAAGGGGGGGTTGACCCGGCTATCGCCGGTAGATCGGGATACCCGCCACCGGCCGAGTTCGAACTCCTCGATGGTGTAGAGCGCGTTACCCGATTCCCATTGCCAGCATTCGTGATTCGCCGGGCCGGCCGACCGGTATTGCCACCGGTAGGAAAGCTTCCGCCGGCATTCCGGCGCGATCGGCGGGTCCTTCGCGGCCACGTGCTCACTGGCCTCCTTCGCCGCCTCCAGTGTCGTGAACACACCACGCACACGTTCTTGGCCGGTGCCGTGATGATCTTCTCGTACCACCCAGACCTTCATGGCGCCCCTTTCCGCGCTTCCCTCATCTGCTCGTTCCCCTGCGTGAGTAAGCACCGTCTGAATGATAAACGCTGGATGCCCGTTGGTCCTTCCCCATGTATTCTGGCGCGACGAACCCAGTCGCGGACTTGCCGCCCGCCAACGGCCGGGCGGGCCTTCGCCCGGCCGGTTACAGACTACCGGTTGATGTCCGGTGTCGTGAGGAGGATAGCAAAGCCGGTACCCTAACGGATACCGGCCTCGGGGAACAGATGATCAGGATAGAAGCAGGCGTTAGGCCGAACCGTGGACCAACAGAACCGCGTTCGTACCGTCCGCCGTGCCACGCACCGTCATGGTCCTACCGTTGCTGGGGGTGATCGTCATCTGAACCGGGATAGCGGAGCCGTTCGAGGAAACCGGAATATGAGCGGAGATCTGGGTAATGAACAGGTTACCGATCGCCGGGGTTTTCAGGTTTGAGAATGAGACCGTCTCGCCATAGCCGTTGAAGCCATCATCAGTGGAGATCACTTCACGGTTAACCGAGTTCGGCGTCGCGATATCCACCTCGATCGGCCCGGTCACGAGCTGTTGTTTATCCTCCGGGATGGACACCACGATCTGAACCTCGGTGCCATTGAGGCTGACGACCGGATCCCCCTGACACCAGATCAAACCAGCCTGGGCGGGGAAAACGATGAGCCCCACGAGCAGAAACGCGATCACAAAGGGCATTACGCGTTTTATCATGGTCCCCAACTCCTTCCTACTCACGGATTGATCCAAACGTGCACCTGACACCAATCAGGTACGGATGAGCTTCCGGCCGCACGGCAGAACAACGATCCCAATCCCGTTCCCGCCGCATTGTCCCGGTCTGTCCCCTCACACCGGCATGGACACGGGCTGTTGACGCCTCTGATCACGTACCTAGTAACCCAATGAGAGGACGGTAGATACTTTATCATTTTTGCCGAAGGCTCGAGATCGACGTAGCAAAGCGTTGGTGTATATTAGCCTCTCACGAATGGATAGCCTATGCGACCGGGAGGCCAAGCCCGGTCCTTCGAGAATCGCACGGAGTTTTTATCGGATAGTGAGTGGAGCAGCACGGCGTGCTGAACGAGACGCGGGAGAGACAACCCCGGCAGCCACACGCTGGAAAAGAAAGAGCGCGAGCGGCGCGGGGCACGCCGTCAAAAGGGGATGACGTGACCCCGCGGCCGGTCCTGCTCCTGGTCGCCGGCCTAGATTATTCGCGGCTGTCCAGGAGTGGTGGGGGGCGGCAAGCAGCACCCGCACCGGACCTGGTTGTAGGGGTGCCGCTTGCTGCACCCCGATGATTGCCGCGCCGGACAAAGAATCCGCGCCGGGATATCCGGAGAGGCCAACGGGAACATAAAGAGGCGCCCGGCACCGGGGGACAGCGGTAGCCGGGCGTCATGGGGAAGGGGAATTGGGTACTTACCATGATATCGGTGGAGCCTGTCATTTCCCTTCCAAACGAGCTCCAGTTCGGTGAAGTTCCTGTAACGGTTCCGTGTCTACCGGCACGACCCGCTGGTCGAGCTCATTCCGGGCCTCCGGTTTCGTGCACGATCATCCATTTGGCCGCCTGGAAGGCTGCGACGGCATCGGGGTAACCGGTCGGCCCGCTATCCCATAACCGGTTTGGGAACCCTGACCGGTCCAGCTCATCCACATTCCAGTAATAGCGTTCCGGGTGAAGATGCTTCTCCACCGTGATGTCGAATATCCGGTTTTGGTGCTGCTCCCGGTAGGTTACGCGGACGAGAGGAGTGCGCGGCATCAGCCGTAGCGGTTGCAAAATGATCTCATCCGGCTCATCCCCATACATCCCAGACTCCTCTCCCTGACGTCACGTTGACCGTGCCAGGTCGCATCATACGCCAACCTGCGTGCCTGAGGCACCGGACCTTAAACCCGCCACCGCCCGGTGAACCACGAGCCAAAGACACTCCGGTTGGGAACGCCACGAAGGCGGCCGGACGGAACGGCGAACCATCCGCCGGCTGGAGGTGAACCTGATGGAGGTTAACGCATCGTGCTGGGTAGGATTCGCAGCTCCGCGCGGTACTTGGCAACCGTGCGCCGGGCGATCCGGATGCCCCGGCGGCTGAGCAGGTCACAGATCTTGCGGTCGGTCAGCGGTTCATGCTCCCGCTGGATCATCTCTTTGATGATGTCCTTGACGCTGAGCGATGGGGTAAAGAAGTCGCTGAATGGGATGACCTGCCGGCTGGGGAGCATCACAAATTTGTTGGCGGTCGCCCGGCTGACCGTCGATTCATGCACCCCCACCTGCTGGGCCACGACCGCTCGGGTCAGGGGATGGAGATCTCGGACACTGCCGCGGAGGAACTCCTCCTGGAGATCGACGATACACCGGGAGATTTTGTAGAGGGTTTCCCGGCGCTGGTTGATGTTTGAGATGAACAGCTTCGCCCGGCCAACGAACTCACGGATATGCTGGCGTTCGGAATCGCTGTAGTCGCCACGAGTCCGGCTGCGTCCCAGTTCCCGTGCGATTCGCTCGTACAGCGGGTTCATCCGTAAGTAGAAGTGACGGGTGTCGACGACCTCAACCTGCAACTCACCATCCCGAAGAGTGACGGTCACATCGGGGGCGACGTACGGTGATTTGACCGGACTCTTCCAGTAGCGAGCCTCCTGGCTCTGCAGGGGATAAGGATTGAGATGGGCACGGATGAAATCCCGGGCCTCTTCGACCTGCTCGGTCGAAATGCCGAGCTGCTTGGCGATGTACCCGAACTTGTGACCGCCGAACTCGGTCAGGTAGTCGCGGACAATCGGCTCGACGTAGTCCGGAACCGCAACGCCGATATCGCGGAGGTACCGGATCTGGAGGAGCAGGCACTCCTGGAGATCGCGAGCGGCGACGCCGATCGGCGCGACCGATTGGATATTCTGGACAACCCGCTCGACCTCCGACCGGGACGTACGAAAGCGCCAGGCGACTTCATCGAGATCAATGACCAGGAATCCCCGCTCATCGAGCGAATTGACGAGGTATTGGGCAAGCGAAAGGTCGCCGTTCATGCAAAGCGTGGCCACATCGGAGAGGATCATCTCGGGCAGGCTCTGTTCGGAGGCGACCAGCGTCATGGGATCAAACTCGTCGGAATCATCTCGCTCGCGCGGGACCGACGTATACATCTGCTCCGGGTAATCCTCGAACGGTTCGTCTTGGCGCTCTTGACTTTGCTGGTTGATGAGGCAGTTCGCGCAGAACGTCCCCTCAAGGACGGCGCCGCAGACGGCACAGATCTCCTTCTCCTCCATTTCGAGCGCGGGGTTGGCATCAAGCTCCTGCTTGATCACTTCCTGAAGTTCCATCCGGGACAAGCTCAGGATGTAATTCGCCTCGATCAAGCTCGGGGAGATCCATACCCGCATGTCGGCGGAGAGATCCATTCCGAGATCCATACCGGCCATGTTTTCCTCCTCGGATCGCTCGCTCCGAAGTCCTGCCGTGGGAGCGGACCTCGCCGATGTATGAGCATTGGAAGGCAGTTCGATTGACCATCAGGAGCGTCTTCGGGCCAGCCAGTGGTGTGCCCATCAATTCAGGTCGTCGCGTCACAGGGAAAGTATACGCCGCATTTGAAATGGTGGCAAGAAACTTGCGATACATTCACAAACAGCCCTCAATTCGGATGTCCGGCCGAGCTTTTTGCCCACCTAGATGCCCGCAACGCAGGGGTCATGCCACTATTTCCCCAAGTCAGGCCGGTGCTCGCTCTGGGGTGCGTTCCGTCCGGCCCTTAATGCTAAACAGTGACTGGCAAGCTAACTATTCGGGCTATTTGGGCCGAATTCATCCTCGCTGACCGGTGAATATCGTGGGAATAATGCCTCTTGCTTGACGTTAGCGATCATCTTCCTGTAAGACGTGCATGAAGGATTCGGTGTGACCGGCGTAAGTCATCGGCGGCCGACGCCTGAGGGCGGACGTAGGGAAGGGTCACGGTCTTCCGTGGGACGAGCCATCCGGCTCATGACCATCCGGAATATCGACATCAAGGTGCACCCGAGTTTCCTCTTGGCAGTGCTCTGGGTGACCTATTTCTGGTCGAGCGATGGCCTACGCGGGTACCTGTTCGGCCTCTTTATCCTGGTCGCGGTCTTCGCGTGCGTCGCCGGTCATGAACTGGCCCACGGATTCGTGGCGCTGCGATACAACATCGCTGTCCACGACATCACGCTCTTGCCGATCGGTGGGGTCGCCCGGATCGAACAAACGGCGCTCACACCCCGGCGCGAGATAATGATCGCGATCGCCGGGCCACTGCTGAACATCATCGTCGCGCTCGGACTTTTCCCCCTCGTTTTCTTCATCGCACTCTCCCGCAACGTTCACGACCTCTTCTCGCTTCTCATGATTACCCAGGGGACCGATGCCAGCGCGCTGATCCTGCACCTCTGGCTGGCGAACGTGATGCTGGCGCTGTTCAATCTGCTCCCGGCGTTCCCGATGGATGGGGGACGGGTCCTCCGAGCGGCGCTGACCGCAGTGACGACCCGTGTCGTCGCGACCAGGATCTCCGTGATGATCGGCACCGTCCTGGCGTTCAGCCTCGTCATTGCCGGGGTCTACACGCACGATGTCGCGCTACCGCTTGTCGCGGTCTTCATTCTCGCTGCCGCGTTCTTCGAGGTCCGGATGATCCAGGTCGAAGCCGCCCTCTGCAACATCCCGGTCGGCCAGTTCGCCCTCTGGGATCTCGGCGGCGTCTCCCCGAAATCCCCGCTCTCGTTTGCCGTCCGGGGTGGTCCGCGCGACGTCGTCGTCACCGATGACGGCATCGTGGTCGGCATGCTCTGGCGGGAGCATGTCCTGGAGGCCATCAGCGAGGGAAATTCGGTTCAGGTCCAGGACATCATGGACCGCGAAGTCACCCCGATGGAGGCCGGCGAGTCCATCTACGACGTCCATCAGCGGATGCTCGCCACCGGCTATCCGGCGATTCCGATCACCGAGGGTGGAGTCTACCGCGGCATCTTCACGTCGGAGCGCCTGGAGCACGTGCACCGGTACCTCCATGACACCTTCCGCGGCAGCGAGCGGTATCGCGGGCTCGCCCGCGCGCTCGGGTTGTTCGGCCGCTAACGGCTCCCCGCCTCGCTTACACGGAGCCTGTTCCCGCATTCCCCACGCATGATTCCGCGCTTAAACAAGAACGTATCATGTGAATATCACGCGCAACACTACGTTGGCATCGGTCCTGCATCTCTGTGTCCTAGTCGCCGGTTTTCCTACGCCGTTAGCGCTCCGTTGGCCGGCGTAGAGGTCTCGGTTTCGGCTACCGGCGACTCCATCCTAGACAGGAACGGGTGGTGGATTGTGTGTCTCGAATCGACGCGGGGCACACCGAACAGGAAGCAGCGACCTATGGCACACACGGAACGATGGAAGATCGCGAGCGGGGTGAATATCCTGCTCGGGCTCTGGCTGATCATTGCCCCCTTCGTCCTCGGCTTTTCGCATGTTACGTCGCCGACAGCGACGAGTATTCTGTTCGGCGTCTTGATCGCGGTGGTCGCGGCATACCGGATTTTCCGGGACCCCGAAGCCTCGTGGTTGGGCTGGGTAAACGTCGTCCTCGGACTCGCGCTGCTATTCGCCCCGTTTTATGTCAGCTACGGGTACGCCGGGAATCCGTTCCAGGGATACGTTCAACCCCCGGTGTTCGATTTCAGCAGCGTCGCGGTCTGGAATAGCGTGATCGTCGGCGCGATTACGGCGGTGCTCGGGGCGTTCAGCGCGTTGTATGAGCGTGCAAAGACGCCGTAGCCGGCCGAACACTGACGACCTGAAGGGTTAATCCGGTATCGGTGGATGTAAACGCTGACGGCATCCACCCGCCCGGCCGCGGTAAGACCTCCACGAACGGCCGCCCAGCACGAACTCAATGCTGGGCGGCCGTTTCCTTGCCTATCGCCGGACTGGCTACTCAGGCCAGAGGGTCGAGAGATCGTACGGGGGGTGTGGGGTGCCGGGCGGGACGGTCAGATCGTTATGAACGGCCACCACACCGGGCACGCGCCAGGCATCCTCCTCCGCCAGTCGCCGTTGTTCAAAGACGGGGACCGTGCCCATCAGGGTCACAATGCCACTGGAGACATCGATGGCGATCTCAGCGGCGTCAACGCGGGGATCGGTGGCGAGCACGTCAGCAAGGTCACCCATAATCTCGGTGTCGGAGCGGATGCCGTGCCGCCGGTAGGGACCGGGCGCCGGGAAATAGCGATAATGGGGATAGGGGTAGGGTACCCAGTAGAGCGGCATAGTCGGACCTTCCTCACGCGCGGAATTAGCCCACTCAGGCAAGATCAGGAGGCGCGCTCCCGCATCACGGTCTCATCGGCAGGATTCAGGCCACTGCATAGCCAGCCAAGCTACCGATCGCCCAGCCATTCGCTCCCATCCGCCGCCGTTACCAGCAGAACCGGCACACAGCTTGCGAGTCCACCGCCAGCGTCTATCCCAGATCGGATTGGGCGGTTCGTTTCACTGTACGGAGGGAGAAGCGTCATGAGCAGAACTGAGGATCCCGGTACGCGACTTCAGGAATACCTTGAGGAGATGGGTCCGCCCTGGTGGACGAGGCCGCGCGCTGAATTCCACTTCCCGATCGACGTCCAGGAGAAGGGTAACGAATACATCGTCTCCGCGGCGTTGCCGGGAGTCCACCCGCAACAGGTGCACGTCGAGGCACAGAACAATACGCTCCGGATCAGTGGCGAAATCCCGGAAGAGCAGCCCGGAGAAGAGGGGCATTGGCTCCTGCGCGAACGGCCTACCGGCCATTTCGTGCGAACGGTGACCTTCCCGACGGATGTCGAGACCGATCGAGCACAAGCTGAGTTCCGGAACGGGATGCTGGTCATTGAACTGCCGAAGTCACCGGCCCAGCGGGAGATCCCGATCCGGACTACCTAGAGCATTCCCTGGTCGGGCCCCGGAACCTGTCATCTCCCAGCCGCTCCTGCTCGGGAGCGGCTGAGGAAAACCAACTTACCCAATCCGGGGCTCATTCTCGATCGATGCAGTCTCCCCCAAGAAAGCGCAGGTGAATATGGCCGACGGAGCCTGGTCGGATGAAGCTATCCAGCAAGCCGTCTACGAGGAATTCGCCTGGGATCCCGAGATCCAGAAGACCGACATCGGGATCGCGGTCAGGAACGGTATCGTCACCCTCGCCGGCACCGTCAACTCGTATTTCATGAAGTGGATGATGGAACGCGCCACGTTTCGGGTCGCCGGGGTGGAGGGAGTGATCAACGATATCCGGGTGCAGGCGATCCCGGTGGTCACCGACGCCGACATTGCCGGGGCGATCCGGAGCGCGCTCGAAGCCGATCCCCAGGTACCGGCGGACCTGATCCAGGTCCAGGTCGATCGAGGGGTCGTGACGCTCACCGGTGAGGTCGACTGGCAGTATCAACGCAGCGCGGCCGAGAACGACGCGCGGCGGAGTGCCGGCGTTCACGACGTCATTAACCGGCTGACGGTTCGGCCGCGCACGGCCCGGGTCGAGGAGATCCGAGCCGGTATTGGGCAGGCCCTCGTGCGCAGCGCCGAGGTGGACGCCGCGAACATTCAGGTCCACGTCGAGGGCGGGCACGTAACCCTGCGGGGAGCGGTCCGGTCTCGGGCGGAACGTGAGGAGGCTGGGAAGGCGGCCTGGCGCGCGCCGGGTGTGACCGCCGTCTCAAACGAGATCCGCGTTGAACCAAGCCCGCCACCCGCCGGCATCGAGCACGTCCACCCGCATCCGCTTCGAGAGGGAATGACGGTCACCGGATCGGATAACCAGCAGGTGGGTCACGTCGAGTACATCTACGAGACCGAGTTCCAGCTTAGCCGTCCGCATAAGCGGAGCATCCGGGTACCGCTGACCGCTATCCAGGCAGTACGGGGAGACGAGGTACAACTCTCCCTTCCGTCCGCGCAGGTCGATGCCCTGGAGCAGCAGCCCACTTGACGGTCAAGGTCGTTCTGAACATCGATTTCGTCCAGCGGATCGTTGATTCCCATCGGATTCCGGCCGGCGTCCCCGCCTCGCCGCTAGGCAGGCGCCGCCGGACGTCCCTGCGTCGGCGGTGCCAGCTCCTCGCGGGGTGCTCCCGGCTGCCTCCAGGCGCGCCAGGCCAGTAGGGCGAGCGCTCCACTGCCGAGGAACCCGGCCAGGGTCATGATCACGAAGCCGATAAACGGAATCAGCCCGACGACCTCCAGCACCAGCAGCCCGATCACAACGGCCAGGTAGAGATTCAGCGGCTCGCCGCGAGGTCTCACCCGGCTGACAAGGGCCGCGCCAAGCAAGGCGCCGCTCACCAGGAAGCCGAGGAACCAGAGCGCGCCGAGCAGGAAGAGGAGCGTAAAGCCGACCGGGATGCCGATCAGGGTGACGAACGCAAGAAAGGCGAGCAGCGGGAGTCCAATGCTGACGATCAGCGCGGCGATGACGGTACCAGCCGGTTGTTCGACCATGAGCCGGCCGGCGCCGGTCAATTGCCGGCCACCAACTGCCGCGAAGATTAACCCCGCGACGATCACCGCCAACGTCGTCCCGAGCCAGAAGAAGAAGGAGACCGTACGCTGCTGGGCAGCCGTGAGGATACCGGTCTGGCTCCGAATCTCCCCGTTAACGATCGCGCCGGGAGCCCGGTTCAGCGTGCTGTTGACCAGGTTCACATCGCTGACCTGTGCCCCCTGGCCCAGATCGAGGCGCCCGTTGACAACCGTGGTGCTACCATCGACCCGGCCGGAGATAGTGGCATTGCCGTCAATCACTCCGAACGAACCCCGCACCGTGCCGTCGATCGTGGCGTCCTGGTTGACGACAAGGGCGTTCGGGACGGTTTCACCGGGCCCGATCCGCAGCGGGCCGTTGTAGCGGACGATGACATCGCCGATAGCCTCCGGGCCCTGGGCTCCGGCAGCCATCGGGAGGAGCGCGAGCGTAAGTGACAGGAGGAGAAGCAAGAGTCGCTGGCGCATCCTAACGATTCCTTTCACGGATACCCCGCTCCCGGTCCAGTCTCACGAGAGCGTTGACCCAATCGAGTCCCGGTCACGTCCACATTCCGCAGACGTGCAAGGTCCTTGCCCCGAATGCCGGCAGGCCTTGGGATCTTCCGGGGACCCTCCAGGCGATCTCGCAGTCACACCGCGCTCAACACCACCCGTGCGAGAACCTAAACACGCACACATCCGAGTTCCCGGTGCCGCTGGTTAGCCCCGGCTGCGTTATACTGGCGGACGGCGGATCGCGGGGTAGTAGCCGGGGGTGAGACTCCGGCGAGAAGAGGAGCGGAGCAGACATGCACGGTAGCTGGGCGCAACGATGGTCGCGGCGGGGACGGTATGCCGTGGAGTTGAACAGCCCCTCGCGCACGCTCGTGCCGGGGATCATCTCCTTCGTGTATGGTGATCCCGACGCTCCGAGCCTCCCGCTCAACGACCTGACCGACGCTGCCGGCCACCTTGCCGAGCATAACCGGCTCGACGCGCTGGCCTATCAGAGCGCGCTCCGCGGCGATGGGCTCAACCAATCGCTGGCCGGGAAGCTGGCCCGTGATCAGGGGATCGATGCCGAGCCGGAGCAGATCCTAATCACCAACGGCGCCAGCGCCGGTCTATCGCTCCTCTGTGATGTGCTCTTAGACCCCGGCGACGTGGTGCTGGCCGATGCTCCGGCCTGGATGGGCGCGACCCAGATGTTCCAGCTCAGCGGCGCCGAGTGCATCGGCATCCCGCTGGATCGTGACGGGATCGATCCGGCCTACGTTGAGACGGCGCTGGACGACCTGGCGCGGGAGGGCCGGACGCCAAAATTCCTCTACACCATCCCGACGTTTCAGAATCCGTCCGGAGTCGAGCTGAGCCGGGAGCGCCGGGAGGCCCTGGCTCGTATCGCCGATGAGCGGGACCTGCTCATCGTCGAGGATGACGCCTACAACGACCTGCGGTTCAGCGGCGAGCAGCAGCCGACGATCTACAGCCTGGCGCAATCGGAGAACGTCCTCTTCTTCGGCACGCTGGCGAAGACCATCGCGGCCGGTCTCCGGCTTGGCTACGTTGTGGGGCCGTCCGAGGTGCTGGTAGCGATGTCGCGCGGGCGGGTCGATAATCTGCGAAACAGCTATGTGGCCGCGTTGGCCGACTGGTATCTCCAGACCGGCAAGCTCACCGATCACATTCACGAACTGCGGGAGATTTACCGGGGCAAGTGCGACCGGATGCTCAAAGCCCTGGAACGGGAGATGCCGGAAGGGGTGGAGTGGACACACCCGAACGGCGGTTTCTTCATCTGGGTCACGCTCCCGGAGCGCGTTGACGCGATTGAGCTCCTGCCACCTTCGCGGGCCGCGGGCGTCGACTACATCCCCGGCACCGCGTTCTTCACCGATGGCCGCGGCCGGCGGAATCTGCGGCTCTCCTACAGCGCCGTCACGCCGGAAGAGATCGACCAGGGGATCGCCCGGCTAGCGAACGTTATTCGCGCGGCACAGGTATAGCCGCCGGATCGACGAACCGGCCCATTTAGAGCGCCTTTCAAAACCGTGGCTCGGGGTTTGATACCCGAGTGGCATGAGCA